>ERZ1370068.11018-contig-9669_pt1 | contig 16483 bp, 24 predicted proteins | sample MGYA00561227_ERZ1370068 | MGnify/ENA primary metagenome ERZ1370068 (study PRJEB38410, sample SAMEA6850437) | metagenome | study: Metagenomic assessment of the ecological functions of the soil: analysis of the soil microbiota associated with the...
TCAGTTACGTATTGCTCGGAAACCCGGACGGCAATCTGTCGGCGAAGCAGGTCGAGTTTGCGCCGAACCATCCACGGCGCGGGCACCGACCTGCTCAACCTGATCAGCGATATTCTCGATCTGTCGAAGATCGAGATCCGGCACCGTGACGGTGGACGCCGAAGAGATCCTGACCTCGAGCCTGCTCGAGACAGTCGGACGGCCGTTCCGGCACGAAGCCGAAAACCGCCAGCTGTCGTTCAACATCGAGCGTCGATCCCGAATCTCGGCCGCAGCATCGTCACCGACTCCGAAGCGGCTGCAGCAGGTGCTGAAGAATCTGTTGTCGAACGCGTTCAAGTTCACCGCCGAGGGCGGCGTGCAGGCTGAACGTAGCGGCCGCCGTCGGAGGCTGGAGCGCCGAGCATCCGATCCTGAACCACGCGCCGGCCGTCGTCGCCTTTGAGGTGACCGACACCGGCATCGGCATTCCGCTGGAAAAGCAGAAGCTGATCTTCGAGGCGTTCCAGCAGGCGGATGCCGGCACCAGCCGCAAATACGGCGGCACCGGCCTCGGCCTCGCCATCAGCCGCGAGCTCGCAGAACCTGCTCGGCGGCGAAATCCATCTGCGCAGCGCGCCCGGCAAGGGCAGTCTACCTTCGTGCTTTATCTGCCGCTGAAATATTCCGGTCCCACCGTGGCGCCGCGCGTCCCTGCCCCGTCATCCTTCGGCACGGCGCCGGCGCTGCAGGTCGCGGCGACGCAGGAGCGGGTCGTCGAACAGTTGCCGGACGACCGGCTCAATCTCGAGCCGGGAGATACCATCCTCCTGATCGTCGAGGACGATCCGCATTATGCGCGGGTGCTGATCGATCTGGCGCGCGACAAAGGGCTTCAAGGTGCTGGTCGCCAGCCGCGGCGCCGAGGCGCTCGAACTCGCCAAGCAATTCCAGCCGGCGGCGGTCTCGCTCGACGTGTTCCTGCCGGACATGCTGGGCTGGACCGTGCTGAGCCAGCTCAAGCACAATCCGCTGACGCGGCACATTCCGGTGCAGATCATCACGCTCGACGAAGACCGTCAGCACGCGCTGGCGCGCGGCGCGTTTTCCTTCGTCAACAAGCCGACGACGACCGAAGGCGTCAGCGCGGCGCTGTCGCAGATCAAGGAATACGCCAAACCCGCGCCGCAAGCGCCTGCTGATCGTGGAGGACAATGCCGCCGAGCAGATGAGCATCACGGAACTGCTCGGTCACGACGACATCGAGATCCTCACCGCCGACACCGGCGCCGGCGCGTTGTCGACGCTGCGGGACAGCCCGTGCGACTGCGTCGTGCTGGATCTGCGGCTGCCCGACATGAGCGGCTTCGAGGTGCTCGACCGGATCCGCAACGACGAGTCGCTGTCGAACGTGCCGGTGGTGGTGTTCACGGGCCGGGAACTTTCGGCCGAGGAAGATGCGGAACTTCACACCATGGCGCGGAGCATCGTGGTGAAGGGCGTGGAGTCGCCGGAACGCCTGCTCGACGAAACGTCGCTGTTTTTGCACCGTGTGATCACGGAATTGCCGGTCGAGAAGCAGAGGATGCTCGAGAAGCTCAATAGTTCCGATGAGGATCTCGTTGGCAAGACCGCGCTTCTGGTGGACGACGACGCCCGCAACATCTTCGCGCTGTCGAGCGTGCTGGAACGGCGCGGCATGAAGGTGCTGACCGCGACGACGGGCCAGCGAGGCCATCGCGCTGGTCGAATCCAACCCCAAGATCGCAATCGTGCTGATGGATATCATGATGCCGCAGATGGACGGATATCAGACCATCGGCGTCATCCGCGCAAAACCCGTCGTTTCGGCCGCCTTCCGATCATCGCGCTGACCGCCAAGGCGATGAAGGGCGACCGCGAGAAATGCCTCGAGGCCGGCGCTTCGGACTATCTCGCCAAACCCGTCAACACCGAGCAGTTGCTGCTCGCCATACGCATGTGGCTACACCGTTGATCGGCGCAAGCAGATGATGGACCACGAGAAAGTAAACATCCTTCTGGTTGACGATCAGCCGGCGAAGCTGCTCGCCTATGAGGTCATCCTGAAGGAACTCGGCGAGAATCTGGTCACGGCTTCGTCCGGGCGCGAAGCGCTCGAGTTCCTGCTCAAGAACGACGTCGCCATCATCCTGGTCGACGTCTGCATGCCGGAACTGGACGGGTTCGAGCTCGCCGCCATGATCCGCGAACATCCCCGCTTCCAGAAGACGGCGATGATTTTCATCTCGGCCATTCAGGTCAGCGACATCGACCGGCTGCGCGGCTACGAAATGGGCGCGGTCGACTACGTTCCGGTGCCGGTTGTGCCGGAGGTGTTGCGCGCCAAGATCAAGGTGTTCGCGGAGCTCTATCGCAAGACCCGGCAGCTGGAGCGGCTCAATGCCGAGCTCGAAGATCGCGTCCGCGCCCGCACCGCCGGAGCTGGAGGAATCGCACGCCAGGCTGCTGGAAAGCGAACAGCGCCGCAGCCTGGCGATCGCCGCGGGCAAAATGGGATCCTGGGACTGGGACTGGGTCAACGGCGACTGGATGTGGGACGAAGGTCAGTATCAGATCTTCGGCGTCGATCCCGGCACGCTTCGAAGTGACTCCGGCCGAACGTCCAGGCGCTGTTTCATCCCGACGATGTCCGAGCGTTGCAGCCGGGCGATGGCCCAGCTTTGCCAAAGGCGCAAAATCGTACGAGGCGGAATTCCGGATCATGCGGCCGGACGGCGAGGTGCGCTGGTGCGTCGGGCACGGCGGCGGCGACGCATCGACAAGGGCGGCCGCGTCGTCCGCGTCAGCGGCGTCACCGTCGATATCACCGAACGCAAGCAGTGCCGAAGAACGTCAGAACCTGCTGGCGCGGGAAGTCGATCACCGCGCCAAGAACGCGCTGGCGCTGGCGCAATCCATCGTTCGGCTGACGCGCGGCGCAGAACGTCGAGCGCCTACATTCAGGTCGGTCGAAGGACGCATCAACGCGCTGGCGCGGGTGCATACCATTCTCTCATTGTCGAGTTGGCAGGGCGCGGAAATCAGGAGGCTGGTCGACGAGGAGCTGGCGCCATATTTCGACGGCCGGCCAGATCACATTGCGCGGTTCGGAGGTTCAGCTTGCAGCCTGCGACGGCGCAAACGCGTGGCGCTGGCGCTTGCACGAACTCGTCACCAATTCGGCGAAGTATGGCGCCCTCTCCACGCTGTCCGGCCGCCTGTCCATTGAGCTGGGAAATGCAGGCGGATTTCCTGCAAGCTGACATGGGAAGAGAGCGGCGGGCCGCTGGTTCGATAAGCCGACGTCGCGAGGATTCGGAACCAGAAGCGTGATCGCCAGCATCGAGTCGCAGCTCGGAGGGCAGGCCGTTGTTCGACTGGCGCTCCGAAGGTCTGATTTGTCGACTGCTGGTTCCTCTGATGCGACAAGCCGCGACATCCGAGCTGGATGACCGGCACGACGTCGCTGCCTCCGACACCGTATTCCGAAGGGCGTCCGGATCCGCGGGATCTTGATGTCCGCATTCCTTGACGTCGCCTCAGCGGCCGGCGGCTAACTTCGAGCTGGGTCGGTGTCGCGCGCGATAGGCGGTCTTGTCGGTGCCGCGATAGAGCACGCGCACCTGCTCTTCCGATGACCGCCTTGTGAAAGGCCAGCGCCTCCGGCTCGAGGTCGCGCTTCGGCACATATTCCGGCTCGAAGTGGCCGTAGGTGTCCTTGCCGCGCACCAGCGTCGCCCAATCTCGTTGGCCGACGGCCTGCTTCAGATCGGGTCGGGATGTAGCGGATGGCGAGACCGATGCGCCGGTCATCGGAACGGTTCGGCTCCGATCCGTGGAACAGCAGCACATGATGAAGCGAGGCCTGGCCCGGGCTTCAACTCGACAAACACGGCCTTCGACTCGTCGACATCGACGGCGATCTCCTGCCCGCGGGTCAGCAGGTTGTTCTGGTCGAAGGTGTCGTCGTGCTGGACCTGCTGCTTGTGGGTGCCCGGCAACGAACTTCATGCAGCCGGAAACCTTGTTGGCCGGCGACATCGCGATCCAGGCGGTCGCAACATCGGACGAGCTCGAGTCCCCAATAGGTCGCGTCCTGATGCCAGGAAACGAACCCGGGATCGTGCGGCTTCCTTGATGAAGAAGCTGGTGTTCCAGCAGAGGATGTTCGGCCCGAGCAGATCCTCGATGGCATCCAGGATTTTGGGATGCCGGATCATCTCGTTGATCCAGGTGAACAGCACGTGGCTGCGATGGCGCATCTCGCCCTTGATCGGGCCCCCGCTCTCGGCCTCATAATCCTCGAGCTTGCGGCGAAAATCGGCCACTTCGCTCGCGCTCAGCGCATCGATCGGAAAGTGGTAGCCACGGTCGCGATAACCAGCGACTTGATCCTCGCTCAACAATTTTGGCATGGGTTTCCTCCAATATTCTTGTTCTTCATTGTAAGGCGCGAGCCAAGTGTTGGATCAAGGGTGACCCCACCCTCCAGCGCTGTCAAGAACTGCCATCCGCCGGGGCGGGATCGCATTTCCGCATAGTTCAGGCCGCAACTTTGATCAGGAATTCGCTGATAGCGCCGCGGACGTCTGCCAGTTGTGGCGACGCTGTCGGCCGCAACCGCATGACCGGCGCAGCCATCCAGCCGTACCAGCGTGGCGTTCGGAATGAGTCCGGCCGCCTCCACCGCGTCGTCGACCGGATTGTAGAGGTCCAGTGCGGGAACAAGAAGCAGCGTTGGCGCCCGGATCGCTCGCAGCGCGGCCGCCGTGTCGCCGCCATGTCCGGGCGTCGTCCCGACATTGTGCGCATCGTAGGCCCAGCTCTGATAGATCCAGTCGACCGGATCGGACCCGCCCTGCGGCGCCATGGCGATGGCCTCCGTCGACGAGGCCGGTACAGCGTCGGCGGCCATGGCCTCGAAGCGCACCAGGCGTGCGATTGGTGATGACACGCGAAAGCGCTGCCCAGGCGTCGAAGCCGCCGCCATAAGGACCGGATGGCCAGCCCGGATCGGCCATCAGGATGCGGCGGGCGACCTCGTTCATCGCGACCGACCAGGGACGGGTTCGCGCCATCGGCACAAGGGCCACAATGCTGCGCATACGATCGGGATCGGCTGACGCCCCATTGTAGCGCCTGCATGCCGCCCATCGACGCCCCGACAACAGAAGCAAGCTGCTCCGGATGCCGAGCGAGTCGAGCAGCTTGCGCTGACTCGCAACCATGTCGCGGATGGTAAATCGCGGAAAGCCGAGATCAGGCTGCGCCGGGCTATTGCTTGGCGAGGTGGTCAACCCGTTGCCGATCGCGTCGGCGCAGATGATGAAGTGGCGGTCCGGATCGAGCGGCCGGTCGGGCCCGATGAGAAAATCCAGCCGGTGATGGGTCGAGCCGATCGCGGTCAGGACCAGGATGACGTTGTCGTCGCCGGGCGCACGCGTCCCGTGCGTCACATAGCTGATCCCGAAATCGCGAATGACTTCGCCGCTCTCGAGCGGCAGGTCGCCGAGCGCCAGCGTCTGATGCGGACGATCGATCCAGCCCGGCTGCAGCGCCGGATGATGCCAGCGGCTTGCCGCGCGGGTCGCATCCTCATTCTCCTGGCCGAGGCAAAACCGGATCGCCGCGAACTACAGGAGTGCGAATGCAGGAAGTCGAAGTTTCAAATTTCCGCCGGCGTCGTCGAACTGACATCGCGATGTTGCGACGCGGCAGCCAGCCCACGCGAACTCAGAACAATTTGCACGTTCAAGCGGTGTGTTGTTGGCGCGTCCCTGGTCGTCTTGTCCTCGCCAGCCACCGGTCTGCTTGTGCCAGACTTATTTCTGCAAAAAGGCCGCGATCGAAAAGGCCGGCAAAACGGGGAAGGAAACGACCATGGACCTTGGGACAGGCATTGCGCTGCTCGTTGCATTTCTGGTCGTCGTCGTGCTGATCATCCGCGGGCAAAGCCCGATCATCATGCTGCTGCTGCTTGGCCGTGGCTTTGGGCGGCGATCGCCGGCATCGGCATCGACGATATCCAGAAAAAGATCATCCAGGCCGGCGGCGTTCAATATGCGAGCGCGGTGATCATCATCGTGTTCGGCGCCTGGTTCGCCCAGGTGCTCATTCAAACCGGGATCGCGGAGAGCGTGATCCGTTCGGCGGTGGAACTGGCGGGCGATCGGCCGCTGGTCACCGCGATGACCATCACGCTGGTCACCGCGCTGTTGTTCACGTCGATGTACGGCGTCGGCGCCGCGATCGCGATCGGCGTCATCGCGCTGCCGATCATGATGGGCCAGGGCATCCCGCCGCACGTCGCCGCGCCGGCGTTCACCATGGGCATCGGCGCCGGCACGTTCGTCAACCTGGTTCAGTTCGGCACGTTCCAGAAGCTGTTTCCCGGCATCAAATATGAGGCGCCGCTATCTGACATATTGGGTGGTCGGGATGTGCGTCTACATTCTGGCGGCGTGGCTGCTGGCATCCTTCTATCTGCGCAACGGCGGCGCACGCCGGATGGCCGCCGTCGACGTTGCCGACGCAGGCGACGCCCCGGTCCGCAAGCGGACGCCCTACTACACCTATATCGTGCCGATCTTTCCGGTGCTCATGATCATGGTCCTGAAATGGGAGATCATTCCAACCTTCATCCTCTCGATCGTGCTCGCGCTGGCGCTGACTGGCGCGCGACCGCACGTTCCAGGGTCATCATCAATCTGTTCAACAAGACCTTCTTCGATGCGTTTCCGGATATCGCGACCATCGCCGCGCTGTGGACGATCTGCGGGATGATCATCGTTGCCGGGCAGACGCCGGAGGTCGCCGGCGCGCTGAAGCCGATCTTCGCGCCGATCCTGCCGCACACGCCGCTGCAGGCCGCGGTGTTCTTCGGACTGCTCGGCGGCATCGCGCAGCATCTACCGCGGGCCGATGGTGGTGATCGGCACCGGCGCGGCATTGCTGGCCATCATTCTCGCCAACAAGGACATCCCGATTCCGTATCTCTACTCGATCTGGCTCGGCGCCGACGGTGCTGCAAGGGAGCATGGATCCGACCAATTCATGGACGTTGTGGACGATCGGGTACACCAAGGTCAGCCACGGGCAGTTCCTCAGAACCGCCCTGCCCTTCGGCTGCCTGATGGTCGCGGTCAATTCGTTGATCTGCTACCTGATGCTGGGCTCGCTGCAACTAGAGGACGTGAGCGATGACCGAACCTTCGGCGCCGGCCCGCGCCTACCGCATCGGCATCGATGTCGGCGGTACCTTCACCAAGGCGGTCCTGATCGACAACGCGACCCACGAGGTGGTCGGGCGGTTCTTCGGTGCTGACCACGCACGCCGATCCGCGCGGCGTCGCAAAGGGCGTGGTGGAGGTGTTTCCGCAACGTTCTTGAGCAGTCGGGCGTCGATCCCGAGGCAGGTGATTTTTCTCGCCCATTCGACCACGCAGGCGACCAACGCGTTGCTCGAAGGCGACGTCGCAAGCGTCGGCGTCATCGGCATGGCGACCCGCATGGAATCGCTGCTGGCCAGGGCCAGAGCGCGATGAAGCCGATCGAGCTCGCGCCCGGGCCGCCATCTGAAGCCGGTCAACCGGTTTCATCGACCAAGGAAGCGCTGACCGACGAGACCGTCCGCAAGGCGATCGACGAGCTCAAGGCCGAGGGCGCGCAAGGTCATCGTCGCGAGCTCGCGCCTTCGGCGTCGACGACAACGACGCCGAGGAAACGGTGCGCCGGCTCGTGGTGGACGCCGGGCTCGCCGCGACCTGCGGCCACGAGATCACCAAGCTGTACGGCCTGACCACGCGGACCCGCACCGCGGTGATCAACGCCAGCATCCTGCCGAAGATGATCGACACCGCCGACCATGACCGAGGCCAGCGTGCGCGAGGCCGGCATCCAGGCGCCGCTGATGATCATGCGCGGCGACGGCGGCGTGATGGACATCCGCGAGATGCGCCGGCGCCCGGCGATGACGATGCTGTCCGGCCCGGCCGCAAGCGTCGCCGGCGCGCTGATGCATCTGCGCGTGTCCGACGGCATCTACTTCGAGGTCGGCGGCACCAGCACCAATATCGGCGTGATCCGCAACGGCCGGCCGACGGTCAAGTATGCGCGGGTCGGCGGCCACGAGACCTACGTCAGCTCGCTCGACGTGCGCGTGATCGGCATCGCCGGCGGCAGCATGGTCGCGGCTCGAGCGGCAAGCTCGTCGACGTCGGGCCGCGCAGCGCCCATATCGCCGGCCTGCCCTATGCCGCCTTTGCCAACCCGGAAGATATCGTCGATCCCCGGATCGAACTGTTCCAGCCGAAGGCCGACGATCCCGACGACTACGTCGCGATGCGCGTCGGCCAACGGCACGCGCTATGCCATCACCAACACCTGCGCCGCCAACGTGCTGGGCTACGCCAAGCCCGGGCTGCACGCCTACGGCAACCCCGAGGCCGCGCAGCGCGCGCGATGGCGCCGCTGGCGCGACTGGCTCGGCAAGTCGCATCGAGGACACCGCGCGCGGCCATCCTCGATATCGCCACCGACAAGGTCATCCCGGTGGTCGACGATCTGATCGCCGAATACAAGCTCGATCGCGATCAGGCCGTGCTGGTCGGCGAAGGCGGCGGCGCGGCGGCGCTGATTCCGCATCGCTTCCAGCCGCACCGGCCTGCACCATCGAGATTTCGAAGGACGCGGAGGTGATTTCCTCGATCGGCGTCGCGCTCGCGCTGGTGCGCGACGTGGTGGAGCGCGTGATCCCGAATCCGACGCCCGAGGATCTGCAAGCGGATCCGCCGCGAGGCGTTCGAGGCCGTGGTCAGCCTGGGCGCCGCGCCCGAGAATGTCGAGGTGACGATCGAGGTCGATCAACATACCCACCGCGTCCGCGCCACCGCGATGGGCGCCTCCGAGATGCGCGCCCGCCAGCGCAGCGACGAGATCGGCGAGGTCGAGGCGCGCGAAATAGCGGCCAAGGCGATGGGCGTCGGCCTGGAGCGCGTCGCGCTCGCCGCCGCCACGCCGCGCATGCGCGTTTTCCAGGGCGAGGTCGAGGAGCGAGGTCGTGGCGGATACTTCACCAAGCGCCGCAGCCCGGTTCGCGGCGGTCGATCTCGACGGCGTCATCCGCGTGCAGCGCAGCCACAGCGTGGTGCGCCCGGCCTCGGCGCAGTACCGCGCTCGACGGCCTGCGGCGGCTGTGGGAAGATACCGACGATCTACAACGGTGACAGCGCCATCACGCCGGATATTTTCGTGATCATCGGCGAGCCAGATTGATCGATCTGTCCGGCGTCAATTCGATCGACCAGGCGCTGGCCGTGACCCGCAGCGAGTTCGACGGGCTCACCGCGGAGCGACTCGGTTGCGCTGATCAGCATTCCGCCGACGCGCGGATTGTAACGTGGTGTCGGCGGCGACGCACCCGTCCTGGCTGGCTCGGACGTCAGCGGCGGCGTCACCTGAGGCGCTTGGGCTGGTCATGCTGGAAGCCGACGTTCACGCCTGGCGGCTGGATCGCGCCACACAACTCGCCGCGGTTCGCGATGCGCTTGCGGACGGATGCCGCGCAGCGGAAACCCTGCGGGCGCGTTTCCCGATCTCGCGCCGCATGAAATTGCCGCCGAGCTTGACGTGCCGGTGGCGGAGACCGATGGCGATCCGTTGGTCGGATCGCTCTGGCGGTTTGCCGAATACCAGGCGCGGCCGGCCGCGCATTCTGCTCTACAGCCGCGGGCTGCGCGCCGCTCGAATGCTGTGATCGCAGGTCGCTCGGCCGCGCGGTTGCTCGGGCCGGCAACGCCGCGAGACGTCTTTATAGCCCATGAGCTGTTCCATCACATCGAGGCGACCCGAAGCGACATCGCCGATCGCGCACGGCGCTACCAGCCGACCCTGTTTCCGACATTGGCGGCTGGCATTGGCGGACCGGCATCGCGGCGCTGGCCGAGATCGCGGCCGGTTGCATTTGCGCGAGTCGCTTCTCGATCTGCCCTGTCACCCCAGGGTGCTGGATCTCGTCGCACTCGACGCCATCGCCCCGAACGCCACGGCCGCCCGGATCGCTGCCCGTATCGCCGCAACAGAGCAGATGAACGCGACGCTGGCCGCAAACTCATGCCTTGATGCCACCTGGGGCTATCGACATCTGCATCGTCAGCTTTGCCGGTACAATCGAGCGATGGCGAAATGCACTAGATCAATCAACCGGGCACATCGGCAGCCGGATTCCGGGATGAAAGCGCGGGCGAGCAACCTCATGATCGGATCCATGACGCTCGCGGTCATCGCCGCGGCGTTTGTCGGCTTGCTTGGATACCGAAAATCCACGGCATCGCGCAGCAAGCTCCGCTCCGCATCGTTTTCGAAGGTTCCGCCAGCGGTCTGCGCAAAGGTGGCAGCGTGAACTTCGATGGCGTTCAGGTTGGAGAAATAAAGTCCCTCAAGCTCGACAACCCGCGCAAGGTGTGTCGCCCTCACCATGGTGGACAACAGCGCGCCGATCCGCAAGGACACGGTCGTGGGCCTGGAGTTCCAGGGACTGACGGGCGTGGCGGCGATATCGCTGACCGGCGGCGCGGCGGCAGCAGCCTCCGGTACCGCTGGATGTGGACGGCATTCCGACCCTGACCGCCGACCTCAGCGAGATCAGAATCGATCTCGCGACAGCACTGCACAACGTCGACCGGATCCTCTTCGACAACCGGGCGATGCTGAGAGATGCGCTGCTTTCCTTCGAGACCTATACGGCGTCGCTTGGCGAGCAGGGCGACGCGATCGATAGCATCGTCGGGCAAAGCCGACGGCGCGTTCGAGAACTTCGACAGCGCCATGACAAAGATCGATAGCGTCGTGCCGGGCCTGGCGGACGGAAAGCGCGGAGGAACTGTATCGATAAAGTGCGGACGATCGCGAACTGGCCGACAGCTTCAACAAGCGTTCCGGCGCCTGATGCGAGGAGGGCCGCCGCTCCCTGCTCGACATCAGCCACGCAGCGCATCAAAGTGACCCGCAAACTCGACCCGCAAGCCGCGTGTCGGCGGAGATAAACCCGCCGGCGCCTAAGCGTCCCCCGGGCGGCAAAAAGCGACAGTAAGCCTCCGCGGCTAAGCAGCGCCGAACCCCACTGGCGGGCGGTCTGCAAGATCCAGTCCGCGATAAGCGTGAGCGGCGTGACGCCGGTCAGACCGCCGCAGCCCGCGGTGCCGTTCGGTCCGGTCGACCAGCTGATGACGCCGACGATGACGGGGCCGTCCTGCCGGTCCTCGAATACGGGGCCACCGGAATCCCGGTGCAGGCGCCAAGTCCGTCGCGAGCACCCTGTCCGGCTGGATCGACAAGGCGAATCTGCAGCTGCCTGGCCGGCCGGCTGCGACCAGGCCGGCGACGCGGATGGTGCCTCCGCTGCTGCCCTCACCGCGGATCGTCACGCCGATGCCGGCGATGGTGAACCGGCTGCCGACGACAATCGGAACCTGCAGGCACACCGAGCGTCGCCGGATTTTTTCCATTCGGCGCGACTTCGAGCTGCAGCAGCGCCACGTCGGCGGTGGCGCGATGCGCCGTCATCGCCTGCATGTTGAACCCCGGGTGAATGGCCGACGCTTTTCACGTCCTCGCAGCTGAGGCTGCTGGTCGGCGCCGTATTCGACGATCTTGTAGGTCGCCCTGGCTGCACGCAATGCGCCGCCGTCAACACCAGTCTGCGGTGCAATCAAGGCGCCGGTACAGAAATTACCGCGCGAGCCGACAATGGTGACGATGGAGCGGCCGACGCCCTCGGCGGACGGCGCCCCACCGCCGACGATCGCGTGGGCGGGCGCGAAGACCAGGCAACGCCAAACCCGCAATGACCTGAGCATGATTTTCATCTCGACAGCAATAGCCTGCGCGGCACGCATCGCCAAGAGGCGATCGAGTGGCGATCGAGGCTGGTCCCGCGAAGGCGCCGTGTTAGCCGTTTTCCCAATCGGCGTCTCACACGGCAGGGAAGTGATGATCGAGGCAGTGATCTGGGATTTCGGCGGCGTGCTCACCACCTCGCCTCTTCGAGGCTTTCGCGCGCTTTGAGACCGAACGCGGGCTACCCGCCGATATTATCAGGCGCACCAACGCGAGCAATCATCTGGAAAATGCCTGGGCGAAATTCGAGCGCGCGGAAGTGGATCTTGAAACCTTCGATCAACTGTTCGCGGCCGAATCGCTCGCGCTCGGCGCGGAGGTTCGAGGCAAGGACGTCTTGCCGCTGCTGGTCGGGAGATCTGCGGCCCGAGATGGTCGAGGCACTCAGGCGGATTGGGACAGAGCTCAAGACCGGGTGCATCACCAACAACCTTCCCGCCAACGCCATCGGAAGCCTGGGCGGCCGATCGCTCTACGTCGCGGAGGTGATGGCGCTGTTCGATCATGTCATCGAGGTCGGCCAAGAATCGGCCTCCGCAAGCCTGACCCGCGCATCTACCGGATGATGGTCGAGAAGCTTGACGTCGATCCCAAACGCTTGCGTCTACCTCGACGATCTCGGGGTCAACCTCGAAACCGGCGCGCGAAATGGGCATGACCACCATCAAGGTGCTCAATGCGGCGCAAGCCATCGCCGAGCTTGAAACGGCGACGGGGCCTGGCGCTGCGGTAGATCGCGAGGAGCGTTTTGCTCAGGTTAAATCGACTGTCCTTGACGCGAGATATTCCCGCTCGAAGCCGCAGATTTTTTCAGCGTCTCGAAACAGTGCGTCAGGTATCCGGGATTTTCTCAGGATTTGCGTCGCGCCCGGGATGGCCGCAAATCTCCCGCCTCAGACTTTGTTCGGTCACTTCACGAAGGATCGTACCGTCAACGCAACCTCCAGACCTGGAAATACGGATTTGGCTCCAGCAGTATCGGGAGTCCGGTGTTCCATATCGATCAGACCAACGTTGCATTAAGGCCGCGATAAGCGTCGTTTGCGTAGGAGTACGCAAGATGGTCGAGACGCCTGGCGTCGACCCTAAAGCTTGCGTTTACCTCGACGATATCGAGTCGATCCGAAGCCGGCGCACGAAATGGGCATGACCACCGTCAGGGTGCTTAATGCGGCGCAAGTCATCGGCGAGATTGAAATGGCGAAGGGGTTGGTGTTCCGATCATTGCCGGCGAAAAATGCTGTTTCCGAGTGGGAATTGCTGACTCGGCGGCCGTAAGCGCGGCAGGCTCTTTCGAAAAGTCCGTTTTACGAGGGTTAACAGCATCAATATGCGACCAGCTCGATTCGTATTTTAGCGAATTTTTAGCGAATATACTTTTTCGCCTCCTTTACCGAAAAGTTCTCTTTGCCGGGGTACGATCGAACCGCGCGGATAGTGTTGTGCGCATTTGCTGCGATTTGAGGCCTGCCAAAATGAACCACGCAAAATCGTTTCTGCAGAGATCTCGACGACGCAGTCTCGCGCGGAACAGCCGATAGCCGCACGCGGGCGCTGTGGCATGCGACCGATCTATTGATCGCCGGCCGGTATAGCGACGACGAGATATGGACCTTTGGCGAGGTCATTGGACTGTTGGCGGATGCGATTGAAGTCGCGGCCCGCGCCCAGCTTGCAAGGCGGCTGGCCCGTTTCGACAATGCCCCGGCCAATATCATCCATAAACTTGCCTTTGACGATCTCGATCGATGTCGCCGGCCCCGTGCTCCAGGAGTCCGAGCGGCTCGAGGCTTATGCCCTGGTTGCCAACGCCTGCACCAAGAGCCAGACGCATTTGCTCGCGATCTCGAAACGAAAATCCATCGAGGAGACGGTCACGGACGTGCTCGTGACGCGCGGCAATCAGGAAGTCGTGAACTCCGTCGCAAGTAACAATGGCGCGCGTTTCTCGGACTTCGGCTTTCTGCACATGATCAAACGGGCCGAAGGCGATTCCATTCTGGCCGAGCAGCTCGGTCTGCGGAAGGACATCCCCGGCATCTGTTCCAGCAGCTGATCGCAAAGGCGTCGGACGACGTGAAGAAAGCGGCATCGAACGCGAACGTCCGGAAATGGTCGAGCAAATTCAGACCTCGGTGACCGATGTCACCGGCGCGCTGCATTCCAAGTTCGGTCCCGCATCGAAGAAGCTATTTTGTCGCAAAACGGCTGGTGACGACGCAGCATCAGCACGGCAACCTGAATGAGAACAGCATATTTGACTACGCGCGATCCCATAAGCTCGACGAGGTCACGATCGGACTATCCCTGTTTGTGCTCCTTGCCGGGCGACGTGATCGAACGCGCCTTGGCTGGACAAGAACCGGGAAATGATACTGGTTCTGGCCAAAGCCCTCGACTTCTCGTGGGCGACGACAATGGCATTGCTTTTTCTTGGCGCCAAGGATCACCGGATCACCGCCCAGGAGTTGAGAGACCTGGAAAGCGAGTTTGGTCGCCTCAACGTCGAGACATCCCGGAGCGTTCTGAAGCTCTATCAGACCCGCAAGAATGCCGCGGGTGCCGATTCCGGCCCGACGCGCCAGGCGCCGCTTCCCGTGCATTGAGATGTGGATTGGCAGCGGAACATCGGCGATGAACGCAACCCCTTCGGCAGCAGCCGCAAGCCAGCGCCTCGGCATGACTTCCAACGAGCCGAAGTCTGACCCATCCTCGGACGTGGCCTGGATGGTTCTGGAAGCAGCGAACGATTTCGGGGACGATACGACCATCGAAGCATGTCGCCGGGTCATCGACGCGAGCCTGAGCGGCACGCCGGCCTCCCAATCCGATTTGCACGTCGTCTCCGATTATTTCCGGTGACTGCAGCGCGGTTTTCGGACCTGGAAAGCACGCCTTTCGGCGGCTTCCCGACGGCTATTTACCCGAAGCCGGTTGGAAGTGAATGATGTGGGACTGCCCGAATCAGCAATGGTCCTGTCATAATCGTTGACAGACCTCTCCCTGAGATCCATCGATCCGGTGGCGTCGCATCGAAGGCTGGTCTTCGCAACCTCATTGTTCGGACAACCTCGACCGCATGCCTGTTCCCGCCAGCGCCTCAGCCCTCAACGCCAAGTCCGACGTCGCGCCCGACGCGCTTTCCGTTCTGAATTCCGTGTTCGGCCTGCCGGCCTTTCGGGGCGCGCAGGAAGAAATCGTGCGGACACGTCACGGATGGCGGCAATTGCCTGGTGCTGATGCCCGACCGGCGGCGGCAAGTCGCTGTGCTATCAATTGCCGTCGCTGTTGCGCCACGGCTGCGGCATCGTGGTCTCGCCGCTGATCGCGCTGATGCGCGACCAGGTCGCAGGATTGCTCGAGGCCGGCGTCAAGGCGGCGGTGCTGAATTCCACGCTGTCGTGCGAGCGAAGCCTCCGCGGTCGAGGCGCGGCTGCTCGCCGGCGACCTCGATCTGCTCTACGTCGCGCCCGAGCGGCTGTTGACGCCGCGCTGCCTCGCCCTGCTCGGCCGCGCCGAGATCGCGCTTGTTTGCGATCGACGAGGCGCATTGCGTGTCGCAATGGGGCCACGACTTTCGCCCGGAATATATCGGCCTGTCGGTGATGTCGGAGCGTTTTCCGGACGTGCCGCGCATCGCGCTGACCGCCACGGCCGACGACCTGACGCGCCGGGAGATCGTCGAGCGGCTCGGGCTTGCCGGCGCGCCGAGCTTTGTCGCGAGTTTCGATCGCCCGAATATCAGATATGAGATCGTCGACAAGCAGAACGCGCCGGCGCAGCTCAAGGCCTTCATCACCGAGCGCCATTCCGGCGACGCCGGCATCGTCTACTGCCTGTCGCGCGCCAAGGTCGAAGACACCGCCGCCGCGCTGGCCAAGGCCGGCGTGCAGGCGCTGCCCTATCACGCCGGCCTGGACGCCGGCGTTGCGCGCCCGCAATCAGGATCGCTTCATCAACGAGGACGGCGTCGTGATCGTCGCCACCATCGCGTTCGGCATGGGCATCGACAAGCCCGACGTGCGCTTCGTGGCGCATCTCGATTTGCCGAAAAGCATCGAGGCCTATTATCAGGAGACCGGGCGCGCCGGGCGCGACGGCAAGCCGTCCAGCGCCTGGATGGCGTATGGCCTGTCCGACATCGTGCAGCAGCGCCGCATGATCGACGAGTCCACGCGGCGCGGAAGCGTTCAAGCGGCGTGTCGATCGGCAAGCTCGACGCGCTTGGTCGGTCTGGCCGAAACCGCGAATTGCCGGCGCACCCGCCTGCTCGGCTATTTCGGCGAGAACGCTCAACGCCGCCAAATGCGGCAATTGCGACAACTGCCTGTCGCCGCCGCAGCTTCGCGACGGCAAGGTCGATCGCGCAGAAGCTGCTGTCCTGCGCCTATCGCACCGGGCAGCGTTTCGGGGCCATGCACCTGATCGATGTCCTGGTCGGCCGCATCGACCGAGCGCGTCAAACAGTTCGGGCACGACAAGATTTCGGTGTTCGGCATCGGCGCGCGAGCTCAATGAAAAGCAGTGGCGCGCCGCCCTGCGCCACTGGTGGCGGCCCTAGCCAGCAATACGTAACTGAACGAAGGCT
>ERZ1370068.9760-contig-8513_pt1 | contig 16462 bp, 22 predicted proteins | sample MGYA00561227_ERZ1370068 | MGnify/ENA primary metagenome ERZ1370068 (study PRJEB38410, sample SAMEA6850437) | metagenome | study: Metagenomic assessment of the ecological functions of the soil: analysis of the soil microbiota associated with the...
GAGGATCGCTCGCCGGGTCGGGATCGGCCAGCGCCCCGAACGTCCGGTCGAGCCGCTCCGCCGTCGTCTTCGTCGTCATTCAATCTCTCCAGTTAAGTAACCGACACGGTAAAATAGCTCAAGCCTGCAGCTTGGTGTCAAGTGCTGGATGGAGATCTCGTCGTCGGGCGAGTTCACCGATCGCCCAACGAACGCGTCGACCCTGTCCCCGACGCTCAAGCCTCGGAGCAGCATCGCGACGTGGAGGTAATGACGGCACTCCTCATCCGACAGCGACCTGGTCACGTTCTGTCGAGCGATCTCGAGCAGGTCGTCGATGTCGAGCGCCCAGACGCGCGTGCCGTCGGCCGCCCGTTGAAGCGAGCATCGAGCCGTCTGGACTGAACACGACCTTGTCGAATTCGCCGCCTCCGGATAGCGCGAACACCTGCAGCGCTGCGCCCGATCGCGCATCGAACACCCTCACCTCGTCCCCGCTGCCCACGGCAAGGTGGGTGCCGTCCGGGCTGAATGCGACGGTGCCGTTCGGCGCAGCGAGATACGGGCAGCCGAAGGCTGAGCTTCTCGCTCGCCACATCCCAGATCTCCAGATCGTCCGTGGCGATCCGCTCTCCGCTGGGGTCGAAGGCCACCTGGTCGACGCGCTACCGGGAGCGTTGCGATGAGCTCTTCGCCGTCGCCAGTCCCAGACCTCGATGGGGTTGAACTCACCGTACGTGGCGATGAGGCCGTGAGGGTCCGAACTGACCCGCAGCCGCCTGGGAGGGTGACGATAATGTCCCGAGCGGTCGTAGATCGAGACGGATCCGTGGCGCTCCACCGCCAGGTACTCGCCACTCGGGCTCCAGTCGACGTCTTACCGACGTTGTCGTCGAAGGCGAAGAGCTCGTTGCCTGTGGCGACGTCTCGCACGCTCAACTTCTGTGAGAGGTTGGTCGGCCCGTATCGGATCGCGACCGACGATCCGTCCGGACTCAGGTCGTGCTCCACGACGGGCTCTCCGTAGGGGCGCACTGAGCCGATCAGACGCTGCTGCCCGGTGTCGATGTCCAGGGCGGTCACGGTGCCATCGCTGACCGAGCTCGTCACGAGCTCGCTTCCGGTCTCGCGCGAACAGCACGTCGCCCGTCGTTGGGCACATTCGCCCACTCGGCATCGCCCGACGGTCCGACGTCCCAGATCTTGACGGCGCTGTTCTCGGAGCCCGTCATCACCTGGGTCCCATCGCCCGAGAAGGCCACCCCGGAGATCCACACCTTCCTGCGCGGCCAGCGTCATGAGCTCCGAAGCGCCTGATCCGTGATCCCCACACCTTTGCCGTGCCGTCGTCGCTGCCGGTCACTAGGGTCGAAGAGTCCGAGACTCCAGTCGACCCAGTGGGCACCGTCCTGTGTGACCGGTCAAGAGGTCGTGCAGCTCTCCACGCGCGTTCCAAACCGGAACCGCGGCGTCCCAGCCCCCGCGGCCAGGTACTTCCGTCCGGGCTCAGGCGAGCCGATGTGAACCCGAACGACCCCGGATTCGTGAGTTCGCGAGCGGTCCCCGGTGGCGATGTCGGTTACCCAGACGTCCCCGGGTGCGGCCCCGCTTGCCACGGCGATCCGTGAGCCGTCGGGACTCAACGCGGTCGCGTTCGCGTCCGGCGGCGCCGGGAAAGGTCATGACCTTCTGGGTGGACAGGTTCACGACCCGTGCCGTCGACGGATGGACGGGGCCTGCCTCCCCAAACGGCGGCGGCCAGCGACCCGTCGCGCGCTGATCGAAGGTCCCGTACGCCGAGCTGCCTCCCGGGCACGCTCCAGAGCAGGTCACCGGAGACCTGGTCGAACACGCTTGAGCGTCCCGTCGTTCCCGGTCGTGGCGAGCATCGAGCCGTCGGCGCTGAACGCCAACTCGGCGTTGCCGTCTTCGTGCTGGAAGCCCCGTTGTCCGCCGGGAACGACCGCTACGATCTCTCGGACGGCTGCGTCCCGGATGTCGATGACCCGAGTCGCGTGGGTCTTCCCTCGCGAAGTCACCCGTCGTCACGAACTCGCCTGTCGAGCTCCAGTCGAGATCTCCGCCGACGCCCGGGATCGACTTCACGATGCAGGATGCTCCGACCGCGCGATGCAGCGCATCCTCGGCCTCCGGGCGAGGACCGAGCCGTCACCGATCGGGTCGTGTCGACGGCCTCGATCGCCAGCAGGATGCTGCGTTCGGCGTCGACGTCCAGGTTGGCGACCGCCGCGGCCGCGAGCTCGCGCGCCGCGAGGAACCTCGCTTCATCCTCCGCCCGCCCGCGCTGGTTCACCGCGACCACGGTCAGGGTCGTCGCGACGAGCGCCGCGGCGACGCCAGGACGCCACGAGCGGAACGCAGCCTGCGCGCCGATCGCCGCTCCATCGCGCGTTCGCGCTCGGACACGGCCCGCTGCACCTCCACGCCCTCGGCGACGTAGGCCCCGGTCCGCGTCCGAGAGGGCCAGCGTCGTCGTGTCCGGCCCATTCCTTGACCTGGTCGAGCCGAGACCCGCGGAGCAGGTAGCTCGGGTCGCGTTCGGCCGATTCCCATTCGGAGACGGCCGCCGCGAGCCGGCGCTGCGTGCGGATGTCGTCTCGGGCCTCGTCGATCCATCCGTTCAGCCGATCCACGCCCCCGAGCAGCGCCTCGTGGGCGATCTCGACGGTTGGCTCGCGGGTCGCGGGATCGCGATCGAACGAGAGCAGCCGATGCCGGCCGAACGCGTCGAGCACGCCGTCCAGCGTGCGTGCATCCCGAGCGGCTGCAGTTCCGATCGGCGGACGCGGCGTCGCGTGTCCTCGCTCCCGTCACCCAGCGTGACGAGCCGGAGGAACACCTGGCGGCAGGCGTCGCGTGCTCCCTCGTTCATCGCCTCGAACAGTTGCTCGGCACGGCGTGCCAGGGCGCCCGACACGCCGCCGATCCGTCGGTAGCCGACGAGCGTGAGCACGCCGTCCTCCCGGCGCTCGGCGAGCTCGGTGAGCGTGAACTGGAGGAGCGGGAGCGCTCCCGGCCGGTCGACGACGTCCGCGATCATCGCGGCGAGCAGTCGCGGCTCGACCGCGAGCCCCGCACGCTCCGCCGGTGCGACGATCGCCCGCTCGAGCTCCTCGGGAGACATCGGCGTGATCGCCTCGGTGCGTTGGGCGAGCAGGTCGCCGAAACCGCGGACCGAGAGCGGCTGGTCGAAGAAGTCCGCGCGGAGCGTCGCGACGACCCTGACCCATGCTGCCGGCCTCAGTGGTCGCCGCTCGCAGGCTCTCCAGGATGTGGAACCGCTCGTCCTCGTCCTCGATCAGGGTGAACACCTCCTCGAGCTGGTCGAGGACGATCAGGAGTTCCGCATCCGGGTCGGGAAGGATGCGGTCGACCGCTCGGAGGAGACCTCGTATGTCGCCCTCCGAGCTCGTCCAGCAGAGACGGAGGAGGCGCGACGGCCAGCCCCAGCAGCGCCGATTCGAGCTCACGGAGCGGATGAGCGCCCGGGAGCATGTCGATCACGTACCAGCGCTCGGACCCCGGGATCGAGCCGCGACGGAGCGCCGGCACGAGGCCGGCTCGGACCACCGAGGACTTCCCCGAGCCCGAAGGCCCGACGACGGCGAGGAACCGCGAGCCGGGTTGATCCTCCTCGAGCCGGCGGACGCAGTCGCTTGCGTGACCGCTTCGCGTCCGAAGAAGTCCGCCGCGTCGGCCTCGAGGAACGCCCGCAGTCCCTTGTACGGGTTGCGGATCTCGCCGGCCGGCACGGTCACGCTCGATGCATCACCTCGGATGCGCAGCGCGGACGGCCGCGGACAGCTCGAGGGCGTCGGAGAATCGATCCTTCGCGTCCTTGGCGGTCGCGCGCCCGATCGCGCGATCGAGCGCGGCCGGCAGATCGGGGCGCGACCTCCCGGACCGACGGGATCGCGTCCCTGAGGTGGTGATCGAGGAGGGCCGTCAACGACGACTCGGGGAACGGCGCGGCGCCCGTCAGCATCTCGTACGCCACGATCCCGAGCGCATAGATGTCGGATCTGGGCGAAGCGGGATCGAGCCTGACCTGCTCGGGCGAGAGGTAGCCGGGGTGCCGCGGATCATCGTCCCGGAGGAACGCTCGGGTGATCCCGCCTCGAGCGCGACCCCGAAGTCCGTCAGGTAGGCGTTGCCCACCTCGTCGAGCAGGACGTTGCCGGGCTTCACGTCCCGGTGCACGATGCCCTGGCGATGCGCCGCCGAGAGCGCCGCCGCCACCTGGTCCAGGATCGACGACGCTCGCTCGGGATCGAGCGGCCCCGACCGAAGCAGGTCCTCGACGCTGCCGCCTCGAAGGAACCGCATGACGAGATAGGCGGCGTCCGGCTCTCGCCAGTAGTCGTAGAGCGGAACGATGTGCGGGTGTTCGAGCTTGGCGACGATCTGCGCCTCGCGCTCGAAGCGACGGACGAAGTCCGGATGGTTCGCGAGCTCGGGCGCGACCGCCTTGATCGCGACCTCGCGTCCGATCATGCGGCTGGGTGGCGCGATAGACCGACGCCGAACGGCGCCCTCGCCGATCTGCTCCAGCAGCCGATAGCCCCGCAGCGGCTCGCCCGTGAGATCGAGCTCGGGGTCCTGGCGAAGGATCCGCTCGTGAAGCAGTTGGAGATCGCGAGACGGATCGATGCCGAGCTCCTCCGTCAGCACGGTCCGCGCCCGCTCGAACGCCGCCAGGGCCTCCGCCTGTCGGTCCGATCGGTACAAGGCGAGCATCAGCCCGCCCCAGAGTCGTTCGCGCAGTGGGTGGGCTTGCGTCAGGCCTTCGAGCTCCGCGATCACCTGGACGTGGCGGCCGAGGTCGAGGCGAGCCTCGATCTTCTCCTCGAGCGCCTGGAGGCGGAGCTCCTCGAGCCGCGCGATCTCTCCGGTCAGGGAGGGCTCGCCGCTCAGGTCGGCGAGGGCGGGGCCGCGCCAGAGCTCGAGTGCCTCGGCGAGGATCTCGTCGGTGACCCGCGGGTCGGAGCCGTTCCCGCGTGCCGCGCTCAGCAGATCCTCGAACCGTAGGGAGTCGACCTCGTCACGATCGGCTCGCAGGACGTAGCCGGGCGCCTGCGCCTCGACGGCATCGGGCCCGAGCGCGGATCGGAGCCGTGAGACGTAGACCTGCAGGGTCGATTTCGGGTCCTCCGGCAGATCCTTCTCCCCACAGCGCGTCGATCAGGTGCTCGGCGGACACGATCCCGTTGGCACCCAGGACGAGGTGCGCGAGCACGATCCGCTGCTTGGGACCGCCGAGATTGACCGGGCCGTTCTCCCCGCGTGCCTCCAACGACCCCAGCAGCCCGAAGCGCATCGGGCGACCGTACTCCCGCCGGCCTGTGCCCGGAATCCCTCCGCTGGACAACGCGCGCTTCGATCACGAGGCAAGCCTGCCCGACCGTCCTTTCAAACCGGTTTCACCAGTGGGAGCGCGTGCGTGGCCTGAGCCCCTGAAAGCCAACCGAAGGCGACCTGGAAGGCTGCCTGAAAGTGCCACGGCGCACCGTGCCCTTGGACCTCGGCGTTCAGGAAACGCGGCTCGGGAGTCGCAGCGCTGGGAAGAAGCACCGCCGGAGTACGTGAAGGAGGTGGGACGGCAAACCCGCAGGGGATCGGCCGCTGCTACCGAGAAGGAGGGAGTAGACATGAGGCACCATCGCGCACGTACGCGCAACGCGATCGGCATCCTGGCTCACATGAGGAAGCTCGGACGCGGGGCGGCACTGCTGGTTGGGCTCGTCGTCCTCGCCGTCGGGGCAACCGCGCTCGCGACGCCGATCGTCGGCGTTCAGGGCACCAACCTCGGGGTCGCAACGTTCGAGAGCATCAGGCCAAGACGATCTCGCCCGAGTGGCAGGCCCGCATCGACACCAAGGGTGCGACCGACGTCTACGTCGTGGAGAACAGGATCGCACCGGGAGGGACGTTCGGCTGGCACTCGCATCCCGGCCCCAGCATCGTCGTCGTCAAGAGCGGCGAGCTGACGCTCTACCGAGGTGACGACCCGACCTGCACGCCGACCCGAGTCCCGGCCGGATCGGGGTTCATCGACGACGGAGGCGACGTCCACATGGTTCGCAACGAGGGCACCGTCGGAAACGGTCGTCTACGTGACCTCGCTCGTGCCGAAGGGCGCGCCCAGGCGCATCGACGAGCCGAGTCCGGGGAACTGCCCGTTCTGAGGGGCGGCGCCTTGCCGGAGTCGCTGCGGTTGGCTGGGGTCCGGTCGGACCCCAGCCACTGCGTTCGGGCGAAGATCAAGCAGGCCGCGACGCGCTGATCCGGCTCACGCAGGCGCCTGCTGGCCGAAGTCTTCGCACTGCGCCGGGTTCTCGATCGCAGGGTCGATGTTGGCCAGACAGTCCCAGCTCGAAGGGATCGTCGCGGGCGGTGAGCCGATCACGATCGCGATCTCCTCGCCCTTCTTCAGGACGATGGTCGAGATCGGGTCGGGTGTAGCTCGTGCCGTCCACGTAGGCCTGGAGCTTCGTGTCCGGGCTGCAGTAACCGCCGATGCAGTCGTTCGTCAGCCGCACGCCCCACTCCGTGAACAGCATCCCGACGGTGAAGCCCTGCTCCTCCGGCGCCTCGATGTGGATCAGCCCGCTGGTGGCATGCGTGTGGAGCGGCGAGAACAGGCTCTGGTCCTCCCGCCCGATGCTCGAGGCGACGGGCTCGGACTTCCCGTCGACGAAGATGTCGACGTGCGAGTGGTAATGCACGGTCAGCGACTCGGTGGACGAGGAGGGCAGGCCCGCGGCGTCGATGCGTTCCGCGACGTTGTCGGGGTTCGGCCAGGGGCCGGCCCGGTGTCGAGCGTGAGGTTCGAGCCGCCCGAGTTCGATCCGCCGCAGGCAGCGGCGAGCAGGGTCAGCGCGATCACGATGACCGAGGAGCGGAGACGCATCCTGGCGAGTCTACGAGTCCCGCGACAGGCTTCGGGTCACCTCGCTGAGGAGCGGGTGCTAGCGGCGCAGGAACCGCTTCCAAAGGGACGGCTTCTTGTGTCCCTGGAGAGCCTCGTCCTGTCGGCTTCGTTGGCCTGCGATCCGGTCGAGGTCGTGCTGCGAAAGGTCGGGGAGCGGGCGGCACCTCCCTCCCTCGAGAGGTCTTGCCGCCTCAGATCGGGGTACTCAGGAGTCGTTCCGTCCTCTCCGCTCACTCCTCCAACTATAGGCCGGGCGTGCTCCTCGAGGTAGTCACGGCGGCGATCGTTCGCACCAAGTCGGCGTAGCATGACGGTATGGGCGACGTGTCGCAGGACCCAGAGATCCCAGCGTGGCATGCCGCCATGCCGGTGAGGCGCTCGGGAAACCCCACTGAGCACTGGGCGCCTCGGGACTCGGGACTCGGACGAGGGCATTGGGGAACGCCCCCGGACTCAAGGAGCAGCTGATCGAGGAGTTCGAGGGACAGCGCGAGGACTTGATCGACCAAGCTGCCAAGCACTCGCTCGAGAAATACAGGGGTGCGAAGGTGCGAGAGTTCGTCCCGATCTTCGCCTGGCGACACGCTCGAAGGCACCTCCCGCGGCGCCTCCTGATCCTCATCGGGTGAGTTGGCTTCGCCTACGCTCTAAGCGGGCGAAACGGTTGTCGCGCTCCGAAGCCTCGACATCTTCGACAGGGCGTCGGCGACGATCGGACCACTCCGCGGAACGCCCTGTGAGCTCGTGATGTCACGCAGCGGAACCCGGACGAGCACGCCGTCACGCGTGAGCACCATGTACGTCTGCGCCTCGTCGTCGAAGTAGGCGAGCTGGCCCACGACGGTCCGAGCGTATCCACCGGGCGACTCGACCTCGAACGAGCGCTCGAGGGATCGTGACTCGGCTTCGGTGCGAACCGTATCCACGCGTGGTCATGCTGCTTCGCTCCAGAGGGACTGCCCACGGCCCATCGCCAATCGGTCCCACTGGGTGCTGCGGGATCGGTCCTGGAACGAGCGCTCGGCCGATGGGATCTCGGAACCGTCGTCCCACGAAGGGTCCAACGGGGATGCCGGCCTCGACCGGCGATCTCTTCGGGGCTTCGATGCGGACCGTGTCCATGAGGGTGGTCATCGTGCCTCCTCGGTTCGAGGGGCTGCCCACGGCCTCTTCGCAAACGGTCCCAGTTGGATGGGTGCTTCACCATTCTCTCACTTCTGGGATATGGGTCCACGACCGCCTCTGAACGCACCGCGAGCCGCGCCGACGCGAGCCGGGTAGTGTGACGATCGCAGGACGGAGCCGAGCCAAGCGAGCGTGCGGGATGCAGCCTGATCCACCCCCAAGCGAACCTCGGAAGAAGCCTTTGAGTGGCATCGCCCGCGTCGCGATCGTCGTCGTCGTCCTCGTCATCGCTGCCACCGTGATCGCACTCGTCATCTCGAGGGACGACTCGCCTCCCACGACGACGGGACCAACATCAGCGGGCACCTCATCGGGGCCAACCTCGACGGGCCCAATCCAGTCGGGACCAACCTCATCGGGGCCAACTGCGACTGGGCCAGCCTCGATCCGGGACCTAGTCGGGAACGACGTAACGCCGAACGTCCGACGCGGCCCAGAGATCGCCTCGGGCCCTCCGATCGGCTGGAGCTGGAAGCCGGGTTGCCGGCGCTGCTGGTCGCCGAGAGCCGAGTGAAGCCGTCGAACTCGATGGGTCCGACTGGACAGCCGCACCCTTCCCGTTGCGAGCTCGTGAAGAATCGGGCACGAGGGTGGCGGCGATCCGCGTTCGCGGCGACTACAAGTGTGTCTCGGGACTGCACAGGCGCATGCCCAAGTCGCCGCAAGAGAGAGGAACGTGAAGAACGCACTCGCTGTCGCTCTCATCGTCGGGTTCCTGCTGGTGGATTTCCTCTTCTTCCACGACATCTTCAAGGCTGGAGAGGCCGTGACGTTCGCGCAGTACCTCACCGGAGTGCTCAGCATCCCCGTGCTCGTCGTCTCCGCGCTCTTCCTCTTGCGAGGCCGACGTACAGAAGTAGTTCGGGGTCCAACCAGAGCAGGCCCTTCGTCGTTCCCGAGTGCTTCGACGACGACGCCAAGCACCACGGCCCCGAACGGTCTCCAAACCAGGATCTGCCGGAGTCACTTGTTGGAAGACGAGCCATCCGACCCGCGTTTCTCTGTGGACCCAAGGGGATTCGAACCCTGACCTTCTGGCTGCCAGCCAGACTGGGCTCAACGGTGTGCCGACCAGGGGAAGCGCAGGTCACGAGCGAGCGGAAGGGCCGATGTTATCTGCTGAAGCGCGGGAACTATCCGAGGAACTCCAGCCGCGCCTGGGTCGTCCCGACCGCCATCAGCGCTTGCATGACGAGGGCGTCGGTTGCACCGCGGAACCGTACGCGCCGGGGGTGTGGACGCCAGCGACTCCTGGGGTTCGTTCACCCATCGGACGGCCCCGCGCTCCATCCGTCGATTGAGCCCAGGCTTCAGCGGCGAAGTAGACGAGATCGCAGGCGGCATCCTTCACGTCTGTGTAGCGGTCGAGGTCGTCCGGGAGGATGAGGGCCAGGTCCTTCTTTATGGTCGCATACGCTTGTGCGTTGTGGGGATGAGCCCGCAGATAGTCGCGGAAGAGTAGCGGGTAGCGCTGATTCGGTTGACCCACGAGCCGCACATGGACATTCACGCGCCGATAGCCGGGCGGTTCGCGAAGAAATTCCTTCCGCCACGCGAGCTCGCTTGGAGGCAAGCCAGGGACAACGTGATCGCTGCTGACGCCGTACCGGGCCCAACCGGCCTCTTCTAATGCGCGGGCAACACTATCGAGGTCATTGTCACGCTGGACCGACACCTGGATATCGATGACGTCCTTCGAGGCGGAGCCCGGGCACGGAAGTGGACCCGATGTGGTCTATCCGATCGACGCTCTCACCGAGAGTCATCCGAAGTAAGCTCGCCGCATCGCGAAAGGCATCCGGCCAGCCCTGGTCATACTCCCGAATCTCATAGGCGCCCACGGCGGGGTTATCAACGTTCACGGGTTCTACTCGTCCCGACTCAGCATCCCATGTGACCTGCCGTGGGTATCGGTCCGAATGGCGAAGGAAAGATAGGTCCTCTGACCGAGAAAGGTGCTACCCCAAAGATGGCCGATGCCTTGAGGCAATTACGACCTACACGGAGTAGCCCACGACGAGACCCAATTGATCTAGGCGGTTCGCTGGCTCGATCTAACGCGAGTCTGGCTAGCCCCTGCTCCTCGCATCGCCACTCCGGACCTTGCTTGTTCGGCTCCGGTTCACCGATCGGAGCCTCACGATGATCCATCTGCTACCGCAAAGGGGAAAGGAAGTACAGAACTTGAAGAAGCTACTCATCGGGCAACGATCGCCCTATCCGTGCTGCTTCCACTCGGGGTGGCCTACGCTGCACCGCGGCCAACAACCCTGATCCGAACCCGGACAACGGGCAGGACTGCGAAGAAAACGGGAACAACGGAGGAGGCAACGCAAACCATTGCACTACAACGACTGACCGTTCCCCCGACGACCACGACTCAGCCACCGGGGCAAGGCGATCCGAACCCGGACAACGGGCAGGACTGCGAAGAAAACGGGAACAACGGGGGAAACAACGCGCCCCATTGCACCACAACGACCGTGACGGGTCCCCCGACGACCACGACCCAGCCACCGAACCCCTGTGACGACGACGAGATCGTGGACGTGGACAACTGTCAGACCACCACGACCCAGCCACCGAACCCGTGCGACGACGAGGTCGTGGACCAGGACAACTGTCCGACAACGACGACGACGCTACCGGTACCTACCGACGACGACAGCTCCCCCGACAGCGACGGTAGCCCCGGCGTGTCCCGGTAGCGTTCGCCTCGGCAACTGGTACGCCGACCCCAGATCAACATCTTCCTGCGGGGCAAGGGAACGTTCAGGGTGACGGGCGGCATCCAGCGGTTCAGCGGCCAGCGCACGATCGTGGCCACGCGCTGGGCTGCGGAGAGAAACTGAAGGTGCCTCACTACAAGGTGAAGAGCGGTCACGCGCTGAAGGTGTACAAAGGACGGCAAGCTCGTCATCAATCAGGTGCCGCCTCCCTCTCCAGAGGCTAGGGAGGCTGCTGCTGGTTAAGCTCGATGAACCCTCTGGGCCATACGGAAGCGAGAGCCCCTCGGTCTTCAGCCGGGGGCTCTCTGCGATGGCTTCCATGCGTCCCAACCGCTCGCGTGGGTGTTATGGCTGCTAGTGGGTGAGTGCAAAGAGATACCGGGAGTGAACGGCGGAAGCCCCAGGGGAGATGAGATGAGCAGACCGCCCTGGTCTCTTCGGCCTCTTCTTGTGGTGGGAGTGACCGGGGACCGAGGAGGAACTCCGGTCCTTCCCCTGCGGCTTTGAAGCCTGCGGAGGTGAGCCAGCCCTCCGGGGCTTCTAAAGCCATGCGGCAGACCGTCCACGCGAACGCGTCACCGGAGGTCGACGAGGCCAGTCGGCGTCACGCCGGGCCAATGGGCGCACCGGGACCCCGCGCCGCACGGCGAGCCCATCGTCTGGCGATGTAATCGACGATTGCGCGGCCCTGGCTTACCTCTCTACCTGCCCAGGGGAGTCGGCCGGCGTGGTACTTGTTTCGAGTTCGTCCAGCACCCATGCGATGAGCGGGTGCGTGCAGGTCCACCGCACCGCCTGGAGCGGCCAGTTGAGGGTGGCAGCGATCTCCTCAATGCTTCTGCCTGAGGCGAGATAACCGCAGAACTAGTCGTTCATCCTTTGTGAGTGCCATCGCCTATGCGTGATGCAGTCCTCTCGGCCGAACCGAGGAGTATGGCCATGTGCACCATTCGTTCGCGCAAACGGTGAACCGGCGTGCGAGCGGCGTTTGCCCTGCTTTTGTGGACCCGGGGCGATTCGAACCCCTGACCTTCTGGCTGCCAGCCAGACGCTCTACCAGCTGAGCTATGGGCCCGCGGGAGGCTCAGTCTACACGAACCGGCTGCCGCCTGTTCCGAGCCGTTCCAGCCAGTCGAGGCGCATCGCGCCACAGCCGTTCGAGGTCGTAGTACTCGCGCTCCTCCTGAGCGAACACGTGGACGACCACGTCGATGTAGTCGAGCAGCACCCAGCGCGACGTCGGCGTCGCCCTCGCGCCCGGACGGCGCCTTCTCGCCCCGAGGTCTCGGACGGCCCGCTCGACCTCCTCGACGATCGTCTTGACCTGGCGGTCGGTCTCGCCCGAGGCGATCACGAAGTAGTCGGTGATCACGATCAGGTCGTGCACGTCAAGATCGTGACGATCCGCAGCCTGTTTGGCGACCGCCGCGCGCGCCGCGGTCACGCGCGATGTCGCGGCTCTCGGCGTGGGTGGCGTCGCTACCCGGCACGCCGTCGCTTCGCTCATGCTCACCCGGTGAAGTCCTTCCCGATCACGACCGTCACGGGAGCGATACCACGAACCCACCGAGACGGACACGCTCCCCACACCCGAGCAAGTCTCGCACACGTTCGGCCAAGGCGACGTCGTCGGGCGAGCTCCACCACGATCAGCACGTCTCGGGGTGGTCGAAGTCCGAGGCGTTCTGCGAGACCGCCATGCGGAACCCGCCGGGCAGCAGCTTCTCGGCCACCGCCTCGCCGATCCCGGCACGCCGCGTTGCCGTTCAGCACGATGACCGGCACGGCCTCCTCGACCGGCCCGCCGAACGCCGCGACCAGCGCCTCCGTGACCCTGTTCGGAGGTCGCTCGGAGCACCCCGCTCGCCACCTCCTCGGCCTCGAGCGTGGCCACCTGCGCGCCGGACGCCGCCTCGAGCATCCGGACCACGCTGCCAGGATGCGCGGCCTCCTGCGGCAGGTCGGACCGGCGACCAGGCTACGTCCGCTGCCAGGAGCGCCTCCATCACGATCTGCAACCCGGCGACGTCGCCGGCACCGGACGCCTCGAACATGCCCGAGACGATCTCGCCCGTCGGCGAGCTCCCCGCCGATCCGGACGCCGCCGACGTCGTCCGCGATCGCGGCGAGACGGTCGGCCTCGATCATCGCGTGGTCCGCGATGCACACCCCGAGCAAGGTTCGCCGACGGCCGTAGCCGCCTGGCGCGGCGGGAGCTCGAGGGCGTCCCCTGATCGTGGACTCGCCCTGGACCGGGGACCACGACGTCAGCGCGTCCGGCGGCGACGACGAGCGCGCCGCTCGTGCCGAACCCGTGCTGCCGACGACGACCGGGAGCGGCCCCCGTCGGTCGTCACCACCAGCAGCGCGAGCCCGGCGGCCGCGGGCGGCGCGACCTCGAGCTCGGTGCGAGCGCGTTCGCGCGAGATCAGGAGCACGCCCGTGCCAGCGGTCGCCAGGACGGCGACGAGCACCAGGAGCGCCAGCCGTCGCGTCACCGGTAGAGCGCTGCCTTCTCGACGTAGCTCTTCACGCCCTCGGGGACCAGGTACCGGATCGGGACGGCCGTCGCGCGATGCGTTCGCGGATGTCGGTCGAGGCTGATCGCGAGCGCCGGGATCGTCATCATGCTGACGCTCGCGTCGCGCGCGCGGACCGGCCTCCTCGAACCTCGCGAGGTCGTAGCCGGGCCGCGTGGCCGCGATGAAGTGCGCGATCGACGGGACCTCCTCGGGATCCTTCCAGTCCAAGATCTCGAGCATCGCGTCGGCGCCGGTGATGAAGTAACAGCTCGGCGTCCGGGTTGTCGGCGCTGAGCCTGCGCAGAGTGTCGACGGCGTAGGTGGGTCCGTCCCGGTCGATCTCGATCGCGCGAGACCTGGAAGCGCGGATTGCTCGCGGTCGCGATCACCGTCATCAGGTAGCGGTCCTCGGCGGGCGAGACCACGCGCCCCTGCTTCATCCACGGATGTCCCGTCGGGACGAACACGACCGCGTCCAGGGCGAACTGCACCAGGGCCTCCTCGGCGGTCACGAGGTGGCCGTAGTGGATCGGGTCGAACGTGCCGCCCATGACCCCGAGCCGTCGTCCCACGGCGGCCATCCTACGGCCGCCACCAGCGACGACGGTGGATTTCGCGCCCGGGCGGCGAGCTAAGGCCGGTTCGTCCGGACCCACGCCTCGAGCTCGGAAGCGTGCTCGGCGTAGTGCCGGGGGCCCGCTCTCCTCGAACCACTCGTCGGCATCGGTGGTGAGCTCGGTCAGGGCCCCCGAACCGCTCGGAGCATCGCGGCTCGCGCCCGGTGCAGCTCGGCGCGGACCTCGTCCACCGGCATCGATCGGGAGCCGCTCGAGGCTCCCGGTCGTTGATGCGGTTCACCTCCGCGTCCCGTACGGCTCCGCTGACGCGATCAGAACTCCCTCAGCGACGCTCGCGGAGCGCGCGACGGCGCGTCGGCGCACCAGAACGCCACGTGCCATCAGGTCCCGGACGGCCCAGCCCTCGGCGTTGAGGCCGAGCAGTTCCGAGGCTGATCCGGGCGGCACCGCGTCCAGCAGCGCGACGAACGCCTCCCAGCCTTCGGACCTCGGACCGCGGGAGCTCTCGCGCCGTGCCATGGCGCCCACCCTCGGGGAGGTATTCGAACGCCACGTCGCCGATCACGACCTCGTCGCCGTGGCGGGCGCCCGCGGAGAGCGAGCTCACGCTCGACGCCTTCGCCCGGCCAGCCGGCGCTGGAGTCGGCGCGAGCTTCTCTGGATCCTCGAGATCGGTCTCGGACACCCAGGTCTCCACGCCGCGACCGATCACCCGGAACCGCTCCCCTTCCTTCTTCACGACGAACCTCGGGCGGGCCGGGCGCAGCACCACGTACGTGCTGCGCTCCTCCCGCTCCCGCCGCCGCCTCGTGCGCGAACGACGCGATCCGTTCGCGGAGGGTGTCGAAGCCCCTCGCCCGTGACGGCCGAGAGGGCGACCGCCCGCTGCCGAGCGTCGACTGCGCGTCGACGTCGGGCGCGAGATCGAGCTTCGTGCCGACGACCGGGCTCGGCCTGGTCGCGAGCGAGGTCGTACGCGCGGAGCTCTCCCGGACGGTCGCCAGGTCGGCGGCGGGATCGGCGTCGAGGAGTCTACGATCCAGCACGAGCGCTCGGCACCGGCTGACGTGTCGCAGGAACCGATGCCCGGAGCCCTTTGCCCGCGTGCGCGCCCTCGACGGGCCCGGGACGTCGGCCACGACGAACCGTTCGTCCTCGCCGGCCACGCCGAGGTTGGGCGACAGGGTGGTGAACAGGTAGTCGAGCGATCTTCAGGTGGGCAGCCGTGAGGGCGGCGAGCAGCGTCGACTTGCCCGCGTTCGGAAGCCCGACCAGGCCGACATCGGCCACGGTGCGAAGCTCGACGGCGAGCCGCTTCTCCTCGCCAAGCTCGCCACCTTCGGCACCCTTCGGGACGCGGTCGCGCAGGTGGCGGCGACGCGTTCCCGCGACCACCGCGCCCGCCGCGGGCGAGCTCACCGCGCGCGCCAGTCGCCGACCAGGTCGGCCAGCAGGCCGATGCTCGTCGCTCGATCAGGGCAATCGGGACCTGGATCACGGGGTCACTTTGCCCTCCGCCCCCGTTCTTGCGCTTGCCGCCCGCACCACCCGCTCTCAGCCCGCAGGTGCGGGTGATCGGCGAGCCACGCCAGGTGCGCCGGACCCCGGTCGACACCTCGAACACGACGTCGCCGCCGCGGCCGCCGTCGCCCCCGTCCGGGCCACCCGGGGGTTGTACGGCTCGCGCAGGATCGAGGACGATGAACCGTGGCCGCCGTACCCTACGGGGCGAACACGGTGAGCTCGTCGACGTACGGCCATGGACAGATTGTGGCGCGAACGCACGTCCACGGCATGATGGGGGTGCCGAGAGCCGTGACCGCGTGTGGGCCGTCGAGCTCGGGAAGGACGTCGAGCCCGGCGAGATCAAGGGCACGCTCGAGCTCAGCGACCAGGCCCTGCTCTTCTCGCCGGACCAGGAGGCACGCCCGGCGAAGCGGATCGCCCTGCACGAGTCATCGCCAAGGTCCGTCGGCTCCAGGGCTCACCGGTCCTGATGGTGGAGCGGACCACCTCGGCCGGCTCCAGGAAGACCGCGTTCTACTTCGCGCGGCCCCCGCCGCTCGCCGTGCTCGGGGGCCCCGGTGGAGCGGCCGGTCGGGTTCGACGGGTTCAGGCTAAGCGCAAGGCGCGACGGGACCAACGTCGGGTACTCGGCATCATGAACCGCGAGAAAAGAAGTCGGCGCTGACCGAATAGGTTCAGGCGGTCAGGACGCCGTGTCGAAGACCGCGTCGGACCGGATAAGCGGCGCAGAAGCGGGGCTGAACGAGGGACGTTCGGCGAGCAGGTGCGGCCGGAGGCGCTGGGGAGCCCACTGGACGGGCGTACCGGCGGCCGCGCGACCGGTGGTACGAGACGACCCCCGGCTGCATCGCGAAGGGGGTGTCGTCCCCTCCCGACTACGCACCGCGAAGCATGGATCGGTCACGCTGGCACACGATGTCGAGCCGGCGGTGCTTCCTGACCGCCGAACACCTTGACCGAGGCGCTCAGGTCTCGCCGTTACGAACAGTA
>ERZ1370068.8650-contig-7487_pt1 | contig 16461 bp, 28 predicted proteins | sample MGYA00561227_ERZ1370068 | MGnify/ENA primary metagenome ERZ1370068 (study PRJEB38410, sample SAMEA6850437) | metagenome | study: Metagenomic assessment of the ecological functions of the soil: analysis of the soil microbiota associated with the...
AGGCTGGCGCGCGCGGCAAGCCGGCGAACTGCGCAACCAGTTCGCTTTCGCAATGTCGAGGAGTCCGAGCACTCCTGGGCGCGCAAAGAATTCTTTCAGCGGTCCACCGATCGCTTCTGCCAGACTTGCCGGCGTGGCACTTGGCACTGGCGGTTCCGGACTGACGAAGATCGTGATAATTCCTGCCGCCATGAGTGCGGCAAGCAGCAAGTAGGTGTTTTGCCATCCGATATGATCGGCCAACAGGAGGGCGCCGGCGCTCGCAAGTAACAGCGCACATCGATAGCCATTCACCCACAAAGCCGCGCCGAATCCCCGTTCCTGACGTAAGAGCACATCGGTCCGATAGGCGTCGAGGACAATGTCGAGTGACGCAGAGAGGAACGCCACTATGAGGGCCAGGACCCCGAGTATTTCTGGACGCTGGCCTGGGCCAGTCAGCGCCATGGCCGCCAAGCCGATAGCGACACAGAGCTGCATCACCAACATCCATCCGCGCCGGCGTCCCAGCCAGGGAGGGACCAGACGATCCATTAATGGGGCCCAGAGGAATTTCAATGTGTACGGGAGACCAACGAGCGTAAAAATGCCGATGGTCTTCAGGTCGAGCCCGACAACTGTCAGCCAAGCCTGGAGCGTCCCAGCTGTGAGGGCCAATGGCAACCCGGAGGCGAAACCCAAGGGCAACATGATGCCGATGCGCCGGTTCGCAAGAATCTGAATGAGTGATGAGGGTTTCATCAAACCGTTTCAGTACGCATGAAGGCGCAGCATATCACTGAAAAGGAGAGGAGACTCAGGACATTTTCGAAATCAATCGACAGGGAGAGAGCGCGGGCCGAGCAGAAGTTGAGAAATCATCACGAGTGATAACGCACTGACACTCAGCATGGTTGTCCATTGAAGGTGCAGGGCTTATAGCGCGAAATATCAAACTCCACGTTTTCCTGGTAGACCCGCTCGTTGCCGTTCACGCCATCCTGCTCTGGATCGTTATACATGGTGTGGTTCCACCAATAGAACAACGGGTAGGCCTCCGTCTGGTACACCGGATTCCCATAGTTACTGCGGCCATATTCCCGAACCAAGCGCCCCGTCACGTAGTCGACTTGACCATTGCCATTGAGCGAATACAACATCAAAAGAGCCGAGCCTCATGATCGTAGTGCTCGTCTATTCTTGTTGCGAGGTCAGGTTCGAGAGGAAGGAGCTCCGTCGTCCCCCCACCGGCCAGAGGGAGGAAGAGAAGAAGAGATATCATGAAGATGGAAGCCCCCAACTGAGAAGGTGTCACGACAAACTCACATTCAATACATGGTGGGCAGGTCGGCGAACTCTACCATGGCTTTCCAAGGCCTTCAACCGAGGGCATTGAGCGGAATGAAGAACTCGCGAGAGATCCTTGCTCCCATCGCAAGGATCTCCCTATAATGGCCCAACGAACATGAAACGTGCTTCTCTCCATACACTCGGCTGCCGGCTGAACCAAGCAGAAACAGCGGTGCTCGCGGCTCGCTTGCGGCGCGACGGCTACCGCGTCGTGGAGTTCGGCGAGCCGACAGACTTGCTCGTCGTCAATACATGTTCTGTGACAGAGGAGGCAGAACGAACCTGCCGCTATGTCATTCGCAAGACATTGAGACATTCTCCCGATGCCTTTGTGGCAGTCACCGGCTGCTACGCCCAGACCGGCGTTCAAGCACTGCGTACCATTCCCGGAATCGATCTTATTGTCGGCAATCAGTTCAAATGGGACTTACCGTCATTTCTTCCAGCCCCCAGGCTCTGAAAAAACAGCCGAACCCGGAAGTCCTCCATACTCGCACCATCGACCGAGAGGATTTCACCCTACCGGAGTATGGCGAACCAGACTCCACCAGAGCGTTAATCAAAATCCAGGACGGCTGCGACGTGATGTGCAGTTTCTGCCTCATCCCATTCGCGCGCGGGCACGAGCGAAGCCGCCTCCGGGATGACGTGATCCGAGAGGCCGAAATCCTTGTGGCGGGAGGGTATCGAGAAATTGTGCTGACCGGCGTCAACGTCGGGCAGTATCGCCAGGATGAGACCGATCTGGTTGGGTTGATCGCACAATTGGAGGCGGTTGAAGGACTCGAGCGAATCAGGATTTCGTCTATTGAGCCGACGACGATCACGAATGCGCTTCTAGATCGAATGGCTGCTTCATCGAAACTGTGTCCTTACCTCCACATCCCCTTGCAAAGCGGAGACGACACCGTCTTATCGGCCATGAATCGCCCGTACGATGTCGAAGAGTTTACTCGTCTGATCCGCAAGGCCATAGCGGCAATTCCTCGTCTCGGGCTAGGAACCGATCTGATGGTTGGGTTTCCTGGAGAAACTGAGGAAGCATTCGAGCATACTTTGGGTATCGCACGAGAGCTTCCTTTTCCTACTTTCATGTCTTTACCTATTCCCAACGTCCTGGTACCGCTGCCGCGAAGTTGCCGGACCAGGTGCCGATTGCGGTCGCTCGTGAACGTGCAAGACTACTCGCGGAGCTGTCCCGCCTTAAACGCTTGGCCTTTGCAGAACGGTATATCGGATCCACCGTGTCCGTCCTCTTCGAGTCCGGAGTAACGGATGGCCTCAGGTTGGGGGTGACGCCAAATTTTTGAGAGTGGGCATCCCCTCAAACATCGACCTCGCAGATCAACTGAATGATGTGCGCATTGTAGGAGCATCGGACCGTTGGGCCTTGGGCCAGTTGGCGGTAGAATGCCGACCCATGCGAAGGGTGCCGGTTCTATGAAAGCCGAATCCACACCGACCCACGTACATCTTGAAACCTTCGGCTGTCAGATGAACGAGTATGACTCGGAACTCGTTCGATCGCTGATGAAACAGGATGGATTCGTGTTTACCGACGAGCGAGAACGTGCGGATGTGATTTTGATGAACACCTGCGCAATTCGAGAGAATGCCCACAATAAGGTCTACAAACACTTATCTGAGCTCAAAAACTCAAGCGGCAACGTCCCTTGGTCGTAGGCGTCTTGGGTTGTATGGCGCAAAACCTGAAAGAAGAGTTGACGGACTTTCAGCCGTTGATCGATGTGCTTGCCGGCCCTGATGCCTATCGCCAATTACCGATGTTGATCCGCAACGCAATGCGCTCGCAAGAGGAGGGGTTGGATCACAAGGAGCTCGCGGTCGACCTTTCGGAATATGAAACCTATCACGATGTCATACCCGACCGAAACGACGGAGTGAACGCCTGGATCGCCGTCATGCGAGGCTGTGACAACTTCTGCAGCTTCTGTGTGGTCCCCTATACTCGGGGGCGGGGCGCTCCCGCGATCCAGAAGGAATCGTACAGGAAGCTCACCGGATTGCCGAGCAAGGATTCAAACAGATCACGCTCCTGGGGCAAAACGTCAACTCGTACCGATTCGACGACTGGGACTTTGCGCGTTTGATCACGGCCGTCGCGGATGTGCCCGGCATCGAACGCGTAAGATTTACGTCCCCGCACCCCAAAGACTTTCCACTTCCATTGTTGGAGGCCGTCGCATCCCATCCCCGCATCTGCAAGCAAATTCATTTGCCACTGCAATCCGGCAGTGACCGCATGCTCGGCCTGATGAATCGCACTTATACCAATAAAGAGTATCGTGTCTTGGTCGACCGTATTCGTACCCTAAGATCCGACATTGTCCTCAGCACCGATATCATTTGTGGTTTCTGTGGGGAAAGCGATGCGGAGTTCGCCGAGACGTACCGGCTTGTCGAGGAAACACGGTTTCACTCAGCGTTTATCTTTAAATACTCCGAGCGTAAGAACACCGTTGCCGCGCGCAAGTTTCCAGACGATATTTCCGAGCCGGTAAAGACCGAACGGGTGACGCGACTCTTCGACCTCCAACGGGGTATTTCCTACGAACGCAACCGGGAATATCTGAAGACGACGGTTCCTGTCCTGGTCGAAGGGGACTCTAAGCGATCCACCGCACAAGGGATGGGGAAATCGGACGGCAATATCACGGTCATCTGGGACAAACGTGCGATATCCTCTCAACCGGGAGACATGGTTTCTCTTGCCATCTATGATGCGTCATCCACGACGTTGTACGCGGAGCGGCCGCAAGTGAGTTGAATTCTTGGTGCCCGCCCTGCTTCCAAGCAATCATTTCTGTCGAAAATACTTCCAAAACGAACAGTTCCGAACAGGCTCCGTGCAGGAATCTCTCTGTCCCTCCCGACTCTTTAGAAATGATGCGATATCACACCCACATGGCGAGCCGCGGCAGTACGGGAATCTTTCATCAGAGCCCATGAAAAAGTTTGGCACAGTCTTGATATTTAGCACCATATTATCATGCACTTACACTCAGTCATCTCCTGCTTACCCTTGTCAATGTTTGGACAGCCCATTCTGTAATAACTCTTATCCTCTCCTGTTATTGCCCTAATACATTACCGAGGCTGATTCATTCCTATTAGAGGCATAATCTTTGCTTTTACGATGAATCGCCTACTATGCAACCGACAATCTCACTCATTCGGAGATGAGCATGATCGACAAGCAAGATCCCCACGTAAAAGAAAAAGCCGATACTTCCATTAGCTTGGAAACCCTCATTGCGATGGGACTCTTCGGATGGATTGCATTGAGCATGGCGCTGATGGGCCTGGGAATCTGGTAATCCCCTGACGCACCAACACAACATCTCGCCCCGGATAATCACCCACACTTGTTTCGAAAGAAGGAGTGTCGTGATGAAGAGCTATCTCCCTCTCACGAATGTGAAGCGTCCGTTCATGCAGGGCCTTGTTGGGATCGCCGCCTGTGCCCTCGTACTCGCCGGTTGTGCAGGCGGGACAAAACTCGCCCAGAATTCAATGGGCAGCGTCTACTTGGAAGATGTGAGCGATTGGTCGTTTGAAGCGAGCCACCCCGCCGTGATCGATCAACTGACCATCGCAAAGATCGTAAAAGGGTTATATCGCAATGACGATATGAGCGGATCTTCGAGAATGTCCGCTGGTGGCAGCACGCCGATGAGAATTTTCAGCGATGAGGATGCAGAATTTCTCTCTCCCCTGCTCGCCCAAGGTTTATCCAAAGCGAAACCCGAACAGGTTGTTGGGTTCCGCGTATCCTCATCGGCAGGGTCAGGCGCTGAACCCACCACGGGCAGTATTTATGTACAGAAGGAATCGATCTATCTGACCATTCAAAAGGGTGCCGAGCCGAGTGGCTTTATGCCTGAGTCGGCTGCACGCATCGAACCGGCTCCGGCCTATGCCGCCGGCGGTGCACGCGGTGTCATGACGATGATCATCGACTATCATGCACTGGCGAAGGCGCCGATGCCCGGCTGCCATGCCCATGCCGACGGCAAAGGCCACACCGATCGCGCACGACCGCCAGTTGTGCCTATGATGGCGGTTGCTCCGGCGAAAACTCAGGCTGTCTCTAGCAGAGCGGGAGAGGACGAACTTTTGGCTCAGAACCTCAACGACGTGAGGGTAGCAAGAGAGGCTCTCGTCAAGAAAGATTCCGAGATCAAGATGCTTCGCAAGGAGTCGGAATGGATGAAGCGGGAACTGCGGGACCGCGACGAGGAAATCAAAGCGCTCAGGTTGACCAAGGTCTCCGCTAAACCAGTTTCCAAGAAGAAGCCGGCACAGGCGATACGGACTCGATAGCCTCCCTCAATTGACGTTCAGCAACTCCGGCTGGAGCAAGACCACTTCACTGGAGAGGGGCTGTCGGAAATTCATCCGGCAATAACAGGCATACGTCACATAGGTATCTTGTAGGCGGTATCGAGCCAACTCAAGCCCCTGCCCTTTCCCCCACATCTCAGCCACCTGCGCCCCACTGCCGGATTTCGATTCGACGTTCAGCGCTCGCGCCAGCACGTCAAGTTTCACCCACCCACGCGTATCCCAATTACTCCAGATCGCCATGGTGTCGTATACCGGTTCCGTGCGGAACTTGGCGAGACTGACATCCAGGCTCGGCTTGACTTGGTGAATGATCGATCGTTTCTTAATGAACGGCAGGTCGAAGCCCAGACCGTTATGTGTAATGAAGAGCGACGGGCGGTTCTGAGCCAAACGGCTCCAGAATTGTCGTAGCAACTCCCGCTCATCCCCGCCATACCAGGCCACCGACCCACGCGGTTCAAGCTGGTCGGAGAATTCCAACAGGCCGATACAGAGACAATCTGACTAAATGTGCCGTCGAAGGCTGACCTCGCATACTGTTCATCCTCAGCCTGTCGTTGAGCTTCGGCAGCCCCTGCCGTAAATAAATCATAGCCCTCGCCTGCCTGCTGAGACTCGCTGCTTGACGGATGCTTTCCCACCAGCCGCGCCCATTCCTCCCGAGGTGATGGAATGGTTTCGATATCAAGAACCACCTTCATAACGTCTGCCCCATGCTCTGTTCCCGTAAGGCCTCGATGATCGGACGGTCCGCAGGGAAACTCAAAGTTGCCCAACTCGTGCGGCCAGACCCATCGAATTTCCGCGCAGTCGATTGCTGTGGCATGCCCGGTTTCGATCCGGCAACGGAAGAAATGCAGCTCCACAGTTTCTCCGCATACTCGTGCCGAACGACTTGAAAAGGTATCGGCACGTCGATACGAATACCCAGCTCCTCGAACAACTCCCGCCGCAGACAGGCTTCCAATGTTTCACCTGGCTCGCACTTCCCACCTGGAAACTCCCAGAAACCCGCCAAGTGTACGCCCGGATTCCGTCGGGCGATCAAGTATCTGCCCTCACAAAAACAAGACCGGCAGCGACTTCAACGACCTTCATGCCGCACCGTCACTCTTTGTGGCGCTTGATGGAAGGGAACGTCTTGCAAAACGATTTCATCGGACATTGCCGGCAGGAGGGATTGCGTGCCGTGCAGCAGGTGGCCCCAAAGTCCATGATTGCCTGGTTGAAGTCATAGCCCTTCCCACGTGGAATTAAGGCCTCCGACAGTTTCCAGAGCCTCGCCTTTAGAGTCTTGGGATCGCCCTTCGCCATGAACACCCGATGAAGGACCCGAATGACATTCGTATCCAGGATAGGCGCATCTTCGTTGAATGCGAACGACCGAATCGCGCCGGCCGTGTAACGTCCAATTCCCTTAAACGACAGCAATTCCTCTGCATCGCTCGGCAGATGGCCACCATACCGCTCCACGGTCTCGCACGCGATGCTATGTAACCGCTCCGGTCGAATGTTATAGCCTAATGGATACCACGTCTTCTTCACATCCGAGACCGGGGCATCGGCTAACTCTTCAAAGCTTGGGTAGCGATCGAGAAACTCATGGTACTTCGGAATCACCCGATCAACCTGAGTCTGTTGCAACATCACTTCAGAGACTAGAATGTGATAGGGATCTGAGGTCTTTCGCCAAGGCAGGTCACGGCCATGTTTTTCATACCACTTCAGCAACCGAGCCTGAAAACGACGCTTGTTCGATGCGTCGAGGCCGAGGGATGTCCTCGATCTCTTCTTCTTGCGCTGAGAGGAGGTTCGTGAGGTAGAGGTGGTGGGCATCGCAACGTCAATCCAATGGCGGCATTCTAAAAGCGCGTCCACCGAAAATCAAATGCCAACCAGGCGCGACAAGTACTGTGGCCGATGCGCCAAGAGTTGCTGCAGAATCGACCATCATCCGTCAGGGTATGTCTGGAATAGTCCGAGCCTCCCCTACCCTTCTGAGTAGTTACCGCATCCGTCACCTCACAGAGCGTCACTCCCATGTCGCCCCAAATTAATAGCGGCCACAACTTCGAAAGATCTCTATTTCTTTGACATCTGTCCATTCACCGACTAGCCTTTCATGAGGCGAAGGCAATGTCCGTGGGAGCCTCATTCCCGAAGCTTCTTTACAAACGGATGATTTATTATTGGTACTAATATGACTGAACAGAGGCAGCACCTCCGCTATCAGGTCGAATTCCCTGCTACGTTCGAGGGCGACCATACCGGTATGGGGATCGTCTATAACCTCGGAATAGGTGGCTGCAAGGTCGTGACCGATCTTGCGTGGTACACAACGGCTTCTCTCCTTGCCGTGCACCTCCAGATTCCAGAACAGACTCGTGCCATCACCATTCGTGCCGCCACAATTCGGTGGAAACTGGATCCTCGAGTTTGGGGTGAATTTCTTGAGATGCAGGAGGGGGATCGAGCCCGTCTGACGGAGTTCTTGGCAACCCAAGTGCACATCGCTCCATAGGAACCACTCAATACACAGCTATGGTCACCAGAAGTATCCCAGATTTTCCGTATCGCTCTCCAGCACCTTGGTACATAAGGATCAGTTCCGCCATGCGAGGTCCGTCCGGAAACCTTTCGGCCAAGGGATGTCGCATAGACAGTATTATCAGCCCCTATACCGGTATGCAGCTCACCGTGCAATTGCATATTCCTGGTGAGTCCCGGCCGATCGTAATCGATAACGCTGCAGTCCGTTGGTCCGAGTCCGCCGGCATCGGCCTAGAGTTCCTGACGGTGGCCCCCGCATCAAGACCGACTGGACCACATGATCCGGCAGCTCCAGCCCAAGACCGGCCCTCTTAGGTAATCTGCCTGTCCGACATTGACCGTTCTACTGCGGCAAACGATCCGCGACCAGCTGCGTCGTTCTCGGTCCAAAAATCCTCAATGTATTCCAGCGAATACACCTCACGGTTTTTCCTGGCCTGCGGCCTCGCGTCTGGCCACACCTCCTTCGCCCCGTCACGAAGTCAATGCCGGACAGGCTCCTAGTAGGCGACCTTCCTCCGTAGTTGCATATTGGGCGCTCGCCTCCGTATCCTCTATCTTCATGGAGCCTCTCCCAACTTTCCCAGAACAATTCAAAGCACTCGTGCGCGGCATCGTCGACGATCGTCTGCGCGAGTTACTGGGCGATCCTGACCTCGGACTCCAGCTTGGCGATGGCCTGCGCGCCCGCCTGAAAGAGTCCTTATCCAGTAAAGAAAGACTGTCCGGCGAGGACATTGCGGACCAACTCCGGTCTCGCTGGTAAGAACGCCATGGCCTGGTATCGTCTTGCCTATCGCCCAGTCATCCTCCAGGATCTTGTGAGCCTTGAGCCTTCCATCGCACAGCGACTCTTGGACAAGACCAAATGGATCGCCTCAACATCGATAACTTGCGCCACGAACCGATCGCGACGGATCTGCCAGGCCTTTCCAAATATGCGGTCGAAGACTGGAGAATCTTCTACTCCATCGACCGGGAGGACCACCTGGTCGATATTCACGGCATCGTTCGCCACACGGAGCTCCGTTCATGATTACCCTTACACTTGCCGCCATCGCGCAGCTGAAAGCGATTCAAGCTCATCATCCCGAGGACCCTATCGTCCGGATATCCGTACGCGATCTGGACGATTCACGCTTAAGCTTCAGTATCACGTTGGAGGCAAACACCCAGCCAGACGACGACGTTCAGCATATCGACAGCCTCACAATTGTCGTTGATCGACGGAGTGCCACGCGGATGGAAGGGGTGACCGTAGACTACACTGAGGCAGACGGATTTCGTTTTTACACGACGACGAGGGCCGCACCCTACCACTCCTTACGATTCCCAACACTGAATTGACGGAACGGATGCTGAAAAAAGCCCACCAGCGGCAGCTTGAGACCCGTGAAGCGTATCTCGTGAAGCGTCGTTCGTTTCGGACTCGGACGTTTCACGCTTCACGTTTCACGAACGACGTGGCTGGTCTTTTTGAGCATCCTGAGGGTTAGGGAAGTCGATCTGGGAGCGTCGCCACATGCACCTGAAATACGCCCCGCGTCATGTCATCGACATAGCGACGCAACGCCTCCTTCACCACGGGGAAGGCAATCTCACCCCAGGGAATCGCAGCGAGGGAGAACAATTGCACGTCGAGGCTTTCTTCACCCACACCGAAATCCAGCGAACGCATCGGCCCTCGGAACACCAGATAGGCCTGACCGATGTGTGGAAGACTCAGAACCGCAAATAGAGAGATACCCTCCACCTGGGCCTGTGCTTCCTCCAAGGTCTCGCGAACGGCCGCCTGTTCAGTACTCTCGCCGATTTCCATAAAACCGGCAGGAAAGGTCCAGAGCCCGGACTTGGGCTCGATCGCGCGGCGGCAGAGGAGAATGTGGCCGTCCCACTCCGGAATACAGCCTGCGACGATCTTGGGATTATGATAATGAATGGCCAGGCAGGTATCGCAGACAAACCGTGGCAAGTTGTCGCCGGCGGGAATCTTCTTGCTGACTGGAGCGCCACAGGCGCTGCAATAGTTCATGAGACGAAGACGTATCTCGTGACGCGTTGTTCGTGGAGCGAGAGACAAACGACCCTTCACGAACAACGATGCGATGAGCATGGATAGCACAAAACTACGGTTCTTTGCACCCTGCCCGCGCGGGTTGGAGGGGTTCTCGAACAGGAGATCCACGACCTTGGCGTGCCCAATACCACGAAGACGGACGGCGGGGTCTCCTTCCAGGCTCCCTGGTCCACGATGTACTGGGTCAATCTCAAGAGTCACATTGCCAGCCGCGTGCTTTGGGAAGTCGGACAGGCCCCCTATCGCTCGGAAGACGATGTGTACCGTGCCGCCTATCGCCTGCCATGGCCGGATTGGTTCACCCCGTCACAGACCATCAAGGTGAAGGTGAGTGCGCGCCGTTGTCCGCTCACCAGCTTGGACTTCGTCACGTTGCGGATCAAAGACGCCGTCTGCGATAAGTTCATGTCGGTGCGCCATAAGCGACCGAGTGTGGACACGCATCGCCCGAACATCCGCGCTCGACGCCTTTCTCGATGAGTCCACGGCGACCTTCTACCTGGACACCTCCGGCGAGCCGCTCTTCAAGCGGGGCATCGTGTCGTGTCCGTCGAAGCGCCGTTGCGCGAAAACCTGGCGGCTGGCTTGCTCCGGCTCGCCGGATGGGCGCCCAACGACGTGCTGCTCGACCCCATGTGCGGCAGCGGAACCATCCCGCTTGAAGCCGCGCTAATGGCGCGCCGGATCGCGCCAGGACAGTCTCGGTCATTCGCGTTTGAGCGCCTGCTTGTCCACGATGCCAAACGCTGGGGCCATCTGCGCGAAGCCTCTCGGCTGAAGCAACTGGCAGAGCCGCCGGCAGCCATCTATGCCTCTGACCAAGACCCTGCCTGCGGTCAAAGCCGCACAGCGGACGTTTCAGGGAGCGGGGTCGCAGTCGATATTCGCCTGCGACAGAGCGACGTGCTCGCCCTCGAGGCTCCAGCTGAACAGGGTGTGCTGATCATCAATCCCCCTACGGAGTCCGGCTCAGCCGGCCGGAGGAGCTCGATGCCTTCTATCCTCAAGCTGGGCGACTGGTTGAAACAGCGATTCAGCGGATGGCGAGCCTATATTTTCACCGCCGACTTGCGAGTCCCTAAATTGATCGGCCTTGCACCATCGAAACGCATTCCTCTTTTCAACGGTCCGCTGGAGTGTCGGCTGTATGAATTCAAATCGTGTCGGGATCGATGCGCAAAACGATTCCGCGCCCAAAACTAACGGATGACGTCTTATCGCTCTTTGGGCTCGTTGTCGATCGGTTAAGAGAGACTACTTCTCGGCACTCTCAGTGATTACACGCAGTTGCGCGCGGCTCCTTCATCCCCTCCCCTTGACTTGTGTAAGGCGAAAGCTATCTACCTACCTAGACGTTTATCTCCTGTCTTTTCACCGGCCGAGCGAAAGGACGCTTCCATATGAATAACGGGACAATGGCTGTCACGCTACCAGTACTCTCGATTAAGCGCACGGTGCTATTTCCTGGGGTGATGATGACCCTTGACGGTTGGGCGTGCACGGTCGATTGCCGCAGTAGAGGCGGCGACGAAAACTGAAGAGTAAGACGATTCTCGTCGTCGCGCAACGCGACCCTCAGACAGAAGAGCCGGGACTCGAAGATCTGTACACGATCGGCACGAAGGCCATGGTGAAACAGATCGGTCGGTCAGAAGAAGGCATGATCCACGTGCTCGTGCAAGGACTCGAGCGCGTCGCGTTAGTCAAAGTCGAACAATCAGATCCGTGCCTGCTCGTACCAGGCTCGGCGACTCGATCATCCCGAGGGCCAAGGCACCCGAAGTCCAGGCCCTCCATCGAGCCATCACGGGAATTGGTGACAGACCTTCCTCGATTGATTCAGGCGCCCGGTATTCAGGAAGCAGCAGCGGCCTTCAGTAACGAGGACAATCCTGTCTCCCTGGCCTATCGCGTGGCCTCGCTTCTCAATCTCACCGTGCAGGACGAGCAAAAACTGCTCGAAAGTTCCTCCACGATCGAGCTGTTGCGTTCGCTGTATGGATCACTTTCAAAGGAAATCAGATACTGCAATTGCGGGAAAAGATCACCAACGACGCTCAAACCAAGATCGGCAAGAGCCAGCGGGAGTATGTCCTCCGTGAACAGCTGAAGGCGATTCAAGAGGAACTCGGCGAGGGCGAGGGAGAAGGAAAACGAGATCACCGAACTGAAAAAGAAGATTCAGGATGCCGATCTTCCTGATCATGTGCGCAAGGAAGTGGAGCGGGAAATCGCCCGATTGGCGAAGGTGCCACCCTCCTCGCCTGACCATCAGGTCCTCAGAACCTATCTCGATCTGGTGCTGGAACTTCCCTGGAAGAAGGCCTCAAAGATCCAGTTGGAGCTGGGCAGGTGCGTCAGGTCCTCGAAGACGACCACTACGGCATCAAAGAAGTAAAGGAACGGATCGTCGAACATCTGGCGGTGTTGAAACTGAATCCAACGGCCAAGGCGCCGATTCTCTGCCTGGTCGGCCCCCTCCAGGTGTCGGGAAGACCAGCTTGGGGCAATCCATCGCAAGAGCCACTGGGCCGCACGTTCGAACGGTTCAGCTTGGGCGGCGTGCATGATGAGGCGGAACTGCGGGGCCATCGCCGGACCTACGTCGGCGCGCTACCAGGCCGCATTATTCCAGGCCGTGCGCCGAGCCGGCGCCAACAATCCTGTGTTGATGCTCGATGAAGTCGACAAGATGGGCCGCGACTTCCGTGGCGATCCTGCGGCGGCATCTTTGGAGATCCTCGATCCAGCTCAGAACCACACGTTCCGCGATCATTATCTGGACCTCCCGTTCGATTTGTCGAAGGTGTTCTTCATCACGACGGCGAACACGCTCGACACAGTCAGCCAACCCCTCTTGGATCGGATGGAGGTCATCCGCCTTCAGGCTACAGCGAACGGGAAAAGGCCGAGATCGCCCGCCGCTACTTGTGGCCACGACGGCTCAAGGAAGCAGGCATCGACGCGAGCCAGACAGTATTGTCCGGATGACGTGGTTGAATCTCGTCATCAGCCGATACACGAGAGAAGCCGGCGTGCGCCAAGCTCGAACAGATGCTGGGAAGGCTGACAAGAAAAGTCGCGTTGGCCTTTGCCGATCTTCCGGAAGGCGCAGCACGGCAGCCCGTCAACATTCTTCCTGATGTCCTCGAAGAGTGGCTGGGCTCCGAACGGTTCATGCCGGAAGAGGCGCGCAAGGTATTGCCGGCCGGCGTGGCCACCGGACTCGCGTGGACTCCGACCGGCGGGGATGTCCTCTATATTGAAACCACGCTACTCCCCGGCAGCCATGAGCTGACGATCACCGGCCAGTTGGGCGACGTGATGCAGGAGTCGGCGCGCGGCCCGGAGCTATCTCTGGTCGCATGCCGAAAGCATGGGGCTGGATATCTCGCGCTTCAAAACGCAATGGCGTCCACATCCACGTGCCGTCGGGAGCCATTCCAAAAGATGGGCCCTCAGCTGGAATCACGATGGCCACTGCGCTGGCATCCTCATACGAGGGAAAGCCGTCCGGAGCGATACCGCGATGACCGGCGAGATCAGCCTCAGCGGATTGAGTCCTTCCGGTCGGTGGGATTAAAGAAAAGGTGCTGGCGGCTCACCGCGCCGGCATCAAACGGATCATTCTGCCGAAGGCGAACAGAGAAGGACCTGAAAGACGTGCCGCAGGAAGTGCGCGAGGCTCTCACGTTCATTCTGGTGGAACGAGATCTGAGGAAGTCCTCCCCGCTGCGTTCAACCATGATTCAGCGGCTACACGGAAACTTCCGCTTCGGGATGGGCATTGCCCCAGCCTCAGCATGAATGGGCTGCGACGCGGGACTCGCGAGATGCGCGAGAAAGGCGCGACAAAGCACAACATACAAACTCTGATTTTCGATTGTGCCACCTATCCCGCCAGTCTAGCGAGTCCCGCATGTCTCGCGTTGCGCTGCTCCGCAGTCTTGCTCCCCAACCAATCTGTGTGTAAGGATACTTTCGGTTCCTCGACTCATCTTGAGGAACGACGAAACACGAAAGGAGCAGAACGATGCCGCCAAAGATTGAGATCGGTACCATTGTGAAAGTGACGAAGACGGATGACGAATGGAAGAGGCTGCTGGCGCTCTTCGGCATACCGGGTGTTGCGGCACGAGGATACTGAACGACCCTTTACCCGACAACATGCACGACAACAAGAATGCCGGCATCTACTACTGGCGCGGGCTGTGACCTCCCGGCCTATTCGTCGGAGCACAAGTTCGACAGCGGCACTGGCTGGCCGAGCTTCTGGCAACCGATCGATCCCAGGGTGGTTGAGTCAACCACCGACTACAAGATGATTTTCCCGAGGACCGAAGTCCACTGCGCACGCTGCGAGGGGCATCAGGGCATATCTTTAAGGACGGCCCCAAGCCGACCGGCCTGCGCTACTGCATCAACGGTGCGGCGCTGAAGTTCGTGGCGTCTTAGCATATGCAGCTGGGCAGCGCAGAAGCCTGCATGTAGCCGGCCGAGGCTGCAAGAACTCGGCTCCGCTTATTCCCAATGGTTGGGCGTCAAGGAGGTGCCGATGAGCGAGTTCGGTTGCCGCATCCGTCCGTACGTGGAGAGTGAGATTCTTGCTGCTCGCGAAGCGCTGAATCACGAGGGCAGCCGGACGTCGCCTTCTCGCATCTGGAGCGTGCGCACGTACTTGGACAAGCATCGACGGTTAGAGCATGTTCGCGTACATTGGCATATGCTCCTCTGGGTATTCGTCAGCGTAACGCCCGGAGAGGCCTGGGACAACTGCTACGCATCGTCGGCGCTGCCATAAGCACTGGCTGTCGGTCTTGTGCCGCAGGAAACACAGGCGGTTCGAACGTGAACCCGTTTAGGAGTCTGCCGTTGCCGCCGGAGCTTGCGTCGCGCATAAATGAAGTGCGCACTTCGGGAAGATGACAAGCAAACGAGTCCGTCAAGCGGATTGGGCGAATAGCGGCCTGCCGTATATTCAAGCATAGTCATGAAGAAAACTGGTGACAAATACTCCGTGAACATTCAATGGTTTGCGATATCATAGCTCGTTCATAACAGAGTGTTTCTTCCCTATCGCTCACAAGTCATGAATAGCTGTACTGACCGCTGACGTACAATTGCAATTCTGACATAGAAGCCTCACAGTTGAGGCAACAATGGATTTCGCATACTTCGATCTAACCCTAATGCCCATCAGGATCACGTCGACTCGATATCCGAATGGCATCTCCTGAAACCCGCTGAAAAGTTTGGAATCGCTGAAAAAGAACTTGCAAAAGAAAGTTCATGATAGCTACGATTCGCGCCATGAAAACCTACCCCTCGGCTCAGAGCCTCCGATGCCTCGATACCACGCGAATTACGACCGAGAAACGACTGAAAATCAATCAACGGCCAAGGACACAGGTCATGGCAGCCCAAACGAAGGAGTCGCAATGAAGCCAGCCAAGCCGAAACCCGAACTCCGACAAGTTGGTCTCCGAGGTTCTTTTCTGTTGCGGAAGAGCCTTCTCGGAGCTGTGGCCATCTGCTCGGTGGCGATGCTGTCGCCCTGGGCGGCAACGGCAGCCGACTAAACTCGCGATTCCTTTCGGCCTGAAGAAACTGCCGTCGTCATTCCTGCCGACAATCGCTTGACGGCTGAAAAAAGTCAGGTGGGCCGGACGTTGTTCTTTGACAAGCGCCTGTCGCAGGACAACACCATCGCGCTGCGCAAGTTGCCACCTATCACCAAACGCGTTTACGGACGGCAAGCCGGTCTCCACGGGCATCCGAGGCCAGAAGGGCGGTCGTAGCGCGCCGGCATCCTTCAACCGGGTCTTCAGCAGCGCTCAATTTTGGGACGGCCGGGCTCCAACATTGGAAGCCCAATCGGTCGGTCCGTTTACGAATCCGATCGAGCACGGGTTCGCCAACTACGATGTGATGAATGCGAAGATGATGAAAATCGCAGGCTATCGGAAACTCTTCAAGCAGAGTTTTCGGCGATGAGAACATCACGACGGAGAGGGTGGGCAAGGCCATTTGCCAGCTTCCAGCGTACCGTCCTTTCCGGCAACAGCCCGGCAGACCGGTTCGATCAGGGACAGGAAGCAGGAGCAATTCGAAGCGGCCCAAAGGGCCTACAATGTAAC
>ERZ1370068.8354-contig-7215_pt1 | contig 16446 bp, 26 predicted proteins | sample MGYA00561227_ERZ1370068 | MGnify/ENA primary metagenome ERZ1370068 (study PRJEB38410, sample SAMEA6850437) | metagenome | study: Metagenomic assessment of the ecological functions of the soil: analysis of the soil microbiota associated with the...
CGCGCTGACGATCACCTGCATCAGGCCGGGACTGCGAAACTGGATCGCCTGAAATATTGACGGCGACGTGAAGGTCGTCGGGCCATTGCGCCGCGGTGGCGCAGGCCTGCCGGATCACCCACTCGCCCATCGGCACGATAAAGCCGATCTCTTCGGCCAGCGGAATGAAGTCGGCCGGCGAGATCATCCCCTTGCTCGGATGATTCCAGCGTATCAGGGCCTCGAAGCCGCTGATTTCCTTGCTCGCCAGGTTGACGACCGGCTGGTAGTGCAGCTCGAATTCGCCTGCCGGCAGCGCCTTGCGCAGGTCCTGTTCCATGATGCGGCGGGTCTGCATCTGCAGGTCCATCACGGGTTCGAAGAAGCGGAACGTGCCGCGGCCGTCGCCTCTTGGCGCGGTAGAGCGCGAGGTCGGCGTTGCGCAACAATTTGTCGGGGTCTAGATCCGTCGCCGGGACCGACCGAAATGCCGATGCTGACGCCGATCACGGCCTGCTGGCCGTCGATGATGTCATAGGGCTCGCTCAACGCGTCGATGACGCGCCTGCGCCAGTGAAGTCGCGTCGGCGGGGTCCGCGATCGTGGCCTGCACGATCACGAATTCATCGCCTCCCATCCGCGCGATCGTGTCGGCCTCGCCGACGAGTCCGCGCAACCGTTCGGCGACGATCCTGAGCAGCTTGTCGCCGCAGGGATGGCCGAACGTATCGTTGACGGCCTTGAACTGATCGAGGTCGAGATGGTGGACGGCCACCATTTCGCCGTGCTGAACCCGGTCCAGCACGTATTCGAGCCGATCGTTCAACAGCACCCGGTTGGCAAGATCGGTCAGCGCATCGTGGTGCGCCATGTATTCGATCTTGACCTCCGATTGCCGCTGCTCGGTGATGTCTTCATGCGTGGCAACCCAGCCGCCGCCGGGCATCGGGCGGTGCCGGATCTTGAAGGTGCGCCCGTTCATCAATTCGACGATGCTGTCTTTCGGCTCGTTGGAAACCGCCACGTTGGTGCGCCAGTGAAGATATTCATCGCGCGTCATGGCGGGGAAGCTGCCGGCTTCGAACGCGCAGATCGACGATCTCGATCAGCGACATGCCGGGGCTGACGCGCTCGGGCGCGATATCGTACATCTCGACGAAGCGATCGTTGCACACGATCAGGCGGTGGTCGGAATCGAAGAAGCAAGCCCCTGCGACATGTTGTTGATTGCGGTGTCGAACTGGAAGTTCCTGACGCGCAGCGTCTCTTCCTGCTCCTTGCCGAGTTCGTATTGCTTCTTCAGCGCGGGCATTGAGCGCTTCGCGCTCGGTGATGTCCTCGTGGGTCGCCATCCGCCGCCGCCGGGCACCGGGTAGACGGTGTAGGCGATGATCCGGCCGTCAGCGAACTCCTGCACGGTGGTGTCGAGTGCGATGTTGCGGCCGACGCGCTCGCGGATGTAATCATCGGGCGCCACCGGCACCTTCAGGCCGAGATCCAGCCGATGCCGGATCAGTTCACTGGTCGGTGTGCCCGGCTTCACCTGCTCAGGCGACAGCCCGTACATTTCCCTGTAACGCTCGTTGCAGAAAACGACTTCGCGTTTCTCGTCGAAAATGACGATCCCGAGCGATAAATGGTTGATCGCCTCTTCGAGCCGCGCACTCGAGGGCGCTGACCGCCGGGCGGTAATCTGGCCGTGATCCGTCATATAGCGTTTCCCCAGCCGCTATCGGCGGCTCTCCTCCCTCAGGAGAGCGGCCATTAGAACGCCCAAGCTGGTGAATTGCCCCTTCGATACCGGCAGATGCGTGCCGGTTCTTCGCAACTTGCTCAACAAAGCGTTAATGACGTTTTGGCACGTACAGGATGCCGGCAACGGGTCGGAAAACCTAAGCGGGGTCCACCAAAATCACCCTGACGTCGTTGACGTTGGTGAGCGTCGGACCGGTCAGCAGCAGATCGCCGGTGGCTGAAAAGAACGCGGTGGCATCGTTGTTGGCGAGATAGGCCGCGGGTGAGAGGCCGAGCGACTTCATCTTCGCAAACGTGGTCTGGTCGATCACGGCGCCGGCCGGATCGGTCGCGCTGCCGGCGCCGCCGTCGGCGCCGTCGGTGTCGGCGGCCAGCGCCGCAATGCCTGACGTGTCCTTCAGAAGGTCTGCCAGCGCCAGCGCATATTCCTGGTTGGGGCCGCCACGGCCATTGCCGCGCACGGTCACCGTGAGCTCGCCGCCCGACAGGATCGCGATGCGTTTGCCTTCGCTGCGTGCCTTCAGCGCCAGGCGCGCATGGTCGGCGCGCAACATCGCGCGCCTCGCCTTCGAGATCGGCGCCGAGGCCGATGACCTCGTAGCCGGCGTCCTTTGCGACCTTGATGGCGGCGTCGAGCGAAGCCTTCGGTTTCGCAATCAGTCTCGAATTGCGCGCGGGCAAACGCGCCATCGCCGGGCTTGCAGCTCTCATTCCTGGGATCTTCGAGGCGCGCGCCTGACGGCATCGTCGACCGTGAGATTATACCTTGCCACCAGCGCGCGGGCGTCCGCCAGCGTGCTCGGATCCGGCACCGTCGGTCCCGATGCGATCGCGGACGGATCGTCGTGCGGCACGTCGGAGATCGCCAGCGTCACGATCTCGGCGGCGCGCTGTCCGGCGCGGGCCAGCCGGCCGCCCTTGATCCGCGACAGATGCTTGCGGACGATATTCATCTCGCCGATCGGCGCGCCCGAACGCAACAGCGCGCGGTTCACCTGCTGCTTCTGCGCGAACGAAACGCCGTCGGCCGGCGCGATCCAGTTCGCGGAGCCGCCGCCGGACAACAGCACCAGCAGCAGATCATCCAGCGGTTGCCTCAGCGGCGAGACGCAGCGTTTCGTCGGCGGCTTTCAGCCCGGCTTCGTCGGGCACCGGGTGGCCGGCCTCGACGACCCTGATCCGCCGCGTCGGCACACCGTGGCCGTGGCGCGTGGTGGCAAGGCCGCGTCAGTCGCGCCGGATCGAGCCCCAGCGCTATCGAGATAGTGCCGCTCGGCCGCGGCCGCCATCGCCGCCGCGCCCTTGCCGGCGGCGAGGCAGATCACCTGACCCTTCGGGCGCCGGCGCGCAGATGCGCCGACAGCACGACGTCAGGATGCGCGGCCGCAACCGCCGCATCGAAGATCGAACGCAGGAAGGGGCGTCGGTCGGTCATGGCAATCCTGTCCTAGTGGGCGAGTTCGCCGCTGATGACGTCGCCGAACAACTGCCAGCGCCCGTCCTTGAACTGCATCAATTGCAATTGCTCGATCGGCTGGAAGTCGTCCGGCCCGGTGGAGATGGTGACGCCCGGCAGCAGCCCGCCTTGCGGAAACTGCTTCAGGCTCGCAGCCTGCTTCATCACGTTGCTCGCGGGTCAGATTGTCGCCACAACGCTTCAACACTTCGACCATGGTGGTCGCCATGTTGTAGCCGGTCATGGCCGGAGGAATCGACGCGATTGACCTCCGGCAAATATTTGGCCAGCAGCGCGTCGAACGCCTTGATGCCGGCATCGCCCTCCCACTGGGGATCGCTGGCGTCCTTGGCGTAGGCGGCCGAGATCACGCCCTGGCGAATTCTCCAGCCCCGCGGGCCGCATCACGGTCGCGGTGGATGCGCTGACATTGGAGATGATGGTGACCGGCTTCCAGCTCATCTCGCCGAGCTTCTTGACCGCCTGCGCGCCGAACTTCGGCGTGGTGAAGAACACCACGACATCCGGATTGGACGACTTGATCCGCACCACATGCGAGTCGATGGTCGGCTCCGACACCTCGTAGCTTTCCTCCGCAACGATGCGGGAGGTATCCTTGGCGAAGCCGTCCTTCAGGCCCTTCAGATAGTCCTTGCCCATGTCGTCGTTCTGGTAGAGCACGGCGATCTTGGTCGCCGGCTTCTCCTTCGTGAGATACTTAGCGTAGATGCGCGACTCGCTCTGGTAGCTCGGCAGCCAGCCCATGGTCCAGGGAAACGCCTTCGGGTCGTTCCACTTGGTGGCGCCGGTGGCGACGAACAGCTGCGGCACCTTCTTGCCGTTGACGTATTTCTGGATCGCGGTGTTGGAGGCGGTGCCGAGCGTGCCGAACAGCAGCAGAACCTCGTCGCTCTCGATCAGCTTGCGCGCCTGCTCGACGGCCTTCGGCGGCGAATAGGCGTCGTCATAGGAGATGAAATTGATCTTGCGGCCATTGATGCCGCCCTCGTCGTTGACCTTCTTGAACACCGCGCCCATCGCCTTGCCGATCACACCATAGGCCGACGCCGGGCCGCTATAGGGCACGATGTTGCCGATCTTGATCTCGGTGTCGCTGGCGCCGGTGTCGTACTTCTTCTGCGCCAGTGCGGCGGTGGCGCTCGTGGCCATCGCGAGGCCGAGCAGGGTGGTCGCGATACGGCGTCGGGTCAGCAGGGGCATTTCTGCAAAACTCCTTGTTCTTCCGCGCCCAACGGGAACAGGCGCTGCGGCTTCTTGTGGGGGTGCCAAGCCGATACCTAGCGCATGATCCGCCGAAGTGTAAGCGGTTTGGCTGGCCAATCGGCTTTTCCGATCGGGCGATAGCAGAAGGCTCACGAAAAAGGCCCCCGCGACGGTGTTGCAGGGGCCTGATGCGGTTGTTGAGTTTGGAGACTAGGCTAGCCGCCGGCGTCGCCGCTGATGATCTCGCCGAACAGCTCCCAGGCTCTCGCCCTTGAACCGCATGCAGCTGGACCTGACGAGATCGGAGCAAAGTCGGTCGCCGACGTGTTGACCTTGATGCCCGGCAGCAGGCCGCCGAGTTCGAGGTCCTTGATGCTGGCTGCCTGCTTCATGACGTTCTCGCGCGTGAGATTGTCGCCGCTGGCTTTCAGCACATGAACGAGCCCCTGTGCGACGGTGTAGCCGAACATCACCGATCGCGTCGACGCGGTTGCCTTCCGGATAATACTTCGTCCAGGAACTCGTTCGAGCGCCTTCATGCCCGGCATCGTCCTTCCACTGCGCGTCCGTCGGATCCTTCAGATAGTGCGGACGAGATGATGTCCTGCGCATTCTCCGAAGCCGGCCGGCTTGATCACGCTGCCGATCGAGGCCGAGACGTTGTTGAGGAAGTGCAGCGGTTTCCAGCCGATTTCGGCGTTCTTCTTGATCGCCTGCGCCGCGAATTTCGGCGTGGTGATGTTGATGAACACGTCGGCGCCGGTCGATTTCATCTTGACGATGTGGAGTCGATGGTCGGTTCGGAGACTTCGTAGCTTTCCTCGATCGACGATCATCGAGGCGCGCCTTGGCGCCGAGCCCGTCCTTGAAGCCCTTCAGATAGTCCTTGCCGTAGTCGTCGTTCTGATAGAGCACGGCGATCTTGGCGTCCGGCTTGTTCTTCAGAATGTACTTCGCGTAGATCTGGGTTTCGCTCTGGTAGTTGGGCTGCCAGCCCATCGTCCACGGGAAGTTCTTCGGATCGTTCCACTTGGTGGCGCCGGTGGCGACGAACAGTTGCGGCACCTTCTTGCGTGTTCAGGTACTTCTGGATCGCCGTATTCGACGGGGTACCCAGCGGATTGAAGACCAGCAGCACCTCGTCGCTCTCGACCAGCTTGCGCGCCTGCTCCACCGTCTTCGGCGGGCTGTAGCGCGTCGTCATAGCTGATGAAGTTGATCTTGCGGCCGTTGATGCCGCCCTCGGCGTTGACCTTCTTGAAGTAGGCCTCTTCGGTCTTGCCGATCACGCCATAGGCGGAAGCCGGTCCGCTGTAGGGCATGATGTTGCCGATCTTGATTTCGGTATCGCTCGCGCCGGGATCGTATTTCTTCTGTGCGAGAACGCCGCTCGACGTTGCCGCGAGTAATCCAAACGCGGCCGAAAGAACCGCCAGTTTTTTCATTGTGGACATTTCTGTCTCTCCCTTTTCATTTATTGAATGCCATCCGTCAGGCTCCTTTGAACGAAGCTCTTTTGACGGCGTCGTGATTACCATCTTGCCGGAAGCCTCACAACAAAAGCCCCTGCGGCAAAGCCGCAGGGGCTGCTTCTTTGGTAGAGCAGACCTCGGCGCGTTAGCCGCCGACGTCGCCGCTGAGAATCTCGCCGAAGCGTTCCCAGGTGTCGCCCTTGAACCTCATCAGCTGCAGTTGCGAGATCGGAGCAAAGTCGGTCGCCGAGGTGTTGACCTTGACGCCCGGGCAACAGGCCGCCGAGCTCGAGGTCCTTGATGCTCGCGGCCTGCTTCATGACGTTCGCGCGGGTCAGGTCGTCGCCGCAGGCCTTCAGCACATGCACGAGGCCTTGAGCGACGGTGTAGGCGTACATCACCGACGCATCGGCGCGGTTGGCTTCCGGATAATACTTGTCCAGGAACTCGTTCCAGGCCTTCATCCCGGCATCGTTCTTCCACTGCGCGATCGGTCGGATCCTTGAGGTATTGCGACGAGATGATGTCCTGTCGCATTCTCGAAGCCGGCCGGCTTCATCACGCTGCCGATCGAGGCCGAGACGTTGTTGAGGAAGTGCAGCGGCTTCCAGCCGATCTCGGCGTTCTTCTTGATCGCCTGCGCCGCGAATTTCGGCGTGGTGATGTTGAAGAACACGTCGGCGCCGGTCGACTTCAGCTTGACGATGTGGGAGTCGATGGTCGGTTCGGAAACCTCGTAGCTTTCCTCGATCGACGATCATCGACGCCGCCTTGGCGCCGAGCCCGTCCTTGAAGCCTTTCAGATAGTCCTTGCCGTAGTCGTCGTTCTGATAAAGCACGGCGATCTTGGCGTTCGGGCTTGTTCTTCAGAATGTACTTGGCGTAGATCTGCGATTCGCTCTGGTAGTTGGGCTGCCAGCCCATGGTCCACGGAAAGTCCTTCGGGTCGTTCCACTTGGTGGCGCCGGTGGCGACGAACAGTTGCGGCACCTTCTTGGTGTTCAGGTATTTCTGGATCGCCGTATTCGGCGGCGTGCCCAGCGAATTGAAGACGAGCAGCACTTCGTCGCTCTCGACCAGCTTGCGCGCCTGCTCCACCGTCTTCGGCGGGCTGTAGGCGTCGTCATAGCTGACGAAGTTGATCTTGCGGCCGTTGATGCCGCCCTCGGCGTTGATCTTCTTGAAATAGGCCTCTTCGGTTTTGCCGATCACGCCGTAGGCGGAGGCCGGTCCGCTGTAGGGCATGATGTTGCCGATCTTGATTTCGGTGTCGGTGGCGCCGGTGTCGTATTTCTTTTGCGCCAACGCGCCGCTGCTGGTCGCGGCAAGCAATGCGAGGGCAGCCGCAAAAGGCTCCCAGTCGCAAGTTGATAACGGACATTTTGATCTCCCTAGGATCAGGATGGATGTGTCATCTTCTTTTGATTTGGAGCGCTTGGCGGCTCTTGGCGGCATTGAATACCTTTCGGCCGCGTCCAGCAACAAAAGCCCCCGCGACGGCGTCGCGGGGGCGATATTTAGTCTGGATGCCGCGGGCAACTGCCCGCGGGGCGGAATATTAATGAGTTGCCGCCTCGCCGCTGATGACGTCGCCGAACAGCTCCCACTTCTCACCCTTGAAGCGCATCATCTGAAGCTGCTCGATCGGCGCGAAGTCGGTGGCGGACGGTGTTGATCTTGACGCCGGGCAGCAGCGTGTCGGGCGTGAAGTCTTTCAGGTTCGCGGCCTGCTTCATGATGTTGGCGCGGGTCAGGTCGTCGCCGCACATCTCGAGGATCTTGGTCAGGGTCTGGGCTGCACCAGTAACCATAGATCACCTGGCTGTTCGAGCGGTCGGCGTCGGGATAGTGCTTGTCCAGGAAGGCGTAGAAACTTCTTCATCCCGGGATCGTCTTTCCATTGCGCATCGCCGGCGTCCTTGGCGTAGTGCGCCGAGAGGACGCCTTGTCGCGTTCTCGAAGCCTGCCGGCTTCATGACCGCGCCGACCGACGTCGAGACGTTGGCCACGATCTGGAGCGCCTTCCAGTCGATTTCTGCCATCTTCTTGATGGTCTGCGCCGCGAATTTCGGCGTCGTGATGCTGATCAGGACGTCCGCGCCGCTGGCCTTGAGCTTGACGATATGGTTGTCGATCGTCGGCTCCGAGACCTCGTAGCTTTCCTCGGCGATGATCATCGATGCCTTGCCGCGCGAAGCCGTCCTTCAGGCCCTTGAGGTAGTCCTTGCCGAAGTCGTCGTTCTGGTAGAGCACGGCGATCTTGGCGTCCGGCTTTTCCTTCATCAGGAACTTGGCGTAGATGCGCGCTTCGCTCTGATAGCTGGGCTGCCATCCGATGGTCCACGGAAAGTGCGTCGGATCGTTCCACTTGGTAGCGCCGGTGGCGACGAACAGTTGCGGCACCTTCTTGGAGTTCAGATATTTCTGGATCGCGGTGTTGGATGGCGTGCCGAGGGCGTTGAATACCAGCCAGCACCTCGTCGCTCTCGACGAGCTTGCGCACCTGTTCGACGGCCTTCGGCGGGCTGTAGGCGTCGTCATACGAGATGAACTTGATCTTGCGGCCGTTGATGCCGCCGTTCTGCATTGATCATCTTGAAGTAGGCTTCTTCGGTCTTGCCGATCATGCCATAGGCGGAGGCGGGACCGCTGTAGGGCACGATGTTGACCGATCTTGATTTCGGTATCGGTCGCGCCGGTGTCGTACTTCTTCTGGGCGAGTGCGCTGCCGTTTGTGGCGGCGAAAGTGACGAGCGCCGTCCAGAAGGCGGCGCTTCTTATTGTTGCCGAACGCATTTTTCTCCTGAGTTGGTTTACTTCTTCAGTTTGCCGATCAGTTGCTGGGCAACTATCGCGACCTGCCTGGCGCCGTGCGGCACGAGGAAGATGACGAGGAACAGAAGCACGCCGAATACGGCACCGGAGAGGCCTTTGGAGATCCCCTCGGCGATATTCGGCACGAAGATGATGAAGGCGCGATCCGACGATCGAGCCCGGCAGCCAGCCGACGCCGCCGACGACCATGCCGAGGAACAGCGAGATCGCGAGCACGATGGTGTAGCCGTCGGGCGCCACGAACTGCACCGCGATGGCGCCGAGGCCGCCGGCAACGCCGGTGATGCCGGCCGAGACGCCGAACGCCAGCGTCTTGTACAGCGCGACGTCGACGCCCATGCGCGGACGCCGCGATCTCGTTGTCGCGGATCGCCATGAAGGCGCGGCCCGAGCGCGACCGCAGCAGGTTGACCGAGGCGATGTAGATGCCGATCGTGATCACGAGCGTGAAGTAATACAGCCACATGTCCTGCGACATCGGCAGGCCGAACGGCGCGTCGGGTTTGGTCACGACCAGACCCTGCACGCCGCCGGTCCAGTGCTCGAAGAAGCCGAGCTTGAGCAGTTGCGGCATCGCGGTGGCAAGCGCAAACGTCGCCAGCGCGAGATAGACGCCGGAAAGCCGCAGCGCCGGCTGGCCGAACAGGAATCCGAAGCCAAAGCAGATGACGCCCGCGATCGGCAGCGTCAGCGCGTAGTTCATGCCGACGTGTTCCATCAGGATCGCCGACGTGTAGGCGCCGACCGCGTAGAACGCGCTCTGACCCAGCGAGAACTGGCCGCTTCCGCCGGTCAGGATGTTCAGCGCCAGAACCGCAAGGCCGTAGATCAGGAGCATCGTCATCTGGAAGATGATGAAGTTCTTGACGAACAGCGGCGCGAGGACCAGCGCGGCCAGCACCACCAGCGAGGTGCCCGAGGCCGAGCGTCATGGCGCGCTTCGGAACGGCCTCGACGGCCGGTGCTTCTGTGACGACGTCTTCGACAGCGCTCATGATCAAACTCGCTTCACGATGGGCCGGCCCAACAGGCCAGCGGGTTTGAAGACCAATACGGTGATGATCAGCGCAAGCGCGATCGGCAGTTTCAACTCGTTACCGACGCCGGGAATGTAGGTCCCGGCGAGATTCTCGAAGACACCGACCAGGAAGCCGCCGACGACGGCGCCGAGCGGTGAGGTCAGGCCGCCGAGCACGGCCGCCGCGAAGCCATAGAGCAGCACGCCTAGCATCATGTTCGGCTCCAGGAACACGACCGGCGCGATCAGGATGCCGGCGATCGCGCCGATCGCGGAGGCCATGCCCCAGCCCAGCGCGATCATCCAGGAGGTGTTGATGCCGACCAGCCGCGCCGATTCAGGCAGTGCGGCGGCGGCGCGCATCGCAAGACCGATCCGCGTGTACTGGAAGAACAGGAACAGCAGGATCAGCAGCAGCACGGTGACGCCGATCATGCCGGCCTGGTGGGTCGAGATCAGCTGGCTGCCGAGGAACGGCGAGGATCCGAACGGCGTCGGATACTGCTTGATGGTAAAGTCCCAGATCAGGCCGGCGACCGCAGTTGATGATCGCGATACAGCGCGATGAAGCCGGCGACGTTGGTCAGAACCGGCGCCTTGGCGAGCGGCTTGAACAGCAGCCGCTCGATGAGGATGCCGCCGGCAAAGGAGATGATCAGCGTGGCCAGGAAGGCCCACCAGTAGGGGATGCCCCACTGCATCAACTGCCAGGAAATGAAGGTCGAGAACATCGCCATTTCGCCCTGGGCGAAATTGAGATGGTCGATCGCCTGGTAGATCATCACGACGGCGAGCGCCATACAGGCGTAGATCGCGCCTGTGGCGATGCCGGCCAGGACTTGGTTGGTAAACAGTTCCATGGCCGGCTCCTCAGTAGCCGAGATAGGATTTGCGGACGTCTTCGTTGGTCGCGATGTCCTCGGCGTTGCCCGACATCACGATCCGTCCGGTTTCGATCACATAGGCCTGGTCGGCGAGCTCCAGCGCCAGCTGCGCGTTCTGCTCGACCACCAGGATGGTGACCTTGTCCTCGCGGTTGATCTTGCCGAGGATCTTGAACAGGTCGCGCACGATCAGGGCGCCAGGCCGAACGACGGCTCGTCCAGCAGCATCAGCCGCGGCCGCAGCATCAGCGCGCGCGCGACCGCGAGCATCTGCTGCTCGCCGCCCGAAAGCGTGCCGGCCTGCTGGGTATGCCGTTCCTTCAGCACCGGGAAGTGCTCGTACATGCGCTCGATATCGGCAACGATGTTCTTCTTGTCGCTGCGGGTGATGGCGCCGAGCTGCAGGTTTTCCTCCACCGTCATGGTGGTGAAGGTGCCGCGGCCCTGCGGCACATGCGCGATGCCGAGACGGACGACGTTTTCGGTCGAGCTTGCCGGAGAGCGGCTTGCCCTCGAACTCGATCGCGCCGGTCGAGCGCACCATGTTGCAGATCGCGCGCAAGGTGGTGGTCTTGCCGGCGCCGTTGGCGCCGAGCAGCGTGGTCAGCGAGCCCTCGTTGAGGGCGAAGCTCAGGCCGTGAAGCGCCTGGACCTGGCCGTAATAGGCGCGCAGATCCTTGACGTTGAGCATCGCGGTCATTGGTCCTTGCTCCCCAGATAGGCCTTGATGACATCCGGGTCGGCCTGGACCTGGGCCGGTGTTCCCTCGGCGAGCTTGCGGCCGAAGTTGAGTGCGACGACGTGGTCGGCGATCGACATCACCAGACCCATGTGATGTTCGACCAGCAGCACGGTCATGTGGCGCTCGTCGCGGATCCGGCGGATCAGGTCGCCGAGCACGTAGACTTCCTCGTGGTTGAGGCCGCCGGCGGGCTCGTCGAGCAGCAGGATCTTCGGATCGGCGGCGAGCGCGCGCGCCAGTTCGACGCGCTTCTGGGTGCCGAACGGCAGGCCGGAAACCACGGTGTGGGCGACGTCATCGAGATCGAGATAGTCCAGAGATCTCGTGGACCTTCTGGTTGATCTCGGCCTCGCGGCGGCGGACCTAGGCGAGCTTCAGCGAGTCGCTGATGATGTCGCTGGAGGTGCGGGCAGTGGCGTGCCGACGCGAACGTTGTCGAGCACTGAAAGATTGGGAAACAGCGCGACGTTCTGGAAGGTGCGGCCGATGCCGATCTCGGCGATCCGGTGCGGCGGGCGCGTCAGGATGCTCGCGCCTTCCATCAGGATATCGCCGGAAGATCGGCTGATAGAGTCTGGAGAGGCAGTTGAACAGCGTCGTCTTGCCGGCGCCGTTCGGTCCGATCAGGCCGAGGATTGCGCCCTTGTGCATGTCGAAGGACACGCCATTCAGCGCGATGATGCCGCCGAACACGACGCTGACGTCGCGAACCGCGAGCAGGGGGCATTTCCCTGCGCGAGCTGTGCCTGCGTCATCTCGTCTCGCCCACGCTGATCGCGGGCAGGAATGACCGCGCAGAAATTCTTCGCCGGTCATGGTGAAGGCTATCTGATCCCCTCGGCCAAACGTGCAACTTTCCCTCCTGCTTTCAGCTTCTTGTTTTCTGCTTTTTGGATTGCGGTGCTGCGCCGCCAGCGCTGCCTCGATGTTCCTTACCATCGTCGACAAGGCGAGGTCCAATGTCGTTGATCAGGCGATCTTCCGTGAAGCGGAATGCCGGCGCGCCACAATTGAAGGCATAGGGTCCGGTTCCGTCGTTGAGCTTCAGCGCGACACCTACCGCGTGCACATCGTCCTGCCATTCGCCTGCGGAGATCGTGAAGCCCTGACGCGCAACCATTTCGCCCGCGCGTTCGATGCCGTCGCGCATTCGCGACCAGCGGCTGCCGTAATGGTCGCGCAGTTCGCGCAACAAAGCGGCGCGCTCGTCGTCAGGCAGTGCCCAGATATAGCGCGCGTCCCATCGCGGTGGTCGCGATCGGTACTCGCGAACCGACGTCGAGCTGCACGCCGAGCGTCAGCCCGTTACGGCTCTGCCCGAAATAGATCATGCTGTGACGATCGCGTCCGCCGACCGCGACGGCGCCGCCGGTCTCGCGCATCAGCTCTTCACGATAGGGCTCGGACAAATGCCGAACGCCGAGATTGGCCAGCGCGGCATACCCCAGCGCCATGGCTGATGGCGCGAGCTGATACTTCTCGAACCGCGGAACGGGTGTAAGATAGCCCAGCTTGGTCAAGGTGTAGGTCAGCCGGGAAATGGTTGGCTTCGGCAAATTGGTACGGGCGGCGATCTCTTGATTGCCGAGCAGCCCGTCGTTGGGATGGAATGCGCGCAACACATCAAGTCCGCGGGAAAGCGCGACGACGAAGCTGCGATCGGTCGCCACTTTCTTCCCTGGACGCTTCATTACCCTGCTGCTGCTGATGAGCTCGTTGACAAGGGACGTGCTTCAAAATAACCCTCCGTGTCAAGATGTGGAATTAAATTTCGCAGTGCGAAACTGACGAAATGGCCGTAGCTGCTCAACGCAAGTTGGGCGGCATCCAGAACAAACATCAGAGAACAACGATCAGGGAGAGTCCCGTGAACGAAGTGGTAAAACTCGAGCGTCATGACGTCATCGCCATCGTCACGGTCAACAGCCCTCCCGTCAACGCGCTGAGCGCCGCCGTGCGCGGCGGTATCTTCGAATGCATGAAGAGCGCGATCGCCGACCCGGAAGTTAAGGCAATCGTGCTGACCTGCGGCGGCCGCACCTTCATCGCCGGCGCCGACATCACCGAATTCGGCAAGCCGCCGAAGCCGCCCGGTCTCGCGCGAAGTGCTTGTCGCTGATGGAGAACTCGCCGAAGCCGATCGTTGCCGCCATTCACGGCACGGCGCTCGGCGGCGGCCTCGAAGTCGCGCTGGCATGCCACTATCGCGTCGCGACCAAGGAGGCGAGCTCGGCCTGCCCGAGGTGAAGCTCGGCCTGCTGCCGGGCGCCGGCGGTACCCAGCGCCTGCCGCGCGCGGTCGGCCCGGAACTCGCGGTCAAGATGATCGTCAGCGGCGATCCGATCGGCGCGGCGGAAGCGCTCAAGAACGGCCTGATCGAGGAGATCGTCGAAGGTCCGGCCTCCGGCGGCGAGGCCTTTGCCCGCAAGGTGCTGGCGGAGAAGCGCCCGCTGCGCAAGCTGCGCGACGACGACTGCAAGCTCGCGGCCGCCAAGGCCGATATCTCGATCTTCACCAATGCGGTCGCAGCCCTGACCAAGAAGGCGCGCGGGCTGGAAGCGCCGTTCGCCGCCGCCGATGCCGTGCGCGCGGCCATCGAACTGCCGTTCGACGAGGGTCTGAAGAAGGAGCGCGAGGGCTTTCCTCAAGCTCGTCGTCCAGCGACCAGTCAAGGCGCAGCGCTACGCCTTCTTCTCCGAGCGCGAGGCCGCCAAGATCGCGGGCGTGCCCGACGGCACCAAGCCGCGCAATGTCGAGCGCGTCGCCATCATCGGCGCCGGCACCATGGGCGGCGGCATCGCGATGTCGCTTTGCCAATGCCGGTATTCCGGTCACGCTGATCGAGACCGGCGAGGAGCAGCTCAAGCGCGGCATGGGCGTGATGCAGAAGAACTACGAGGCGCACCGCCGCGCGCGGCGGTATCCCGGCGGATGCGCCGGCCAAGCGCATGGCGCTGATCACGGCATGGTCGGCCTCGAGAACGTCAAGGACGCTGACCTGGTGATCGAAGCCGTGTTCGAGACCATGGCGGTCAAGAAGGAAGTGTTCGGCAAGCTCGACAAGTATCGCCAAGCCCGGCGCGGTGCTGGCCTCCAACACCTCCTATCTCAACATCGACGAGATCGCGAAGGTGACAAAGCGTCCGCAGGACGTGCTCGGCATGCACTTCTTCTCGCCCGCCAACGTGATGAAGCTGTGCGAGATCGTGCGCGCCGACAAGACCGCGCCGGATGCGCTGGCGACCGCCGTTGGCGGTCGCGCGCAAGATCGCCAAGGTGCCGGCGGTGGTCGGCGTCTGCGACGGCTTCGTCGGCAACCGCATGCTGGCCGCAGCGCGGCAAGCAGTCGAAAAGCTGCTGTTCGAAGGCGCGCTGCCGCAGCAGGTCGACGCCGTGGTGACCGAGTTCGGCATGCCGATGGGACCGTTCGCGATGGGCGATCTCGCCGGCCTCGACATCGGCTGGCGCTCGCGCAAGGACCGCGGCATCAAGTCGGAGATCGCCGACGCGCTGTGCGAAGCCGGGCGCTTCGGCCAGAAGACCGGCAAGGGCTACTACAAGTACGAAGGCGGCTCGCGCGCCGCTGCCCGATCCCGAGGTCGAGAAGCTGATCGACGAAGACCTGCAGTGCGCTCGGGCAAGAAGCGCCGCGTCGTCAGCGACGACGAGATCCTCGAGCGCATGATGTATCCGATGATCAACGAGGGCGCGCGCATCCTCGAGGAGGGCATCGCGGCGCGTCCGAGCGACATCGACGTGATCTGGCTCTACGGCTATGGCTGGCCGATCTACCGCGGCGGCCCGATGTTCTGGGCCGACACGGTCGGGCTGAAGCACATCGCCGATCGTCTCTCCTACTATGCCAAGGAGACCAACGATCCCTCGCTCGAGCCGGCGCCGCTGCTCAAGCGCCTCGCCGCACCGAAGGCGGGACGTTGCGTCGCTCGCCGCGGCGGTCGAAGGCGGCGATGGGCCACGATGCCTACCCGTCGTTCCGGGGGGCGCGTCAGATAGCGCGCAACCGCATCGGGATTCCGGGTTCGCTCGCACGTTCCGCGAGCGCCCCGGAATGACGTTACTCCTGATGATCGCGCATGACCCATCCCGGCGAGCAATATTATCCGCAAGGCGTCCGCTGGGACGATCCGATCGAGCGCGGCACGCTGCCCGATCTGTCGCACGGCGGCGTCCGACTACGGCGGCGCGGCCGACGTCAGTTTCGCGACTGGCCGATCAGCTACGCGAGCTCGAAGACCGGGTCGAGACCGCCAGCCAGCACCTTCCTGCGCGCCGGCTACGGCGAAGAACACTTCGGTCGCCCTGTTCCTCGGCAATACGCCGGATCATCCGTCAATTTCTTCGGCGCGCTGAAGGCAGGCAGCCGCATCGTGCATCTGTCGCCGCTCGACGGCGAGATCGCGTTGTCGCACAAGCTCTCCGACTCCGGCGCGCGCGTGCTCGTCACCAGCAACCTCTCGGCGCTGCTGCCGACTGCGCTGCAAGTTTTCGCTCACAGGGCCTGCTCGATCGCCTGATCGTTTGCGAGGACGATCATTGGGGCGAAAAGATCGGCACACCGCAAACGGCGCTGCCCGACAATCCCGGCTATCATCACCCACGGCCAGTTCATCGATGGTGCGGCAGAAGCGGCGCGATGGCCTGCATCGGTGCCGAGGACGTCGCGCTGCTGCAGCCATACACCGGCGGCACCACCGGGCCTGCCGAAGGGCGCGATGCTACTCAGCCACGGCAATCTGACCAGCGGCGGTATCGGTCTACGACGTCTGGGGCAAGCCGACGCGCGCTGAGCGCAAAGCGATCAGGCGCGTGATCTGCGTGCTGCCGCTGTTCCACTACGCGCTGACCGTCGTGCATGCTCTCCTGTTCTCGTGCGCGGCCACCTGATCTCGCTGCACCAGCGCTTTGACGTCGAAGCGGTGATGCGCGACATCGAGGTCAAGCGCGCAACGTCATTTCCCGGCGTTCCACCATGTGGATCGCGATCGCGGCGCTGCCCGATCTCGACAAGCGCGATCTCTCATCGCTCCGCGAAAACCGGCTCGAGGAGCAATGCGTAACTG
>ERZ1370068.3411-contig-2524_pt1 | contig 16438 bp, 22 predicted proteins | sample MGYA00561227_ERZ1370068 | MGnify/ENA primary metagenome ERZ1370068 (study PRJEB38410, sample SAMEA6850437) | metagenome | study: Metagenomic assessment of the ecological functions of the soil: analysis of the soil microbiota associated with the...
ACCTCGCAGCGAGCGCGCGACCCGACAAAAGCGCCGACGCGCGAGCCCGGCTTCGCGTGCACTGCGACCGAACCGTCGAAAGCCCGAAGCCGGCGGGAAGCGCTCAACCGAGGAGCGCGACGCCCGGCGTCGTACTCGAATCTCGCGTGATCGTGCGTACGCGGCCGACGGTCGCCCGGCACGTCGAGCGCGCGATGCGCGCCCATCGCGGCCGCGCCGTTCGGAAGTGGATGGAGGCGTCTGGCGCGGACCGCGTCGTGAACGCCGAGCTCGCGCAGCAGCTTCTTCGCGAAGTGGATGCCGGCCGTGGCGCAGCTCGCGGATCGGGAAATAGAGCCGCGCGGCAAGCAAGGTCGCGCGCAGAGAGCGCGGCCGTCGCGCGATGGCAGGCAGCCGGTTCGCCTGCGCGCACGGCGATGCCGGTGCGCACGGCCCGAGCGGCGCCGCGCGTGCCCGGCTGCACGTGCCCGCGTGCTTCGAGCCGGCAGCGATGAGCGGCGCCGTCAGAATGATGCGTCGCACGGCGCACCGCCGATGAGCTTCTCGCGCATCGCACCCGACGGCGCCGAACGCTGCCGCCGACGGTCACGCGGTGGCGAGGCGGAAGTCCTCCTCGATCGACCGCGACGATGCCCTGCGCTGCGCCGCGCGGACAAGAGTATGCAGCGCCAGCGTCGCACCGCGACCTCGCTCACTGGTCGGCCTTCGCTCCGGAGATCTTCACGATGCGCTCCCACTTGACGATGTCGTCGTCGAGATAGCGGCCGAACTCGTCCGGGCGTCATCGCCATCGGCACCGCGCCCTGGCTCGCCCACTCCTGGCGGACCTCGGGCCGGTTCTGGATCTTCGTGATCTCGGCGTTGCAGCCGCTCGACGATCGCGCGGCGGCGTGCCCTTCGGCGCCATGATGCCGAGCCAGATCACCGCCTCGTAGCCCGGCGACGCCGGCCTTCGTCGATCGTCGGCACGTTGGGAAGCACCGTCGAGCGCGCCTTGCCCGTCGTGCCGAGCGCGCTGCACGCGGCCCGCCTTCGCGTGCTCGCTCATCGTCGTGCACGGCGTCGAACATCATCTGCACCTGCCCGCCGAGGACGTCGGTGCGCGCGCCCGAGCTGCCCTTGTACGGAACGTGGACGATGTCGACGCCCGCCATCGCCTTGAACAGCTCGCCGGCCATGTGGTACGGCGTGCCCGGTACCGGACGACGCGTAGTTGAGCTTGCCCGGGCTCGCCTTCGCGATGCGCGATGAGCTCGGCGACGCTGTTGGCGCCGCACCGAAGGATGCACGACCAGCACGAGGTCGGAATAGTTGATCGGCGCGACCGGCACGAAGTCGCGCATCAGCTGGTAACGGCTTGTTCGGGAATCAGCGACTCGTTGACGGTCTGCGTGTTCGACATCAGCAGCAGCGTGTAGCCGTCGGGCGCGCTCTTCGCGACCGCATCGGTGCCGATGATCGAGCCCGCGCCCGGACGGTCGTCGACGACGAACGGCTGCCCGAGCGCCTCCTGCAGAGCGCTGCGCCGATGAAGCGCGCGTAGACGTCGGCCGGACCGCCGGCGCGCGAACGGCACGATGATCTTGATCGGCTTCGTCGGATACTCCTGGGCGAAGACGAGCGCGCACGCCAGGGGCGACGATGCACACGGGCAACTGAAGCGGCGACGGAACACGGCAACTGAGGCGGGGCATGGGAGCTCCTCGCGGCTCCTGAAGGCCGCTGTTTTCTAAGGCGCCGGGAGCGGCGGCTTCGCCGCGCGCTCGCCGCACGAGCTCCGCGCGAAACGGCGCCAGCGCGGTCACCATCTGCGCGAAGATCTTCGGCGTCGCGGCGATCACCTGGCCGCCGTGCAGGAAGTCGCCTTCGCCGGTCAGGTCGCCGATCAGGCCGCCGGCTTCCTGGATCAGGACGCTGCCGGCGGCGACGTCCCACGGATTGAGGCCCACTTCCCAGAATCCGTCGTAGAAGCCCGCGGCGACGTACGCGAGGTCGAGCGCTGCGGCGCCGGGACGGCGCAGGCCCGCCGTCTGCTCGATCATCGCCTTCATCATCCGCAGGTAGGTGTCGAGATAGCGGCCGTCGCGGAACGGAAAGCCGGTGCCGATCAGGCAATCGCGCAGATGCGTGCCGCTTGGAGACGCGGATGCGGCGGTCGTTCAGGAACGCGCCGCGCCCGCGCGTTGCCGTGAAGAGGTCGTTGCGGATCGGATCGTAGATCGACGCCCTGCGTGATCTGCCCGCGCTGCGACAGCGCGATCGACACGCAGTACTGCGGAAAGCCGTGCAGGAAGTTCGTCGTGCCGTCGAGCGGATCGATGATCCAGACGTTTTCCGCGTCGGCGTTCGCGCCTTTGGCCGTGCCTTCCTCTGCTAGAATCGCGTGGTCCGGATAGCTCCCGAGCAGGACTCTCGACGATGGCCCGTTCGGCTTCGCGGTCCACTTCGCTCACGAAATCCTTCGGACCCTTCGACGTGACCGTGAGCAGGTCGAGTTCGCGGGCGCCGCGGTTGATGATGTTGCCGGCGCGGCGCGCTGCCTTCACCGCGATCGTGAGCATCGGATGCATGGTCGGATTGTCGCGTCTGTCCCGCCGGCAGCGCCGACGAGGCGGAGCACGAAGAACGAAGGCAGCCATTGTAACCGCTGGCGGCGGCGCCCGTCGCGTGCGGCGCGACCCGCGCGTCCTCGATGCCGCATCACCCCGATCGCCTCTCTGCCATCCGGATCGTGCTCGTCGCGACGAGCCATCCGGGCAACATCGGCGCCGCGGCGCGCGCGATGCTCACGATGGGCCTCGCCCGGCTCGTTCTCGTCGATCCGCGCCGCTTTCCCGATCCCGGAGGCCGTCGCGCTCGCGTCGGGCGCAACGGCGGTCCTCGACGGCGCGCGGGTCGTCGCGACGCTCGACGAGGCGCTCGCCGGTTGCGTGCTCGCCGATCGGGTCTGTCGGCGCGTCCGCGCGAATTCGCGGGCCGCGTGCTCGCCGTGCGCGAGGCCGCCGGCCGAGGCGATCGCGCATGCCGCGCACGGCGATGTCGCGCTGGTGTTCGGCACCGAGATGTCCGGGCTCTCCAACGCCGAGCTCGCGCGCTGCGGCGTCGTCGCGACGATTCCCGCGAACTCCGGACTACGCGTCGCTCAATCTCGCGGCGGCCGTGCAGGTCGTCGCGTACGAGCTGCGCGCTCGGCCGCGGCGCGGCGGCGACGTCTGGCGCGCGCCGCGATTCGAGCCCGCGACCGTTCGACGAGATCGAGGCGCTGCTACGCGCACGGCACGCGGACGCTCGCCGCCATGCGCTTCCTCGATCCGCAGAATGCCGCGGCGCCTGCTGCCGCGGCTGCGGCGGCTCTTCGCGCGCGCCGCGCTCGAAAAGGAGGAGGTCAGCATCCTGCGCGGCATCCTCGCGCGCATCGATCAGCTGCTGGAGGCGTCGTTGATGATCGAGCCGCCGGTGCACTGCGCCAACTGCGGCACGCCGGCGCCCGACGCGCTATTGCCCCGCATGCGGGCAGAACACGCGCGAGCGACTGCCGACGTTCAGGCAGTTCATGCGCGAAGCGACGGGCCGGTACATCGCCTACGACGGCAAGTTCTGGAAGACGCTCGCGGCGCTCCTGTTCGGCCCGGATTCCTGACGCGCGAGTATCTCGCCGGCCGCCGCCGCCGCGTCACATCGGTCCCGCGCGCCTCTTCCTCGTGTCGAGCCTGCTCCTTTTCGCGACGCTCAAGTTCGCTCGCCGACGCGATCGACATCGAACGAGGCTGGCGTGCAGTTCGACCGTCTCCCGAAGGAGCCGCACGACCAAGAGTCGAGAAACCGCGACAGGGTCGAGAAGGGCGAGCTCCTGACGCTCGACGACGACTTCAACCTCAATCTGAGCGAGCTTGCCGGCACGAAGGGCATCCTGCAGAAGCCGATCGCCCGCTTCAACGAGCCTGTCGCGCAAGCAGAAGATAGAGCAGATCATGGCCGGAGCGCTGCGCTACGGGCCGTATGCGATGTTCGCGCTGCTGCCTGCGATCGCGGCGCTGCTCAAGATCCTCTACCTCCGGGCCGCCGCCGCGCGGTATCCCGCGCGTCCGTCGTCTTTACGGCGAGCACCTCGTGTTCGCCGCGCACGACCACGCCTTCCTGTTCGTCGCTGGCTCGCTCATCGCCGTGTTGCCGATGGGGTTCATCACGGGCGCCCTCGCGCTTTGGATGCTGGTCTATCTCGCGTGGTCGACGCGAGCGGTCTACGGAGGGCGCTGGAGCGGCATGGTGGCGCGCGCGATGGTGCTCGGGTTCGCCTATCTGGTCCTGTTCGCTTTCGTGACGGTCGGACTCGTGATCGCAGCCGTCATTGCTGCGCTGGCGAGCGATGGTACGGCTGCTCGTCGTCACGTAATCAGCCGCACGAGCCACAGCGAAAGAACCGGGAAGAGAGAAACGGCAGAGTGACGCGGATCGCATCGGTAATGAGAAACGGCACGACGCCCTCGATACGTCTCCGCCATCGGAACGTCGCTTGCGAGGCTGTGGATCACGTAGACGTTGAGCCCTACCGGCGGGGCGATGAGCCCGATTTCTACGACCATGCAAGCACCAGAATGCCGAACCAGATCGCGCCTTCTCGCGTCGAGTCCCAGGCCGTAGAAGTCGAGCGCCATGATCGCAGGGAAAAGCACGGGGATCGTCGAGCAGAATCATCGAGAGCTCGTCCATCACGCAGCCGAGAACGACGTAGAACAGCAGGACGCAGACCATCACCACGAGCGGCGGCATGCCGAGCGGACGACACCGTCGCGGCGAGCTCGCGCGGGCATCTGCGATGAGCGCGAGCGCCGAGTTGCAGCATGTCGGCGCCGAAGAAGATCATGAAGATCATGCCGCTGCGTCTCCGGCGGTGGCGAGAAACGACTTGCCGAATCCGCGCATGTCGAGCTCGCGCTTGGCGAGGCCGGCGACGAACGTCGACGGCCGCGCCGACCGCCGCGCCCTCGGTCGGCGTGAAGATGCCGCCGTAGATGCCGCCGAAGACGATCACGAAGATCGCGGCAGACGGGCCAGACTTCCGAGAACGTCGCGATGCGTTCGCGCGCTGCTGTGGCGCGGCTGCAGCCGGACCGTGGCGTCAGGATGCAGCCGGACGTAGACCGCGATCGCGATCGAGGTAGCCGATCGCCGGCGATGATGCCGGGGACGAACGCCGCAGCGAAGAGCTTCGCGATGTTCTGCTCGGTGAGGATCGCGTAGATGACCAGCACGACCGAGGGCGGAATGAGGATGCCCAGCGTTCCGCCGGCCGCGAGCGTGGCCGTCGCGAGCGCGGCCCGAATAGTTGCATCGGCGCATCTCGGGAAGCGCCACCTGCGCCACGGTGGCGGCGGTCGCGACCGACGAGCCGCAGATCGCGCCGAAGGCCGCGCAGGCGAGCACCGCCGGCCATCGCGATGCCGCCGCGGAAATGCCCGATCAGCGAGCTCGCCGAACGCGAACAGCGATCGCGACAGTCCGCCCTGCGTCGCGAACTGGCCCATCAGCAGGAACAGCGGGATCACCGACAGGTCGTATACGGAAAAGCGCGCGAAGAGCGCGCCCTTCGAGGTGGTTGAGCAGCGCGGTTTCGCTCGACAGCGCCGACGTAGCCGATCGCGCCGGGCACGAACATCGCGATGGCGATCGGCACCCGCAACGCCATCAGGACACAGCATCGCGCCGAACAGCAGCAATCCGATCCCGAGGCTCGTCACCGGCGTGGCCACGCGAAGTCCGGTAGAGCGTCGCGAAGGCGACGAGCGCGGTGAGCGCGATGCCGGGCAGCATCGCCGCGCGTATGTCCACCACGTCGGCATGCCGCAGGATCGTCGTGCGTCTCGCCGCTCATGCCCGCATCGTCTGCGAGGCCGACGCCGGTGCGCCAGGCGATCCAGCAGCATCACGAGTCGCGAGCAGGAGCGCGCCGAACGCGTCGAGGCGCGCCTGGGTCCGTCGGACTCGTCTTCGCGCGTGAAGAAGTCGACGATGATGTTGGCGCGCTTGAGCTGGCAGTACGGCAGGCACAGCGCGACGAATACCGCGCAGCCCGTCTGCACGAGCTCGTAGTCGCCCTGCAGCGGGCGCGAGAACATGGCGCGGCCGACGATGCTCGCCACCGACATGAGCGCGAGCGACGTAGGCACGCGCCGCCCGCGAGCGCGCAGAGCGCGCACGCCCGGTCCAACCAGCTCGGTGCTGGCGATTCGATCGGCAGCCGCGCAGGCTCGCCTCGCGAGCTGCACGCGCGCCGGACGGCTACTTCGGGCACTTCGTACTTCTTGATCAGGTCCTTCGCGGCCTGCAGCAGCATCTTGCCGTCCCTGGCCCTTTGGCGCGCGACGTCCTTGATCCAATCGTCGGGCAGGTTGGCCGTGGCCTTCTGCCAGTTGCTCGAGCTCGGACGCCGGAATCACGTAGAACGTATTGCCGCGATCGCGCGGCGAGCTTGCGCGCCGGCGGCGCCGACGCGTCCCACTGTCATGCCCATCGTCTTCGTGACAGCGCCGCTCCGAGTTCGCGTCGATCACGCTGCTTCAGGTCGGCCGGGAGGCTGTCGTATTTCGCCTGGTTCATCGCGAGGATGAACACCGCCGTGTAGAGCGCGCGTACCTTCGGGTCCGTTTCGCTTTCGAATTTCGTGAACTCATGTGCGCCTTGATCGACGGAATCACTTCCCACGGCAGCATGTAGCCGTCGACCACGCCCCTTCGACAGCGCGTCGCCGAGCGCCGGCAACGGCATCGCGACCGGCGTCGCGCCGAGCGCGCCGAGCAGCTTGTTCGTCTGCCGCGTCGGCGCGCGCATCTTGAGGCCCTTGAAATCCGCCATCACCTTGACCTGCTTGCTGACGGTGTGGATGTAGCCGTTGTCGTGCACGTTGACGGCGAGCGCCTTGATCCCGGGAACTCCTTGTATCCGTACTGCGTGTAGTACTCCCACGCCGCCTGGCTCGTCGCCTCGGCGCTTTGCGACATGAACGGCAGCTCGAACACTTCCATCGACCGGAAAGCGGCCCGCCGTGTAGCCGGGAAGCGTCCAGACGATGTCGGCGACGCCGTCCATCGCCTGCTGGATGAGCTGCGGCGGCGCGCCGCCAAGCTGCATCGCCGGATAGATCTGGCATTTCATCCGGTTGTTCGAATCCTTCGCGATCTTGTCGCACCATGGCGTCAGCAGCGTCGAGGGCGGCATCGCCGTCGGCGCCCAGAAATGGTGGACCTTCAGCGTGACTTCCTGCGCGGCGGCCGGCAGCGCAATACGCGGCGGCGCGCGAGCAGCGGAACGAACAAACCGGCTTGCGTGGGACATGGTTCCTCCTTGAGGGAGCGCAAGTCGGGACGACGGCCGCATTCCGTCATCGTCGTTCGTGCCCTGCGCTTAAGGTCGGCCGATATTGGTCAATTCGCGAGACCGGGGCAAACCAGCGGCCCGGGCCGTGGTCAGGGGTTGATCGGCGAACGGCTCGGCCCAATAGTTGAGTAAGCCAGTCGGAAATGCGAAAATGCCGCGCATGTTCAGCCGCCTTCGCGAAGATATCGCCGTCGTATTCGACCGGGACCCGGCCGCCCGCACCCGATGGGAGAGTGCTGACGTGCTATCCGGGGCTGCATGCCCTGGTCTGGCACCGGTGCGGTGTCCCATCGGCTGTGGGGCTCGGCCTGCGCTGGCTCGCCCGCTGGCTCGCGCATTGGTCTCGCTGGCTGACCGGAATCGAGATCCATCCGGGAGCGACGGTCGGGCGCCGCGTCTTCATCGACCACGGGATGGGAATCGTGATCGGGGAAACGCGCCGAAATCGACGACGATTGCACCCTCTATCACTGGGTGTACGCCTGGGTGGGACGTCGTGGAAGGCGGGCAAGCGCCATCCGACACTGGGCAAAGGAGTGGTGATCGGGCGCTGGCGCCAAGATCCTTGGACCCGATTTTAGTGGGAGATGGGGCCAAGATAGGCTGCAATGCCGTCGTAGTGCGCGACGTTCCTGCAGGTGCGACTGCCGTCGGCATCCCGCGCGGATCCTCGACAGGCGACGACGCGCAGTCGGCGGGAAAGCCATGCCGCGAAGATGGGCTTTCTCGGCCTATGCGATCGCCGCCGACATGAACGATCCGATGGCCCAGGCGATTCACCGGCTTCATCGACCATGCCGCCGAAACGGACGCACGCATGCAGGAGCTCATCGCCCGGCTGCAGGAAGGCGGCGTCGAGTGCGGGGACGCGCAAGGCGACGGCCGCCGGTTTCGACCCGAAGCGGCTGAGCCAAATGATCGACAATGATTGACTGAACTCGGGGGTCTTTAGTTGACTAAGTTAGTCGGGATTGTTAGGATGCGAATCTGCGTCGCCGCCCCCAAATGAGTCCGCAGCCTCCGAGCGGCGGCAATACACAGATGAATCAATTGACTACAGGTGACCGACCATGCGCCTGACCACCAAAGGACGATTCGCCGTCACCGCGATGATCGACGTCGCGATGCACGGCACCAAGACGCCGGTGACGCTGGCCGGCGTATCGCAGCGGCAGAAGATTTCCCTGTCCTACCTCGAGCAACTGTTCGGCAAGCTGCGCCGGCACGGCCTCGTGGAGAGCGTGCGCGGCCCCGGCGGCGGCTATCGCCTGCGCGCGGAGCCGAAGCGATCTCGGTCGCCGACGTCATCGTCGCGGTCGACGAGCCGATCGACGCCACGCAATGCGGCGGCCGCGAGAACTGCAAGGACGACGGCAAGCGCTGCATGACGCACGAGTTGTGGGCGAACCTCAACGCGCACATCTTCGGCTATCTGCGCTCCGTCACGCTGGCCGAGCTCGTTGCCGCAGCAGCAGAAGCCCGACGTCACGGTGCTGCAGGACCAGCGGCCGCAAGCCGCGACGCCGCGGCGCCGCGCAACGCCGCGGCTGACGCCTGAACGACTCGCCTGGCATGCCACCCGATGGAAACGCTGCGATGAAAACCCCGATCTACCTCGACTACTCGGCGACGACGCCCGTCGATCCGCGCGTCGCGCAGAAGATGATTCCGTGCCTCACGGAGAATTTCGGCAATCCCGCGTCGCGCTCGCACTCGCTGGGCTGGACCGCCGAGAAGGCCGTGGAGGAGGCGCGCGAGCACGTCGCGGCGCTCGTCAACTGCGACCCGCGGGAGCTCGTCTGCACCGTCGGGCGCGACCGAAGTCGATCAATCTGGCGCTGAAGGGCGCGGCGCACTTCTACAAGGACAAGGGCAAGCACCTCGTCACGGTGCGCACCGAGCACAAGGCGCACGCTCGACACGATGCGCGAGCTCGAGCGCGAGGGCTACGCGGTCACCTATCTCGACGTGCTGCCGGACGGACTGCTCGACCTCGAGGCGTTCAAGAAGGCGCTGCGGCCGGACACGATCGTCGTCTCGGTGATGGCCGTCAACAACGAGATCGGCGTCGTGCAGGACATCGCGGCGATCGGCGAGATCTGCCGCGCGCGCGGCATCATCTTTCACGTCGATGCGGCGCAGGCCACGGGCAAGATCCCGCTGGACCTCGCGAGCGCTCAAGGTCGACCTGATGTCGTTCTCGGCGCACAAGACCTATGGCCCGAAGGGTGTCGGCGCGCTGTTCGTGCGGCGCAAGCCGCGCGTGCGCATCGAGGCGCAGATGCACGGCGGCGGCCACGAGCGCGGCATGCGCTCCGGCACGCTGCCGACGCACCAGATCGTCGGCATGGGCGAGGCCTTCCGGATCGCCAAGCTCGGAAATGGCGACCGAGAACGAGCGCATCCGGATGCTGCGCGACCGCCTCGCGAAGGGCCTCGCGGACATCGAGGAGATCTACATCAACGGCGATCTCGAGCGCCGCGTGCCGCACAACCTCAACGTGAGCTTCAACTACGTCGAGGGCGAGAGCCTGATCATGGCGATCAAGGACATCGCGGTGTCGTCCGGGTCGGCCTGCACGTCGGCGTCGCTCGAGCCGTCGTACGTGCTGCGGGCGCTCGGCCGGAGCGACGAGCTCGCGCACAGCTCGATCCGCTTCACGATCGGCCGCTTCACGACCGAGGAGGAGATCGACTACGCGATCGCGCTCCTGCGCCGGAAGGTGGAGAAGCTGCGCGAGCTTTCGCCGTTGTGGGAAATGTACAAGGACGGCGTGGACCTCGACACCGTGCAATGGGCTGCACACTGATGCTGCGCACTGGCGGCGCACTGACCGGGCGCAGTAACACCGGTCGAACAGGAGAATCAAGATGGCATACAGCGACAAGGTTCTCGATCACTACGAAAATCCGCGCAACGTCGGCTCGTTCGCGAAGAACGCCGACGACGTCGGCACCGGCATGGTCGGCGCCCCGGCGTGCGGCGACGTCATGAAGCTGCAGATTCGCGTCGGCAAGGACGGCGTGATCGAAGACGCGAAGTTCAAGACGTACGGCTGCGGCTCGGCCATCGCCTCGTCGTCGCTCGTCACCGAATGGGTCAAGGGCAAGACGCTCGACGAGGCGGCGGCGATCACGCAACACGCAGATCGCGGAGGAGCTCGCGCTGCCGCCGGTGAAGATCCACTGCTCGATCCTCGCCGAGGATGCGATCAAGGCGGCGGTCGCCGACTACAAGACCAAGCACGGCGCGGCCGCAGGACCCGCTCGCGTCGAGCGCCGCAGGAGCAGGCGGCCGATTGACTGCGATCGGCAAGGCAGCGACTGGCGACGACGAAGACCGAAAGCGAAATACAACGATGGCCATCACATTGACCGAATCCGCGGCGAAGCACGTCGCGAGCCGCCTCGTCAAGCGGGGCAAGGGCGTCGGGCTGCGCCTGGGCGTGCGCACGTCCGGCTGCTCGGGTCTCGCCTACAAGATCGAATACGCCGACGACGTCCGGCCCGAGGACCTCGTCGTTCCGAAAGTCACGGCGTGACGGTGCATCGTCGATCCCGAAGAGCCTGCAGTTCCTCGACGGAACGGAGCTCGACTTCGCGCGCGAAGGATTGAACGAAGGCTTCAAGTTCAACAATCCCAACGTCAAGGATGCCTGCGGCTGCGGCGAGTCGTTCAACGTCTAGCAAGCGTGTCCGCGGCGCGAGACGGCGATGATCGATTTCTCGCGCAATCACTTCCGAGTTGTTCGGCCTGCCGGAGCGCTTCCGCTTCGATGCGGCGCTGCTCGACCGCGCCTACCAGCGGCTGCAGGGCGAAGTGCATCCCGATCGTTACGCCACGGCCGGCGAATGCGAGCAACGGCTCGCGCTGCAGGCTTCGGCCAGGGTCAACGAGGCCTATCAGCGCGCTGAAGGATCCGGTAGCGCGCGCGCAATACCTGCTGTCGCTCCATGGCGTCGACGCGTTCGACGAAACCGACACCGGCTTCGCATTCGATTTCCTGGAGCGTCAGCTCGAGCGGCGGAGGCTGCCGCCGACGCGGCGGACAGCGGCGACTCGCGCGCGCTCGAGGCGAATCCTCGGCGAAGTGCGCGCCGAAGCCGCGCGAGCTCGAAGCAGCGCGTGTCGTCGCTGCTCGACGTCGACGGGCATGGGACGCGGCGCGGGACCGGTCCGCGAGCTCCGATTTCTGACGAAGGTCGTCGCCGACATCGACGCCATGCTCGCGGCGGTGGAAGGGTGATGGACAGTCACGTCTGCCGCATGACGATCGCTTCCGGGACGCGCTGATGGCCCTGCTGCAGATCTCCGAGCCCGACGAGCCCGCGCGGCGCGAGCACCGACTCGCGGTCGGCATCGACCTCGGCACGACCAATTCGCTCGTGGCGACCGTGCGCAACCGCATTCCCGTCGTGCTGCCGGACGAGAACGGCCATCCGCTGCTGCCCTCGATCGTCCGCTACGGCGAGACGGTCGGTCGACGTCGGGCTACGCGGCGCAGGCCATGCAGGCGCGCGACCCGCATAACACGATCGTCTCGGTGAAGCGGATGATGGGCCGCGGCCTCGCCGATCTTCCGGATGCGCGGCGCTTTCCCTACCGCTTCATCGACGAGCCGGGGATGGTGAAGCTCGCGACCCGCGCCGGCGTGAAGAGCCCGGTCGAAATCTCGGCGGAGATCCTGCGCGCGCTGCGCATTCGCGCCGAGGCGAGCCTCGCGGGCAAGCTCGCCGGCGCGGTGGTCACGGTGCCGGCGTATTTCGACGACGCGCAGCGGCAGGCGACCAAGGACGCCGCGAAGCTCGCGGGCCTCAACGTGCTGCGCCTCCTGAACGAGCCGACGGCGGCGGCGATCGCCTACGGCCTCGACAACGCGTCGCGAGGGCACGTACGCGATCTACGATCTCGGCGGCGGCACGTTCGACATCTCGATCCTCGAAGCTCACGCGCGGCGTGTTCGAGGTGCTCGCGACGAACGGCGACTCGGCGCTGGGCGGCGACGACTTCGATCATCGCGTCCATTGCTGGATGCTCGAAGCCGCCGGCTTGCCGCCGCTGTCGCCCGAGGACACGCGGCTCCTGATGGTGAAGGCGCGCGAGGCGAAGGAGAACCTGACGCTGCATGCGTCCGACAGCCGATCAACGCGACGTTGTCCGACGGGACGCAAGGTCGGAGCTCGCGCTCGACGTCGAAGACGTTCACCGCAGATCACGGCGCACCTCGTGGCGAAGACGCTCGGGTCCGGTGAAGCGCGCATTGCGCGACGCCGGGCTCACGCCCGCCGACATCCACGGCGTGGTGATGGTCGGCGGATCGACGCGGATGCCGCAGATCCAGAAAGCCGTCGGCGATTTCTTCGGGCAGCCGCCGCTCAACAATCTCGATCCGGACCAGGTCGTCGCGCTCGGCGCCGCAATCCAGGCCAACGTCCTCGCGGGCAATCGCGGCAGCCGGCGACGACTGGCTGCTGCTCGACGTCATTCCGCTCTCGCTCGGGCTCGAGACGATGGGCGGGCTTGCCGAGAAGATCGTCCCGCGCAACTCGACGATTCCGGTGACGCGCGCGCAGGAGTTCACGACGTTCAAGGACGGCCAGACCGCGATCGCGATCCACGTCGTGCAGGGCGAGCGCGAGAAGGTCGCGGACTGCCGCTCGCTCGCGCGGCTTCGAGCTGCGCGGCATTCCGCCGATGACCGCCGGCGCGGCGCGCGGGTCGAGGTCGACGTTCCAGGTCGACGCCGACGGCCTGCTGTCGGTATCCGCGCGCGAGCAGACCTCGGGGGTCGAGGCGTCGGTCGATCGTGAAGCCGTCCGTACGGGCCTGTCCGACAGCCGAGATCGCGCGGATGCTGCAGGAATCCGATCGCGCATGCCGCGGACGACATCGCCGCGCGCGCTCTCGCCGAGGCTCAGGTCGAGGCCGACCAGCTCGTGGCGGCGACGCGCGCCGCGCTTGGCCGCGGACGGCGATCTCCTCGCGCCGCCGGCGCGGCGCGCGATCGACGACGCGATCGCCGACGTCGTCCGCAGTGCGCGACGGCAGGCGATCAGGCGAGCGCTCGCTCGCCGCCACCGCCGCGCTCAACCGCGCGACCGGCGAGTTCGCGGCGCTGCGAATGGATCGCGGCGTCGCGCGCGCGCTGACGGGCCGCAACATCGACGCGCTCACCTAGACGACTCGCACCATGACCAAGGATCGTCGTGCTTCCGCATCCCGAAGTCTGCCCCGAGGGAAAGACATTCGACGCGCGAGCGCGGGGTGTCGATCTGCGACAACCTGCTCGACGCAGCGGCATCGAGATCGAGCACGCGTGCGAAAAGTCGTGCGCGTGCACGACCTGTCATGTGATTCGTCCGCGAGGGCTTCGTCCTCGCTGTCGCCATCGACCGAGGACGAGGACGACCTCCTCGATCGCGCGTGGGGCCTGACGCCGACGTCGCGGCTCTCCTGCCAGGCGATCGTCGCCGATGACGAGCTCATGATCGAGATACCGCGCTACACGATCAACCACGACGAAAGAGAACCAGCTAGCCGTCATGAAATGGACCGACACCCGCGAGATCGCGATCGCGCTCGCCGACACGTCATCCCGACGTCGATCCGCGCACGCTGCTGTTCACCGATCTCAAGCGCTGGGTGCTGGAGCTGCCCGGCTTCGACGACGATCCCGAAGCACAGCGGCGAGAAGATCCTCGAGGCCATCCAGATGGCGTGGATGGACGAAGGCGACTTCGACGACGACTGAGAGAGCCGAGGCGCCGGGCGCCCGGACGTCAGGCGCTGCAAACGCAGGCGCGCGAACCCTTCAGCGGAACAGGTTCAGGACGGCATCGAGCCCGCAGTGATCGATCGCGTACGTCGCGTGCGCGCGCACGATCGGCTTTGCGCGATAGGCGACCGAGACGTCCGCCGCGGCCAGCATCGGCACGTCGTTCGCGCCGTCGCCGATTGCGAGCGCGATGCCGTCGGCCCGGCAAGCGCTCCCGCATCGCCGACGAGGCGTGCCGCCTTGACGTTGCCGTCGACGATCGGTGCGCATGACGCGACCCGTCAGCTGGCCGTCCGCGATCTCGAGCGTGTTCGCCGCGGTTTCGTCGAAGCCCAGGCGCGCGGCCAGGCGATCGGTGAAAAACGTGAAGCCGCCGGAAACGAGCAGCGTCTTCGGCGCCCGCCGCACGGAATCCCTCGCAGCATCCGCTCGCGCTCCCGGCGAGAGCGCGACACGCTCGTCGTAGACTTGCTCGAGCTCGTCGTACCGGCAGGCCGGCGAGAAGTGCGACGCGGCGGGTCGAGGCTTTCCGCGAAATCCAGCTCGCCGCGCATCGCCGCGGCGGTGATCGCGGCGACCTCGCCTTGATCCCCACGCAGGTCGGCGATCTCGTCGATGCATTCGATGGTGATGAGCGTCGAATCCATGTCCATGGCAACGACCCGGACGCGATCGCGGCGGAGCTCCGGCGGGACGAATGCGTAATCGATCCCAGCCGGCTGCGCAGCGTTCGGCAACGCCGGCCTGGCGTTGAACCCGGGTCAGCCGATAGGCCGGGCGCGATCCTTCGGCGAGCGCGTGAATGCCGCTGCGCGCCTGCGAGCGCGGCGATGGCCGGCGATTTCGGACGTCAGTGAGCGCTGGACCCTGCAGGACGAGGTCCATTGCCGGATCGGCGTCAGCGCTTCGGCGGCCGGCCGGCCGGACGACCTTTGCGCGCCGCCGCGCCGCGATCCGACGGGCTTCGGCCCGAACGACGGCGGCGCTCGACGCCGGAATCGTCGGCCAGCGTGAAATCGATCTTCGTCGGTCTCGAGGTCGACGCGCGCGACGTTGACGCGCACGCGGCCGGCGAGCTGGAATATCCGGCCGCTGCGCTCGCCGATCATCGCGTGGCGTCCGGCATCGAAGTGGAAATAGTCGCGCCCGAGCTCGGTCACGTGCACGAGGCCGTCGATGTTGAGGCCGTCGAGCGTGACGAAGATGCCGAAGCTCGTGACGCCGCTGATCGTGCCGTCGAAGCTCTCGCCGACCTTGTCCTGCATGAAATAGCACTTGAGCCAGTTCTCGACGTCGCGCGTCGCGTCGTCGGCGCGGCGCTCGGTGAGCGAGCAGTGCACGCCGAGCTCGCTCCACGACGATGCCGCCGGGCTTGTATTCGCTGCCGGCCAGCACGGCCTTGATCGCGCGATGGACGAGCGAGATCCGGATAGCGGCGGATCGGCGACGTGAAGTGCGCGTAGGCCTCGTAGGAGAGACCGAAGTGGCCGACGTTGTCGGGCCGGTAGCGCGCCTGCTGCAGCGAGCGCAGCAGCACGGTCTGCAGCAGCGCGTAGTCGGGGCGATCCTTGATCCGCAGCAGCAGCTGCGCGTAGTCGGACTGGCGGTCGGGTCGTCGCCGCCGGGCAGCGACAGCGCGCAGCTCGCGAGGAAATCGCGCAGCACCGCGAGCTTCTCGGGCGTCGGTCCCTCGTGCACGCGATAGAGCGTCGGGATGCTTGTGCCGCGCGAGGAACTCCGCGGTGCAGACGTTCGCCGCCAGCATGCATTCCTCGATCAGCTTGTGCGCGTCGTTGCGCACCACCGGCACGATCCGGACGATCTTGCCGCTGGACGTCGAACTCGAGCTGCATCTCGACGCTGTCGAAGTCGATCGCGCCGCGCGCTTCGCGGGCGCGCTTGCAGCGCATGGAACAGCGCGTAGAGATCGGTGAGCTGCGGCAGCAGCGCCTTCGCCGTCGCGCGGCGCGCTCGTCGGGTCGGACGAGCCAGCTCCACACCTGCGTGTAGGTGAGCCGCGCGCGCGAGTGCATGACGGCCGGATAGAACTCTGTACTTCGCGATCGCGCCCTCGCGCGGTCACGTCCATGTCGCACACCATGCACAGCCGGTCGACGTCGGGCTTGAGCGAGCAGAGCTCGTTCGACAGCGCCTCGGGCAGCATCGGGATCACGCGGCGCGGGAAATAGACCGATGTGCCGCGCTCGCGCGCGTCGCGGTCCGAGCGCGTCGCCGTCCTTCACATAGTGCGAGACGTCGGCAATAGCAATACGTAACTGAACGAAGCA
>ERZ1370068.2402-contig-1554_pt1 | contig 16433 bp, 13 predicted proteins | sample MGYA00561227_ERZ1370068 | MGnify/ENA primary metagenome ERZ1370068 (study PRJEB38410, sample SAMEA6850437) | metagenome | study: Metagenomic assessment of the ecological functions of the soil: analysis of the soil microbiota associated with the...
ACTTCACCGTTCAGTTACGTATTTTGCTGATTTCGCGGATTACCTCTATTGGCTGCGCTTCGCCAACGGCACGCTCCAGCCCATCATGGGCCGAAACATGATGCTGCATCGGCTCGCCGTGCCGACGGGCGCAATGGCGGGTGCGATGCGCGCGAAGGCTCGCGCTCGTGCTATCACAGGTGGGCGCGCTGCGCGCAGTCGCCGTATCTGGCGAGGCGCGGACCTGAGCGCATGACATCTGTAACATCTTCTCGCTCACCACCATGCGCAGCTTTTGCCCGCTGGAGCTCGCGCCCTATCCGCAAATTCGGGCATATCTGCAGCAGCGGATAGGCGTGCGTGATGCGTATCGGCGCGCCACCATGCAAAAGGCGATCCGGAGATGGCGCCGATGCTGGAAGCTGAGGCCGCGCCATTGCGCGTGATCCGATGCGTCAAAGTTGAGTCGGCGTCAAAGCCATGCCAAAGCTCGGACGCTGCGCAAAGCGCGTTTCGGTTGAGAGGTCGAGCGTTGAGGGGGTATGACTGCCCAAGCCTCGAGTACGCGCTCGGTGAGCGCTTCGGTCCCGAGTCCTCACTCCCGAAGCGGCGGACTGGCCGGCGGACAGGCGGGATGACGGCCGTGGGCACAGCGCTCCTCCGCCGGCGGCGGCAGGGCGATCCGCCGTGCCGTTTCACGTCGTGGCTAGTCTCGATCAAGTCACGAGGTGGGCGCCTGGCTTGATCGTTGGTCGACTACCGCAGCCACCCACAGCGGTTCTACAGGTCGCGCGAATCGGCGCCCGAAAACTGCCCTTCAGCGCAGAGAACCAAGCCGACGGAATGGCCGCCGGACGGTGCTTTACCTGTGTCGCCCAGCAGCTGCCTGGTCGCGTTGAGACAAGTGGTTCGCGGCCTCTGCGTCCGGCATGTTCTCTGCGCAGATGACCCCCGCCTCCAACTCAGACCCAGCGCTTCACCGCCTCGGCGATATCGCTCGGCAGCTGATTGAAGCACAAGCTTGGCCTGAGGTGCGTGTTCATGCACCACGTTGATCAACTTCTCAAAGCAGCATGAAGTTGCTTGGGTTCACTTCTACACCCGCCCCGATGAGGACGCAGTCGAAACCGCTTCTGTCTCGAGTTGCTTTCGAACAACTGCCTCGGCAGTTTCGCCAAAAGTCGGTCAAGCATGTTTGCACGCTGTACCCGAGACGAGCCAGTTCGTCCTCAGAGGACTTCATGCCAGCGAAGACCTTCGTTGCGTTCATGCCCGGTGGGTAGCCGGGATCCGAGAAGTCAATCAGGGTTGGGTCAGGCCGACCACGAGCACGCTTTTCCCGTCTGTCATAGCTGCCTCCATGCAGTGAGTGCCTGACGGATTTCCAGGCAGGCTCGAGAATGGTCCGCAAGCGTGCATGGAAAGCCATAGGTGATTCCGGCCAACATCGCATTGGTTGCACCAACCCCAACGCTCACCTGCGGTAGTCGAGGCGTCCGTGGTGAACCGCGTTGGGCGAAGTGCTGCGCAAGTGCCAGCTAGCTCAGCTAGGACGACGTCAGCGAGGCGCAGTGGCGTGCTGTCGTTCCAGAGCCCGATTCGCTGATGCTGGTCGCTGTCGCGGCCTTGTGCACCGCTTCTTTCCGGCGTCGAGCGCAGTGCCTGATCGTCGACAACCGAACGACGATCGCGCCCCAAACGTGACGGTCACGAGCACCAGTCGGCGGAGTGCGGTCACTGGCTCAATAGCTGCGGCCCGCAGACAAGATTGGTTGCGCCGGGCACGGCGCCACGCGCGGCCGCACGGCCGGCGAGAGCCGCGCCTGCACTTCGCGCGGACATGGACCGCTTCCTCGCCATCGACGCCTTCGTGCGCGTCGCCGAGTCGCAGAGCTTCGCGCGAGGCGGCGCGACAGATGCGCGTCTCGCGCTCGGTCGTCACCGCGCGCATCCAGCAGCTCGAGGACTTCGTCGGCGCGCCGCTCTTCCATCGCAACACGCGCAGCGTGCGGCTGCTCGGAGCTCGGGCCAGGCCTTCCTGCGCGACTGCACCGAGCTGGTCGGGCCGCACCAACGAGGTGCGTCGACCAGATGCGCGAGGTCACGACCTCGCCGGCCGGGCGGCTGCGCGTCCACGCGCTGCCGGGGTTCGTGCTCGGGCATCTGGCGCGCGCTGCTGCAGGAGTTCCAGGCGCGCTATCCGCAGATCGTGCTCGACATGATCGTCAACGATGCCGCGATCGACCCGGTGCAAGGAGGGCTTCGACTGCGCGCTGCAGATCTTTCCGCCGCGCTCCGAGGAGCTGATCTCGCGCAAGCTGTTCCCGGTGCGGCGCGTGTTCTGCGCCTCGCCCGACCTACCTGCAAGCGCCATCGGCACGCCGCGCGCAGCCGCGCGACCTGATCGGCCACCGCATCGGCTGGTACTCGGGCTACCCGACGCGCGAGCGGCTGGCGTTCCACGGCGCCGGCGAGACGGTGTCGCTCGAGCTGCAAGCCGGTGCTGCTGACCAACAGCGTGCACCTGCTGCGCGAGTACGCGCTCGAGCATGCCGGCATCGTCTGCCTGCCGACGCTGGTGGCATCGCGACGCGGTGCTGTCGGGCGAGCTGCGGCTCGTGCTGCCGCGAGCATCCGCTCAGCGCGTTCTGGCTGCTCGGTGTTCTACCCGACGACGTGCGCAGCTCGCTCAAGCTGAAGCTCTTCCTCGAGACTGCTCGACGCGAGCTTCTCGGGCGTGCCGCCGTGGGACCAGGCGCTGATCGAGCGCGGCCTGCTGGCGCCGACAGAGCTCATCGAGTAGGCGTCGCAACCGCGGCATGTCCGGGTATACCCGGACTATTGTTCGCGATTTACGAACAATGCAGGTCGCGCATCGACGGCCTACCGAGCAATTGCCTGGCGCGCGTTCCTGACACTGGCCACGATGCACCGACCAGCCGGACCGATCACGGAGACGACGCATGACCGCAACCGCCTACCAGACCGTTTCGGATCGCTCGACCGCTTCGAGAAGGGCGGCGTGCAGAACATCGACGACGACGTCAAGAACTACGCGCTTCTCGAACTGCTTCGACATCGCGAGCCAGGGCGAAGCCGTACGAGAAGGTCGTGTTCGGCCAGAACCAGATCTACGTGCTCGAGACGCTGCGCGCCGAGGGCGAGTCGCCCTGGTACACCTGCGCGCACGACGAGTTCGCGCTCGTGCATGGACGGCGAGGTCGAGATCCACCTCGTCAAGCTCGACGGCCGAGCAGGCCGTGCCCGACGCCGAGCACAACGGCGCCGTGCTCGTGAAGGGCGAGCCGCAGCGGGCCGAAGATGGGCTGGATGAAGCTCAGGCGCGGCCACCAGGCGCTGCTGCCGAAGAACAGCGGCCTACCAGCTTCCGCGCCGCGAAGCCCGGCGGTGGTCGTGCTGCAGACCTGCAAGGGCGACCTGTCGATCGAGCGCTGGGCGGAGATCTGCCAGACCGCCTGAGCCGCGCACCGCATTCGAGGAGATCCCCATGAACGCACCCGCCGACATCGCCGAGGTCATTGCCGCCGCACCCGACGCGACGTCACGGCTACAAGAGCTTACACGCTCGGCGCCTTCACGCTTCCGCCGCGACGAGTACTTCGCCCACATCGGCTGGACGACGCGCGACGGCCGCCCGCTGATCGCACACGCTGGACATCGGCAACTTCCTGCGCGCGCTGCATGCGCGACGTGGCCTGGGGCTTCTTCTACGGCGGCGTCAACTTCGACCACGTGATCGGCACCGACCAACCACTACAAGACCGGTCGACCTCTACGCCGGCGCGCTACAACGCGCACGATGAAGGCCGCGGGCGTCGACCGACTCGAGAACTTCCCGACCGCAGCAGATCGCGCGCGACCTTCAAGCAGATGCTCGACGACTGGACCAACGAAGGCTTCGACCCGTTCGCCGCGCCGCAGGAGACCGGCTCGCCCTACGGCCGCAAGCACGGCAACAACACCGCGAAGATCACGCCGGCGCGCGAGCTGGCCACGCGCTGCGTCGGCCTGAAGGACGACCTGGCGCTGCGCACCGACGCGCGCGGCGCGCCGGTCAACCGCGCGTTCGCCGACGTGCCGCAGGACGAGCCGGAGCTGCACCCCGAGCCCGGGCTTCGAGAACGAGGTGCACGCGCTTCAACCTGTTCGCCTTCCTGTCGCGCTCGCAGGTCACCTGGAACCCGAGCTTCACCTCGGTCGTGAAGTACAGCTTCATGTGCCCGACGACCGAGGAGCACATCCTGCCGATCATCCACGCCAACGACCGCGTCGAGTGGTTCTTCCAGATGTCCGACGAGATCCACTGGGACTGCGCCGACAAGAACACCGGCAAGCCGCTGCGCGCGCGTGATCATGAAGGCCGGCGACATGGCCGCGATGCCCGCCGTACTGCCGCCACCAGGGCTACAGCCCGAAGCGCTCGATGCTGCTGGTGTGGGAGAACGGCTCGCCGAACCTCGTCTACGAGATCCAGAAGGGCGAGATCGCCGGAAGTCCCGGTGAAGTTCTGATCAACCCCGCGGCGCCCGACGAGCGCCGTGGGATCACGACCGCCCGCTGCCGACGTCGCCAGGCGCGACGCGCGCGCCAGGGCGGCCGCCATCGAAGGAGACGTCCATGGCCCTGACACGACAGACCATGACCGACGAGCAGCGCAAGTCGGTCGCGCTCGAGTACCTGAAGGCGTTCGACAACGGCGGCGTGACCTCCAGCGGCGGCTCGATCCTCGACCTGTTCGCGAGCGACGCGCAGGTCTACTTCCCGAAGTGGGGCGTGGCCACCGGCCGCGACCGGATCGGCCAGCTGTTCGGCGACGTCGGCGCAACGCTGAAGTCGATCGCAGCACCACTTCTCGCACTTCAACTGGATGTTCTCGGGCAGCGACCTGTGGTGTGCGAAGGCACGAGCCACGGCGAGCACCGCGACGGCCCCTGGCGCGCCGGCGTTCCCGAGTGGGGCGCCGGCCGCTGGTGCGACGTGTTCGAGATCCGCGACTGGCAGATCCAGCGCTGCTTCATCTACCTCGATCCCGACTACGCCGGCCAGGACACCGCGCGCTACCCGTGGCTCAAGGACGGAACGCTGCCGCGCTGACAGCGGAGATCGCGCCGATGGACCTCGACACCGACGCACGCGTCGGCCCGCCAGCGCCGATCCGGCACCAGCTCTTCATCGACGGCCGCTTCGTCGACGCCGAGTCAGGCGAGACGCTAGCCGACGCTCAACCCGCACGACAACTCGATGATCGCCGACGTCGCGATGGCCGGCACGCGCCGACGTCGACAAGCGCGGTCGACGCGCGCGCGAGCGCGCCTTCCCGGCGTGGAGCCGCATGGCCGCGGCCGACCGCGGGCGCATCCTGCTGAAGCTCGCCGACCTGATCGAGGCCAACGCCGAGGAGCTGGCGCGCCTCGAGTCGCTCGACACCGGCCATCCGCTGCGCGACTCGCGCGCGCTCGACGTGCCGCGCACCGCGGCGTGCTTCCGCTACTTCGGCGGCATGGCCGACAAGTTCCAGGGCGACGTCGATCCCGGTCGAGGCGGGCTTCCTCAACTACCTGCTGCGCGAGCCGGTCGGCGTGGTCGGCCAGGTCGTGCCGTGGAACTTCCCGCTGATGTTCACGAGCTGGAAGATGGCGCCCGGCGCTGGCGGCCGGCAACTGCGATCGTGATGAAGCCGGCCGAGATCACGCCGCTCACGATCGCTGCGGATCGCCGAGCTGATGGCCGAGGCCGGCATGCCCGACGGCGTGGTCAACATCGTGCCCGGGCTCGGCCGCGTGGCCGGGCCAGTGCCATCGCCGAGCACGCGCGGCATCGCGAAGATCGCCTTCACCGGCTCGCACCGCGACGGGCCGGCGCGATCGTGCAGGCGCAGCGCGGGCAACCTGAAGAAGGTGCAGCTCGAGCTCGGCGGCAAGGGCGCCAACATCGTGTTCGACGACGCCGACCTCGCCGCGGCGGTCAACGGCAGCGCCTGGGCGATCTTCCACAACCAGGGCCAGGCCTGCATCGCCGGCTCGCGGCTGATGCTGCACGAGCGCATCGCCGACGAGTTCCTCGACCGCTTCATCGCGCTGGCGCGATCGATCCGGCGTCGGCAACCCGCTCGATCCGGCGACCGAGATGGGCCCGCTGACCAGCGCGCAGCACCGCGACCGCGTGCTCGCGCTACGTCGACGATCGCGCGCGAGCAGGGCGGCGAGGTGCTGCTCGGCGGCAAGGCGCCGCGGCGATCCGGCGCTCGCCACGCGGCTGCTACGTCGAGCCGACGGTCGTGCGAGCGCAGCACGTGCCGCGACCGCGTCGCGCAGGAAGAGGTCTTCGGCCCGTTCGTCACCGTGCTCGACCTTCAAGGACGACGACGAGGCGCTGGCGATCGCCAACGGCACCGACTACGGCCTCGGCAGCGGCCTGTGGACCCGCGACCTGCAGCGCGCCCACCGCGTCGCGCGCGAGCTGCACGCGCGGCATGGTCTGGATCAACAGCTACAAGCGCGTCAACCCGGGCTCGCCGTTCGGCGGCGTCGGGCCAGTCGGCTACGGCCGCGAGATGGGCTTCGACGCGATGCGCGAGTACACGCAGGTCAAGAGCGTGTGGGTCAACGTCGACGCGCAGATTCCGCCCGTGGTATCCGCGCTGAGCGCACGGTGACCGTGCCGTGACGCCCTTCAACTACACGCGCAGCCTCGCCGCGCGTCGTGTTCGGCGCCGGCGCGCTGCAGCACCTCGCGCGCCGAGATCGACGCGGCTCGGCGCGCACCGCGCGCTCGTGCTGTCGCACGCCCGAGCAGGCGGCGCCGCGCCGAGCGCGTCGCCGAGCTGCTCGGCGAGCGCGCGCGCGGGCGTCTTCGCCGGGCGCGTGATGCACGTGCCGATCGAGACGGCGCGCGACGCGCGCGACGAAGCACGCGCGGCTCGGCGCCGACTGCGCGGTGGCGATCGGCGGCGGCTCGACCACCGGGCTCGGCAAGGCGATCGCGCTCGACTCGCGGCCTGCCCGATCCTCGCGATCCCGACCACCTACGCCGGCAGCGAGATGACGCCGATCTACGGCCTCACCGAAGGCGGCGTGAAGAAGACCGGCCGCGATCGCGCGCGTGCTGCCGCGCACGGTGATCTACGACCCCGAGCTGACGCTGACGCTGCCGGTCGGCGCTGACGCGTGACGAGCGGCATCAACGCGATCGCGCACGCGGCCGAAGGCCTGTACGCGCACGACGGCAACCCGATCATCGTCGCTGATGGCCGAGGAAGGCATCCGCGCGCTCGGCCGCCGCGCTGCCGCGCCGTGCGCGCGACGCCGCGCGACCTCGAGGCGCGCGGCGATGCGCTCTACGGCGCGTGGCTGTGCGGCAGCGGTGCTCGGCGCACGTCGGCGATGGGCGCTGCACCACAAGCTCTGCCACACGCTGGGCGGCAGCTTCAACCTGCCGCATGCCGAGACGCACACGGTCGTGCTGCCGCACGCGCTGGCCTACAACGCCGCCGCGGCGCCGCAGGCGATGGCGCGCGATCGCGCGCGCGCTGGCGGCGCCGACGCCGCGCCGCGCGCGTGCGTTCGACCTGGCGCAGCGCCACGGCGCGCCGATCGCGCTGCGCGACATCGGCATGCCCGCCGACGGCCTCGACCGCGCGGCCGACCTCGCCGTCGCAGACGCCGTATCCGAACCCGCGGCCGCTCGAGCGCGCCGCGATCCGCGAGCCTGCTGCAGCGCGCCTGCGACGGACGCGCCGCCTGACCGATCGACCTACCACAACCACCAGAGGAGACAGCCATGACCCTGACCCGCAGAACCTTCGTCCAGGCGGCGCCGCCGCGCGCTCGCAGGCTGCCGCGCTGCTGCGTGCGCCGCCGACACCGTGAAGATCGGCTACGTCTCGCCGCAGACCGGCCCGCTCGCGCCGTTCGGCGAGGCCGACAAGTGGGTCATCGAGCAGATGAAGGCCGCGTTCAAGGACGGCCTCACCGATCGGCGGCAAGAAGTACGACGTGCAGATCGTGCTGAAGGACAGCCAGTCGCAACCCGAACCGCGCCGGCGAAGTCGCCAACGACCTGATCCTGAAGGACAAGGTCGCGCTGATGCTGACCGCCGGCACGCCCGAGACCGCCAACCCGGTCAGCGACGCCGTGCGAGCTCAACGAGGTGCCGTGCATCTCCACGCGTCGTGCCCTGGCAGCCCTGGTTCTTCGGCCGCAAGGGCGACCCGGCCAAGGGCTTCAACTGGACGTATCACTTCTTCTGGGGCCTGGAGGACGTCATCGCCAACTTCACCAACGGCTGGAAGAGCGTCGCCGACCAACAAGCAGGTCGGCGGCCTGTTCCCCGAACGACGGCGACGGCAACGCCTGGGGCGACAAGGAGCTCGGCTTCCCAAGCCGCTCGCGGCGCATGGGCTACACGCTCACCGACCCGGGCCGCTTCCAGAACGGCACGCAGGACTTCTCGCGCGCAGATCGCCGCCTTCAAGAAGGCCAACGTCGAGATCGTCACCGGCGTCGTGATCCCGCCCGACGCCAAGACCTTCCTGACGCAGGCGCGCCAGCAGGGCTTCAAGCCCAAGGTCGATCACGCTCGGCAAGGCGCTGCTGTTCCCGGGCGCGATCGAGGCGCTCGGCGATCTGGGCGACGGCCTGACGACCGAGGTCTGGTGGAGCCCGTCGCACCCGTTCACGTCGTCGCTCGACGAAGCAGAGCGCCGAAGGCGCTCGCCGACGGCCTACGAGGCCGGCGACGAAGAAGCAGTGGACGCAGCCGATCGGCTTCGCGCACGCGCTGTTCGAGGTCGCCGCCGACGCGCTCAAGCGCAGCAAGAGCGCGGCGCGCGAAGGACGTGCGCGACGCGGTCGCCGCGACCAACCTCGCAGCACCGTCGTCGGCCCGGTGAAGTGGGGCGGCGCAGGGCCCGTTCAAGAACGTCAGCAAGACGCCGCTGGTGCTCGGCCAGTGGGTCAAGGGCAGCGAAGTACAAGGTACGAGCTGGTCGATCGTCAACAACCAGGCCGCGCCGAACATCCCGGCCGGCGGCACGCTGCAGCCTGATCGGCCTGACGGCATGGCGAGTCGGGGCTCACGATGCCGCTGCTCGCGCTCGCACGGCGTCAGCAAGTCGCTACGGCGCGCTCAAGGTCACCGACGACATCTCGCTCGTCGGTCGACGCGGGCGAGACGCTCGGCATCCTGGGCCCGAACGGCGCGGGCAAGACGACGCTGTTCAACCTGATCTCGGGCGACGTGCGCGTGCGACGCCGGCCGCGTGCACTACGACGGCCGCGACGTCACCGCGGCTCGACGCCGCACCAGCGCTGCCGCGCTCGGCATCGGCCGCAGCTACCAGGTGCCGCAGCCGTTCGGCCACATGACGGTGTTCGAGAACCTCGTCACCGCGGCCTGCTTCGGCGGCGGCCAGCGCGAGCGCGAGGCCTGGCAGACCGCGCGCCGAGGTGCTGCGAGCAGACCGGCCTGCTGCGCGCACGCCAACAAGCCTGGCCGGCGGCCTGACGCTGCTCGACCGCAAGCGCCTCGAGCTGGCGCGCGCGCTGCGCGACGCGGCCGAAGCTGCTGCTGCTCGACGAGATCGCCGGCGGCCTCACCGAACACGAGGCGCGCGAGCTGGTCGACGAGCTGAAGCGCATCAAGGCCGCAGGCGTGACGATGATCTGGATCGAGCACGTGGTGCACGCGCTGCTGGCGATGGCCGACCGCCTGTTCGTCATCAACTTCGGCGCCGAAGCTCGCCGAGGGCGAGCCGCGCGCGGTGATGGACGATCCCGAGGTGCAGCGCGTCTACATGGGCATGGAGGCGTGACGCGCGCTGCTCGGACGCCGCGGCCTCACCGCGCTTCTACGGCGACGCGCAGGCGCTGTTCGGCATCGACTTCCGGCTCGCGCGCGGCGAGGTCGTCGCGATCATCGGCGCCAACGGCGCGGGCAAGAGCACCTTCCTGAAGGCGCTGACCGGGCCTGGTGCAAGGCGCGCGCGCGACGCAGATCGCGCTTCGACGGACGAGCCGATCGGCGGGCTGCCGCCGGCCGAGATCGTGCGGCGCGGCATCGCGCTCGTGCCCGAAGGCCGGCGCCTGTTCCCGAGCCTGTCGGTCGAGGAGAACCTGCTGATGGGCGCGTACGCGCGAGCGCGCCGGGCCGTGGAACCTGCGCGCGCTGTACGGGCTGTTCCCGATCCTCGCGCAGCAAGCGCACGCAGCCCGGCGACGCGCGCTGTCGGGCGGCCAGCAGCAGATGGTCGCGATCGGCCGCGCGCTGATGAGCAACCCGCAGCGTGCTGCTGTGCGACGAGCTGAGCGCTCGGCCTCGCGCCGATCGTGATCCAGCGAGATCTACGACGCGCTGCCGGCGATCTGCGCCGAAGGCATGACGCGTGGTCGATCGTCGAGCAGGACGTCGCGATCGCGCAGCGCGTGTCGCAGCGCGTCTACTGCTTCCAGGAAGGGCGCGTCTCGCTGCGAAGGCGCTCGGCCGACGCTGACCCGCGAGCAGATCTCGCAGGCGTACTTCGGCGTCTGAGCGAGGCGCGATGCGCGTGGCCGTCGACATCGTCGTCCAGGGCCTGCTGCTCGGCGGCCTGTATGCGCTGTTCGCGCTCGGCCAGTCGCTGATGTTCGGCGTGATGCGGCTCACCAACACGGCGCAGGGCGACTTCATCGTGCTGGCGCGCGTTCGCGCGCGATCGCCGGCTGGCGCGTCGCGCCGTGCTCGCGCGGCAGCTCGCGCCGCTGGTCGTCGCTGCTGCTGCTGCTGCCGGTCGCGTTCGGCGTCGGCTACGCGCTGCAGCGCTGCGTGCTCAACGGCACGCTCGGGCGCGATCCGCTGCCTTCGCTGGTCGTGACCTTCGGCCTCGTCGATCGTGATCCAGAACGCTGCTGCTCGAGCTGTTCTCGGCCGACCCGCGCTCGATCGAGACCGGCGGGCTGAACACCGCAGAGCGTCGCGCTGCCGGGCGGCCTGGCGATCGGCGTGCTGCCGCTGCGATCTTCGTGCTGGCGCTCGCGGCCACCGGCGGCCTGCAATGGCTGTTCGGCCGACACGCGCTCGGCCGCGTCGTTCCGCGCGGTCTCCGACGACCGCGAGATCGCCGAGCTGATGGGCCTCGACGCGACGCAAGGTCTACGCGCTCGCGACCGCCATCGCCTTCGTGCTGATCGCGCGTCGCCGGCGTGCTGCAGGCGATGCGCACGACGGTCTCGCCGGCCGACGGGCCGCTGCTGCTGCTGTTCGCGTTCGAGGCGGTGATCATCGGCGGCATGGGCTCGTTCTGGGGCACGCTCGCCGGCGCGCTGCTGCTCGGCGTGACGCAGCAGATCGGCTTCCGCCTCGATCCCGGCTGGGGCATCTGGTTCGGCCACCTCGTGTTCCTCGCGGTGCTGGTGGTGCGGCCGCAGGGCCTGTTTCCGAAGACGCGGGGCTGAGCGTGACGCCATCGTCGAGCCGTGCAGGTCGCGCGCCGCAACGCATCGCCGCACGCGCCGGTCGCATGCGACGCGCGGCAGCCGTGCCGCGCGCTGCTGCGTCGGCGTCGCGCTGGTCGCGTCGCCGCGACGCTGCCGTTCTGGGCGCCGGCGAGCATGCCTCGAGCTGGATGCGCGAGTTCGTCGAGATCGCGTGCTACTTCATCTTCGCGATGATGTGGAACCTGCTCGCCGGCTACGGCGGCATGGTCTCGATCGGCCAGCAGGCGTTCTTCGGCCTCGGCGGCTACGCGATGCTGGTGCTGGGCAACTTCGCCGGCGTCAACCCGTTCGTCGCGGTGCCGCTCGGCGCGCTGCGCGCGCCGCGCGCGATCGCGGTGCCGGTGTCGTTCGTCGCGTTCCGTCTCGCAGGGCGGCTACTTCGCGATCGGCACCTGGGTCATCGCCGAGGTGTTCCGGCTCGGCGTCGCCAACGTCTCGGCGGTCGGCGGCGGCTCGGGCACCAGCCTGACGGCGCTGCGCGGCATCGCGAAGGCGACGCGCGAGACGCGACCTTCTGGATCGCGCTCGCGTGCGTGGTCGCTGCGATCGCGCTCGTCTACCTGTTCCTGCGCAGCAAGCGCGGCCTGGCGCTGCTGGCGATCCGCGACAACGAGGTCGCGGCCGAGTCGCAGGGCATCGACGTGCGCGGCATGAAGCTCGCGGTCTACGTGGTCGCGGCGTTCGGCGCCGGGCTGGCCGGCGCGCTGTACTTCGTCGGCAACCTGCGCATCAGCCCCGACGCCGCCTTCAGCGTCAACTGGACGGCGTTCGCGATCTTCATGGTCGTGATCGGCGGCATCGGCCGCATCGAGGGGCCGATCGTCGGCGCGCTCGATCTTCTGGGCGCTCAACAAGTTCTTCAGCGACTACGGCACCTGGTACCTGCTCGGGCCTCGGGCTGCTGGCGATCGTGGTCGACGCTCTTCTTCAGGCAGGGCCTGTGGGGCTGGGCGCAGCAGCGCTACGGCTGGAGCCTGTTTCCGACGCAGCGCCGTCTGGCATGAGCCGTCTTCGTCACCACGCGCGCGGGCGCTCCTGCGCGCCACGCACCGACGGGGACATCGCGATGCGCAACATCGCCGAGCACAACATCACCGACGGCGGTCATCGGCCGCTTCGAAGCTGCACCGACCCGCGCCTGAAGGAGATCCTGACGTCGCTCGTGCGCACCTGCACGACTTCGTGCGCGAGAGCGCAGCTCACCGAGGCCGAGTGGCTGCGAGGGCATCCAGTTCCTCACCGCCACCGGCCACATGCACCGACGACAAGCGCCAGGAGTTCATCCTGCTGTCCGACACGCTCGGCGTGCTCGATGCTCACCGTCGCGCAGAACCACGCGCAAGCCGCCGGGCGCGACCGAGGCGACGGTGTTCGGGCCGTTCCACGTCGACGACGCGCCGCACGTATGCGCAGGGCGCCGACATCGCCAGCGGCGCGCCCGGGCGAGCCGCTGTTCGTCGACGCCACGCGTGCGCGGGCCCGACGGCGAGCCGGTCGCCGAGCGCCGAGGTCGACGTCTGGCAGGCCGACGAGGACGGCTTCTACGACGTGCAGTACGCGCGAGCTGGCCGAGCACGCGCCGCGCGCGCGCGTGCTGCGCACGCGATGCCGCAGGGCGGCTGCGCTTCCGCAGCAGTCGCTGCCCGTCGCCTACCCGGTGCCGACCGACGGCCCGGTCGGCCGCATGCTGGTCGCGAGCGGGCCGCCATCCATGGCGGCCGGCGCACGTGCACTTCACGCATCCAGGCGCCCGGCTACCAGCACGCTGATCACCCACGTGTTCCGCGCCGGCGACCCGTATCTCGACAGCGACGTCGTGTTCGGCGTGCGCAACTCGTTGATCGTGCAGATGCCGAGAACCCGGCGAAGCCGGGCGCCACGTGCTGCACCACGATTTCGTGCTCAACCCATCGCACTGACACCTGCCGGCGGCTGACACGTTCGCACCGCCTTCGATCAACTTTGCAGCGCCGCGCTCATATCGAAGCGCGTCCGGCGACCCGCTGGCCATCGCGGCGGCGGCCTCGATCAGCGTCAGGTCGATCACATCGCGCTGCGCATGGCTGCCGCCGAAGCGGTGCGCGCTGGCGCGCATCGGCCGCAGCAGCTGCACCGCACCGCGCGCGTAGTCGGCCGTGCCGAAGGCCTGATCGCACGCGTCGGCGGCATGGCCGACATCGCGCGGTGAACGCGGCGTTGTCGTCGCCGGCGCGCAGCGCCGCGCGCTGCGCCTGCGAGCAGCGCCTGCGGCGTCGCTGCGGCCGTGCACCGACGAAGGCCATCATCGCGTGCAGGTCGTTGAAGGCGGCAAGCCGCCGGTCGCCGCTGCGCGGCCCAGCTTGCTCGGCGACTGTGCCAACGGTTGCCGACATCGACGCCGCCGCAGGTGCAGCGCGCCACAGCAGGCGCTGAGGCGTCGATCCATGATCGAGCACCACGGCCGAGCCGGTGCCGCAGATCGCGCGCGTCGTAGCAGTTCGAGCACCTCGTCGATCTCGTCGAGATCGAGGTGGACACAGCGCCAGGTGCCACCAGTTGTGGACGTGCCGAAGAAGCTGCCCTTCGCTACGCGCTCGCGAGTCGCGCCGCGAGCCAGGCGACGCCGTCGCGCCGGCGGTTCTGCATTTCCATGACATGCGCCACCGCGTGCCGGCCCAGCCGTCGCGCGGCTCCGATGCTCGACCGCGCGTCGGCCGAGCGTCTCGGCGCGCCACGTAGTCGCCGGTCTCCTCGAGCCCGAACGCGTACATGCCGAGCACGGCGTGCCAGCCCGTGCATGCGACGGCTCCCACGCGCCTCGGGCGACGCGCAGACAGCGATCACGCAGCATGCGCGGTGAATCGCCGCGTAGAAGTCGATCACGGTGCCCGACCTGGAGCGCCAGGGCGTCGCAGCGGATCGCGCGACGCTGCTAGTCCTCGAGCACCGGGCGCGGCGCCTGCCAGCGGCCGGCGGCCAGACGCCCGACGGCGCGGCCGAGGTGGCCGCGCTCGCGCTCGTCGGCCGGCGAGCGCCGTTCGCGGCTGGCGCAGCGCCTTCGCGGGCTGGCGCAGGCCCACGCTGGCTCGGTGCCGAGCGGGGTACGAGGCAGGCCACCCAGCAGGTGAGCCCATCGTCATCTCGCGAGGCTCTCGCCCAGTGCCTGCAGCGCGTGGCTGGCCCAGCGGATCGCCGACAAAGCAGCGCAGTTCGTGGCAGGCGAGTTCGAATGGATCGAGCGCCTTGGCGGTGGCGCTGAGCGAGTGGTCGAAGGCTGTCGCGGATCGTCATGCTGTGTTTGCTCCTGTGAATGGGTCGAACCGACTCAGGCGAAGACCCACATCGGCTGAAGTTGGAATCGGTAGCGCCGAGCGATGTGCGTAGTCGGCGAGGTCGTTGGGAAAGCGCAGCGGCTGCTCCCAGTGCAGCGCATGGCCGACCTCCTCGTACATCAACAGGCGTGCGTTGGGCAGCACACTGCGCAGGATGTCTTGGTCTGCGCGCCGTGCGTAGCCGTCGGCGCTGCCCACACCAGCAGCACCGGCGATTGGATCGTCCGGAATGCCGGCGCAGAAACTGTCTTGCAGCAAACCATCGAACGCGGCGCGCCAGATGCGCGCGGGCACGTTGCAGCTTTTTCGCGCACCATGACCTCGAGCGTCGCCTCATCGATGGGATTGGCCAGTGTGCTGACCTGGGAACTCGCGCGCAATGGCGTCGGGCACCGGGTCCTGCAACGCCGCCACGTCGCCGTCGCGGAATGCGCGCAGGTCGGGCTTGTCGCCGTAGCGGGCGAACGTGCCGATGCCCACCAGTGCGCGCACTTACGAGATCGGGCGATCGGCGGCCAGTGCAACGCGACCGATGATCCCATCAGGCCGACCGCCACCATCGGCCGCAGGTCGACGTCGGCCAGCAACACTATTAGCGGCAGATACTGGTCAGTATTCGGTGGGCCGCTGGTCCGACGCACCGTGACCGCTGCGAAACCGCGATGGCGTGCCAGTCCAGTGGGCAGATGATCCCAGATCGGATCGAACGAGCGCCGCGAATCGGTGATGCCATGGAGCATCACCACCGGTATGCCTTCGCGTGGGCCTTTCTCGGCGATCTCCGGGCGTACGCCGTTGGCGAGGTGACGGTCTTCACGACCGTGAATTCAGGTCGAATCATCGATCAATCCTTGCGGGACGCCGCCATCGGGCGGCAGATTGACGAACACCCGTCACAGCCGGACAGGCTCGAGCGTTGTTGGCGTCGCGGTTGGCGAACGCGTGCTGCAGGTCAGCGCGGCCTTGCCGCCCGCTTGCCAGCAGCAGCCGTCAGCGTTCGTCGGCGCGTCAAAGTCAACAGGCGCGCAGTCTGAGGTTAGCGCGCCCACGACCTTGTGTCGCGGTGACATGCCGCATTTCAATTGACATGATCGGGCGCTGCCGCGCTGCAGGCGCAGATGCGAGGCCGCGCGCGTGGCCTTCAGCGCGCCAGGTCGACCACCGTGCGTCCGCGCACCTGGCCTTCGATCAAGCGCGGCGCGTGGCGATCCAGCTTCCGGACAGACCGATTTCCACCGTCATCGCTTCGAGAATCTTGGCGTCGAGGTGCTTGGCCATCAACGCGCCCAGGCGTCGCGGCGCTGCGTTGGGCACCAGCACGCTGTTGATGCCGTGGCGTGACGCCGCGCAGGATGAACGGCATCACTGTGGTTGATCGCCGCCCTGCGCGAGCCCGCAGGCCGCCACCGCGCCGTAGAAGCGGGTTTGCGTACGCAGGCATTGGCCAGCGTGTAGCTGCCCAGGGTGTCGACCACGCCGGCCCACACTTTCTGCAAAGGCTTGCCCGCCTGCGCGAACTCGCTGCGCTCGACGATGCGTTTAGCGCCGAGGCCTTTGAAGTAGTCCGCCTCCTGTGGCCTCCCGGTGGAAGCGACCACGGTGTAGCCCAGGCTGCCTGACAACGCCACCGCGACAGCAATACACGTAACT
>ERZ1370068.11027-contig-9678_pt1 | contig 16424 bp, 25 predicted proteins | sample MGYA00561227_ERZ1370068 | MGnify/ENA primary metagenome ERZ1370068 (study PRJEB38410, sample SAMEA6850437) | metagenome | study: Metagenomic assessment of the ecological functions of the soil: analysis of the soil microbiota associated with the...
GAGTATGCTTCGTGGATTCATGATTATGTTGCCTCCGCGTCGCGCTCCACAGATCGTCTTTGCTTGTGTCGTACTTGGCACGCTCCCGGATTTGGTTACCCACTGCCAACGCTCTCGGCTAATTCTTATGGGAGTCGTCGCGGTGTTGACGTTGCTGTCTGTCGCCGCATGCGTGGCCGAGTGGGTGCGTCACATAAATTCCACGGCGGCGAAAAAGTGAGCGGAGCGGCCCACACCTTTTGCATCGAGTCGTCCCTCTATCGGCGCGTTGTCCCGTTCCGCAGGATCCGCCAGCTTCATTTTTCAGGGGTGAATCTGGGCCAGATGACATGCAGTGGCCCATTCATTCCTCGTCAGCTGGTACTCGATCTTGATCACTCGGTGAGCTTTGCGCGCGAGGATTTTCTGAGCGGCCCATCAAACATTGCAGCCCTGACGTTGGTCGAGCGCTGGCCCGACTGGCCTGAGATCGGATTGTTGCTCTCCATCGGCTCTGCGAGTGGATCTGGTAAGAGCCATCTTGCCGCGATGTGGGCGGATGAGTCCGGCGCACGTGTGCTATCCGCCGAAATTATTGTCTATCGCCGACCGTGCCCGGCGCGCTCGCAACCGGGGCGCTGGTGGTGGAAGATCTGGAAGTAGAAGATCTCGATGAGCACGCACTTATTTCATCTAATCAATCTGGCGCGATGAGTAGATGCATATGTATTGCTGACGTCCCGTTCTGCGGTGGCAAACCTACCTGTACAGTTCGCGATCTTGCATCTCGATTGCGTGCGCTGCCGGCGGCAATGGTCAAGCCGCCTGACGACACGCTCTTTGCGCTCGCTTCTGATCAAGCTTCAGCTGCCGATCGGCAGTTGATTCTGACGAATCGGTGGTGAACTATCTCGTTACACCGCATTGACTGTTCATTTGCAGCGGCGCACGCGGCTATTCGAGACGCTCGATGACGAAGCGAATGCGGCAGCGCCGGCCGGTGACGCGCGCGCTCGCCGCAGAGTTGTTTCGCACTCCTTAACAGCTGCGCCGGCACACTTGACGAAGTGGGTGCGACGAGGTGCAACTGTCATCCCGCAGCCTTTATTTTTGGCTACGGTTATAAAATCATAGGCTAAGTTCAGATGGCTGATCGCGGCCAAGCTATTGTTCAGATTGATGAAATCGGATGCGACCAATGACCGCCTCGGTTCCGCAACGTCTACTGAGCCAAACGCACTCCTCAGCGTAAGACAGAGCCCCGAACGGTTCATCAACCGCGAGCTGTCATGGCTCCACTTTCAATCGACGCGTGCTGGAGGAGGTTGCCAATGAGCAGCATCCGCTGCTCGAGCGCGTGCGCTTTCTGTCGATCTCAGCAAACAATCTCGACGAATTTTTCATGGTGCGCGTTGCCGGCCTCAAGGGCCAACTGCGCGAAGGCATTCTGACTGCAAAGTCCGGATGGTTTGACGCCGTCCGAACAACTGACTCGCATCGGAGAGGCGGTTTCGCAGCTCGCTGAGGACCAGCAGAAACGTTGGCTCAGAGTTGCGCGCCCGCGCTTGCTGCATCGGCCAACGTTGTCCTGGTTGAAGGCGGATGATCTCAAGAAGGCGGAACGCAACTGGCTGGAAGAGCACTTCCTCGACACATGTTTTTCCGTTGCTGACGCCGCTCGCGATCGATCCCGCGCACCCGTTCCCGTTCATTCCCAATCTGGCTTTTTCGATCGCGTTGCAGCCTCGCGCGTGTCAAAGACGGCAAGGCGATGAACGCGCTCATTCGCATGCCGCAGAAGATCGAGCGGTTCATCAGGCTTCCGGGCGGCGGCGATCACGGCGATCCGCCTGATCACGCTGGAGGAAGCGACCGCGCTGTTCATCAGTCGGCTGTTCCCAGGTATACACGGTCAAAGGGCAGGGGGTATTTCGTGCCAATCCGCGACCCGAAGTTGAAATCGAAGAAGAGGCCGAAGACTCTGGTGCGTCTATTCGAGACCGCGCTCAAGCAGCGGCGGCGCGGCTCGGTGATCCGGCTCGAGCTCAGTGCATCGATGCCTGCAGAACTGTGCAGTTTCGTGCAACGCGCACTGTGCGGTCGCCGACGATGAAGTCTTCAGGGTCGATGGTGTGCTCGCGCTCAACGATCTTAACCAGCTTACAAAACTCGACCGCCCCGATCTTGAGTTCGTTCCTTACAATCCGCGTTATCCGGAGCGCATACGCGATCACGGCGGGATTGCTTTCGCCGCGATTCGTCAGAAAGATCTTGTCGTCCACCACCCTGTACGAATCCTTCGACGTGGTGGTGCAGTTCCTGCAACAGGCGGCGCGCGATCCCAATGTTGTTGCGATCAAGCAGACACTCTATCGCACATCGGCTGAATCGCCGATCGTGAAGCAACTCGGTTGAGGCGGCTGAAGCGGGCAAGTCGGTGACGGCGCTGGTCGAATTGAAGGCGCGCTTCGACGAAGAAGCCAACATCCGATGGGCGCGCGACCTCGAGATGCGCAGGCGCGCAGGTTGTCTATGGATTCATCGAACTAAAGACACACGCCAAGTTGTCGCTGGTGGTGCGCCGCGAAGCCGGCGAACTGGCCACTTACGTGCACGTCGGCACCGGCAACTACCATCCGGTCACGGCGCGCATATATACCGACCTGTCGTTCTTCACCGCCGATGCCGTTATTGCCCGCGATGTCGCACGTATATTCAACTACATCACCGGTTACGCTGAGCCTGCCGAGCTTGAACGCATGGCGATTCTCGCCGATCAATCTCCGCAAGCGCATCCTGGACCACATCGCGCAGGAGATCACGCACGCCAAGACCGGCCGGCCGGCGTCGATCTGGATGAAGATGAACGCGCTGGTCGATCCTGGAATTATTGACGCGCTTTACGATGCGTCGGCTGCGGGCGTCTCGATTGATCTGGTCGTTCGCGGCATTTGCTGTCTGCGGCCGGGCGTTGCGGGACTGTCCGAAAACATCCGCGTCAAATCAATTGTCGGCCGGTTTCTCGAACATGGTCGCATTTATTGTTTCGGGGCCGGTCACCCGCTGCCGCATCCAAAGGCCGCGATTTATATTTCGTCAGCCGACATGATGCCGCGGCAATCTGGACCGTCGGGTGCGAGGTGCTGTGTCCGATTCTCAACGCCGACCGTGCATGAGCAGGTTCTCGGTCAAATTATGGTGGCAAATTTCAAGGACAACGAGCAAAGCTGGAAGCTCTTGCCGGATGGCAGTTCCACGCGCATAAAGGCCGCCCCGGGCGAAGAGCCGTTCAACGCCCACAAGTATTTCATGACAAATCCGAGTCTGTCCGGCCGTGGGAAATCGCTCAGCGAATCGCAACCGCGCAGTCTTATACGCCGCCTCATCGAAGGGGCGTAAGCGATCACCCAAAATCATCGGCGCGGCTAAAGGCCGACTCGATCACGGTCCGCCGATTGCCGTTATCGATATTGGATCGAACTCGATCCGTCTTGTTGTCTATGAGGGGCTGACTCCGGTCGCCGACGCCAATCTTTAACGAAAAGGTGCTGGCCGGCCTGGGGCGACAGGTGCAATCGACTGGTCTGCTGCCCGTGGATGCGATCGACACCGCGTTTGATGCGTTACGACGGTTTCGCGCCCTGTGCGATATCTTGCACGTGCGACGATTTGGGCGATCGCTACTGCCGCTTGCCGGGACGCGCGCAATGGCCGCGCGTTCATCGCCGAAGCTGAGCGCATTTGCCGCAACAAAGATCACGATCCTCTCCGGCAAACGTGAGGCCCATCTCACCGCGCTCGGTATTGTGTCGGGAATTCACAGGCCGGATGGCATCGTCGGCGACCTCGGCGGTGGCTCGCTTGAGCTTGTCGATGTGCATGGCTCTCGTGTGAGGGGCGGCGTAACGCTGCCGTTCGGTGGCCTGGCACTTCAGGACATTACCGGCAAATCTCTCAAGAAAGCCGAGAAATTCGTCGAGGAAGCCTTCGAAGATCTCGAGATGTTGCACGATGGCGAGGACCGCACTTTCTACGCGGTCGGCGGAACGTGGCGCGCACTGGCGCGGCTGCACATGTGGCAGACAGGCTATCCCTTCCACGTCATGCACAATTACCGGATATCCGCGCGCGAGGCGCAGGAGTTTTCCAGGCTTGTGCACCACGTCGATACCGACACGCTTTCGAAAATCGAGGTCGTGAACGCCGCTCGCCGGCCTTTGCTCGCCTATGCCGCGCTGGTGATGGAGAATTTGGTTCGCACGATCAAGCCCAAGCAGGTGGTGATTTCCGTACTCGGCGTGCGCGAGGGCCTGTTGTATTCGCTTGCTCAACGCACGCGAGCGTGCGCGCGATCCACTGATCTCGGCGGCAGCCGATCTCAACGTGCTGCGGTCACGGTCGCCGCACCACGGCCAAGAACTGATCAACTGGACCGATCGTTTTATGGAGTCCACCGGACTTGAGGAAAGTTCGGATGAGCGCCGGTTGCGCCACGCCGCTTGTCTGCTGGCGGACATTGGCTGGCGCGCCCACCCGGATTACCGCGGCGAGCAGTCGATGAATATCATCGCGCACGGTTCCTTCGTTGCGATCGACCATCCCGGCCGCGCGTATCTCGCGTTGTCGGTTTATTTTCGTCACGCCGGGTTGAGTGAAGAGGATTTGTCCCCGCGGCTGCGTGAGCTTGCCACAACACGGATGTTGGATCGTGCGCGCGTTCTGGGTGCTGCCATGCGTGTCGCCTACATTCTCACAGCTGCGGCAAAGCGGCGTGCTTCCGAAAACCACGATGCGAGTCAAGCGCGGCAAGCTCATACTCAAACTACCCGGCGCATACAGCGAGCTTGTGAGTGATCGATTGGCCGGACGACTGCGGCAATTGGCGCGCCTTATCGGCCGCGAGCCATCGATCGAGACTTCAAGGTCTAGTCTTTATCGACCGTCACCACTCTTCCATTGTCGACTGCAAGTGCAAGCCGGCCCTGCTTAAGCGCAAGCGCTTTCTCGCCAAACAGGTCGCGGCGCCAACCCTTGAGGGCGGGGACGTCGGCCTCGTCGTCGGCGGCGATCCGGTCGAGGTCGTCGATGGTGGCGATCACTTTGGCGGCGACCCCGTGCCGCTCCGCCGTCATGCGCAGGAGGACCTTGAGCAGTTCGACCGTCGCCGCGCCGTTCGCCGCCGGGCGGAAGCGTTCGAGCCGCGGCAGCGTCTTTGGATCGCGCTCGAGCCCGCGTTTGACCGCCTCGATGATCTGCTCGCCCCAGCGCGAGCGCTCGAAGCCCTCGGGCAGCGACCGCAGATGTCCGAGACGCTCGATCGAGGTCGGCGCCTGCACGGCGATGTCGCCGATCACGTCGTCTTTGATCACGCGCCCCGCGGAACATCGCGCGTCTGCGCCTCGCGTTCACGCCATGCGGCGACTTCGATAAGCACGGCTAACTCTTTCGGCTTGCGCACGCGACTCTTGAGCCGCTCCCACGCCCGTTCCGGATCGGCGCGGTAGGTCTCGGGCGAGGTCAGCACTTCCATCTCTGCCTCGACCCAATTGTTGCGTCCGCGCTTGTCGAGATCTTCCGCAAGCTTCAGATAGACATCGCGCAGATGCGTCACGTCGGACAATCGCGTAGGCGATCTGCGCGTCGCTGAGCGGCCGCCGCGTCCAGTCGGTGAAGCGATGCGACTTGTCGAGCGTATCGCCGGTGATGCGCTGGACGAGCTGGTCGTACGAGATCGATCGCCGTAGCCGAGGACCATCGCGGCTACCTGGGTATCGACAATCGGGTGCGGAATCGTCTTGGCCATGTTCCAGACGATTTCGATGTCCTGCCGCGCGGCATGAAAGACCTTGATGATGCTTTCATTCGCCATCAGCGCAAAGAGACGGAGAGAGATCGAGCCCCGTGGCCAGCGCGTCGACGACGACGGCTTCCTCGGGCGAGGCCATCTGCGCGACGCACAGCAGCGGGTAATACGTCGTTTCGCGCAGGAACTCGGTATCGACGGTGACGAACGGATGCTTCGCCATCCGCGCGCAAACCGCCGCGAGGTCATCGCTGGTGCTGATCAAATCCATCGTGCCGCGCAACCTAACCCGATCCGACGCCGTCATGGCAACCATACTGGCAACTCACACTTACTTTCCTCGCACGCGCGGCATATGGATGAATTCCCAGGGACTAGGCAGGGCCCCCACCGGCACCTCGATCAGGGTCGGTTCGCGGCGGGCGAAAGCATTCCCGCAAGGCCACGCGCAGTTCATCCGGACCACGGGCGCGACGCCCGGCAGCGCCGAAGCTCTCCGCGTATTTCACAAAATCGGGATTGGCAAGATCGCTGGCGATCAGCCGATTGCCGAACTGCTCTTGCTGGATACGACGCACATTGCCAAAGGCGCCGTCGACGAAAACCACCGCCACCAGCGGTATCCGGTGGCGAATGGCGGTGGCGAGCTCGTTGCCGGTATAGAGAAATCCGCCATCGCCGTTGATCGAGAGTACGGGCACATCAGGCCTCGCATGCTGCGCGCCGAGCGGCGGTGGCGTAGCCCCAACCGAGATTGTCCTGATACCCGGGCGATAAAAACGTGCGTGGCCTGTAGATCGGAAGCGCCAGCCGGGCGGCAAATCCGATTTGCGTGACTTCATCGACGTAGATGCCGTCCTCCGGCAGCTCGGCGCGGATCGCGCTGAGAAAGGCGAGCTGCGGCGCGAGTTTAGCGAGCCGCTCCCGCAGCTTCGCCTGACGCTCCTGCATCTCCTCTTTGCGGGACGTACGGCGCGTATTGAATTTTGCCAGTTGATCGATCAAGCGCCGCAGAATCGGTGCGGCATCGCCGATCAGCGCGACCTTGGGCTTTTGCAGCCGCGCGGGCTCATCCGCGTCGGCGTCGACGCGCACGATCTGCAAATTCTTGTCGACGCCCCATTGTCGTATCGGATTGAGGAGCCGCGTGCCGACGGCCAGCACGGCATCGGCTTCGCCCCATAGTTCGCGGCCAAGCGGCAGCGTCACGCTGAACGGATTGCGGGAATCGAGCACGCCGCGGCCGCGCCGATAGCCCAGCACCGGGGCCTGCAACATCTCGGACAGTAGCGTCACTTCGGGCGAGGCATCCTGTGCGCCACCGCCGGCGATGATCAGCACACGCTTCGCTTTGCCGAGAAGTTTCGCCGCCGCACGAACCTTGCCCTCGTCGATCTTGGCGGCGTGCCGCGGAGAGGAGCGGCGATGGCGGAAACGGATCCGCGCTTGCCCCAGACATCGATCGCGCATTCGAGCGCTGCCGGCCCGGGACGGCCGCGGCCCATGGATTGAATGGCTTTGGCAACCTTGGCCGATGCATCCTCCGGCCCGTCAATGTGGAAGGAATGATCCACCAACCGCGCCAGAATACCGCCCTGATCGCGGATCTCGTGCAGATGGCCGTGATGCTTGCCGATCGCTGCTGCGGGGATCTGCCCGATCAATCGCCAGCACGGGCGCGTTCATTCCGTAGGCCGTGAGCAAGGCCGCGCCCGAGTTGAGCAGGCCCGGGCCGGGCACCACCGAATAGGTCTGCGGTTTGCCGGTCGCCAGCGCCGCGCCGAGCGCCATGTAACCTGCACCTTGCTCGTGCCGGGTGTGGATGACACGCAAGAATTCGCCGGCGCGCTGAAAGGCATCGAACAAATGGTCGTTGTGGACACCGGGCAGCGCGTAGACGGTATCGAGCCCGTGGCCGATGAGGGTCGCAACCCCGGCCTCGGCCGTCGTCATTTCGACGCGGGCCGACTTTGCCTTCTTTTGCGGGCGGGCTTTGACATGCACAATTCCTACTCAATCGAGAGCGCAGCGTCAGCAACAATGTGTTGAGGGCGGGGCAAGGCTGCGCACGCTAGTCTTTGTATACATCACGGAACAGCAACATGCGGCCAAGCTGGCGTTCGTTGTTTCGCGGGAACCCGCAATGCGCGGCAAATGTGTCGGCATCGCGATAGGTGCCGAACAGCCGATCCCATAGCGGCAGGTCGGCGTAATTGTAGTGATGCACGTCGAGCTGATGATGGATCGAGTGCAGCTCCGGAGTCTGGATGAAATATCTGACCCAATGCGGCGTCCTGATGTTCGCGTGATGGAACAGTTCGCCCGCCGCGGCAAAAAATTGAACCAAACCGCGCCCTCGAGCGAGCTTCCGAGCAGCGGGTACATGACGATGGCGGCAAGCGCGCTGTCCGTCAGGATTTCCACCGGATGCTTATAGAAGGCGGTCAAAGCCTCGATGCGTGCCGGAGAATGGTGGACCTGGTGGAAGACAACCCAGAAGCCCGGAAGATGGCGGACGCGATGCCACCAGTAGAAAAAAATGTGCCGACCAGCCAGCCGATGAATCCTTGCAGTACCGAACTCTCAAGTCTCTGCCAGGTGAAACAGTGACAACACCCGACAGGAGGTCGAGCCAGAGGCGGTTGGTGGCGAAGGTGATGGCGACCTGTGCGAGGTTGATCAGAATTGCGCGCCCGTACCATCCCGGCGCATGTGGCAACTCCCGGCCGGGTGCGATGCGTTCCAGCACCAGAAAGGCCGTTGCAACGACCATCATGGCGAACGTGGGAGGGCGAGGTCGAACATGGTCTGAATCGGGTCGGATGCATTCTATCATGGTCATATCCCTGTCTGCGGGCTTCCGCCTTGCCTTGACAAAGGCCGACCCCCATGCGCTTTTCGCCCGCCTCACACTCCAGACCCGACTCGCTCCCGGAAATACTCATGCATCGCTATCGCTCACATACCTGCGGCGCGCTTCGCGAGAGCGATATCGGCTCAGGTCGTACGGCTCTCGGGCTGGTGCCACCGCATCCGCGACCATGGCGGCGTGCTGTTCATCGATTTGCGGGACCACTATGGGCTCACGCAGGTTGTCGCCGACCCCGACAGCAAGGCTTTCAAGCTGGCCGAGACGCTGCGTTCGGAATGGGTCGTGCGCATCGACGGCAAAGTGCGCCGGCGCCCGGCGGAACCGAGAATCCCGATCTGCCGACCGGTCAGGTCGAGGTTTACATCGACGAAATCGAGGTCCTGGCCCCGCGGCCGAACTACCGATGCCGGTTTTCGGCGAGCAGGACTATCCGGAGGAGATCAGGCTCAAATATCGCTTCCTCGATCTGCGCCGCGACCATCTGCACGCGAACATCATGCTGCGCGGCAAGGTCATCGATCTCGATCCGCCGGCGGATGAAGGAATCCGGCTTCTTCGAGTTTCAGACGCCGATCCTCACCGCCTCATCGCCGGAAGGCGCGCGCGACTATCTGGTGCCCTCGCGGCTGCATCCCGGAAAATTCTACGCGCTGCCGCAGGCGCCGCAGCAATTCAAGCAGTTGATCATGGTCGCCGGCTTCGACCGCTACTTCCAGATCGCGCCATGCTTTCGCGATGAGGATGCGCGCGCCGACCGCTCGCCCGGCGAGTTTTACCAGCTCGATCTTGAAATGAGTTTCGTGACCCAGCAGGACGTCTTCGACGCGGTCGAGCCGGTCATCCGCGGCGTGTTCGAGGAATTTTCCAACGGCAAGTCGGTGACGCCGAAGTTTCCGCTCATTCCTTACGCCGAGGCGTTGCGCAAATACGGCACCGACAAGCCCGACCTGCGCAACCCGATCGTGATGCAGGACGTCAGCGAGGCGTTCCGCGGATCCGGTTTCAAGATTTTTGCCAACATCCTCAATGCCGATGCATCGGCGCAGGTGTGGGCCATTCCTGCGCCGAAGGGCGGCAACCGCGCGTTCTGCGACCGCATGAATTCCTGGGCGCAAGGCGAAGGTCAGCCCGGTCTCGGCTATATCTTCTGGCGCGAAGGTGAGGAGGGCGGCGCCGGGCCGCTCGCCAAGAATATCGGGCCTGAGCGCACGAAACAAATCGCCGACCAGCTCAAGCTCGGTGTCGGCGATGCCGTGTTTCTTCGTCGCAGGCAAGCCGAAGGATTTCGTCAAATTCGCCGGTCCGGCCCGCGCCAAGATCGGCGAAGAGCTCGGCGTCATCGCCAAGGATCGCTTCGAGTTCTGCTGGATCGTCGATTTTCCGATGTACGAGTGGAACGAAGAGGAGAAGAAAATCGACTTCTCCCACAATCCGTTCTCGATGCCGAACTTGCCGGTCGAGGAATTCCTCGCGCTCGATCCAAGGACAACGACAGAGCTGCTGTCGATCAAGGCGATTCAATACGACATCGTCTGCAACGGCGTGGAATTGTCGTCGGGCGCGATCCGTAACCACCGTCCGGAAGTCATGAAGAAGGCCTTCGCGATCGCCGGCTACGGCGAGGACGTGCTCGAAACAAGTTCGGCGGCATGCTGCACGCGCTCTCGCTCGGCGCGCCGCCGCATGGCGGCATCGCGCCCGGCATCGACCGCATCGTCATGCTGCTCGCCGGCGAGGAAAATCTGCGCGAGGTCGTGCTGTTCCCGATGAACCAGCGCGCCGAGGATCTGATGATGGGCGCGCCGTCCGAGTGACGCCGAAGCAGCTCAAGGAGCTGAACATTCGGCTTGAGCTGCCGAAGAAGTGACGCCTCTGGCGTCATCCCGAGGCGGATCCAGGCTATTTGGCTGCCAAGGCAATGGAAGACGTCATGGCCGGACAAGCCCGGCCATGACGTCGATAAGTCTATTGCTCCGGCAGCGGAATGAACTCGATCTCGTCTCCCGGCACCGTGCCGAAATGGCCGGCTTTCCACTCCGCCTTGGCCTGCTCGATGCGTTCCTTGCGGGATGAAACGAAATTCCACCAGATGTGACGCGGACCATCCATCGGCGCGCCGCCGAGGATGACGAAATGTGTATCGGTCACCGCGGCGATTGTCACCGTGTCGCCCGGCTTGAACACCAGCAGGCGCCCGGCCTCGAACTTGTCGCCGGAAATATCGATCACCCCGTCGATGACATAGACCGCGCGCTCCTCGTGGCCGGCATCGAGCGGCAGCGTCGAGCCCGCCTTCAGATGCACATCGCCAAATATCGTTTCGTGCACGGTCGGCACCGGCGAGGATGCGCCATAGAGCGAGCCGACGACGACGCGCACATTCTTCCCGTTGTCCTTCACGACCGGGAATTCGGCGGTCGCGTGGTGCGCGAAGCCTGCCTCCATTTCCTCCTGGCTGCAGGCAAAGCGACCCACATCTGCAATCCATGGATGGGCTCGTGATCGACGCGTCGTTCCGGGCGCGTGCGCTCCGAATGCACGATGCCGCGGCCGGCTGTCATCCAGTTCACTTCGCCTGGCCTGATCGCCACCGCCGGTGCCGAGGCTGTCGCGATGCATGATCTCGCCGTCGAACAGATAGGTGACGGTGGCAAGCCCGATATGCGGGTGAGGGCGGACGTCGAGGCCCGTTGCCGGCGCGGAATTCCGCCGGACCGAAATGATCGAAGAAAATGAAGGGGCCGACCATGCGCGTGCGCGCTGACGGCAACGCGCGGCGAACCGCGAAAGTCGCCGAGATCGACGGTGCGCGGCACGATCACCTGGCTGATTGCATCGCATTGATAGGTGTTGCCCGCCTCGGGGTCCTTGCCGGGAAAGAAACTCATGATCTGCTCCTTTATCAACGCATTAGTTGCGCGCTTGTACTGCAAACAGCCGCAACGCATTTCCGCTTGCGATGCGGCGTGCCTGCTCAGGGAATCTGCGCGAGCCAGCCGCGATATTCCTTGAAGATCGTGTCGTAACCGAACCAACGCTCATTGATCCAGGTGTCGGAGCCGAGCAGGAAGCGATCGGAATAACGGTCAAATAGGCCGCGCCAGTCGCTTGTCAACTTGCCGTCGCCGCCGGTGATGCCGCCGCGATAGGACAATTCGCCCCACAGCGCGTCTTTGTGTTCATCGAGCAGTTCGAGCGACACGCGCGGGCGGTACCGAAAAACCGGTGTGCGCCCAGATGATGCGCGCCTTAGGATTGTGGCGGAACAAGAATGAGCAGTGCCTCTTCGTCGCAGTGCGCATGCAGGTAGAGGTTCCGCTCCACCGCGAAATCGACCATCTTCTTGACCCAATCCGATTCGGCCGCCTTTCCGTAAATGTGAAACTCCCCGATGCCGACGGTAGCTAGCCGCGCGCGTATTCGCTCTTGATCAGTTCGAAGATCGCCGGATCATTGAACCAGGTCTGCATGTCGTTGCGCACGCGATAAGGCCGGATGAACGGCACCACTTTAAGCTCGGGCCACTTCGCCTCCGGTGAGTTCGTGCGTCCCCTTGTTCGGACGGCTGTTGGCGACGATGCCGATGATGCCGTTGCGGCGGAAGACCTCGCGCACCTGATTGAGCGAATAGAAGGGCGTGGGCTCCTGGTTGTAGTGCAGATGCGCGTCGAAGATTTCGATCCGCTCTTGCTGCACGAACAGCGAAGAGTCCCATCAGCTGTGACAGCGCATTGCGCCACGCAAGAACTGCACGAATTCGTCATGTCGCCCCTCTCGGATCGAGCCCGTACTTTAACCCATCGCTAACCATAGTGACGCGCTTGGGCGGCTTTCGCGCCAGAGTTGGGCGCGCACGGATGTTTACGCTTAAGGCTGTCTTTACGGCGCCATGGCTCACTAGCGAGGGCACTCAGGAAGAGCTCCCGGGGCGATCGGCGGGTGTGTTGTGCGCGCAGTCTCGCGCCGGAATATTATTGCGGTCGTCGTCGGCGCGGTTGCTGGCCGGCATTCCCTATTCGCCGTTCAACTATTGGCTTGAGGGGCTGATCGACCGACAGGGCGAGGCGGAGGTCGGCACCGCCGCCAAGCGCGCAATCGCGCTCGCCGAGGCGCGCGTCAGAGATACGGTCGGCGCACTCGACAATCTGGCGAGCCGCGGGGTCGATTCCTGCGAGCCTGGTCAGATCGAGACGCATGCGCTATGCCGCCTTCAGCACGATCCCTGTCAAGGAAGTGTCGGTCGTCGGCCCCGACGCCGGAGACGCTCTGCACCGATCTCGGCTTGCCGCTTGGAGAGCGCTCGATGTCTCGTCGGAGTTGTTCGTCGGCGCCGCCGGCTACCGGCTCGATATCATTGCATTGCCGACCGGTGAGCGCATGGTGCGGCTGCGCCGCCAGGTCGGCTCAGGTCCCAACGGCATTGCCGCACTTGGTCCCGACGACGCTGTTCCTTCCGCAGGTCTCGACGCAAGGCGGTCCGTTCAGCGCCTACGCGCGGATCATGACCCGGCAGGGAACGATCATCGGCGAAGTCGGAGACGAAAGCCGCACGAGGCGGCGGGTGCAGATTTCCTGGCCGTGACGGAAGTCCGAAAGTTCGGCTTCGACGTCGAAATCGTGACCTCGCGCGCCCGCATTGCGGCCGACCATGCCGATCTCAAATGGTTCGGCTCGCTCGGCGCAGGTCTATTGCTGATCGCGGCGACCGGTATCGTCGTGCTGGTTCCGCGGCGAACAGCGCGAAACCCGATGGCAGAAATCGAACATGCCCTCGAGGCCGGTGAATTCGTTCCTTACTATCAGCCTATCGTCGATATCCGCACCGGCCGGTTGTGTGGCGCGGAGGTCCTGGTCCGCTGGCGCAAGCCCGACGGGACGCTCGTATTGCCCGGCGCTTTCATTCCGCTAATGGGATCGAGCGACCTGATCCACGACCTTGACCCGTAACCTGATGCAAAGGGTTTGCGACGAAGCAGGCCCGTCCATCGGCCGGCGGTCCGACCTGAGGATCGCGTTCAATTTCGCCGGCAAGCTGTTCAGCGAACCAACGATCGTCAAAGATGTCCGCAATATTTTCGCGAACTCACCCATCAAGTTTTCACAGGTCGTACTGGAAGTGACCGAGCGCGACCCGATCGTGAATTTCACCGAAACGCGTCAGACAATCGCCGCCTTGCAGGATCTCGGTGTGCGCATCGCGATCGACGATGTCGGTACCGGCCATAGCGGGCTTTCCTACATGCTCAAGCTCGGCGTCGACATCATCAAGATCGACAAGATATTCGTGGACGCCATCGGCACCGATCGCAACTCGACGACCATCGTCGAGACTCTGGTCGATCTTGCGCGCAACATGCGGATGGACGTGGTGGCAGAAGGGGTGGAGAATTTCGAGCAGGTGATGCATCTGCGCGCGCTCGGCGTGCGTCTGGCGCAGGGTTACGTGTTCGCCCGCCGCTGCCGGGGAGTTCGTTCCTGCAGCTTGTCGAAGCCATCGATCCCTTGCAGCCCGCTGGAACGGACGCGACCGAGCGTATCAGGGCGTCAGCCTGAAGCAGCGGTGTGGTCGTACGCAGAAATGAAAAGGGGCGGCCTTGCGGCCGCCCAGTTAAAACGCCACGCGGGAGGAACCTCGTAAGGGTCGGCTTTATGAATCGCCGGCCCACGTGATCGCATGTCGTGTCTACAAGTTCGTCACGGACGCGCTGATTCGTCAATCGGATTTTTCGGAATTGTGACAACACCCGCGACTCAATCGCGCACACTCACGCCGCTGTCAATTCTTTTTCGATCGCCGCGACGATGATCGGATCGCGTCGGTTCGACTGCTGAATTGAAAGCCGCCTTCAGATACCCATCTCGGCCGATCAGATATTTGTGGAAATTCCAGCGCGGTCCTTCGAGTGGACGCTCGACGGCCGCCCACTTGTAGAACGGGTGCGCGTCCTTGCCTTTGACAGCTACCTTCTCGGTTATCGGAAACGTGAGCGTGATACTGGCCCTGTGCGGTAGTGTGGATGTCGCTCACGCTCCCGGGCTCTTGACCGCCGAAGTCGTTGGATGGCACCGCCAGGATGACCAGGCCGCGGTCACGGTAGCGGGTCCAAAGCGTCTGCAGACCGGCATATTGCGGGTGTGTAGCCGCAAAGCGAGGCGGTGTTGACCACCAGCAGGGGATGGCCCGCATAAGAGGACAGCAGGATCTCGTCGCCGTCGCAGCCCTTTGAAGGTGAAGGCATAAGCTGTGACGCGGGTCATCAGGATGTTGCCCGCCCGGCGCGCGGGTCTGAGGCCCGAGCCAGCGCGCGCAGCTCCGCAGCAACAGGACATGTCGGCGATGCGATCATGCCCACAGTATAGCGTGCGGGCGCTTTGCCGCCTGCGCAGAATTGCGTCGAAAGATATTGATTTTAGTGACGCTCGTTAAATGCGGTTATGCCATCTCAAAACGCACCGATGTTTCGAATGACGTGCCGCAGGCGTCGCACCGCCACAGGTGCCGAACCCGGCACCCGTCCACACACTCAGACCATTCCGGAATGTAGATTCGCTCGCCGCATTGCGCGCATTCGATCACCGGACGCGAGCGCGCAAATCTTGCGATGTCGCGAGACACTTCCATGGGGACCTCCCGATCCGACGCGGGCCCCGTTCCCACCGTCGTTTTTGACATCATGAACGGGTCGCGTGAGTAACGCAGTAGGGCTGACGTAACGTGTAGCGCCACTCGTGAACTTTTTGCGGCAGAAAAATTGAGATCGGCGCCAAATTGTTTCGTAAGCGACTTCTCAAGATATTTTGCAGTGCATCACAATGTCACAGCGTCAGCCCGGAATTTTCTGAGCGCCCAGATCGTCCCGAGATAAAGGACGAACGTCAGCGCGCAACAGTGCCGCCAGCGTTGACAAACATCGATTCCCGTGGCGCAGCATCGCCGGCATCAGGGAGAAACATCGGCATACGTCGGCAGCACGTACCAGAACGTCGACTGTGCGCGACGTCGCTGATCTGTTCGGTGTCGCTGGTATCATGCCACAGCCAAACGATGCCCGAGCGAGACCAGGGGCAGCGAAACAATGGAGGGCGCCGAGTGTTGAGGTATCGGCGACCGCAGCTTTAATGGCAATGATGACGCCTGACAAAGCCGCCTTTGCAGCGAGATAGAGCATCGCAAGCCCATTGGTTCCGTGAACTCGGCAGTGCGCCGACTTAGCTGCAGCTACACAACCATGTCGCTCAATTTTCATTGCGCGCTCCGGCGTCCATTCCTGCGCATCCCGGCGGGCACCGATTACAGCGCGGCGGACGTCAGCTCGTCGGACGCAAGGTCGGGAGCATCGAGCCCGCAGGGTCGAAACACCGTCGGGCATGCAGGCTGCGCCAGAGGGGCGTCCAAGACGACTGTCGAGACCCAGCAAAGAGAAATAGGCTAGGCATCATGCGTGGCCGCGGCTCGATCCGCGCGCCCGCGCGCCGTCTATAGTTGGGAGCGACCTTTTGCATCAGAGCACCAACGCGATCGGGGCTCACCGTGAACCAGAAGACCCTCGAAAAGCCGCGCACGAAGACGAAACCGAAGACGCAGCGGCCACCGCTGTGGAAGGTGATCCTGCTCAACGACGACTATACGCCGCGCGAATTCGTGGTTCTTGTTCTCAAGGCTATTTTCCGGATGAACGAGAGTCATGCCTACAAGGTGATGATGACCGCGCATCAGCGCGGAGCCTGTGTGATAGCGCGGTCCTACCCTGAGCAATACGTAGTACTTCA
>ERZ1370068.6809-contig-5768_pt1 | contig 16423 bp, 23 predicted proteins | sample MGYA00561227_ERZ1370068 | MGnify/ENA primary metagenome ERZ1370068 (study PRJEB38410, sample SAMEA6850437) | metagenome | study: Metagenomic assessment of the ecological functions of the soil: analysis of the soil microbiota associated with the...
ACGTACTTCGTTCCAGTTACGTATTGCTCAAACCCGCATGACATCAGATAAAAACCCCCGCGGGACAGCCCGTGAGGACTGGTCCACATCAGTCGCCCGGACAACAAGAAAAATGCCGCCCGGAAAACCGGACGGCATTTTAGGCGTTTTGTTTATCTCGGTCTCTTAAAGCAGGCCCGCGCCGCGCGCCACGTTTGTATTTGGCGCCGAGCACGGCGACCGGGATTTCGGTCGAGTAGGCGTAAGCCGACGATGCCGTTCTGGTAGAGATAGTCGGCGGCCTCCTCGACCTCGATATCGCCGGCCAGCGACGGCCACGATCGGCTTTTCGATGCCCTTGGCCTTCATCTCGTTCTTCACCTCGACCATGTTCCTGCGCGAACACCATCGGCGGCGTCACGATGGTGTGCCAGTAGCCGAGGATCAGCGCGTGGATGCGCGCGATCTTCAAGCCCGAGCTTCACGGTGTTGACGTAGGTGATCGGCGGCTCGCCGCCGGTGATGTCGACCGGGTTGCCGGCCGCGCCGAACGGCGGGATGAATTTGCGGAACGCGCGTCGAGATCCGGCGGGATCGTCATCAGCGAGAGCTTGTTGTCGATGCAGGCGTCCGGACAGCAGCACGCCGGAGCCGCCGGCGCCGGTGATGATGACGACGTTCTCGCCCTTCGGCGTCGGCAGCACCGGAACGCCGCGGGCGAATTCCAGCATGTCGCGCAGCGATCGCGGCGCGGATCACGCCCGACTGGTTGAAGCACGTCCTCGTAGATCTTGTCGTTGCCGGCGAGCGCGCCGGTGTGCGAGCTCGCGGCCTGTAGCGCCCGCCGATGTGCGGCCGGCCTTCAGCACCACGATCGGCTTCTTCTTCGACACCCGCTTGGCGACTTCGGCGAAGGCGCGGCCGTCCTTCAGATCCTCGCAATGCTGCGCGATGATCTGGGTGTTGTCGTCCTGCTCGAAGAACGTCAGCAGATCGTCCTCGTCGATATCGGACTTGTTGCCGAGACCGACGATCGCCGAGACGCCCATCTTGGCCGAGCGCGAGAAGCCGATGATCGCCATGCCGATGCCGCCGGACTGCGACGACAGCGCCGCCGAGCCCTTGACGTCGTAGGCGGTGCAGAACGTCGCGCACAGATTGGCGGGCGTATAGTAGAAGCCGTAGATGTTCGGCCCCATCAGGCGGATGCCGTATTTCTGGCCGATCGCCTGGATTTCCTCCTGGCCCTTCGATGTTGCCGGTTTCGGCATAGCCCGACGGAATCAGGATCGCGCCGACGATTTTCTTCTCGCCGCATTCGGTCAGCGCCGCCGGCCACGAACTTGGCCGGAATCGCGAACACCGCGATGTCGATCTCGCCGGGCACATCCTTGACCGACTTGTAGACCTTCTTGCCCATGATCTCGTCGGCCTTCGGATGGATCGGGTAGATCTCGCCCTTGTAGCCGCCGTTGATGAGGTTCTTCATCACCGAGTTGCCGATCTTGCCGTTCTCGGCGGACGCGCCGATCACCGCCACCGCCTTCGGCTTCATGATCCGGTTCATCTGGCGCACGATGTCGTCATGGTTCGGACGCGGACCGCGGCGGCTTCGGATCGAAGTCGACGACGATGCGCACGTCGGCGGCGATCGCGCCGTCCTTGGTCGCGAACACCGGGTTGAGATCCATCTCGGCGATTTCGGGGAAATCGGTGATCAGGCTGCGAGACGTTGACGATGATGTCGGCGATGCGCATCGCGGTTGGCCGGATCGCTGCCGCGCACGCCCTTGAGCATCTCATGGGCCTGGATGCCGTCCAGCATCGACAGCGCGTCTTGCTTGGTCGCCGGCGCGAGGCGGAAGGTGATGTCCTTCAGCACCTCGACCAGCACGCCGCCGAGGCCGAAGGCCACGAGCTTGCCGAACGATCCGTCGGTGACGGCACCGACGATGACTTCCTGGCCGCCCAGCAGCATCTGCTGGACCTGGATGCCTTCGATCTTGGCGTCGGATTTGTATTTCTTGGCGTTCGCCAGAATGGTCGCGTAATTCTTCTCGACGTCGGCGGCGGTCTTGACGCCCACCATCACGCCGCCGGCTTCGGTCTTGTGCAGGATATCCGGCGAGACGATCTTCATGACCACCGGAAAGCCCATGTCGGCCGCGATCTTCGGCGGCCTCGGCCGCGGATTTGGCCACGCCCTCCTTCGGAACCGGGATGCCATAGGCATCGCAGACCAGTTTGCCCTCCGGCGCGGTCAGGCTTGTGCGTTTGTCCGCCTTGACCAGAATCGAGTATTTTGCGGACCGCATCATTTGGAATTCGACATTGGCTTCCTCCTGGACGTCTATTTTCTAATTGGTCGGCAGCGCGCGCGGGTATCAGGACCGTGATTTCCCGCCGCAGATTTCAATCGAAGGTTCCCGATGGTCGCAAACGCGGGTCCGCGCTCGCTGCGGCATTGACTCGGCGGCCGCCGATCGGCTGGTATGGCATTTGGTATGCCAGCGAGGACAGTTGTCAAGACAGGCCGACACATGGAAGTGCTGAAAACACTGGCAACTTGACATGCTGGTATTTGGTATGCCAAAATCTGTTTCGATATTTCTTCTGTTAAGAGACGTCTCCCGCAGGAGGAGATCAGTCGTGCCCGCACGGAAACAAACCAAGGCGCCGCCACCATGGCTGAGGCAGAAATCGCGATCGTCCGAATTGCGCCGGAGACCAGCTTCAAGAACAAGGCCTATGAGGCCTTGAAGGAAGCCATCCTCAAGATGGACATCTATGCGACGCCCGAGCAGGTGATGCTCGACGAGCGCGCCCTGTCGGAGCGGCTCGGCGTCAGCCGGACCCCTATCCGCGAAGCGATCGCGATGCTGGAGCAGGACGGCTTCGTCAAAACCAGTGCCGCGCCGCGGCATCGTCGTGGTCCGCCGCACCAAGACCGAGATCGTCGACATGATCCGGGCCTGGGCCGGCGCTCGAGAGCATGGCGGCGCGGCTGATCACGCACCACCGCGCGCAAGAAGGACATTTCCGCGCTGCGCGACTTCTTCAAGGATTTCGGCAAGGACCGCCTGCCGCAGGATCACGTCGAGGAATATTCCAAGGCCAACATCGCCTTTCACCAGGCGCTGATCTCGCTCAGCGAGTCGCCGGTGCTGGTCGATATGACCAACGATATCCTGCTGCACGTTCGCGGCTACCGGCAATTGACCATCGGACGCGTCGGACCGCACCGCGACTGTCGTTGCCGGAGCATCTGGCGATCATCGAAGCGCTCGAAGAGCGCGACACCGAACTTGCGGAAAAGCGCGCACGCGATCACACGCTCGGCCTTGCCGCCTATGTCGAAGCGCACGGCCAGGAGCTGTTTTAACTGACCACAGCCTTCTTAGCTTTGGACGTTTCAGAAGACGACGCACTCGTCCGCATCAAGAAACGATCAGGGAGAAGCGGAATGTCCGCAGCAGTACAGAGCATTGATGCAAACAGCAGCCGAAGCCGAGCGCGGAGCAGACGGATGGCTTTCATCTCATCATCGATGCGCTCAAGCTCAACGGCCTCAACACGATCTACGGCGTGCCGGGCATCCCGATCACGGACTTCGGCCGCATGGCGCAGGCCGCGGGCATCCGCGTCATCTCGTTCCGCCACGAGCAGAACGCCGGCTATGCCGCGTCGATCGCCGGCTTCCTGACCAAGAAGCCCGGCGTCTGCCTCACGGTGTCGGCGCCCGGCTTCCTCAACGGCCTGACCGCGCTCGCCCACGCCACCACCAACTGCTTCCCGATGATCCTGATCTCGGGCTCGTCCGAGCGCGAGATCGTCGACCTGCAGCAGGGCGACTACGAGGAGATGGACCAGCTCGCCATCGCCAAGCCGCTGTGCAAGGCGGCGTTCCGCGTGCTGCATGCCGCCGACATCGGCATCGGCCTGGCGCGCGCGATCCGCGCCGCGGTCTCCGGCCGTCCGGGCGGCGTCTATCTCGATCTGCCGGCCAAGCTGTTCGGCCAGGTGATGGACGCCGAGGCCGGCAAGAAGTCGCTGGTCAAGGTGATCGACGCGGCGCCGGCCCAGATTCCGGCGCCCGACGCGGTCAAGCGCGCGCTCGATGTGCTCAAGAGCGCCAAGCGCCCGCTGATCATCCTCGGCAAGGGCGCTGCCTACGCGCAGGCCGACGACGCGATCCGCGCCCTGGTCGAGAAGAGCGGCATTCCGTTCCTGCCGATGAGCATGGCCAAGGGCCTGCTGCCCGACACGCATCCGCAGTGCGCGGGTGCTGCGCGCTCGACGGTGCTGAAGGACGCCGACGTCGTGATGCTGATCGGCGCGCGCCTCAACTGGCTGCTGTCGCACGGCAAGGGCAAGACCTGGGGCGAGCGCGCCGAAGAAGTTCATCCAGATCGACATCGAGCCCAAGGAGATGGACTCCAACGTCGAGATCGTCGCGCCCGTGGTCGGCGACATCGGCTCCTGCGTCTCAGCGCTGCTCGCGGGCATGGACGGCAACTGGCCGGCCGCGCCGTCCGACTGGACCGGCGCCGTCAAGCCAAAAGCGCGAAGAGAACGTCGCCAAGATGGCGCCGCGGCTGATGAACAACAACTCGCCGATGGACTACCACGGCGCGCTCGGCGTGCTGCGCACCATCGTCAAGGAGCGGCCGGACGCCATCCTGGTCAACGAAGGCGCCAACACGCTCGATCTCGCGCGCGGCGTCATCGACATGTACCAGCCGCGCAAGCGCCTCGACGTCGGCACCTGGGGCGTCATGGGCATCGGCATGGGCTATGCCATCGCCGCCGCGATCGAGACCGGCAAGCCGGTGCTCGCGGTCGAAGGCGACTAGCGCGTTCGGCTTCTCCGGCATGGAGGTCGAGACGATCTGCCGCTACAACCTGCCGGTCTGCATCGTCATCTTCAACAATGACGGCATCTATCGCGGCACCGACGTCAATGCCGTCGGTGCGGACCCGGCGCCGACCGTGTTCGTCAAGGGCGCGCGCTACGACAAGATGATGGAAGCGTTCGGCGGCGTCGGCGTCAATGCGACGACGCCCGACGAGCTGAAGCGCGCCGTCGAATGCCGCCATGGACTCCGGCAAGCCGACCCTCATCAACGCGGTGATCGACCCGGCGGCCGGCAGCGAGAGCGGCCGCATCGGCAACCTCAATCCGCAAAGCAAGCTTCGCAAAAATGAGACAGTAACCCATCGGCGTCATTCCGCGCAGGCGGGGATCCAGTAGCCACCGAACCATCGTGAGACAAAGACCGTGCCCGACTGAATCGACGGCGATTACCGGATGCCCGCTTCCGCAGGCATGACGACAACAGAATAGATCTGAGGAGAAAGATTATGACAAAGGCGCTGAAGGGCGTTCGCATTCTCGATTTCACCCACGTCCAGTCAGGCCCGACCTGCACGCAATTGCTGGCATGGTTCGGCGCCGACGTGATCAAGGTCGAGCGCCCCGGCGTCGGCGATATCACGCGCGGCCAATTGCAGGACGTGCCGAATGTCGACAGCCTGTATTTCACCATGCTCAACCACAACAAGCGCTCGATCACGCTCGACACCAAGAATCCGAAGGGCAAGGAAGTCCTCACCGCCCTGATCAAGAGCTGCGACGTGCTGGTGGAAAATTTCGGCCCCGGCGTGCTCGATCGCATGGGATTTCCGTGGGAGAAGATTCAGAGCCATCAATCCGAAGATGATCGTGGCCTCGATCAAGGGTTTCGGCCCCGGCCCCTACGAAGACTGCAAGGTCTATGAGAACGTCGCGCAATGCACCGGCGGGTCGGCCTCGACCACCGGCTTTCGCGACGGCCTGCCGCTGGTCACCGGCGCGCAGATCGGCGACAGCGGCACCGGACTGCATCTGGCGCTCGGTATCGTCACCGCGCTTTATCAGCGCACGGTGACGGGCAAGGGACAGAAGGTCACCGCGGCGATGCAGGACGGCGTGCTGAATCTGGCGCGCGTCAAGCTGCGCGACCAGCAGCGCCTCGCCCACGGTCCGCTCAAGGAATACAGCCAGTACGGCGAAGGCATCCCGTTCGGCGACGCGCGTGCCGCGCGCCGGCAATGATTCCGGCGGCGGCCAGCCCGGCCGCATCCTGAAGTGCAAGGGCTGGGAGACCGATCCCAACGCCTACATCTACTTCATCACCCAGGCGCCGGTCTGGGAGAAGATTTGCGATGTCATCGGCGAGCCCGGCTGGAAGACCCATCCCGACTACGCCAAGCCGCCGGCCCGGCTGTCGCGCCTCAACGAGATCTTCGCGCGCATCGAGCAATGGACCATGACCAAGACCAAGTTCGAGGCGATGGATATCCTCAACAAGGACGACATCCCCTGCGGTCCGATCCTGTCGATGAAGGAGCTGATCGAGGATCCAGTCGCTGCGCGCCACCGGCACCGTGGTCGAGGTGGATCATCCCGAGCGCGGCAGAAATACTTCTCGGTCGGCAATCCCATCAAGATGTCGGACAGCCCGACCGAGGTGACGCGTTCGCCGCTGCTCGGCGAACATACCGACGAAATCCTGCGCCAGGTTCTCGGCTTCACCGATCACCAGGTGGCGGAGATCCACGATTCCGGCGCGCTCGACCCGCCGCGGAAGGTCGCCGCCGAGTAAGATTGTCTCGATATCGAGCTTCAAGGCCGCCGGTGATTCCGGCGGCCTTTTTGCTATCTGAAACGCGAATTGTCCCATTTATGCTGCACTGCAAAAGACAATATGCTGCTATGCAAACAAAGGCGTTGTTGCTGGCATCTGGTATACGTAGATTGTCCCCAGATCATGATGCGGCGGCCCGCTGCGCCTCAAGAAGGGGACAACCATGTCCAAGACTGCTTCCATCGGCCTCGCGCCCTCCAGCTACCCTGTTCGGCCGCCTGATGGCCTCCATCGACCGCCTGCTGATGACCAGCGCCCGCGTGGCGGTGCGTAACGGCGACCTCCCCTATTTCGGGCTTTGAGCCTGCAAATCCAGCGTTTGTGAGATCGCTTCCTTTCGGTTAGCCAGACCGCCTGAAATCATACTTTCGACGAATGGCCCCGGTTTTCGGGGCCATTTTTTGCGCGCCTGCCGGTCGCCGCGGCAGCCGCGCAGCATCTGCGACATATTGCGCATGTTCGCGACGGGTGCCGATTAATCGCCTTGCGCTCTGGCATATCACATACCAAAATGCCACTACTGGCAGCGCTCGCCCACTATGATACCACTACAATAGTAGCAATAGAAGCGTGCCTCGGGAGGAACGATGACGGACACGGTTCACGCAACGGTCCCCGCCACCGCACGCGTCAGCGATGCCTATCGCTGGACGCAACTTGGCCATTGGCGTCGGCGCGATGGTGATGATCGCGAATTATCAATACGGCTGGACGTTCTTCGTCCCCGATATCCAGAAAAATTCGGATGGGATCGCGCCTCGATCCAGTGGGCATTCACGCTGTTCGTGCTGTTCGAAACCTGGCTGGTGCCGATCGAAGGCTGGTTTGTCGATAAATACGGCCCGCGCCTCGTGGTGCTGATCGGCGGCATCCTCTGCGCCATCGGATGGGCGATCAACGCGCGAAGCAACCTCGCTCAACGGCTATTATCTCGGGATGATCGTGGCCGGCATCGGCGCCGGCGGCGTCTACGGCACCTGCGTCGGCAATGCGCTGAAATGGTTTCCGGACAAGCGCGGCCTTGCCGCAGGCATCACCGCGGCAGGATTCGGCGCGGGCTCGGCGCTGACGGTCGCGCCGATCCAGGCGATGATCAAGGACTCCGGCTTCCAGACCACCTTCCTCTACTTCGGTCTCGGGCAAGGCATCATTATCGTGATCCTCGCCTTCTTCCTGTTCGCGCCGAAGACGGGACAGGTCCCTGCGGTGATCCAGAATGCCAACGTGATCCAGACCCGGCGCAACTATCAGCCGACCGAGGTGATCCGTCATCCGATCTTCTGGCTGATGTATTTCATGTTCGTGATCGTCGGCGCCGGCGGATTGATGGTCACCGCCAATCTCAAGCCGATCGCCGTCGACTGGAAAGTCGACAGCGTGCCGGTCACCCTGATGGCGATGACCGATGACGGCGGTGACGTTCGCCGCGACCATCGACCGTGTCCTCAACGGTCTGACGCGGCCGTTCTTCGGCTGGATCTCCGACATGATCGGCCGCGAGAACACGATGTTCATCGCGTTCGGCATCGAAGGCGTCGGCATCTGGGCGCTTTATATGCTCGGCCACGATCCGGTCTGGTTCGTGATCCTCTCAGGGTTGGTGTTCTTCGCCTGGGGTGAGATCTACTCGCTGTTCCCATCGACCTGCACCGACACCTTCGGCGCGAAATTCGCGACCACCAATGCCGGCCTGCTTTACACCGCCAAAGGCACCGCAGCCGCTGCTGGTACCGGTCGCAAATTACATGCAGCAGTCCTCCGGCAACTGGGACAGGGTGTTCATCATCGCCGCGGGCGCGAATATCCTCGCCTCGCTGCTCGCGATCGCGGTTCTCAAGCCGTGGCGCAAGATTGTGGTCGCGAACGCGCCAGGCGTCCTAGCCTCGTACCGCACGATCTACGCTCTGCTGCAACAGCGCGCTCATCCGACGGGATGAGCGCTTTTTTCGCGACGATACCCGGATCGCTGGTATACCTGCGCACCTGCTGCGGGCCTTGGCGGATGGCAACCCGCCGGCTGTCAGTGACAGAGAATGTTCAAGAACGTCAGTATTGCTGCCACTTTCGTGCTCTTCGAGGCACGATCGCAAACGGTGATTTCAAATTGACAATTGGCATAATGTATACCAATTTGATGATCGCCAAAACATCCAGCGGCTCATTTGAAGGAGGTTGCGATGCAAGTCGGAGACATCCTGCGCAAAGAAAACTGCCCGCGTTGCGACGGTTCGCATGAATGAAACTGTCGGCATCGCCGCCCAATTGATGCGCGCCAGCAATATCAGCGCGCTCGTGGTCAAGGATGTGGTGCGGACCGAGGGCAACACCGCGGTCGGTATGTTTACCGAACGCGACGTCGTTCGCGCCATTGCCGAACACGGCGCTGCCGGCGTCAATCTGAAGATTTCCGCAATTGATTTCAGTGCAGCAACTTGGTTTCCTGCGTCTCGACCGATACAGCTCGAACACGTTCGCCATCTCATGAACAAGAACCACATCCGCCACCTGCCGGTGCTCGAGAACTACAGCCTGATTGGCGTCATCAGCATCCGCGACATCTCAACTGCGTTCGACGACGAGGTGACGCGTTCGGTCTCCGCAGCCTGACGAGCCGGCTCACTCTCCGTCACCGCCATCGCCGATGGCATCGAGATCGCACTCAAAGCCGGCGGGTGGTCTGTGCTGAAATTTGCCGCTCGCCTTCGCCCGCGCTCGACGCCGTGCTGGCGCTGGTTGCACAGCGCGCGAAAATCGCGGGGCTGTATGGGATAGACCCGCCGGTCAGAGGCCGAAATCCCCGTTTTTGCATGATCGCGCTTGCCGTCATCGGTGTCCTGGCCGGTGGACATTTGCCGGTCCCAACGGCATCCTCCCGCCCTCAAGCGGCAGAAGGCGCGCGGTTAAGCCAGCGCGTATTCTGCAAGCATGCCCTCGGACTCGATCGAGGTGGACTCGGTTTGCGATCGGAAGACGCGCAGATCAAAAAAATAGAGCATTTTCGAAACAGTGCTCATGGAAACAGTTCAGAGGGCTGGCGATGATCAAAACGCGATTTACCGAACTCGTGGGCGTCGAACACCCGATCGTACAGGGCGGAATGCAATGGGTGGGACGCGCCGAGCTGGTCGCGGCGGTCGCCAACGCCGGCGCGCTCGGCTTCATCACCGCGCTGACCCAGCCGACGCCGGATGATCTGACCACGCGAAATCGCGCGCTGCCGCGGCCTGACCGACAAGCCGTTCGGCGTCAATCTGACCATTCTTCCCTCGATCAAGCCGCCGCCCTACGCGGAATATCGTCAGGCCATCATCGAGAGCGGCATCAAGATCGTCGAGACCGCCGGCAACAAGCCGCAGGAACATGTCACCGAATTCAAGAAGCACGGCATCGTGGTCGTGCACAAATGCACCAGCGTCCGCCACGCCCTGTCGGCGGAGCGCATGGGCGTCGATGCGATCTCGATCGACGGTTTTGAGTGCGCCGGCCATCCCGGCGAGGACGATACGCCGGGCCTGATCCTGATCCCGGTCGCCGCCGACAAAGTAAAAATTCCGATGATCGCCTCCGGGCGGCTTCGGCGACGGCCGCGGCCTGGTCGCGGCACTTGGCGCTGGGCGCCGAAGGCATCAACATGGGCACGCGTTTCATGTGCACCAAGGAGAGCCCGATCCATCAGCTGATCAAGGAAGAGCATCGTCGCCAATGACGAGCGCGAGACCGAGCTGATTTTCCGCACCATGCGCAACACCTCGCGCGTCGCCAGAAACGCGGTCACGTACGCAGGTCGTCGCCATGGAGAGGGAAGGCGCGACCTTCGAGGCACGTTCGCGAGCTCGTCGCCGGCGCCCGCGGCAAGATGGTCTACGCCACCGGCGATGCCGATGAAGGCATCTGGTCGGCAGGCCAGGTGCAGGGGTTGATCCACGACATTCCGACCTGCGCCGAACTGGTGTCGCGCATCATGCGCGACGCGGAAGCCATCATCCGTGAGCCGGCTCGAAGGCATGATGTCCGGCGCCCGCCGTCAGGCCGCGGAATAGGCGGCCTTCGCGACCTGCAAGCAGAGAATGATCGCATGAAGGCCTATGTCTACGGCGCCAACGGCGCTGAAATCGCCGACGTCGCAAAGCCTTCGCCGAAGGGCACGCAGGTGCTGGTCAGGGTGCACGCCTGCGGCCTCAACCGCGCCGACCTCGGCATGACCAAGGGCCATGCGCATGGCAGCGGCCGGCGGCGTCGGCACCGTGCTCGGCATGGAATGGGCGGGCGAAGTCGCCGAACTCGGGCCCGACGCCAAGGGCGTCAAGGTCGGCGACAGGATGATGGGCTCCGGCGGCGCGGCGTTCGCGGAATATACGCTGGCCGATCACGGCCGGCTGTTCCGCATGCCGCCCTCGAACATGAATTTCGAGGACGCCGCCACCCTGCCCGTCGCGCTCGCCACCATGCACAACGCGGTCGTCACCAACGGCGCGCTGCAGCCCGGCCAGACCGTGCTGATCCAGGGCGCAAGCTCCGGCGTCGGCCTGATGGCGCTGCAGATCGCAAAACTCAAGGGCGCGAAGACTGGTGATCGGCTCGTCGACCGATGCGATGCGCGCGCGGACGGCTGAAGGAATTCGGCGCCGACCTCGCGGTCGATTCCAGCGATCCCGGCTGGGTCGATCAGGTGCTGAAAGCGACCGACGGCGAAGGCGTCGACCTGATCGTCGATCAGGTCTCCGGGCAAGGTCGCCGAGCCAGAATCTCGCGGCGACCAAGATCAAGGGCCGCATCGTCAATGTCGGCCGGCTCGGCGGCACCCACGCCGATTTCAACTTCGACCTGCATGCCGCGCGCCGCATCAACTATATCGGCGTCACCTTCCGCACCCGCTCGATCGAGGAAATCCGCGAGATCTTTGACGAGGTGCCGCAAGGACATCTGGCCGGCGGTGGGATCGCGCAAACTGCAATTGCCGATCGACAAGGTGTTATGCATTCGACGACATCGGCAAGGCGTTCGAGCACATGGAAGCCAACAAGCACCTCGGCAAGATCGTGGTGACGCTGTAGCCGCCCCAGCTATCCGCCCGGCGAAGGCTTCGCTATCCCGGAGATTATTTGTCACCCTCGTCCAATTCCTTCGCCCACATCATGTGCTGCGTCCGCGAGACCGCTGCCGAACAATAACCCCGCTCCTTCTTATCCGACGTCCTCCCGAGAACCAGTGCATGCAGCCCTGTCCGAGGCAAAAATGCCCCACGATAACGCATCTCGCGCGCGTACCAGGAAAGAACTTCCACAGGAAGCGCCATCTGAAGCCAGTCCCGGTATGTCCACCGCCCGCGGTCGGCCGACCCTCATGACGCACATCCGCATCCGGGCTTCACTATGCGGCAACATTCCGCGCATGTCGAAAACTCTCCCGCTCCGCACGACGCCACCGTCTTGCAAATAGGGAAGATCGGTCAGTTCTGAGGTGAATCTTTGACGGCCGACCATCCCTCGCCCCTTTTAGATGCGCTGCTTCGAAATCGCCACCCAATTGTCCGGGTCGCTTTTTCGCTCAGGATCTCCGACGTCGCGCACACGCGACGCCGCCCGCTCCGCCCGCAAGATGGGTATGCTTAATTTTCCGATTTTCGCAATTAGAACCGGATTGCCGCGTATGTCCGCCCCCTGCCAAACGTGAGCTTCCGCGCCTGTGCGCAACTGGAAAACAACGAGCTTCCCAGCGAGGCTCCTACACGATCCGCGCGTCCGTGGCCTCTCACCCCGACGACAGGCGAAATTTGTTGTTCCGATACTGACAGCAACTTGCAGATAACCATCCTGCTGCACCGGAATTTGCTTGCTTTGGAGCTCGGCACATAGAAATTCAGCTCTGAACGCCTCCATTAACGATGCAAGAGCTGGATGCCTCTGTAATCTCCATGATCTCATCTTGGCGCGTGTTACTTTCCCAGTGCGTTGGCGATGGTATTTTTAATTATCGAGTTCATGCATAAGCGGCACTTTCGAGGGGAACGTCGTGTCTGATCAGCAGTTTTTCTCAATAAAAGCTTCACACCCGTATTATCGATGATCTTGGCGAACATACTGTTGGCGTGATCGGCTATGCGAGCGCCTTCAAGTAGACGGCCTCATACGGTTGCACCATCGAGACTACGATTTAGTTGAGATCCTTCAGGAAATATATGTTCATTTCAATTTGGAATTCACTCTAAACGAGCGTGGAAAACGCTACGCAGTGCTTCCACATTGCCACGGGTCCGGCTATAGGCGGAGGCGCGGAGGTACTTCCGATTCTCGATCCAAGACGGCATCAGATCGGCGTATGCGAAGCAGTGATGCAGCGGATTCCCCATCGAAGAGGTATCGAGTACGCATTTCGCATGACGACAAACGTCGACCATCGACGCGCTAAAGAAGGCGCTGATCCAACGCTATGCCCGCCTGTTTTACCAGTGTCGGCCAGAACCTTATGGCTCCCTATCTTTTGGCTGTGAGCATTGCTCATTTTCATTTTAGAGATACTTGGCTGAGCCCGGTCAGGCCAACATTGGGTACTAGCGGCCGGATCGATTTCAGGGCCTCGCTCGAACTTAGAGACCGAAGCGCCACTTACGGTGCGCGCTGGCGAGGCGATCGTTGAGCCGCCAGACGTGGCGATGATCCGGCCACAATCCCAGCGCGACCGAGAGCCGACCAACGTGGTGATCTTTACGTCAGCGCGCCCGATACGCCATTCCTCGACTCGCTGCATCGGTCATCGCGCCCGCCGCGTGTCGGTGTGCCACGATCGGCGCCTTGATGTTGCCCTGACCGAGCTGATAAACTTCCGCCCATGAGCCATCCCGACCAGGGTTGCGGCGTGCGACTGCATTGATGGCGCGATGACCAGTCCTCGACGGGGGCGCTATTTCGAGGGGCCACGCTGGCACGCCGGCCGGCTCTGGTTCGTCGACTGCATGGAGCGGACGCTACTCAGCCTCGCCCGTCCGGCGGGCGTGAACAGCACGCGAAGTTCGAGGACGATACGCCGTGCGGCACTCGGTATCTTGCCGGATGGCAGAGATCGTCGTGTTGACGATGTTCCGCAAGCGCCTGATGAGCTTACGCGGACGGCCGGCTTTCGCTCTACGCCGACCTGTCGCGGGATAGCTACCGGCACGATCGACGACATGATCGTCGACGGGCTCGGCGCGCGCCTATGTCGGCGATCTCGGCTTCGACTTGCCGCCGCCGCCCGATCGAGGCGCCTGTCGGCCGCATCATTCTGGTGATGCCCGATGGCGCGACGCGCGTCGTCGCCGATGGATTGCGATTTCCCAACGGCATTGCGGTCTCGGCCGATCACCGCCGGCTCGTCGTGGCCGAGATGGATGGCGGATGCCTGGCCGAGTACGACATCGGCCGACGGCGGCTTGAAGTTTCGCCGGCCGGTTCGGAAGCATGAAGTCTCCGGATGGCATCTGCCTCGATCAGCGAAGGCGCCGTGTGGGTCGCATCCTTCGAAGAAGACGCCTTCATTCGCCTCGACGCGCGATGGGCGCGAACTGCAGCGAATAGAAGTCCCCGGCCGCCGCGCCATCGCCTGCGTCTCTCGGCGGGCCCGGAGCGGCGGACACTCGTTCTGCCTGAGTGCGGCGACGTCCCACGAAGAGCTCCGGCAACGCAAATCGTCCGCCCGCATCGACGTGGTCGATGTCGGAAATTTCCAGGCGCTGGCTCTCCCTGGAGCGTTGGCGCGGGACCCGCGCAAAGGCAATTTCCGGAAGTCGGAACAATTCGCAAACAGTCGCTGCTGCTGCGATCGAGTGGCGATCCAGCGCAGCTGGATCGGCGCTTTAATGTTGCGCGACCAGGCTGCTAAACCCCGGCCATGAGTCACCGCCGATCACAACGTCAAATCCCGCGTCGCGGCGATTTCGATCTTCGCCAGCGCCGGCATGGCGGCGGCCAAATTCGCGGTCGGCATCGCCATCGGCAGTCTGGCGCTGATCTCCGAGGCGCTGCACTCTTCGGTCGACGTGGTCGCGACCGTCATCACCTGGCTGGTGGTGCGGGTTTCCGACCGTCCCGCGGACGAGGAACATCATTACGGCCACGGCAAGTTCGAGAGCTTGTCGGCGCTCGGCGTCATCGCGCTGCTCTATGTGCTGGCGGGCGGCATTCTGGTCGAATCCTACAGCCGTCTGCGCGAAGGCGCGCCACCGCCGACGATCTCGGCGATCCCGTTTATCGTTGCTGCTGATCGACATCGCGGTGAATTTCTGGCGCGCCCGGGCGCTGCATCGCGCCGCGCGCGACACCAAAAGCCAGGCGCTGGCCGCCGACGCGCTGCATTTTGCCTCCGACGTGCTGGGCTCGGTCGCCGTCATCATCGGACTTGCGCTGTCGGGACTGGGCTATGCCTGGGGTGACGCCGCCGCCGCCGATCGCGCGTGGCGGTCATGATCGCGCTGCTGGGCTCTGCGGCTGGCGCGCTCCACCGTGGAAACCCTGGTCGATCGCGCCCCGGAAGGCGCCTCGGAGAAAGCCATAGCCGCGATCAGGCGCGGTGCCCGGCGTGGTCGATGTCGAACGCTTGAGGGCGCGGATGGTCGGATCGACGCCACTTCATCGACGCCATCGTGCAGGTGCCGCGCACCTATCCGATCGACCGCGTCGACGAGATCAAGCGCAAAGGCGCAGGAGGCGGTCAGCCAGCGCGCTCGGCGATGCCGACCTGACCTTCACCGCCGGTGCCGGTCGCGCGCGACAACGAGAGCGTGCGCGAACGCATCATGGTGATCGCCCGCAATTCCGGGCTCGCCGTCCACCACGTCACCGTGCACGATCTCGGCGGCAAGCTGACCGTCAGCATCGACCTCGAGGTCGACGGCGATATGGCGCTCACCGCGGCCCACGCCATCGCCCATGAACTGGAGCGGAACATCCGCGAGCGAATTCGGCGAGGACGTCGAGGTCGACACCCACATCGAGCCGCTGGAACCGGAATTGCCTGCTCGGCGCCGATGCCGCGCCCGACCGCGTCGAAGCCATCAAGACCGCGCTGTCGCGCTTCGCCGCCGATGGCGCGATCCATGACATCCATAGCGTGCGGGTGCGCGACACCGACGCCGGCGAGATCGTGAACTCTCCACCGTCGCGCCGCGCCGTCGATGAGCGTGATCAAGGTTCACGAGAACGTCGATGAGATCGAGCGCGCGCTGCGCCGCGCGTTTCCGACCGTGAAACGCGTGATCAGCCACGCCGAGCCGCCGGACGCGTAGTGGAATCCGGAACTCCGGCCGCGCGTTCTCCGTTTCGGACTCACTTTGCACGGTCGTTTTGCGGAATTCCGATCCCGCGCGTGGACAACATTTATTTGCATTAACGGATCGTTGACTCTCGACAGCCCGGCAAAACTGGATCCAAATCGCTTGTGATCCGGAAGGCGATTGGGGTTCTTCCGAACCGGGTGCAAAAGATTTAAGGGGGCCAAAGGCATGGCGCGCGGCACACGCGGCGAGCGCGTGCGTCCAATCCGATTCTGATCAAGGGATTGGCGCAATCGATCGCGAAACCAGCCTATCACCGGCTGTTGGTGGCGGGAGCCTGCGCGCTTCGCCGTGCTGTGCCCACCCTGATCATCGCTTTCCTGATCACCATTTGCCTTGGCGCATTCGTGCAGGTGGTCGACCAGAACCGGCAACAGCGCGCGTCCGTGAAGCGCGACCTCGCCGCCCTCGCCGATTTGCTCGCCGAGCGTCTTGATCAGCAATACGCTAG
>ERZ1370068.9888-contig-8632_pt1 | contig 16412 bp, 31 predicted proteins | sample MGYA00561227_ERZ1370068 | MGnify/ENA primary metagenome ERZ1370068 (study PRJEB38410, sample SAMEA6850437) | metagenome | study: Metagenomic assessment of the ecological functions of the soil: analysis of the soil microbiota associated with the...
TCGTGCTCGCTATCTGGGGCCTCGAATCGCACTACGGGCAGTTCACCGGGCGCCTACCCCGTCTTCCAGGCGCTCGCCACGCTTGCATGGGAGCCGCGGCGCTCGGACTTCTTTCAGGGCGAGCTGTTCAGAGGCGCTGTCGATCGTCTCCGGCGGCTACATCGATGCGAAGACGATGACCGGGTCGTGGGCGGGCGCGATGGGCCAGCCGCAGTTCATGCCATCGAGCTACCTGGATCACGCCGTCGATTTCGACAAGGACGGCCTGCGCGACATCTGGCACTCAGAACCCGACACGCTCGCGTCGATTGCCAGCTATCTTGAAGGATTACGGATGGGAAGCGGGTCAGTTGTGGGGACGCGAGGTGGAGATCTCCGACGCGGCTCGCACCCACATTGCCGATATTCCTCTGCGCTGACGCCGGCTGTTCGCGCGAAGCGCACGATGACCGAGCGTCGCCCGCTGGCGATCTGGCGTGAAGCCGGCGTGCGGCTGAAATCAGGCGCGGCGCTGCCGCAAAGTGACATCGCCGCGAGCCTCGTCGAAGATCGGTGGCCGCAGCTTCCTGGTCGTATCCGAACTACGACGCGATCGCTGACTACAACTGCGCGCATCTCTATGCACTCAGCGTCGGGATGCTGCTGCCGACTCGCTGCAGTGCCAGGTCGGCCTCTCGATCGGCTCGCGTAGGTTCGTGGTTGGTGGTTGGTGGTGGGGTCCGCCTTCAGGCGGACCTTTGATCATCGATCCACAAGTCTGCCCATCGCCTCGTTGTAGCGACTCGCCCGCCGCAGCGTCTGGCGTGAAAGTGGTCTCGAGCTCGTCGACCTCGCCTGTCGTCAGCTCGACGCTGGCCGCCGCGACGTTCTCCTCCACGTAGCTTCACGCGCTTGGTGCCGGGAATCGGCACGACGTCAGAGCCTCTTGGCCAGCAGCCATGTGAGCGCGAGTTGTGCCGGGCGTGCAGCGCTTTCGTCCCGCCATCGTCCTCGAGCGCTGGATCAGCGCCAGGTTGCGATCCAGGTTCTCGCCCTGGAAGCGTGGTGGAATCGCCGACGGACGTCGTCGGCGGCGAGCGCCTCGAGTGTCCTTCACCGGCGCCGGACAGGAACCCGCGCCCCAGCGGACTGAACGGGACGAAGCCGATGCCGAGCTCGCGGCACACCGGCAGAACATCCTGTTTCCGGCTCGCGGAACCAGAGCGAATACTCGCTCTGCAACGCCGTGATCGGATGCACCTTCTGCGCGCGACGAATCGTCGCGGGCGCCGCCTCGGACAGGCCGATGTGACGCACCTTGCCCGCGCGCACGAGGCCGCGCGAGCGCGCCGACGCTCTCCTCGATCGGCACCTTCGGATCGACGCGATGCAGGTAGAGCAGGTCGATGACGTCGGTCCCGAGCCGCTGAAGGCTCTCGTCGCACGACGCGCGTGATCGTCGCGCGGCGGACCCATCCGCGTCGATGCCCGGACCAGGACTCGCCGGGATGATGCCGCATTTGGTCGCGAGGACGATGTCGTCCGCGCCGGGTGCCGAGCGCGCGCCGACCAGCGTCTCGTTGTGCCCCTGCCCGTAAATGGCGGCGGTGTCGAAGAACGTCACGCCGAGGTCGAGCGCGCGGTGAATCGGCGCGGATCGACTCCCTCATCGTCCCGGGCACCGTAGGACTGCGACATGCTCATGCAGCCGAGGCCAATCGCCGACACCGTTCGGGCCATTCTTGCCGAGATTTCGCTGGCTTCATAGAACCTCGGATGTTACGCCATGCGTCCCTACGCCGTTAGCACGAGCAGAAATCAGCGATCCAGTTGACTCGGACGGCGAGCTAAGTGCATTACTAGCACCTCACAAAAATTCGCAGACTCGAGAGGACAGCATGGCGCTTCAACTTGGCGACGTCGCCCCGGATTTCGAAGCCGAGACGACCGAAGGACGTGATTCGCTTCCACGAGTGGATCGGCGACTCGTGGGCGGTGCTGTTCTCGCACCCGAAGGATTTCACGCCCGTCTGCACGACGGAGCTCGGCTACATGGCCAAGCTCAAGCCGGAGTTCGACAAGCGGAACACGAAGATCATCGGCCTCAGCGTCGATCCGGTCGACAAACACGCGAAGTGGTCGGACGACATCAAGGAGACGCAGGGCCACGCGCCGAACTATCCGATGATCGGCGACACCGATCTGAAGATATCCAAGCTGTATGGCATGCTGCCGGCGAGCCTCGCGGGCACGTCCGACGGACGCACGCGCGGCCGACAACATGACCGTGCGCAACGTCTTCGTCGATCGGCCCGGACAAGAAAATCAAACTCATCATCGTCTATCCGATGACGACGGGACGCAACTTCGACGAGGTGCTGCGGGTGATCGATTCGCTGCAGCTCACGGCGAAGCACAAGGTGGCGACGCCGGTGAACTGGAAGCAAGGGCGAAGACGTGATCATCGCCGGGATCGGTCTCAGACGACGACGCAAAGAAGACGTACTCCGGACGGCTGGAAGGCGCCGCGGCCCTACATCAGAATCGTGCCGCAACCGCGGCCGTTAGTCACTGGAACGGCACGGGCGAACTGATGATCCTGCGACAGTTCTATCTGAACTGCCTGGCTCACGCCTCGTACGTCGTTGCCGACGACGAGGCGAGCGGCCTGGCAGCGGTCGTCGATCCGCAGCGCGACGTCGATCAATACCTGACGTTCGCTGCGGATCACCACCTTCGCATCGCGCACGTCTTCCTCACGCACTTCCATGCCGATTTCATCGCGGGCCATCTCGAGCTGCGAGACCGCGTTGGCGCGACGATTTACCTCGGACGCGCGGCGATTGCCGAATATGCGTTCAAGCCGGTCGGCGACGGTAGCGTCATCGACCTTGGTGACGTGCGCATCGAGGTGATGGAGACGCCCGGGCATACGGTCGAATCGATTTCGCTGGTCAGTACGACGGCGGGCCTGACAAGGCCCGCCCGCGGAGCCGAGAGTCTGAAAGAGGCCGGCCTCCAGTCGCCGTGCTGACGGGCGACACGCTGTTTGTCGGCGATGTCGGACGGCCCGACCTTCGCGCGTCGCTCGGGTGGTCCGCCAGCGAGCTTGGCGGGATGCTCTTCGACTCGCTGCATGGAAAGCTCCTGAAGCTTCCCGACGCCACCCAGGTATCCGGCGCACGGCGCGGGATCGCTCTGCGGCAAAGCGATCTCGAAGGAAACCGTGTCGACCATCGGCGCGCAGCGCGTGCTCAATTACGCGCTGCAGCCGATGTCAAAGGATGCGTTCATCGAGCTCGTGACCGTCGACCAGCCTGACGCGCCGGCCTATTTCACCTACGACGCGGTGTTGAACAGCGGAGAGCGGCCGACGCTCGACCAGGCACTCCGCGCGCGAGCTGAACCCGCTGACTCTCGAACAGCTGCAGGCGGCGGTGCGGAGCGGCGCACAGCTGCTCGATACGCGCGACTCCTCGGAATTCGCAGCGGCGCATCTCGCCGGAAGCGTCAACATCGGGCTCGGCGGCCAGTACGCGACGTGGGCCGGGACGCTGCTCGATCAGTCGGCGCCGATCGTACTCGTCACAGATCCAGGAGCGGAGACGCAGTCGGCGCTTCGTCTCGGGCGGATTGGATTCGATCGTATCGAGGGATTTCTCGAGGGAGGCCTGGCCTCGGCGAAGGCGGAAGGGTCCGCGCCGCACATACAGGCGACCGATCGCCTGAGCCCGCAGACCGCCGCCGGACGAATGGCCGAACCCGACCCGCCGCTCGTGATCGACGTCCGCGCGCCCGCGCGAGCGCGCCGACAAGTCGATCGACGGCACGACGCATCTTCCCTGAACGCGCTGCGGTCTGGCCTGTCCGATGTGCCGCGCGATCGGCCGCTCGTCGTGTTCTGCGCGGGTGGGTACCGTTCCTCGATTGCCGCCAGCCTGCTTCAGCGCGATGGCTTCACGAACGTCAGCGAGCTGGCCGGCGGCATCGCTGCATGGGAAGCCGCCGGCCTTCCGCTCAGCGGATCGGGCCAGTCGATGTAATCGCGTTCGCGCTCACGGATGGCGCGGTAGCGCTTGAACACGTCGCGAGCGCTCTCGAGGCCGACGAACGAGCGCCACGTGGTGCCGCGGAACGTGTGCGCCAGCATCTGGTGGCCGTGCCGAAGGACGAAACCGCGGATCGTGTCGGACCACCGTCGGAAGGTGACGCACCTTCATCCATCGTTCAGCCTTCCATCGCATGAACTCGATGTCCTCGGCGGATAGATGCGCGCTGCGCGTCACCGCGGTCGTACCGTCGTACTCCTCCACCCGCTGGTTGACGACGAGGCCGCGCTCGATGAAATCGCGCGTCATCGGCGTGCCCGGATACGGCGTCGGGTGCTGGATGTGCGGCCAGTCGACGTAACGTTGCGCGCAAAGGCGAGGTTGGCGGCGATCGGCTCGCGCGTGTCGTCGGGGTTGCCGACGATCAATCCTCCGATGACCAGCATCCCGTGGCGATGGAGGATGTCGACCGCGCTGGTCGACGCATTGCCGTGCGGCGGCCCGCGCTCGCGCGTGCTGTTCTTCGCGCTCGCCTTCAGGAACGCCAGGTCGTCGTCGAGGATGTTCTCGATGCCGAGAAACACGTAGCGGAAGCCGGCCCGCCGCATGAGCGGCGCCAGCTCGTCGCCGTGCGCGGCGATCGACGACGTCATCCCCTGCACCATGTAGTCGATGTCGGTGAGCCCGGCGTCGATGATCGCCTCGCACAGCGCCTCGAACGCGCTCGACGTCCAGCGTGATGTTGTCGTCGACGATGAAGATGGCGCGCGCGCCGCGCCGCTGCGCATCCGCGATGTCGGCAATCACGCGCGGGATCGGAAAGCGGTGGAAGTTGCGCCCGCGCATCTCGATGATCGAGCAGAAGCTGCAGTCGAACGTGCAGCCGCGCGAGGTTTCGACGACGTCGACCGCCCGCCCCATCATCGTGTAGCCGGTCAAGCACTCGCGCGTCGCGCTTCGGCGGCGCAATCGTGCTCGTTCTCGACCGCGGTGATCGGTCGCGGCGCCGTGTCTGTGTAAACCCGTCGCGCTCACGAAACCACAGACCGTTCACCTCCGAAAGCGCCGTTCCTCGTCCAGCGCGCGGAGCAGCTCGCGAAACGTCAGCTCTCCCTCTCCACGTACGATGGCGTCCACGCCGAGAGCCGGGTCCGTCCACGCACCGGGTGCGAGGCTCGGGTCGTAGCCGCCGACAACGATGAACACCTCGGGCGTAAGCGAGCGGATGAGAGACAATGATGCGCCGCGCGGTCGCCCGCTGGAACGTCATCACCGAGAGGCCAACAATATCCGGCCGACCCTCGCGAATCAGTTGCTCGACGGTTTGCCAGACGGCTGACTGCGCCAGCACGAGGTCGGCGATTGCCACTTCGTGGTGCGCATCGATATTGCCGGCCAGCGACGCGAGCGCACCGTTGGGCATCCGGATCGCCAGCGTCGGCGTGTGCTCGAACGAATCCGGCATCGACAGCAGCAGGACGCGCACGACTGAACGATCAACACCGAACGCTTGCACGTCGAAGCTCGAGGCGAAGGCGGACGTGGTACGCGGGATGCTCATCGTCTGCATAGGCCCGAGGAGGAACTATGCAGCAGAGATTGGCACTTCTGTTATCCGCGGCAGGGCTGGTGTTCACCGCAGCCTGCTCGCAGACGGATGCAGGGGTTACGACCGCGGTGAAGACGAAGATGGCGAGCGACGACACGGTGAAGGCGAGCGAGATCAACGTCGATACGCACAATCACGTCGTGACGCTGAACGGCACCGTCGGCTCGCAGGCGCGAAAGAGCGGGCGGTGATGATCGCGCGCAACACCAAAGGTGTCACCAACGTCGTCGACGACCTCGCCGTGGGCGCGGTGCCCGCCGCGACGTCGGGCGCGTACGAGCAGAAGGCCGAGGACGCGGCGCACGACGCGAAGGTCAGAGACCGAGGACGCGGCGCACGATGCCAAGGTCAAGACCGAAGAGTGCGGACGCACGACGCGAAGGTGAAAACGGAACACGGCGGCCGACAAGACCGGCGAAGTCATCACCGATTGCGCGATCACGACCGATCTGAAGACGAAGTTCCTTGCCGAACCGGGCGTCCCGGGCCTCGACATTCACGTCGAGACGAACAACGGCGTCGTGACGCTGACGCGGCAACGTCAAGAGCAAGGCCGAAGTGGCGAAGGCGATGTCGATCGCGCGCGACAGCCACGGTGTCAAGCGCGTCGTCAATCATCTGAAGGTGGCAGCCTAGCGGCGCCTGCCGGTTGGTGGTTGGTGGTTCTGTGCGTTGGTTCACGAACTCTGACCACTAACTCACTATCAGATCCGACACGATTCGCTCGTGATACCGTCCGGATCGTTTCGCTGCGGAAAACATCAGGCAAATCGACGAAGTCCGTACGCGGGCGTTACCGCGCGCGAAATGTGATTTCCCCTCGTAACCGCTCTGCGCGCGGCGGCGGTCATCGGGGATGCGGGTCGTCCGGCGCCGTCACCATCGTCGTATCGCCGGCACCAGTCTCCTGCGCCTGCTCCCGCGCCAGCGCCGTCGCTCCTCCCCATTACCGGCGCCTCCGCCGATCAACAGCGACCATCACGATCACGTCAGCTGGGATGAGCCCGCTCGATGTCACGATCGCGGTGGGGGACCGGGTCGCATTCAGTCAACAGCGACAGCCTGCCGCATGATGTGCAGGGCGGCCCCGATCCGGAGCATCCCGACTGCCGCGAAATCGACGCGGTCGGTTTCCTGACGCCCGGGCAAAGCCGCTCGACCAATCCGCTGACTGCCATCCCGGACCTGTGACTATCACGACCACAGCCATCACGCGCCGAATTTCAACGGCCGTATCTTCATTCGCTGATGCGGCGCGGGCCTTGCAGGCCCGCGATCCGTCCAGGACCTCAGCTGAAGGAGTCGGCGCCGCTGCCGCCTATCGGCTGCGTCGCTCTGCGTTTATCTCGTCGATCGCAGAGCGCGCAAGACGCGCGACGCGACATGCCGCAACATGCCGGGCATGCAGCATGACGCGCCGGCCACGCCCGGATGGCACTGGACGGAAGACGCCTCGGCCTTCTTCGGCTTCAACGAGCAGGAGCGGAAGTTCCGCGACTTTCACGCGTGGGAGTCGCAGAACTGGCTGATGGTCGGCGGAGCGCATCGGGTCACGCGAGCGGTACGTTCCGGCGCGACGGCGATGACCTCGCTCGAGCCGTTCACGCTGAAGAAGATGCGGATCACCGCAGGTCTTTCAAACCGGGCGAGACGTTCCGCTCGGCGCCGCTCATCGTCGACCACCAGCACCCGCACGATCTGATCATGGGGGCTCGGCGCCGACTACACGCGCACGACGGGAGCGATCACCTACATGCTCGGCGCCGACTCGTCGGCTCGCCCACGCTCGGGCCGACGGCGTTCGCGCACCGGCCGTCGGCGTATGGCAACCCGCAGGTGCCGCTGTCGCATCACTTTCTCGACTCGACGGCACATCACGCTGGCGTCGTGCGCGGCGGCGTCAGCCGGCGAACGGATGCGGCGTCGGGGCTCGTGGTTCCACGGCCGCAGCCCGATGAGTCGGACCGAGTCGACCTGCGGCGCGCTCGATTCTGCGCGCTGCAAGCCTCGTGGATGCACGGGTGCGGAGCGCGCAGGCATCGGGCGCGCGGTCGACAGCTGCCTGGAAGCGATCACGCCATGACGCGGCCGATTGACGGCTCGCTTGCACACTCGCGGACTCCAGTGCCCGCGCTGCGGCGGCTCGCCCGCGTGGATGCTTGCGCTTCGGCCAGGAACCGCGAGATTCACGGCAACTTCGAGGCGTATCTGTTCGAGGCGACGATCAAACGCCTCGGCTCGCGGCTCTCCTGCTACACGCGGGCCGAATCGGTCGGACAAGCGACATCTCGACGTCGGGCTTCCATCCGCGCGGCGTATTCTCACCGCCACCGCCATCTCGCAGGTCGGCGCGCTGACGATCGGCTACCTGTTCAACTTCCTCGGACCGAAGGCAGGGACTATTGCTCGGCGCTGGCGCACGACGTCACTGGCTACTCAGTGCCGGCTGAACCTGTGCAGGACGCCTACGTGGCTCGCCATCTTCCCTATCACGTGTTCGTTCAACTACTCGCTGCGCAGGGCTGAAGGTACGTGCATTAGGCGACTGGATCGGTGATCGGGTCGAGACAGTACTCCGGTCCGCCTGAACCACTGATCCACCGATCGCGCATACCGGCAATCACTCATATGTATCCGGAATCGCCACCATCTCGCCCTGCTGCCGCGGCTGCGCGATCGGGATCTGACCGAAGTTCGCCGCGGTCGGCGTTGATCGTCTGGCTGCCATGCCGTCATGCCGCCAGGTTGTCCCGAGCCGGAGCAGGTTGAACGACCTGCCCGACCAGCTCGATCTTCCGCGAGTTCCGCGAGGAGGCTGAAGCCGCTTCGGTCGCTCGCAGGTCAGCCTGCTAGCGCCGCTTGGTTGCATCAAATCTGCGACTCGAGATCAACGAGCTCGGGGTCCGCGACGCGCGATACGCGTTGACCGCCGTGAGCATCGCGGCGGTGTCGCGATGCTCTGGCCGCGGTGCGCGCTGGCACAGCGTCGGTCGGTCGACGACCGTCGTTGTTCAGGTCGATGCCAGCGGAGGGCGTTGAACGGGCGTTGGTCGTCCGGTAGCTGAAAATCGACGCCCGCGACCGACGTCCCTGAAGCTGAACCGCGGCGCTCAACGCCGAGCGCGATGCCGGCGGTCGCTGCCGGACGGTCCCACCGATCGCGCGCGTGCACGCATCGGCGTCAGTCGTCGACCCGAAGTCGGTGTCCTGCTTCGACAGCGTATGCGCCACATGCAGTATCGATAGCGGTGCGACAGTCATTTCTCCAGGCGAACCAGCAGCGCGTTGTAGTCATAGCCGCACGATCGTCTTCACCATGGTGATCTGGCCCCACTCAGGCGAGCGTGCGCGGTCCGGTCGGCGTGATCGGCTGATTGATGTTGGTAGGTCAGCGGCAGGTCTCGACGTGTGCTGCACGACGCCGTCGTCACGTTGATGCGCGGTGTCCGCCATCGAGCTGCTGCGAGAACCCGACGCTGCCCGGTTCTCGTCGGCGCGTTCTTCAGGTCGTTCGCCATGATGCCGACGCTTGGCGGCGCCGTCGAGACGAACGTGGACCGGATCGCGCCCGCCGAACGGGATCGGGATACAGAGGGTTGGTGATGTTGATGTTGTTCTGCAGCAGCGCCACGAGCTCGTTGGCCCTGGTTGCCGTTGAAGAACACCTGGCACGCGGTCCCGTATCCGCCGCGCGCGACCATGGACCGTGCCGTTGCTCGTCGAGATCCCAGGCGAAGCCGACGGCGCGGCTGCCACAGGGCGGCTTGCCGCCGCGGCTCGCAGGAAGTCGACCAGCGGATGGCGGACGCGTGATAGCGGCTCTGCATCGACCCACTCGTCCACGCCATCGTCTGGTAGTCTACGCGCAGACCGAGGTTCAGCGTGAGCGCGCTGTGGTCACCTTCCATTCATCCTGGCGTAGCCCGTGTAGAGATGATCGGGAATGTCGCGGAAGACGACCGGCCACGTCATCTGGGCATGGCGCGCGCCCGTCAGCCTGTTGATGTCGAAGTTTGGATCAGCCCGGGCTGGAAGTCACTGATCGACGCCGAACGTCCAGGTGCCGAGCGGGTTCGGCGCGGCGTCTTCGTGCGTCTTGTAGTTGCTGTACGCGCCGCCGAGCTTGTAGTTGTGACTGCCCGCGCTGATCGACAACGCCTCGTGAGTGTCCTTGAACGGCGTCGTCGTGCCCGGGTTCTGTCAGACACGGAGGGAGACACTCCGCGTAGCCCCATTGGAAGCCGCTGGGGAACGTATAGCGCGCGTGCAGCCAGAGCGTGTCGCCGCCAAGCACGGTGCCTGCGCGTTGCAGGTTCGCCGGCGTGAAATCCTTGCTCATCGCGCGTCGTATCGGTCTGGCGCGCCCACTGCCAGTTCACCTCGTTCGACCATGTGGCTGTTGAGGACCCACGGTGGTGCGTGCCGGCGCTCGTATACCGTGGGAGATGAATTCGTCGCCCGCCGCTGAAGTTCGACGCCGCGCCGCCGCAGCCGCTTGCAATAGAAGAGCGATGTGCCTCGTTCAGGTAGCGGAACATGACGTTCTGGTTCGGCGTCACCTGGTAGTCGAGCCGGAACATCTCCAGGTTCTGCGCGAACCCGCCGGCTGAAGCGCGCCGTTGAAGCGCCGTAGAAACTGCGGAAGCGCGCTCACGGTGAAATACGCTGTGCTCGTCGGTGCGCTCGTAGGTGCCGAAGAAGTGAAGCTTGTTCCTGACGATGGGACACTCCGAGCGCGCCGCCCCACTGGTTGCGGCTGTAGCTCGGCTTCTGCGCTCGCCGTGCATCCACCGACGCCTGCGCGAACTTGTCGAGAGCGGTTCATCGCCTGGTTGCGGAAGAACTCGAACGCTTCGCCGCGTGAAGGCGTTCGTGCCGCTCTTGGTCACGATCGACACGGTTCCGCCCGGACGCCAGCCGTATTGCGCCGGCTGCTGCGACGTGTGGACCGCGAACTCGCGAACGCCGGCCTGCGGGATGTCGCTGCGCGGCTCCGCCGTCTTCGCGGTCACGTTCGGGACGCCGTCGACGAGGAAGTTCGTCGACGCGGTGCCAACAGCCGCACCGACCGACGCGTTGGGCCGCTTCACGCGCGCGGTGTCCTGGCCGGTCGCGGGCACGAAGGCAGCGTGAGGTTCACCACCGACCGATCCTGCACTGGGAAGAATGGAAATCTGTTCCTGCGTTGACGACGCCGCCAACTTCGGTCCTCGTCGTCTCGACGACCGGCGCTTCTACCGGTGACGGTCACCGATTCCTGCAGCGTCTGGACGCCCATCTGGATGTCCCTCGGGTACCGAGAGACCGATCGTGAGGACGAGGCTCTTCACGTCGACGGTGCCGAAACCCTGGAGCTCGGCCTTCAGGTCGTAGCGGCCAGGCTGGAGGCCCGCAAACCGGTAGCTCGGCCGTCTCCTTCGGTGACAGAACGTGCGTGCAACGCCCGTCTCCGAATTGGTGACGGCGATCGACACGCCGGGCGCGGGACGCCCCCTTGCGTGTCGGTGATGGTGCCCAGAGATGGCATTTCCGCTGGTGTTCCTGGGCCGCCGCGGGCCACGCGCCAGCGAGCGCGAGGATCACGAGGGTGTCCCGAACCGAGCGATCCGTGGCATCGATTCCTCCTGAGATGAACGATTGATGTGCCGGGTCCCCGCCTCCGCCGAAGCTTCCGGCGAGGCAAGCTGGACCCGGCCTGCCCTGACGCTGCTAGGCACCGGCATGATGACGTGCCGGGTTGTAGGTGTTCGTCTTGGTAATGGTGAGGTCGGCGATCGTCGTGCCCCCGCGCTTCTGGACGATGTGTTTGGGAAACATGACGTCGCTGAGGTAGTCGGCGCCGTTCCAGTCGCCGTGACTGGTCGTAGGTCGTCACGGTGGTTACGGTGCCCATCCGCGCTTCGACCTGTTCGATGTGGCTGTCCTTGGTGAGGCGTGACCTTCACGTCTGCTTTGAGCGGCGCGATCGGATAGCTGACGACCGTCTTGCCGTTCTCGGTGGCGACCTTCGCGCCGCGCCGGCATCGTTTGCCGCCTTGATCGCGCCGGCCGGAAGCGTCCAGAGCATCAGTGCGCGCTCGTTGAGGCCGCGGCGCGCGGGCGTGCCGCCCTTGCCGGGCTCCGTTTCGTTCCACGCGACGTTGTCTTTCACGACCTCGACATGGCGTTGCGGCGACCCTTCGCACTTAGTCGACGCGCATCCCCTTCAGGGATCCAGTTGACGCTCGCCTTGTAGTCACGACCTTGCACGGTCTGGCCTGCCGACGCAATCGTGCCGGTCGCCCAGTAGTTCATGCTGCCGAGGCGATCGACCTCGGTGGCGTTGCGCAGCATGCCGATCGAGATCGGCCATGTCGTAGAGCACTTGTTTGAGCTGGTTGCCCGTGGCGCCTGCCGCGACTAGCGCACCGCCGCAAATCCCAAAACCCAAATCCCAAATCCCAAAAGCCCCAACAAAATCCCAAACGCTGGCGGCCGAAATCCCTTTGGGATTTGGGATTTGGATTGAGAGTTTGGGATTTATCTAATCACAGTCCCCATCAATTCGTCCCTCGATCGGTATTGAACGTCTGCTGCGTGCCGCGAGCGACTGCTGCTCGACGCCCGGCTTCGACCAGTCGCAGACGCCGCCGAGAAGATCTTCTTCAGCCGCGCCATGTCGTCCGCGCGAGAGCGTCACCTTCGTAGTCGGACGCGCTGATCGGCTTCAGCTGGCACTTGATGATGTCGTTGGCAATCGGTGCGCCCGCGACGAAGCGCGGGAAGGTGTGCGACGGGTAGAGCTCGTGGCAGCGTCCGGCCATGAACTGCTGCTTCTCGACAATCTTCTGGCTCCGTCCTTCGTCCAGCAGGCATCGACCAGGCCGGCCGGCTTCGCGCGGCGAATCTTCGCGATCGCCGAATCGCTCGACGTGTCCTTCGACAGCGCCGTCAGCCACTGATCCATCTGGCCGAGCGCCTCGCGCAACTGCGGACTCGTCAGCCGGAAGTCGCCGAACTGCCGGTCCTGCGTGAGCATGACGCGGTTGTCCGTCGTGCCGTTCAGCCTTCATCAACCGCGCGTCGGTCGTGAACGTCTGGAAGCGCATGTGGACGTCGCCGCCCGGGAGGTCGTCGTAATAGCTGCGGTAATCGATGACCGGCAGGTCGCCGAGGCCGCCCTGCGCCTGGTTCAACCGGCCCGTGCGATAGGCCGCGCGGATCGCGATCGGATCGGCGACCATGCGCTCGGGCACCATGTTGCCGTCGATGTCGAAGCCGCCGATCTTCTCGTTGATGTCGAGGAACTGCGCGACCGTGATTTTGCCGGCGTTGAGCGCGCCAAGGCCGTACCGGATGCCGGGCGTTGTCCAGCGGACGCCGCGTGAAGCCAGTCTTCGGATCGCGTCCGTAGACGTTCGCGCTGTGATCCCACATGATCGCAGCGGGCGCCCTTCGGATTCTTCGCTGGCGTCGTAGCGAAGCTCCTTCGCGAGCTCTTCGGGACACGCCTCGGTCGCGCTGAAGCGCGCGGCGCGCACGCGCGACGGGTTGTGGATCGTCGCCGCCACCGGAAAGCCGGTGACCGCCGTGATCTGTTCGTCGGTGTAGTTTGTCCGGTGGTCAGCTTGTCGAGTAGCGCTCGAACAGGCGTCCTTCACCGCTGCTCGTGCTGCTCGCGAAGGTGCCGATCCGCGAAGCTGCAGCCCGTCATCAGCCCGTCGAGCAGGCCCGGATGGTTTTCCGCGATCGCATGCTGCTGCGTCGAGCCGCCCGACGAGCCCCATCCAATCGTGAACGCCGGCACGCCGTACGCTCTGATGAAGTGCTCCTTCGTCATCGCCATGGTCTCGGCGTTGCTGACGTCGCCGCAGTTGTTTCCGCTGCACGTTCAGCGAGTTCGAGCGCGACGCGCGTAGCCATAGCGCAGCTGGATCGGATCGTCGACGCCGCCGGTCGAATCGCCCTGCTGATACCAGCCTGGCTCTGCACCCGCCGCCGAAGGTGTAAATCAAGCGGCCGTTCCAGCCGTCTTCCACCATCGCAATCTGATAGATGCCGCGGTTGATGGTCCCGGTTTCGATGCGGATGACGAACGGGATCCGGGTTGCGGGCGATCGATCAGTTCTCGCATCGGCGGGCACCGCTCTTCGGATCGGCAAGCGCGTGCAGTTTCTTGTCCGTGCCGCGGATACGCATGAGTCATCAGCGCGTGGCGATCGGAAAGCAGTTCGCGTCGAGCGGCGGGCCCAGCGTGGCGCCACCTTGCAGCTTGAACTGGTTCGTCCTGCAGACGAAGGGCTGCTCCTGCGGTCCGAGAAGATCGGTCCGGTGATCGGATGGTTGACGACCGTGAGCTTCGCGCTGCCCTTTTTGCGCGGCGGTCGCGGTGAGCGCGTTCGATCCATTGGCAGAGACCGGTGACCAAGTCCGATCAGCGAGCGGCCCGATGCTATCGGCCTTCAGCATGGCGGTTGCATCCTTGCCGTTGACCGTCAGCTTCACGTCGCCGGCGGGCACACCCCGCTGGCACCTCGACGCGCACGAGCGCGTCGCCACCGGTCACCATGTCGGGGCCGGCTCGAAAGGACGCGCCAACTGGATTCCATCAGCCGCCGTTCCCATACTCGTCGCCAAAGGAGAACAGCGACACCAATTCCACCAACAGCTGAAGCCGACGCATCATCCGCGTATCCTGGTCAATTGAAGGCCTGAGGAGGCGACAAATTATAAGATCGCCCGCTAGTCAGAATGCCCCGTCTCCTGACGACCTGACACCTGATACCTGATACCTGAAACCTGATGCAATCCGTGCGCCGACGATCCTCTTCGGCGCGATTACCCTCTTCGCCGTCGCCCTTGCAGCGTCCGGTTTCAGCCCGCGCGGAGTTCGCCCGCAGAGCACGGCGGCACGATGCGAGCTCTCCTGCCGCCACGGGCAACACAGGTTGGGGTGTGACTAGCCATGCGGCGGCGGCCTCGCGCGCGTCATCAGCCAGTCCGTGCCGAACGTGGACGCGACCGCCGAGGGTCACCAACGCCTCGGTCGACAAACCTCAAAGTTGATTCAGCTCGAGCAAGGCCGACATCGCGTTCGTGCTGACCGACACGCTCGACGATGCGATCCACGGACGCGAGACCGTTGCCGAAAGCGCCCGTGAAGGCGCGCTACGCTAGCGGTGCTCTGCCCGAACTACACGCAGGTGGCGACCGTCGAAGGCAAGAACATCACAGCCGCCTTAGCCGGATCATGCGACGCGCCGGTCGTCTCGACCGGATCGCCGGGCAGCGGCACCGAGGTGATCGCCTTCGAGTGCTGCGCGCGGCCGGCCTCGATCCCGACAAGGACATCCGCAGAGCAGGGGCCTCCAGCGTCAACGCGTCGGTTCGATGCGCTCTAAGGACCGGAAAGATCGACGCGTTCTTCTGGAGCGGCGGCCTGCCGACAGCAGCGTCACTGCTCGATCCTCGCGAGCACCATCGAGGTCACCGCGAAGCTGATTCCGAATGACGAGGTGCTGCCGAAGCTGCAGGAGCAGTTCACGCCGGGGCTCTACTTCCGCCTCAGTGATCCCGAAAGGCACGTATGCCGGCGTGACGTACGACATAGCGGCTCGGTCGGCGTCGCCAAGCGCGCTGATCGTGGACGACTCCGATGAGCGAGGAGCTCGCCTACGAGCTGACGAAGGTGCTGTTCGATCGGCGGCGGATCTCGCGGCGATTCATCCTGAAGCGAAGCTGAACATCAGACGGCCGTCGCGGGATCGCCGGCGCCGTTTCATCCGAGCGCCATCCGCTACTACCAGGAGCACGGTGCGTGGAAACAGTAAGTCGCACCCGAGGGTTCCGGTCCCGACAGCTCCTGACGACGAATTCGAGTCTCCAACACGAAAGCTACACCGGATGGCCGGCGCGTGGTTTAGCGACGTGGCTGGCGACCGGTCTCGCGCTCTATTCGCTCTACTGGGTCATCGGCATCGTTCACCGCTCGTCTATCGCGCGCGACTTCCTGCTGATCGTCCTCGTCCTCAGCTTCCTGTTCTACCGGGGTCCGGCCGCTCGCGCGCCTGCCGCGCGTCCTTCCGCTCGACTGGCTGACTCATCGCGCTCGCAGTCGGTGTCTGGCGTCGTCAGCCGCCAGGTGGACTTCGCACGACAACCGCTCATCCGCGCCGCGGACGCCGAGCGGCGTCGGGTTGCTGACGCTCGGCGGCGAATCACGCATCCACCGCTCGTGCTCGAGGCAACTGCGGCGCACCGCAGATGCGTGCTGCTGCGATCCGCGGCGACCTGCTTCATCCTCGCGCGTCCACTGCAGGCGCATCCTCGACCTCGTGGGCCCCTCGGGATGATCGCCCACCGCCTGGCTGCGATCTCCTTCGCGCATCATCGGGACGGTCTGCCATGGCGCTCGAGGGGGTGGTTCGGCGTGCCGCTCGATGCTGGCGGCGAGCTTCGTCGTCCTGTTTCTCGATCTCTATGGTGCGGTTGCTCCGGCGCGTCAGGGGCGAGGAAGAGTTTCTTCCTCGACTTCAGGTCGATGGCGGCGGTCGGCAGAGTCCGGCGGCGGCGCGGGGCCCCGGCCGCGCGGTGACGAGCGGCAAGCGCGCCTGCTGCTTTCAGCACCGATCCTCGGGCAGCGGCGTCGCCGCTTCCTCGGTGACGCACCAGTTTCCGGGCATGGCGTGGCAACCGATGCTGACGCCGCGCGGGCGAGCCAGCCGGACATGGGCGGCGCGTTTCTGTCAAGCCGCCCGGCATTGGCGCCATCATCTGCCCGCCACGGCTTTCCGGGC
>ERZ1370068.2837-contig-1966_pt1 | contig 16411 bp, 25 predicted proteins | sample MGYA00561227_ERZ1370068 | MGnify/ENA primary metagenome ERZ1370068 (study PRJEB38410, sample SAMEA6850437) | metagenome | study: Metagenomic assessment of the ecological functions of the soil: analysis of the soil microbiota associated with the...
AAGTTACGTATTGCTGCCAACGATCCGCAACTCGCCGCAATGATGAACTGTATACTAACCAGCCGTTGCGATTTGCCGATCAGTTCTCGCAAATCTGGTCGCTTTGCTATGCCCACGGCACGCTATATGCCGGAACCAAAACCGGCAAGATTGCTTTCGAGCTGGGACGGCGGCAAAAATTGGGAAGAAGTGCAAGGTTTGCGAGACCATCCTTCTGCCGACAGTTGGAGCCTCCTGGCGGCGCCGGGATTGGTATTGCATACTATCTTGTTTGATCCAGCAGATGCCAAAAAGCTCTGGATCGGGATTTCGTCGGCTGGCGTCTTTGGTGACTGAGGATGGAGGCACGACCTGGGATCGCCGCAATCGTCTATCAAACACGGAGCCCAGCACAGAACACTCTCATCCCGCTGCACCCCCGCGACGGCGAAATCGGACATTGCGTCCACAACATGATGCGGGCACCAGGCACTGGTGACAGTGCTTTATCAGCAAAATCATCATGGCGTCTGGCGTTCTGCCGATGGCGGTCGGAGTTGGGACGACATCACTCGCGGTCTTCCGTCAACTTTCGGATTTCCGATCTGCGTTCATCCACGGGACCCTGAAACCATCTGGACTGTGCCTTTGAATGGTGACACGGCGGGCCGTTTTCCGCCCGATGCCGCTGCGGCCGTGTGGCGCTCAGAGACGGCGGCGAGACCTGGCAGGCCATGCGCGATGGATTGCCTCAGGAAGCTTGTTACTTCACCGTTCTTCGGCAGGCCATGGCGCGTGACGAACGCGAGCCGGTGGGACTCTACTTCGGGACCAATAGCGGCTCTGTGTTTGCCAGTCTCGACGAGGGTGAGAGCTGGCGCGAGATCGCGCGGCATCTCCCGACTATCCTGAGCATCGAAACACTCGATTGCGGATAGTCAAGGATCGCAAAAGGCGTGAAATTGAGCGGAGATGGAATATCGCCTCTGGCCCTTAGCAGACATGGGCTATTGCAACGCAAATGTCCGCTTTCGGGGGTAGCGGACATGACCTTTTGCACTGCAAATGTCCGCTTATGACCCAAAGCGGACATCGCTTCGTGGAGTGGCGGCTCTCTTCCGCGAAATTGCCGCACGAAAGCCCCACCAAGTGTGAAATAGCTCACACCCCCTCAAACGAAATTCATTAAAATTAATTTGTTCGGGCCACGGCCAGGGGACGGCCAATGGCAAGCGGGAACGCGCACTTGCTCGTGTCCTTGACGTTATCGACGATGACACGAGAACAATACGTTGAGCGGAGCAAGGAGCGCGCGCTCGCGCTTCTCAGGGTCGGCCGGATACGCGAGGCGGTCGCCTCGATGATGATGGACATGCGGAAACACCCGAACTGCGGAGTGCCTCACGAAATCCACGCGATCGGCATCTTTGCCGCTGCGGCTGGCAATGCCGCCATGGCGCGCGCCTACATTGAGGGTTTTTAACTGAAAGCGTTCGGCAGGCCCACCATGTCCGCTTCTGGCCCAAAGCAGACATGGGCTCTTGCACTGCACATGTCCGCTTTCGGGGGTAAAGCAGACATGGCCGTTTGCGAAAATCCGCATTTGCGGTCGCTATTGGGAGTAAAGCGGACATGGCGTTGGTGCACTGCACATGTCTGCTTTTGACCCAAAGCGGACATTGGTAGCCCCTTCCAGCCATACTAGTTTTTACCAGTACGATGCCCTGTCGTAGCCGAAGGGCGACATGAGGCGACGCAAGTTCATCAAAGTAATTGCTGGCTCGGCCGCTAACATGGCCGCTTGCGGCACGCGCGCAGCAGTCTGAGCGCGTACGGCGCATCGGCGTGCTGATGTCATTTACCGACCCGAGTACGCAGTCTTACCTGACGGCGTTCCGGGGTGCGCTCACAAAGCTTGGTGGACCGAAGGCAACAATCTCCGGACCGAAGTTCGCTGGGGCGCTGGTGATGCAGATGAAAATCCGGTCGTTCGCAAAAGAGTTGGTCGATCTGCGGCCCGACGTGATCGTTGGTCAGAGCACTCTCGTAATTGCCGCCCTTGTTCGAGAGACGCAGACAATTCCCATCGTATTCGTGAATGTAGCCGACCCGATAGGCGGCGGCTTCGTCGCAAGTCTCGCGCGTCCGGGCGGCAATTCGACCGGTTTCATGACTGATAACTCTGCACTTGGCGGCAAAATGGGTTGAGCTTTTGAAGGAAATCGCCCTGCAGACGGTGCGCGCAGCGCTAATGTTCAACCCGGCGACCGCCGTGCCGCTCAAGTTCTATATGCCTTCCGTTCAGGCCGCCGCATCAGCCGCAGGCGTTGAGGTGAATGCAACACCTGTTCACGCCAAGGATGAGATCGAAGGCGTTATCGCCGCGCTAAGCGCTCGCGATCAGGGTAGCGGCCTCATTGTGATGCCCGACCCCTTCAACGCGGCAAATCGCGAACACATCACTTTGTTGGCGGCTCGCTACCGCGTACCGGCGATGTATTATCGGCGCGAATTCGCTGAGGCTGGCGGTCTGATTGCTTATGCCAACGACTTCGCCGAACAGTTTCCCCAAGCGGCGGCGTATGTCGACCGCATTCTCAAGGGTGCCAAGCCTGCAAGACCTCCCGTGCAAGCGCCAACCAAGTTCGATCTGATCATCAACCTCAAAACCGCAAAGTCGCTCGGTCTTGACGTGCCATTCGGCATGCAGCAGCGCGCCGATGCGCTAATCGAATGAATATCGGAATGTCCGCTATTGGCCCATAGCGGACATCCGCTAGTTGCACCGCACATGTCCGCTTTGGGGGTAAAGCGGACATGACCGTTTGCGGAAATCCGCTTTCGCGGTCGCTATTGGGGGTAAAGCGGACATGCCGTTTTGCACCGCAAATGTCCGCTAATGACCCAAAGCGGACATGGTCGCGAGGGACCAAGCCACTAGCTCGTGTACGTTAGAGCGACACCAAAGGACGCCGTTATTTGTAAAAGTACCAAGTTCCTGCATTCCCATTTTCCGATGCGCTTGCAGCGCGATGAGGCGTTGTCCGCTCGTATGAAAAGCATGGCCGGACGTCCGGAAAGACGTGCCCGCCAACTCTCCAAACATTCTGTCGTTGGCCGGGCGCTTTGCCGCGCTCGGTTTCGGGCAACGCAACGCCGGCGCGATAGTGCGCAGATACCGGGCGCTGGCGGAAAGACACGTAGCATAGCCTGAATGATTGGCACATGAGCGTTTGCAGCAAGTGAGGACCCCACCACGTAACCGACAACTTTTGGACTCGCACCGACCCACGATGACCGATTTTTCAGTATCGCGTCCTTAAACCAATCCGGTGTCAGTCTCACCGCAGAGAGTGCCGCCGCTATCCGGCAGGTTCATCTCTTGAAGCGCCAGGATGTCAGGAATGTCGTCTAAGCTTGGCGAGAGCGAGATATCATGATCATTTGAAATCTGTGATAGGGCGGCAAACCACCATAAGGGACGGTAATGCCTTCGGCTACGTCCCATTCCGTGATGCGCACATTTCTAGTTGGCTACTGCACATGTCCGCTATTGGCCCAAAGCGGACATCCCTAGCTGCACCGCACATGTCCGCTTTCGGGGTAAAGCGGACATGACTTTTGCACCGCACATGTCTGCTTTTGACCCAAAGGTGCGCCTGTTCGACGAGGTGCACGCGACTTTCCGATTCCTGAGCAGCAGAGCACTCGAGTGCTCAGTCATTAGTCGCGGCGAGCTTGAGCCGGTTTCAGCCATGCTGGAGAATGCACGTGCGCAGTTTGACTGTTCTTTCGAGGACTGCTTTCGGGTACGGAGCCGCCGCGTGCGATCGGCCGTGTCTTTTTGCCGACGGGATGTTGTCGTTCTGCTGACAAGAGGTGGCACGTCGAACGCGCGAGCAACCCAGCCCCGGTGTCTGGCGGCGCGCGATCCATGCCGTACCATGCTAAAAGAATTAATCGCGGTATCGTCATTTACCGCCAGAGGTGCGGGCCTTTAGCGAGTAGCTGAAATTGACTCGGGTCTAGCACTTGCCGCCCAGGCCAGTCATCGCGCGATTGAGAACACGCGGCTGCTCCTAACGAGTCTGCGCGAATCTCTTCAGCAACCAGATCGGCCACTGCCGACGTGCCTCAAGGTCATAAGCCGCTCGACATTCTGATCCTGCAGGTGCTGCGCTCGTGACGAAGCTGGTCCAGCTCCGGCTGCGCTGCTCCGTGAGGCGGATCACGGCTTCAGCGACGCGACCGAGAGGTATTGCTCCACTGGCGCCCACCAATCATGTCGCATACTTCTTGATTCCCGCCGGGAATGGTTCGGAATCTTCGATGCAAACCAACCCGCTTCCAGCCATTGTGACGAGAGACACTAATTGGACGCGCACCTGCGTTGAAGCGCCGCACGGTTCACATTCCCGGGATTGTATTACCGACCCGGACTATAGCGCTCCTAAAGCACAGCAACTGGGCGCATTTCGCGCGGCCCTTGGCGCGCCCATGCTACGTGACGGAATTGCAGATCGGCGTCTTCATGATTGGGTAGCGCGTCGCACCCCGCGTGCCTTTCACAAATAAGCAGATCGTGAGTTCGTGCTACTGACATTCGCCGCTGATCAGGCGGTGATCGCGATCGAGAACGTGCGTGACTGTTCGACGAGGTGCAAGGCGCGCACGCGAGCTTTCCGGAGTTCACTGGAGCAGCAGACTGCGACATCGGAGTGTGCTCAAGGTTATTAGCCGATCGACTTTTGATCTGCGCTGTCGTGCTCGATACGCTGATCAAGTCGGCAGTGCGCACTTGCCGGGCAGAAAAAGGGAATATTGCGCTCTTGCGCGCGGCGACGCCATTGAATATATCGCGCAGGATGGGTTCCCCGCCGGATTTTCTCGAATATATGAAGGCTCTGCACCCGGAAGGTCCAGCGGGGTTCGGTGAGCGGTCGCGCCGCCTTGGAGGGCATTATCATTCATGTGACTGACGTTCTCGCCGACTCTGAATTTGTTCTGCTCGACGCACAAAAAGGTTGGCGGTTTTCCGCACTGCGCTCGGTGTTCCACTCATGCGCGAAGGTATTCCGATTTGGCGCTATGTTTTTGGCGCGAGCCATGGTCGAGCCCTTTACGCCGCAGCAGCAGATCGATCTTGTCAGTACTTTGCCGATCGCTGCAGGGATCGCGGATCGAGAATGTCCGCGCTCGTTCGAAAGCGTGGAGGCGCGCACGCGCGAACTGGCGAGCGTCGCTGGAAGATTTGCGCACCACACAGGACCGCCTGGTGCAGACGCAGAAGCTCGCCTCGCTCGGTCAACTCACCGCCGGCATCGCGCACGAGATCAAGAACCCGCTCAATTTCGTCAACAATTTCTCGGCCGTCTCGGTCGAACTGATCGACGAATTGCGGCAAGCGCTTAAGGAGCTGCACCTTGATCAGCAAGCTGCGTGCAGAGATCAGCGAGATTGCCGATACGTCTGCAGGGCAATCTCGACAAGGTCGTGCAGCACGGCAAGCGCGCCGATGCCATCGTCAAGAACATGCTGCTGCACTCGCGCGAAGGCTCCGGGTGAACACCGGCCTGTCGATATCAACGCCCTGGTCGAGGAAAGCCTCAATCTCGCCTATCACGGTGCGCGGGCCGAGAAGCAGGGCTTCAACATCACCCTGGAGCGGTCACTTGATCCGGCCGCTGGCGAGGCCGACGTGTTTCCGCAGGATATAACGCGGGTGCTTCTGAACCTAATTTCGAATGGCTTCTATGCGGCAACAAAGCGTCAGAGCCGAGGCTGGCGACGGCTTTGAACCAACCTTGGTGGCCTCGACACGAAGCCTTGAGCGATCGCGTGGAAATCCGGGTCCGGGATAATGGCTCGGGTATTCCACCCGAAGTGAAAGAAAAGATGTTCAACCCGTTCTTCACGACGAAGTTCGCCGGAGAGGGCACGGGCTTGGCTCTCAATCAGTCACGACATCATCGTCAAGCAGCACGGTGGCTCAATCGAGGTCGATACACAGCCGGGCGAGTTCACCGAAATAAAGATTGTTCTGCTTCGCGCCGGAGCGCTTTCCCAATAACCAAACTGGCCGAATAGCGACGCCGGCTCATCACCCATCAATGTCCGCTACTGGCCCTTAGCAGACGTTCCGCCAGAGCAATGTCCGCTTTCGGGGGCAAAGCGGACATTCACGAAAAGCGGATATCAAGAAATGTCCGCTAATGACCCAAAGCGGACATATAAAAGTTTGGCCAGTAAGGAGAGGGGCGCAGTTCGCGCCCCTTACTTCAGCAATATCGTCTGCGGTCATCAAAGGCCCTTGAACAAGACTCCGAGCAGCAGCGCCACGTACGCGATCATCGCGAGCCAGAACTGGTATTCGGTGAGAAACTGGACGCGTGAGAAGTGTCCAATAAGCGCGAGGATTGCGAGGATCACCGAGATGATCACGATCCGTGTGGTCGGACGATTGATGTTGATCTGATTAGCCATGGTACTTCCCCCTTGTTCCCCTTGTTGCGGTTCACCTCTCCCTTACAGGCGGGTGCAAAGTGGGGAGTAGGTCACGCTCTTCAAGACTGCAAGCCTTCAGATTAACGCAGGATATCGCATTCATGACAAAGGCTCCGACTTAAACAGCTGTGGAGAACCCTCACGGCGATGTCCGCTTTTGGCCCAAAGCGGACATCCCTAGCTGCACTGCACATGTCTGCTTTTAGGGGTAAAGCGGACATTCGCGACTTACGATTTCCTCGGACAGTATCGGCGGTTAACTCATCTCATCGAGCCAATCGCCCGGCGCTTAATTCAGGGCAAACTGCCGCTATTCTTTTCTCTTGCTCGTTTCACGTCAGCGACAACCGATTGTGTTTCCTCTCCCGTTTGAATTCTATTTGCAAAAAATCTCAATAAATCGGCTGTACGCCGTAATTCCTTTTCACAGTTTGGCGTTAAGCCCCGCTTGCCGCTGACCTCATCGGGTTGCGGACCAGCATCGTTTGCCTTATCGACCACGGGTGCTTTTTCTTCCACAGCGACAGGTGGCTTATCCTCGATAGCTACTGGCGGTTCGCCCGGCTTAGAGAACCAGAGATAGATCAGATTCAAACTAAAGCCGCAGGCAACGGCAATTACAGTCCAGAAAGCGTCTCTTGATATTTGCCGAGTAATTGCTTGGTATAGAATGAAAGCTAAAACGCCTGCCGTCATCACCAGCAATAAAATACGAAGCACATGCATTGATCCAGCCTCCGGCTGATAGCTTACAGCACCTTCGGCAAATCAGGACATCGCGCCCGGCAACGGTCATCGATTTGCTTCTACTCCTACGCCACCAAACGGAAAACCGCCAACTCGGGCCTTAAAGCTTTTACTTGAATAACGGCCCTTTAACTTAATGCTTTACTTGAATACTGTTCGACGTGAAACAAAGCTGCGGTGCTGTTTTTTGCAAACGCCTGTAAGTCGATTGAAATAGCGTTTCGTGCCGTCGGCAATCCGGACACCGCGCTCGGCAACGTTCATCCCGCTGATGATTGTCCGCCTTCTCGTGGGTGCGGACATGGCCTAGCTTGCAGTGCAATGATGTTCACGGCTTATGTTCGGCGGCTTCCTGGATGTTGTGTGCGGTCGGTGCCGGACGCTATTCGCTCGACGGCCCGTGCATCCGTCCGGAATATCTGCGGTCGTAGTCGCTAGCTGCGGCTGCATCGCCCGCCAGATGCGCTCGGGCGTCGCGGGCATCTCGATATGGTCGACGCCGAATTCCGACAGCGCATCGACCAACGCATTGTCACCGGCCGGCAGCGCGCCGACGCAGCCGGCTTCGCCCGCGCCCTTGACGCCGAGCGGGTTGGTCTTGGTCGGCACCGGGTTGCTCTCGACTTCGCATGGCGCAGAAATCGTGCGCGTGCGGCATGGCGTAGTCCATGAACGAGCGCGGTCACGAGCTGGCCCGAGCGTATCGAAGTGGATGTCTTCCATCAGCGCCTGGCCGGCGCCCTGCGCGATGCCGCCGTGCATCTGGCCATGCAGCAGCAGCGGATTGAGCACGGTGCCGACATCGTCCACCACGCTGTAGCGCGTGATGTCGACCTTGCCGGTCTCGCGATCGATCTCGAGTTCGCAGATATGGCAGCCGTTCGGATAATTGTTGACCGGCGCATTGTAGACCGCGGTCGCGAACAGCCCCGTCTCCATGCCTTTCGGCAGGTTCGCCGAGCATCGTGCGCGGCTGTCGCGATCTCCTTGACCGATAGCGTGCGGTTGGTCTTGTTGGTGGAGAAGACGCCTTCGTCGAATTTGAGATCGCTCTCCTCGACCTTGAGCATGTGCGCGGCGATCGCGCGCGCCTTGGTCACGACCTTTCGGTCGCGAGATGGAACGCCGAGCCGGCGAGGGTCGCCGAGCGCGAACCGCCGGTGCCTTCGCCGATAGAAAACCTGGTCGGTATCGCCCTGGATGTACTGAGCCTCGTCACGGATCTAGGCCGAGACGGTCGCAAACCAGCTGCTTGAATACGGTCTCGTGGCCCTGGCCTTGCGAATTGTGAACCGGAGAACAGAATCAGCGAGCCGGAACGATCGAAGCGAACCTCGGCGCCTTCGGTGCTCGGCGCGCCTGCGCGCTCGATGGTGTTCGAAATGCCGAAACCGAGCAGCTTGCCGCGCTTTGCGCGCGTCGGCTTTGCGGGCCTTGAAGCCTTTCGCGGTCGGACAGTTCGAGCGCAAGATCCATGTTCTTTCGAATTCGCCGCTGTCATAGGTGAACGTGAGCCCGGTCTTGAACGGCATGGCGGAGGGCGGCACGTAGTTGCGGCGCCGCAGTTCGGCCGGATCGATGCTCAGTCTCGGCGGCCGCGAGATCGACCATGCGCTCGATCACGTAGGCCGCTTCGGGGCGGCCATTGCCGCGATATGGCCGCATCGGATTGGTGTTGCGAAAACACCGCGGTGATATCGACGTGGATCGCCGGTGTGCGATAGACGCCGGCCAGCGTGCCGGCATTGAGCACGAAAGCTGGCATCGAGTGCTGCAGATAGGCCCCGATGGCGGCGAAGGTCTTCACGCGCAGCGCCAGGAAGTACCGTTCGCTGTCGAGCGCAAGTTCGGCCTCCGTCACATTGTCACGCGCCTGCGCGTCGCTCAGGAAACGCCTCCGTGCGCGTGCTGATCCATTTCACTGGCCGGCCCGTGAGCTTTGAGGCAAGCAGCACCAGCGGCGTCTCGTTGAAAATCGGCGTCTTCATCCCGAAGCTGCCGCCGGTATCGCCGGTGATGATGCGTATCTTGCTCTCCGGCACCTTGAGCACCTTCGCAAGCTCGGTGCGCGTTGGATGCGGCCGCTGCATGGGCGTAGTAGATCGTGTAGCGGCCATCAGCGGCGTTGTAGTCGCCAACGGCGCCGCGCGGCTCCATCGTGGCAGCGGTCACGCGATTAATAACGAAACGATGCCGCACAATATGGCGTCCGCGCGAGAAACGGCGGTTTCAACCGCAGCCTTATCGCCGATCAATTCGACGAAGCAGATATTGTCGGGGCAATCGTCCCACACGCGGCGCGCCTGCCTCGGCGCCTCGGCCGTCGAGGTGACGGCAGGCAATTCTTCGTAGTCGACCTGGATGAGTTCGGACGCGTCCTGCGCCTGCGCCAGCGTTTCAGCTGACGACGAACGCGATATAGTCGCCAACCCAGCGCACGCGGTCTTCCGCGAGAATCGGATAGCGCGGCTTGTACATCGGCGAGCCGTCGCGTGCGCTTGAGATTACCGGGCACCGGCGAGATCGCCGTAACCGGCTGCGCTCACGTCTGCCGCGGTCAGCACTGCCAATACGCCGGGCGCGGCCTTCGGCGGCCGTGCTATCGATGGACTTTATCTTTGCGTGCGCATAGGGCGAACGCAGCACGACGGCGTGCACCATGCCGGGCAGCTTGATGTCGTCGGTGTAGCGGCCGCCGCCACGGATCAACCGCGGATCCTCGAAACGCGACACGCTCTTGGCCGATGGCGAACTCACCCATGGAAATTTCAACCTGTCGAATTCATGTGTCCAGGCCGGTGACGAGGTGGGTTAGTGTGCCCTTGTCGCGTCAACCCGCTTTGAGTTTTTCCGCCACACGCGCGGGCAAAGTAGGTCAGCACGCCGTCACAGCCGGCCCGTTTGAACGCGATCAGGCTTTCAATCATGGCGCGTTCGCCATCGAGCCAGCCGTTCTCCGCGGCTGCCATGATCATCGCGTACTCGCCGGACACCTGATAGGCGAAAGTCGGCATTGCAAACGTGTCCTTCACGCCGCTGGACGATATCGAGGTAGGGCAGGCCAGGCTTGACCATGAGCATGTCGGCGCCTTCCTGGATGTCGAGCGCGACCTCACGCAGGGCTTCATCCGAGTTGCGCGGGGTCCATCTGATAGGTGCACTTGTCGCCGGTCAGTGCTTCTGCCGAGCCGACGGCATCGCGGAACGGCCCGTAAAAGGCCGAGGCATATTTCGCCGCATAGGACATGATCGACACGTCAGTGAAGTTCGCCGCATCGAGCGCCTTGCGGATCGCACCGACGCGTCCGTCCATCATGTCCGATGGCGCGATGATGTCGCAGCCGGCTTCCGTCTGCACCAGTGCCTGTTTCACCAGCGCGGCGACCGTCTCATCATTGAGGATGACGCCGTCCCGCAGGAGCCCATCGTGGCCATGGCTGGTAAACGGGTCGAGCGCGACGTCGCAGCAGAACTCCGACGTCCGGCACTTCTTTCTTTATGGCGCGAATGGCGCGGCAGACGAGATTGTCGGGGTTGAGCGCTTCGCTGCCGGTATCGTCGCGCAGTCCCGGCTTGGTGTAGGGGAACAGCGCGATGCAAGGGATGGTCAGCTCTGGCCGCCCTTTCGGCTTCGCGGACAATGCCATCGATCGACAGTCGCTGCACGCCCGGCATCGACGGAACAGGTGTGTTGTTGCCATCGGTGACGAATAGCGGCCAGATCAGATCATCAGTCGTCAGCACGTGCTCGCGCACCATGCGGCGGGCCCATTCGGCGCGCCGGTTGCGTCGCATGCGGATCGGCAAGATCGAGAGGGCGGTATCGGAGGCCTCGCGTGCCTCCTGTTCGACAGGCACGAAGCCGATTTTCCGCTCCAAAGGTCGGCCGAACTTTATGGCCATCAGAAAACTCCCGGCGTTCTTTAGCCGGTCTCGTGCAGGTCCCGCTACCCGTTGTCGCGAGGGGAGCGACCGGCGCAGCTTAACCGAGCCGGCTCGCCGTTCCATATCCACACCGGCTTCAAGGCTCTCCTTGTCTCTATATATTGAAGCGACCGCCAGGGTCTCGTCCACCCGATTTGTAGCGTACGACGCAATCGCGTTTCATCACGTCGCCCTCGATGTCGATGGAATCCCATTTCTCGGCGTGCCCGACATAGTTGATCGGTACGTCGTAGTGCTGGCTCCAGAAGAACGGCGCCGACCGGAACTGGCGTTCTCACGCCCATCATGTTGAGCGCCGCGACTTGCCCCTGGCGCTCGGCGACGACCCAATGCTCGACGCGGATGCGCTCGCCCGAGATGCGGATCGGGCCAGCGCGCGATATCGCCGGCCGCGTAAATGCCCGGAGCGCTGGTTTCCATGAATCCATTCGACGGTCACGCCCTTATCGATCGCGAGGCCCGCCTTTTCAGCAAGCGTAAGGCGCGGACGCACGCCGACCCCGACCACCACAAGGTCGCGCGTCGAGCGTGCCGCCGCTCTTGAGCGTGACGCGTTTGCCCTTCGATTGCGCCGACGGTGTCCTCGAGATGGAATTTGACACCATGCTCTTCGTGCAGCGCGCGAATGAAATCACCGAGCTGCGGCCCGAACACGCGCTCGAGCGGGCGTTTCTCCGGCGCCACCACATGAACCTCGATCTCGCGGCGCGCGCAGCGCGGCCGCAGACTTCGAGGCCGATGAAACTGGCACCGATGACGACTGCGCGTTTGGCGGACTTGGCGTTACGCGATGATGGCGCGGCAATCTGCGAATGAACGCAGCGTGTGGACATGAGGTTGATCGGCGCCGGGAAATCGGAAGCCTCACCGGCTCCGCACCGGTTGCCAGTAGCAGTTTGTCGAATTTGACCTTGCTGCCTTCGCCCAGAGTCAGCTCCTTGCCTTTGGCATCGAGCGCGGCAACCTCGGTTTTCAGTTTGAGATCGATTTTGTTTTCGGCGTACCAATCGTCACCGCGCAGCGGCACCCAGTCTTCGGGAGCGTTGCCGGCAAGATAGTCTTTCGACAGATTGGGCCGGTCGACCGGTGTCACATCATCGTTGCTGAGCATGGATATGCTTCCGGCAAACCCGCGCCGTCGCAGCATCTCCGCGGCCGCGAAGCCGGCCGCGCCCCGCCGACAATGACGACACGTTCGCCGCTTGCTCCGATCTTGCCAGGAGCAGGCTGCGTCTTCTTGTTTTTGACAACAATCTTGCCGTCGCGCTCTTCGACCGACCAGCAGGTCACCGGGGCTCAGGGCCGGCGCAGCGATGGCTTCACCGGTCTGCAGGTTGAAATGCGCATGATGCCACGGACAGCGGATCGTCTCGCCCACGAGCAGGCCGTCGGCGAGGGGCCCGTGATAGTGCGTGCAGTGGGCCGAAAGCGCGAAGAGCTTGCCACCCTGACGCGTGAGCAAGACCTCGTCATCGCCGATGTGACCAGCCAGCATGGCTCCTTCCGCGAGGTCGGCAGCCGGGATGCCGGCTGAAAGGTCGGGCCCGCTGGGCTTCTTCTCCTCTGTCGCCATATTCTCCTCCGTGGGTGCCTGCGCCTGGTCAGTCCTTAGATGTCTGAGCCGCCGGAAAATTCCAGCATATGCCATAAATGCCGGAAGGGCCGTCCCGGTTGCCGCGATCCGGCCTTGCTTGCTAAGCCGCTTGGGTCAAGGCGGGGCCATTAATGGATTTCGAGCTGTCCGAGGAACAACGTGCGTTTCAGGCCACGGCGCCGTTCAGTTCGCGCGCGACGAGATGATGCGCCGCATGCGCGTGACTGGGACGAAAACGAGATTTTCCCGGTCGAAAGCATGCGTAAGGCGGCGAGCGCTCGGCTTCGGCGGTATTTACGTGAAGGACGATGTCGGCGGCTCCGCGCTCAGTCGCGGCTCGACGCCGCGCTGATCTTCGAGGAGCTGGCACAGGGCTGCACGTCGACCGCGGCCTATATCTCGATCCACAACATGGCGGCGTGGATGATCGACGCCTTCGGCGGCGCGAGGCAGCGCAGCAGAAATTTCTGCCCAAGCTCTGCACCATGCGAGCATTTCGCGAGTTATTGCCTGACCGAGCCGGACTCCGGCTCGGATGCCGCAAGCCTGAGCACGCGCGGCCGGCGCGATGGCGAGCACTACGTGCTCGACGGTGCGAAGGCGTTCATCTCAGGCGGCGGCGTTTCCGATGTCTACGTCGTGCATGGTCCGCACCGGGGAGCCGGACCGCACGGCATCTCCTGCATCGCCGTTGAGAAGGGCACGCCGGGGCTGTCATTCGGCGCGCAGGAGAAGAAGCTCGGCTGGAAGTCGCAGCCGACCGCGATGGTCGATCTTCGAGAACTGCCGCGTGCCGGTTGCGAACCGGATCGGCAGTGAAGGGCAGGGCTTCAAGATCGCGATGGCTGGCCTCGACGGCGGCCGCGCTGAACATCGGCGGCCTGCTCGATCGGCGGCGCGCAGTTCTGTCTCGACCGCACCATCGCCTACATGAACGAGCGTAAGCAATTCGGCTCGCGGCTTGCGGATTTCCAGGCGCTGCGATTTCGCGTCGCCGATTACGCGACCGAGCTCGGAGGCTTCGCGGCTGCTGCTGCATCGCGCGGCGGTCGCCGTCGGCGAGGCGCGAGCCGGCGGCAACGCGCCTTGCGGCCCAGGCCAAGCGTCTTGCTACCGATACGGGCTTCGAGGTGGTCAATGGCTGCCTGCAGCTGCATGGCGGCTATGGCTATCTGCGCGACCATCCGATCGAACGCGTGCTTGCGCGACGTGCGCGTGCATCAAATACTCGAGGGCACCAACGAGATGATGCGGCATGATCGTCAGCCGCGACTATGCTCGGATAATTAAAGCGAGAGAGGACACCATGGAACAGCTTCCACGCCTTTATTTCTCTCGCGATGAAATGCAAAAGCGCGTCGCGCCGCTTCAAGGACCTCAAAGGCTCCGACGGCGGCCTGCCCGACAGCAAGATGCCCGGGCTGCGAGCGCACTGCTGTTCAACGTCATCGGCTTTCAGCCGCCGCAAGGATCGGGCGGGGCGGTGACCTCGCCGGTCGGCGACGACGCGGCGCGGCTCGCCGCGATCAAGATCAGCGAGGGCTTCAATCTCGGCTACTGCAAGGCCAAGCCCGGCCACGGGCCGGATGATGCACAACCACGACACCAACGAGACCTTCATCCCGATGACCGGCACCTGGCGCGCCAGCTGGGAGAACGAAAACGGCGAGGTCGAATATGTCGATCTCGGCCCGCTCGATGTGGTGTCGTTCCCGCCCGGCATGATCCGCCGCTTCGAGAACGTCACCAAGGGCGATCCCAATGCGGAATCGATCCTGATGTTCGTCATCGGCGGCGATGGCCCGCGCGCCGAGTTCACCGATCAGGCGATGGAGCGCTTGGAAGGCTGGGGCCTGGTCGCCCGAAGCGCGCATAATCGGATCGGGCATGAACGCACGCGCTGTGGATCGGCGAACTGGCTCTGGCGACGGCCGCGATCTTCGCCGGCGCGGCTGTCTATGTCAGCGTTGCCGAACAACCCGCGCGGCTAAGGCTCGATACCAGGGCGCTGCTGACCGAATGGAAGCCCAGCTATGAACGCGGCGCGATCATGCAGGCGAGCCTCGCGATCGTGTCCAGCGTGCTCGGAGTGATAGCCTTCTTCTATACCTATGACTGGCGTTGGCTCGTCGGTGCCGCGCTGATCCTCGCGCCTTGGCCCTATACGATGCTCATCATCATGCCCACCAATAAAGTGCTTAAATCGACGCCGCCCGAGCAAGCCACCGATCAGACGCGCGGCCTGATCGCTTCAGTGGGGGCGGCTGCATTGGGGCCGCAGCGCTCGGATTGCTTGCGCGGTTGTCGCCTATCTGTGGGCGCTCAATTGAGCCAACGACGACATTCTGTTCGAGCGGCGTGGCGCGGCGGGGATCGTCACGCTCAACAGACCGAAGGCGCTCAACGCCGTCACGCACGCGATGGTGCTGGCCTTGCGTACACAGCTCACCCGCTGGGCCGACGATCGCGGTGACGCGGGTGGTGATCACCGCAACAAATGGGCGCGCCTTTTCCGCTGGAGGCGATATTCGCGCGCTCTGCGATCTGGGCAAGGCGGGACGCCAGCGCACGAGGCGCTGCAATTCTGGCGCGACGAATACCCCTGAACGCTGCAATCAAGAACTATCGCAAGCCTTACGTTGCATTGATCGACGGCATTGCGATGGGTGGCGGCGTCGGCGTATCCGTGCATGGCTCGCATCGTGTCGCGGGCGACCGGTTCTCCTTCGCCATGCCGGAGGTTGGCATTGGTTTCTTTCCCGATGTCGGAGCGACGTGGTTTCTGCCGCGCATGCCGGGCGAGCTTGGAACCTACTGCGCCCTGACGGGGAACGCTTTCGGGATCGGTGACGGCATCGCAGGTGGCATTGCCACCCATCGCGCCGTCGGAGCGTTTCCTCTGCTGCTCGAAGGCCTCGCCGGGACAGTCTCCGTCGTGGCGGTATTGTCCGCTTTCAACGAGCCCGTAACGGAGCAGCCGATCATGGCGCGTCGGGCGGGCGATCGATCGGCTGTTCGCCGGGGACATGGTCGAAAACATTCTCGCCGGCCTCGATCGTGAAGCGGGACTCAGGGGAGTGCCGACGCGGGCTGGGCACAAAAAACCGCGGCCGTAATACGTCCGAAATCTCCGCTCAGTCTCAAGCTGGCGCTGGCACAGGTGCGGCGAGGCAAGTCGTGGGATTTCGAAACGTGCATGCGCATGGAATTCCGCATAGTGTCGCGTGTCATCCATGGGCATGATTTCTACGAGGGTGTGCGGGCCGTGATCGTCGACAAAGACTATAACCCGCGTTGGCAGCCTCCGACGTTACCCGATGTCGATGAGGCTGAGGTCGAGCGTCATTTTGCACCGCTCGGTTCAGCCGAACTGGTGATCTCGTGAATCGTCCCACCGCGCCCGAGGACATCCGCACGCTTGAGCCGGTTCGCGAGCATGAAGGCGATCGTTCGGTCGGCGTCTGGACACGGCGGCTTGTTCTCTTTCTGCGCGCCATGGCCGCGATTTCGATGATCAAGGGTCTATATCATTGGGCGCAGGTGTGCGGCATCGGCTTCGAGAAGTGGTCCCGTTCGAACACGTCCGCACTCGTAGCTGGCAAACGGCGACTGTTTTTTCGCCGTTATCGATCTTGTGGCCGC
>ERZ1370068.8723-contig-7555_pt1 | contig 16406 bp, 24 predicted proteins | sample MGYA00561227_ERZ1370068 | MGnify/ENA primary metagenome ERZ1370068 (study PRJEB38410, sample SAMEA6850437) | metagenome | study: Metagenomic assessment of the ecological functions of the soil: analysis of the soil microbiota associated with the...
CGCATCACCGCAAAACTTCGGTTACCGAAGGGGGTCGTAAATCAAAAGTCACGGTTACCGAACGCCAGCCCCAGGAGGAGCCCGTGACGCCCCTCAGCCTTCGGGAGTATGCCGTCCGCCAGCGCGAGCGCTATCGACAGCTCACCCGCCGGGCGGACAAGCGCGCGCTGCTGGATGAGATCGTGGCCGTGACGAAGCTGCATCGCAAAGCGGTCATCCGCCTGCTGCGGCGCGGCGCCGCGCCGCCCGGCGGGCTATCCGCGCGGCGGCCGCCCCCGTCGCTACGGCCCCGAGGTCGGCCGCGCCGCGGCGGTCCTGTGGGAGGCGGCTGGCCACATCGGCGCCCACCGCTTGCAGCCCTTCGTGCCCGACCTGCTCGATCGCCTGGCCCAATGCGCGGAGCTCGTCGTGGCCCCCGCCGTCGACAAGCTCGTGCGCCAAGCCAGTGCCGCCACGCTGGGTCGGCTCCTGGCCCCGCGCGCGCGCAGCGGCCGGCCCGGGGCCTGGCCACGACCCGGGCGGGCAGCTGGCTCAAAGGGGAGATCCCCATTCGCACCTTTGCCGAGTGGGACGACGTGCAGCCGGGCTTCCTGGAGATCGATCTGGTCGCCCACTGTGGCAGCACCACCGAAGGCTTCTACCTCTGTACCCTGTGCGCCGTGGATATTGCGACAGCCTGGATCGAGCTCGAGGCCGTCTGGGGCAAGGGCCAGGAGCGCGTCGGTGCGGCGATCCACCGCGTCCGCGCGCAGCTCCCCATGCCCGTGCTCGGGCTGGACAGTGACAATGGCTCGGAGTTCATCAACCACCACCTCTACGCGTACTGTCAGCGCCACGCGATCACCTTTACCCGGAGCCGGGCGTGGAAGAAGAACGACAATGCGCATGTCGAACAAAAGAACGGGGCCCTCGTCCGCGGCCTCGTCGGCTATGATCGCTTCGCGACCAAAGCCGCCCATGCGCAACTGGCTGCCGTCTACCGCGTCGCCCGCCTGCACATCAACTTCTTCCAGCCGGTGCAGAAGCTCGTGTCGAAGACGCGCGTCGGGGCCCGCGCCGTGCGCCCGCTATGATCGCGCGCAGACGCCGTGGCAACGCCTGTGCCGCCAACGTGTTGTCCCCGCCCAGCGCGCGCAGTGGGAGACCGTGTACCAGCGCCTCAACCCGCTTCAGCTCCGGCGGGATCTCGATCGCGCGCTCGCCCGGCTGTGGGCCCTCGCTGTCCCCGATCCGCGGCGGGCCGCCGGAGCTTACGCCATGACTCCGTTCGGTGTCCCGTCACGGCTCTGAGCGGGCCATACCCTGATAGCCCCCACCCTCTCGACGCCCGCCTGGGGCCTCACAGCGGCTCCGTTCGGTAACCCTGAGTTTTGAGCGACCGGAGCCCGGAAAGTAACCCTGAGTTATGAGTTGCGACGGGCGGCGGTGACCCAGGTGCTGTTGCAACATAGAGGTGCTGGGCAACGGGGAGCCAATTCCGTCAAGCCGAATCGCGCCGGAAACGCGCTAAGGGGCGGCGGTCGGCGATGGGGGCGGCACCGGCGACACCACGTAGATCTGATCGAGCACTTTCAGCATGAGGGCATTGGCCGTTGGCGAACTCGTCGAGCGATACGGTCAGGTTGGTCCACACCACGAGCGTCACCTGATTGGTGGGGTCGTAGCCCATGAACGAATTGTAGCCAGGGGTCTCGCCGCCGTGGAAATACAGCCTGTTCGGTCCCCAGCGCAACTGGGCGATGCCGTACCCGTACCGTTGGCCGTCGGGCTTGTTCGGGTCCTCGGGCCGCACGCTGTCGAGCCAGCGGCGCTGATACTCGGCGTTGAGCACGCGGCCGGCAACCAGTGCCTGGATCCAGGTGGCGAGATCGTTGGCGGTGGAGATGACGCCCCGGGCCGCCGCGGCAACGGAATGGTTCAGGCCAGTGTAGTCGTCGGGCTGACGCGGTCGACGTTGACGAATCGTCGTCGACGAGCACCCTGCGATCAGGAGGGCAGCGCCGACCACGACGCTCGCGACCCGGAGGTGCCCGCGTCGTCGCCGCGATCGCGACTGGCCGATGAACGTCCGCACGTCGCTCCTCCTGTCGCAGCTGATACGCCGGACGCCGCGCCCCCAGAGCCGGCCCGCTACGGGTTCTGAGCTCGTTCCTGCCGCACCGCCAGGACAACTCGGGGTTCACCTCCAGCGCCTTCCGACTGCTGTCCTCGATGGCAATGCTTGTCCTCAGCCGCACGGCGTTCCCCCTCGGGGATCACACCCCTTCGGGGCGAGGGGAATGGTCGCGCGGTCGACCTTCAAGGAGAATTCCACCTCACCTTTCTTCGGATCGCGCTGCTTGACCTCGATCTCCACGCTGGGTCGCACCCCTGCGGGGTCTCGAAGATCGCCGCGGTAGCCTTGCTGCCCCGGCGAGCCCTGAGAGTCACCGGCAGAAACGCTGCTCCTCCACCGCCCCGGACCAGTTCGCCGCCGCCGATTTCCCGGAGCAAAGCGGTCACGGTCACGGTGGCAACACGAAGATCCAGCGTCCCGGCGGCGGGCACCTTGCCGCTGAAGCTGACTTTGCCTTTCTCGGCGCCACCACCCACCCGCTCGGCTTTCCCCGCGAATTCGCGCCGGGGCAATCGACCGTCACCGTCGCGGTGCCCGTCGCCGTGCTCTGGGCGACGACAAAGACCGTGTGGGGGCCGCAGGTGCGGGGCCGGAACTTCACTCTGTTCACATACGCGTCGTTGGCCCGGATATGGGGGATGAGCTCGGCGTCAAACGCCTCGCCTCCCTGCTGCGGGTCGCCGTCGTAGTAGACCACCAGCACCCCGTCGAGACTGCTCTCCTCCGCGACCAGCGTGGCGGTCACCGTCACGTTCTCGAATATCGACACCCGGCTCGGCGCGACCTTCACCTTCTCCACGGCGAGGGACTCGGCCGTGGCCGCGCTTGCCGGCGCGCTCAACCGCTGGCACGGGTTCGGGCAGACGAAGAAGGGCTGTTTGTAGAAGCCCACGTTGTTGCTGTAGCGCTCGATCGCGACGGCGGTGGGCGCGGTCGTCGCCCCGGAATCGCCGTGAGGCCATGCCCCGTGGGCTCGGGCACCAGCTCCCCGTTCTGCTCCATCCACACCACCACCCAGAAGATCAGGTATTGGTCGGCGTAGCTGGTGGTGTCGAGCGTCGTGCCGGCCAGCACCCAGTTGGGCTCCCCGGAGGAAGGGTTGAAGGGCGGGATGGGGTCGAGGCGGACCTCGTCGATCACGAAGGCCGCCCCGGTGAAGTCAGCTCGTGTCCTTGTCCCACTCCTGGCCGTAGAAGCGCACGTGCACGGTCGAGCCCGGCGGCATGACGGCGAGGCTGTAGTTGTACACGCGGGCCTGAAGGGAAATGGCGTCGCCCGCCGTGGCCTGCACGATCTGTGATCCTTTCCCGTTGGCGCCGGCCGGGGTGATGTACAGCCCCTTCATCCAGTAAAACTCGCTGTCCGCGGGATTGCTGGGGTCGGCCTCATTGAGGGTCACGACGTCGCCGTTCAGGGTGGGGACCCAGTTCCAGCGCGAGGGATGGTTGAGCGCCACGTCGGGCCTGGGTGTAGGCCTGCGCCCACCACGCCCCGGCACCATTCGCGGTATCGGTCGGATCGGCCACGAACGCGGTCCACAAGGGGCCGCCGGACTTCACCGTGGTGCTCAACGGGATCTGCTGCTCCGTGCCCGCGGGCGCTTGCTGGCCAAAAATGTAGGTCTGCGCGGCGTAGGCGTACTGCCCCGGGTTGGCGAAGGGAGGCTTGACGATCTTGATGCCGGTGGACGAGCCCAGCGTCGAGCTCGACTCGTTCAGCGTGGAGATCGAGCTGCTGCTGTTGTAGTCAAAGCCCGCCGAGAGGTCGCCGCCAAAGCCAGAAGGCCTCCGCGCTGGCCGAGACCGTCGTCGAGACATCAAAGGACTGGGTCGAGACCGAGCCGCTGGTCACGCTGCTGCCCGAGCCCTGGCTCCAGCTCACGCTGACCGTGCTGCCCGAGCTGTCGGTGGCCCAGCCGGTGGCCGGATCGGCGGTCAGGAGGTGAACCCCGCGTACAGTTTCTGCAGCAGGGCGACGCTCCCGGGATACGAGAAGACATTGCCCGGCTCCTGCACCGGCTGGTACCACTCGAGCTGGTTGCCGTCGATGCGGTACTGCGTGGACCATGTCGGGGCCGGAGAACTGCACGTAGAGCGGCCGTGTCCCGGCCGGGCAGCCCTCGGCGGGCTGGGCTGCCCGGCGCGGGGACGCACTGCCCGAGGACTCGATAGGCGTAGGTGTTGAAGCGCTTGGCGGTGTACCACACCACATCGCCGAAGCCGGTCTGGGTGGAGACGTCGAACTGCTGGCTGGAGTACGTGTTGTACGTGGTGGAGACGATGCCGTCGTGGGTCTGCTTGGCGTTGGCCTTGAGGTCCACGCTCACCGAGGCCACGTCCGGGACGCCATAGGAGAACTTCGCCTCGGCCGACTCCTTGGTGCTGAAGGTGTAGCTGGTGGTGCTTTTATTCGAGGACTGGTTGGAGTGGCTCTGCTCCGTATCATACTGGGAGAAGTACGTGCTGGGCATCGCGGTGAGGTTGAGGACGCTAGGGGTGCCGTTGGGAAGATGATTGGCGTCCTGGATGAAGTCGATATGCATGGGCGGCAGGCCCAGGATGACCTGGGGCTGAATGCTCCCGGTCACCGTGACTTTCTCGGGAGCCCCCAGGGCCTGCGAGCGTCCCTGAAGGTCCCCGACGGCCAGGTTCTGATACAACCCGGCAGACGTCGGCGGCATGGCGCTGCTCGGCAGGTCGAACGTCGAGGCTAGGAACGAATTGAAGTTGAGGATCGACAACGTAGATGCTGACGGCGATGCCCCCGCTATGCCGCCATCGCATTTGTTCGCGGTCAGCACCGCGATCTGCAGGTTGGGGTCGATTGTGGTCGCCGGAGGGGCTTCGGGTTCGTCACGGTGTTGTTGAAGTTGCCCACGGCGACGTCATTGACGCACCCGCCGATGGGCAAGGCCGGCCCCTGTGTTCCGGGTGTGAGGTTGCCATCGGTCGAGAAGTTAAGTATCTGAATGTTATTACCGCCCACGAGCACGGCGTAATCGTAGGGCGAGAACCAATCCAGGCGACCCGCCTTGACGAAAAGAATCCCGCGGACCCGGTGATATCCTGCGATGTCGCCTTGAGGCTCGGTTGCAGCGATGCATCGAAATCGATCGTGGCCACGATCGCGTTGCCCGAGGCGGGCTGGTACGCGACCACGAGCTGGTCGTGGTCCGTGGCGCCGAAGCGGCCCGCCGCCAAAGAGGCCGTGCCCGACGTGAGCCCCGGCAGGGTGATGCTGGACTTCATCGAGACGGCCAAGGTGTTGGGATCGACGGCGAAGATCTGCACGCTGCATCCAGTCTGAGGACAGGTGACCAGCGCAATCTCGGGTGTTCCATCGCCGTTGAAATCGCCGACCGCCATCGGCGAGCCGCCTGCAAACGGTTGCGGGTTCGGGGTCACGACGGTCGGGGCCCCGAAGATCAACCCAGCGCCGACGTTTGCCAGATCCGCAGCTGTAGCGACCGTGATAGCGGCGCCCCCGAACATGTCTACGCTCGTGGCCAGGGTCACCAGATCCGCGTACCCGTCGCCGGTGAAATCGGCCATCAGGGCGCCGTCCGTGGAATCGACCGCTTGGAAGCTGTTGTACGGTAACCGGTAGAAGCTTACCGTGCCCGTCCCTGGATCGTAGACGTTGACGCCAGTGGGGTTAGTGTTGTCGGGTTGAGTAAAGGTCGCCACCACGTCGTTGGGAGGTTGAACATCCTCCCGACCGCGGTTCTGGAATTGCCCTGCCCATAGTTCACTCCCCCGCCGGCAACTCCCCAAGGCACTGTCTGCCTGAAGGCCAGGGTCGAGTTGGCCGAGTACAGGGTCGCGATGGCGGTTTGATGTTGGCTCGTCCCTACTTGAGTGGAGGTAAAAACCAGGTCGTCCTGACGGAGGAGGTATTTCTTGCCTCCGAGAATGTCGGAGACGCTGCTGAAGTCGGGATCGGCGGCCCAGACGAGGCCGCCCGTGAACGCGCCCAAGAGCGCCATCATGGTCATGCCGGCGACGGCCGCGCGCGGCATCAGGCCACGGCCGCCACGCGGGTGGGGCGTGTGCGATTCTCTCCGCATAGAGGCTCCTCCTCTCAGGTCAACACGTCGTGTCGCGCCGTCGAGTTTGTGCAGCCGCGGCCTTCGGGTATCGGCAGCGGCGGCGGGCGGCGATGCACTACAGGTCTCCACCAGATATGTACGCGCCCCAGTCCGGGCGTGGATGAACGATGCGCGGTTCTGCTCCGGAGTTGCCAGAACGACTCCTCGCCAGCAGGGTGCGAGGCGACCCTAGCACACCTCCTGGAGCAGCGGGGTCCCGTGGCTCGTCATGGGACGCCGCACCCTGGTCTCTTTGCTCGGGCAGGGCACGCGAGTCTGCCATTCAAGAAGGAGCGATTGACAGGGGTTATGGCGCATGGCACCAGTGACTCGCCGTCTTCCGTGGCCGGCAGGGTTCGCAGAACGACTGAACCATCGATCCCGCGCCATATCCACGACCGACCCGGGAGGGTGTGTGAAACGACGCGAGTTCCTCAAGGGCACATCCCGCGACCCGGCCCCCGTCTTCGCCCGCTGGCGCCATGGGGCGAGTCAGCCTCGCGGGCGGAGCCCCCAGAGACCCGCTGCTGATGCTGTCGGGCGTCAGTCCGTTTCAGCGCCATGACGAGACTCCGCGGATAGGTTCTCGTTCCTTTCACATCGACAATCCCGACATCGGCACGTCGCTCTTCGATCCACGTCGCCACGCAGAGCGTGACGTTCGAGTACGCGGGCGCTGCCCCGCCGTTCAGCGCCTATCACTACGGGGACTACGGCGGCCAACACCGCTGACCTGTCCTCAGTATGCCGGCGCCCGCTCGGGCCCCCTACGCGCGGCTACGGCCCGGCGATCCGTCATGCAGAATTACGTGGACCCGGGCTTCGATCTCGAAGGCGCGCGCGCCGGGACACCGGCGTCAGCCCAACGTGGAGTAGTCTTTCGTCCAGCCCCTTCGGGGGTCGGGGCGGCCGGAGAGGCCCTACAACGGGCCGAGCAGAACCTGACCGCGCTGGGCCATGCTGCTGAGGCCCCCGCGCGAGGCGGGCGTTGATGCAGATCGACAAGGACGGCTTCGTCGGCATCCGCCGATCTATCTGACAGACGCGCAGGACCTCGAGCTGATGACGGAGGCATCCTTTCATCTGCTCGCCATGTTCCGAGACAATCGCGACCTGCAGCTCGTCTTCGGCCCGGGCGGCCGCTCACACCGAACCTGCGCCCCGACCGCATCGAGGATGTCCGCGAATACGTTCAGGGATGGGATCCGGTCGATGGCGTGTTCTACACCCGGCTGATCATCAACCATTGGGGCGGCACGTGTCCGCTCCGCGCCACGGGGCCGGGTGGCGTCGATCCTTGGACGCTGCGCGTCAAGGGGACGCGAAACATCCACGTGGTGGATGCCTCACTCCATCCGCGCCCCTCTCGGCCCATCCCGTGGCCACGATCATGGCTGTGGCAGAGAAGGCGAGCGACATCCTGAGCCGCCTGCTCTGGAGGAGTCCGAGCGCTCATGTCGAGAGCGCCGCGGGCTGAATTTCTTGCTTCGCGCGTGGCGGGTGCGCTAACCTTCGAGCCCCTCGGTACGGTCTCAACGGAGCCTATCCGGCCGAGATGCCCCGTCTGCGAATCAGGAGGGAATCGTGAAACATACCTTCGTAGCGGTTGTCCTCTCCTGGCTCGTCGCCGGGCCCGTGCTCGCCCAGACGGCGGAAGTCCACCGAGTCCCGACGATGCCGGGCGCTTCAACATCAGCGCGGAAGCGCTCCTCTGGTGGTTCAAGGACAATGCGGCCCCGCCGCTGGTGACGGACGGTCTCTTCGGCGAGCCGGGGACGAACGTGCTTCTCGGAGGGAAGGACCTCGACACCAATCCGAATCCCGGCTTTCGGGTGACCGCGGGCTACGCGCTCACGAAGACCTGGGGCGTGGAGGGCAGCTTCTTCTACGTGCCGCCCCGGTCCACCACACGGGGCGTGAGCTCCTCGGGCCAGCCCGGTTCCACGGACCTGTGGGTCACGTTCATCGATCCGAACATCCCGGACGAGAGCCTGACGGAGCTGTCGGCCACCGGTTTCTTTGCCGGCAGCGCCACCGAGACGCTGCGCAACAGCCTCATGGGCGCCGAGTTGATCGGCACGGCGAAGCTCCCCGCGCCGGGTCTTCTGCGCCTGGAGGCGCTCGCGGGCTTTCGCTATCTGCGTCTGAAGGAAACGTATACGTTCACGACCAGCAGCCCGAACATCGCGCCGTTCCACCCCGACGTCTTCGAGACGACCGATCAGTTCGAGACCACGAACAACTTCTACGGGCTTCAGCTCGGTGCCCGCGGCCGCGCCGGATTGGGGGCGCGTGTTCCTGACGGGAGCGGTCAAGCGTGGGCCTCGGCGCCATGGTGCAGTCCGTCGACATCGACGGGCAGCTGGTGACCAACGACTTCAACAACTTCGGTGCGCCCCAGACGTTCGCGGGCGGGTACTTCGCCCAGCCCACGAACATCGGGACGCACACGCGCAGCGTCTTTGCGGCGGTGCCCGAGCTCAACCTGACTCTCGGCTACCAGATCACCCCGCGGATCTCGGTGTTCGCCGGCTATACCTTCATGTACGCGAGCAACGTGCTCCGCGCGCCGGCGCAGGTCAATCGAACCGTCAATCCCTTCGGAGCGCCGGCGTTCACCGACGATCCGCCGAGGCCTCGGATCGGGCCTGCCGGAGCCGTCGTTCAAGTTCAACTCATCGGGTTTCTGGGCCCAGGGCCCTCAACATCGGTCTCGCGTTCCGCTTCTAGAGCGATCTCCGACCGCCTTTCACGTCTACGAGCATCGGAGGGCGAACATTCATGATTACGCTGACCCGCCACTTCTCCCCGGCCATCGCGCTTGTCCTTGCATCGGTCGTAGTCCTCGCGGGCGGACCCGCCGACGCGAAGAGATCCTGGAGGGACAGGTAAGGCCGGAAGAATGCGAAAGCGGAAACCTGGCAGGGTGGGAGGGCGGAGCGGACAAGGATCTGTTCGTGAGCGGCAAGGAGTGCAAGATCTCGAAGGGCACGCACACGTATCGCCACGTGCACGTGTGGGGCAACGGCAAGCTCCACTTCGAGGACAAGGGCGAGGAGATCCACTTCTGGGCCACCGCGATCCTCGTCGAGACCGACGGCAGCCTGGTCGCGGGCAGAGCCGAGCAAGCGCTTCGGCGACGGATGGGCGGCAAGCTGACCATCCACCTCTATGGCGCGCCGCAGCCCTCCGGTGGCAGCGGTGTCGGGTGCCGCACCGGCGACACGTGCGGAGTGCCGGAGAAGATCTGGGTCTCCAACGTCGACGACCACGGCCATCCCGGCGACCCCGCGCAGGCCAGGAAGGTCTCGGACAAGGCGTTCGACGACGTGCGAGCCGAGTACCGAGGCCCGGTCGACGACTATTTCTACGCGTACCACCCGCTCTTCCATGACGAGGGCGACCCGAAAGCCTACTTCGGATACAAGGTGCTCGGCGTGTCACATGGCGGCACGCTCCAGCTCTACGGGAAGAAGGGCTCGTGCGTGTCGGGGTGCGAGAATCCCAGGACGACCGGCGAGAGCTGGGTCCGACTGAACCAGACGGTGAGCCCCGCTGACGCTGGCGAACAAGACCACGCTGATCGTCGATTCCGCGGTCGACTGGAAGGAAGGCGATCAGATCGTCGTCACGACGACGGACTACTTGCCCGGCCATTCGGAGCTGCTGACCGTCGCCGAGGACACCACGAACGGGAAGACGGTCAAGCTGCGGGAAAAGGTCACCTACCATCACAACGGCGAACGGTACCCGATTCCGAGCGAGGCCGTGAGCAAGCTGCAGCTGAGCGACGATGTCTCCAAGGGAGCGGAGACGCGGGCCGCGGTGGGGCTGCTCACCCGCAGCATCCGGATCGTCTCCGGAGGCGCGGAGGCGGAAAAAGAGTTCCCCGAAGTGGGGTCGGCGGAGTGCAACGACGGGGACCCGCGGACCAGCCAAGTGCTTTCTTCGGCGGCCACGTCGTGTTCAGCCAGGGGTTCACGATCCGTTCGAGATCCAGGGGTCGAGGTTCTACCAGCTCGGGCAGGGGGCCGGCTGGGCCACTACCCGTTGCACTTCCATCACGCGCGCAAGACGAATCCCGGCACGTTCGTGGCTGATTCGTCCATCTGGGATTCAATGACCCGCTGGATCGTCCTGCACGGGACGCAGGACGTCACCCTGGCCCGGAATGTCGGGTACCTGTCGGTCGGGCACGGGTTCTACCTGGAAGACGGGACCGAGATCAACAACAGCCTGCTCACCAACCTCGGGGTCTTTGCCCGCGCTGCCATCGCCAACCGGCAGAACCCTCGAAAGGTCCCGGGCATCCTCGCCGCGCCAGATCTCGACAGCATCGCAGACCTCGAGGACTTCCCTACAAGTCGGACTACGACCACCCCTCCGTGTTCTGGATCACGAACGGCTGGAACGACTTTCAGTACAACCTGGCGGTTGGCGCCGGTGCCTGCGGCTCGTGCTACTGGCTCGTGACGGCGGCCAACAGCGGGATGTCGCGCACGGTCGAAGGCAAGGGCCCGCGGTGGGAGTCGTACGCCTCCGCGCAGGCCACCCTCGGCCAGGCTGGTTCGACGCCGCTGCATGAAGTTCCTGGGCAATTCATGCAGCGCGGCCATGATGTCGTTCATCACGATCACCAAGACCGAGGCGTGCATCGGTGTGGGGAAGACAGACAATCCGGTCGGCTCCATTCCGGCGATCCCCAACCCGATGGCCGGCAACAAGGTGGTGGACAAGAAGCTGAATCTCGATTACTACCCGACGACCGACGGCAGCGGAGGTCGATTTGCCGTCCAGTGCGGCGGGCCGCTCGCCGATCCGAACGCCGACTGCAGCAAGGCGGCGCGATGCTCGGAAGGCAATCCGGATTGCATGGTGACGGTCCTCGACCACTTCACCACCTCGTTCAACTGGGCGGCGTTCAACTTCGCGGCGGTCTGGCTCCGTCCCCAGTGGTACCTCATGACGGACAGCGTGATCACGGATGTCCAGCAAGCAGGCCTCACCATGGTCACGGGCGGCGGCTACAGCGCCTCCGATGTGATCCCCGGCCACTGGGCGCTGACGAGGAAGAGCGTGTTCATCGGCCACACCCAGCCGGGGAAGCCGACGACGGAACCAGGGGTCCTCATGCCGGACAACCCGTTTGCGGCGGACGGCGGGCCGTTCAATCCGTACTCCGGCCTTCGCTGCGCGCAGGATGCGGCCCTCAATCGCCCGACGAACTACTGCATGTCCGTGGACGAGGGCGTCTCCTTCCAGATGAGCAACTTCGGGATGTATCAGCGCCTCTTCAGCGTGTACGACGGGCCCGCGTTCCAGGAGTCGAACGCCTATCTGAACATCAAGCGGCGGGAGATCGACGACTGCAAGCCCTTCACCGACGCCCCCAACAGGGTGGGCCGGTGCCAGGTCGGCCCGGAGATCGAGAAGCAGTTTCGCCAGAGCGCGTGGCTGGCCGGCGTCGTCCAGGGGCTTCCGTTGGGCTTGGCGACGGTGGAGAGCACGGACGTTCCCGTGTGCTACATGCCGAACGCCGCCATCGGATGGAAGCAGCCGAACGGCTTCTACTATCCGCCCGCGTTTCACTCGACCAACCTGTATTTCGGCAGGGATGACGCCCAGGGACAAGGTGGCGTCGACATCCGCCACTTCGTGGTCTCGCCGCTGTTCCTCGAGGGAAGCCTGACCCCCGACATCGGACAAGATCGGGAAGCAATACTGCGTGTGGAGCCGGACGCTCTTCAACGGCTTCGCGGGCAACGACCGCCAGACCGTGCTCAACGACGACGACGGGTCTCTGACGGGATACAAGGAGAGCATCTCCGTCAACCTGGATGACTTCTTCCTCGCGCCGGTCAAGGGGATCGAGTGCCGGTCCGAGCAGACGGCGAGGGTGAGTCCGTACGAGTACGTGACGACGGTGGTCTACCCTGCGTGCGTCATCGACGGGAAATGCGCCAAGGCGCCGAATCCCCCGCCGCCGGCTGGGAACGGTGAACAGAACCTCAACTTCGGGGACTGGAATCGCGCCTGCACGAACGAGAGCTGCTACGGCGTGCCGCTCTATCGGCAGGACCTCATGCCCAATGGCGACCGCGATCCGAATGACAAGAACAAGACGCTCCCCGCGGAGCATCCGGATGATGGGGCAGGAGACGGGACAGCGGAGCACACTCACGGTGAACCACGGCACATACTACCTCGACACGGCGGTGAGCGATGCCACGCAGCGCCAGTGCACGACGGCCCCGTGCGTGATCAACGAGTTCAAGAAGAACGAGACCTACTATCTCTTCCTGATCTTCGCGAAGAATTCCACGGAGCAGAAGTATCAGTTCTACGTGAGGACGGGCACGGACTTCGACCCTGCCTCGATCAGGATGGTGCAGGCGAACATCGGACCGAATCCCGTCAAGTTCTCGAACGACCTCGGCCTGTTGCCAGCCGGGCGGGCCAAGTGGCTCGACAAGGAGAAGGGATTCGTCGAGGTCACCATCAAGCTGACGGACCTGCCGAAACTCGATGCGAAGATCGAGGCCGCGCGGAAGAACAAGTGCCAACCCGCGACGTTCTGCACGTGGAACAGCACGAGCAAGACCTGTAACGACTGCGAATACGACAAGACGAGCGGGCAGTGCAAGGACAGTGGGGTCAGCAATATCTGTCACTGGGCCTCGGCGGACCTGGACTGCCCGGATGGTGGCTGCTTCGGCATTGCATTCACGTTGCCCGACAAGTTCTCGACGGAGCCGGCGCCGGCGGCGCGCGCCCGGCGGTGGCCTGCCTCACGGACGCCCCGCCGTGGAACGTGTCGCTCGACTCCCGCAAGGTGGATGACGGGGTGTGCCCGGCGGCGGATGACAAACGTCCCAACGACTTCTGCGAGGTACAGACCCTGAAGCGTTCACAGAACCGGCGGCGGTGAGGCGCGCGCGGCGAGCGTTCGTCAGAGCGGACTAGAACTCGACGTCGAGCTCCTCGATTATCTCGACCAGAGCACCAGCGGGTGGCCATCAGCGCGCAGGGCTGACGCTGGGCTCTCGCTTTCCCGTGAGGCGGCGAGGGATGAAAGGCAGAAGAGCCGAGCCCCGGTCGAGGAATTCCCGCTGCGCAACAATCACCGAAGGGTCGCCACGACCGGATCGGTCGTTCGCCCGGGGCGATGGCGCACCCCGAACAGCTAGTGGGGACGACTTCGACGAGCGGCCGCACCTGCTCGCGCGTGACGGTCATCGCGTAGTCCTCACGGGCGTGTTCGATGCCCTTGGTCACGACTTCGTCCTCGTCCTGCCCCTTGATGTCGGTGCCGCAGTCGCATCGGATGACGTAGAACACTCCGCTTCCTCCTAGGCCCGGCTAGAGCGCCCGGCGCGTCCTTTCGAATTTCTCCCACGTCTCGAGGTAGTGATGAATCTCCCCGATCACGACGGCGCCCTCGCCGACCGACGACGCCACGCGCTTGAGCGACCGCGACCGCACGTCGCCGACGGCGAAGATGCCGGGGACGGAGGTCTCGAAGTGCTGGGGCGTACGGACCAGCGGCCAGTCGTCCAGCAGTTTATCGTGGCTCAGGTCCGTCCCTGCGATGACAAACCCGTGGGCATCGATCTTGATGTCCCGTGGAAGCCAGCTCGTGCGGGGACGGGCGCCAATGAGCACGAAGAGGGCGTCTGCCTCGACGACGTTGGTCGTCCCCGCGGCCTCGTTCTCCAGCGTGAGGCTCTCCAGCGCCCGCGCGCCGCTGCCGTCAACGATGCGGGTGCGCAGGCGCACCGAGATGTTCTTGGCCGAGGCGATCTCGTGGATCAGGTACGCCGACATGCTCTTGGCCAGCGAGTCGCCTCGTACGACCAGGGTCACTTCGCTGGCCCACTTCGCGAGGTGCAGGGCCGCCTGGCCAGCCGAATTGCCGGCGCCGACGAGGTACACACGCCGCCCCTCGAGCTGCTTCGCCTCCGCCGGCGAGGCGCCATAGAACACGCCGCGACCGAGCAGCTGCTCCAGCGCGGGCAGTCCCAGCCGCGTGTAGGTGACACCCATGGCCAGCACCACGGCGCGAGCCCGGATCTGCTCGCCGTCGGTGGTCGTCAGGGTGTGAAATATCCGGCCGCACTCGAGACCGGAGATCTCCCGCATGGTCAGGAACCGGGTCCCGAATACCCACGCCTGCTGATAGGCGCGCTGCGCGAGTTCCGACCCGCTGATCCCCGGGCGAAGCCCAGGTAGTTGCGGATCATCGAGCTCGATCCCGCCTGGCCCCCGATCGCCTCCCGTTCGATCACGATCGTGTCGAGACCCTCCGAGGTGCCGTACCACCGCCGCCGCCAGGCCGGCGGGTCCGGCGCCGATGATCGCCACGTCGACTTCAGGCGAGCCGGTCAACGAGGTGGCAACGCCGTACGACTCGGCGAGTTCACGATTGGACGGGTCGATCAGGACCGCGCCGCCGAGAACGGTTACGATCGGCTCCCGCCGGCCGACCAATCCGAGCGCGGCCAACCTCGACTCACCGTCGGGTGAGTCGCTGGGAACGTAGCGGTTGGGGATGCCGTTTCGCGTGAGCAGGTTGCGCAGCTCGTGCCCTCGCGGCGATCCCTTCTCGGCCAACACGACGACCTCGTTCGAGGTTCCCTCGTAGGAGCGCGCCCACTCATAGAGGAATTCGCTGAGCGTTCGATGAAACACCTCGTCCCGGCGCCTTCCACGGTCGCAGCAGGTAGTAGTCGATGCACCCGCTCGCCACGCCACCCCGAATGGCCTCGGCCGTGGCCCTGTCACCCCAACCTCCGAACGGGATCACCACGGCCCGCTTGGTCCGCGGATGAATGTCCTTGACCGCGGACAGCATGTCGCGGCCGTTCATTTCGGTCATCCACAAACTCGCCATCACCACGGCAACCGGTTCCTTGTTGGCCTGCATGGCGCGTAGCGCCGCGAGCGCAGCCACGGGCGACGACTCGATCACGATCCGATAGTCCCTGCCATACCGGCCCACGAGCTCCGCGTGCAGACGATCACGCGATTCGCGCGTATCGTCCACCGCCAATATGACCGGTGGTATCGGCTCCAGTGGTCACGCGCCCAACGCAGGGTTAGGAAGAGTCACCGAAAAGTCCCTCCGAGCGAATCAGCACTCTGAGCGAGCTGCTCTCCGACGTATTCCGCACGCCGACATTCGGCGAGGTGATCGCGGGGTTCGTCGTCGAGGCATGCAAACGCCTTGACCAGCGGGCAGTAGCATGCGGGCGGATACGCTGCGCAATCATTGACGCTGAGGCCCTGAGCATTCTTTCTGTACGCGATATGCCTCGAGTGGCGCCATCGATAGTCCTTCTTCGTGTCCCCTGAAAATACAGTGAAGTTCCTGGCAGAGCAAGGCGGATGCGAGATGGATCCAGGAATTAGACCCGCTGGCGCAGGCGATGGATCGTCCGGCCAGCAGCGTCTGCGATCTCCTCGGCTGACGCGAAGGGGCAGCGCACCCGCCAGCTCGCGAGCGCCAGCCCTCAGCCGTTGCGATGAGATGGAGGAGGACACACACGGCCGCCGCATTGTCGTTGACGCGGGACCATGTGATGGGCGCACAGAACGAGGACACGGTTCCCCGACCCACGGCGTAGATCTCGCCTGTCCCGGCCGATCAGGAGGCGGGGCCGGGTTCCAGGGCGGGTCATCGCCCTCGCACGATGGCGCGCGGTCGCGTGCGCTGTCTCTGTGGGGAGAGGGGGCTGGTGGTCCGATAATGCCATCTTATGTTGCGTTGACGGGGCCCACGGACGGGGCCACGCCGCCGGCGGGCGTTCATGTTGCCTAGGGGTTACCTTCATCACATCGAGAACTGCGGAGCCTTCATCACATCGAGAACTGCCCGCCTGACGCCCGCCGGACGCACGCAACATGAACGTGACGGGTCGCCAGGGAGCAACCGAGCTCCGCCGAGGGAAAGCTGCATGCGGTCTGATATCGGAGGGCCCCATGGTGGTCGCCGTCCAGGCTCACCAGTTCTCGATGTGGTGAAGGTAGTCACCGTTAGAAAGAGTTCTCGATGTGATGAAGGCAGCCACACTAGGCTCTTGCGAGTCGGAGATGCCGAGCAGATCGTAGCCGTGGCGTTCCGACGCCCCGGCCCAGCCACGACCTCCAGGACCGGCGCGGTGGGCATGAAGTTGACACCGAAGCCGATGCGCACATCGTGACCTG
>ERZ1370068.3563-contig-2673_pt1 | contig 16397 bp, 24 predicted proteins | sample MGYA00561227_ERZ1370068 | MGnify/ENA primary metagenome ERZ1370068 (study PRJEB38410, sample SAMEA6850437) | metagenome | study: Metagenomic assessment of the ecological functions of the soil: analysis of the soil microbiota associated with the...
TTGCTACGTATTGCTCAGAAGGCGCGGCGGAAGAAGCGGCCCGGAGGAAACTGATCCGAGTCGCTACTGATCATGGCCAGGCAAAGCAACAACTTTGCCATCTCCGATCTCGGCTCGATGTACTTTGGCGGTTACCAGGAAGAGGAAGAAAGCCAGAACCTCATGGGCTACATTTACACCGACCGTCCGGTTTATCGGCCCACGCACAAAGTCAGCTTCAAAGGAATCCTGCGCGAGACGGACGAAGGTGGCGCGTACAAACCTGTCAGCGGCAACACCGTGAACGTCACGGTTGAAGATCCAAACGGCGCCAACATCTACACTCAGGAACTCCCGCTGTCTCCGCGCGGCACCTTTAAAGGCGAGCTGGAGATCGCCGAATCGGCGCCACTGGGCAGCTATCGCATCGTTGCGGAAACGGCCGAGGGGGGTCAGCCAGCCAGAGCTTTGAAGTCGCTGAATACAAGAAACCGGAATACAAGGTGACGGTTTCCGCACCCGGCAAATTCGTGCAAGCCGGACAGAAGGCAAACTTTCTCAATCGACGGGCGTTATTTCTTTGGAGCCCCGGTCGCGAATGCCGAAGTGAAATACTATATCTATCGCTCACGCTATTACGCCTGGGGTTTGGCGAAGAGGTCGACGATGGCACGGGCGACGAGTCGGACGGCGAAGATGAGTATTCTCAGTTTTACAGTGGCGGCGGCGACGACATGGTCCAGGAAAGCGAAGGCACGCTCGACGCGCGCGGCCACCTGAATGTCGAGTTCCCGGTTCCACAAACGGAAGAGACCGACACCTCAGACTACAGCTATCGGCTCGAAGCTCAGGTGACGGATTCCGCGCGCCGCACCATCAACGGCACGGCCAGCTTTGTCGCGACTCGCGGCACTATCGTCGCCAACGCCAATGCCGACCGTTACGTCTACAACAAAGGCGACGTCGCTAAAATCAAGGTAACCACGAGCGACTACGAAGGTCGCCCGGTTTCGACCAAGTGCAGCTGCAAATTGTCGAACGCACCTGGACCAAGAAGGATAAGCCGCCTGACGCCGATGAGTATTATTACCCTGAATATGAAATGCACGAACGCGCGATCGCCTATGCCGATGTGCAAACCGATTCGCAGGGCCAGACCAGCTACGACTACACCACCACCGAAGACGGCAACCTTTCGATCAAGACAGTGATTTGGGAAAACGGCCGCGCGGTCGCCACGCTGGGCGGTTATCTCTGGGTTACCGATCGGGAGTTTCCCTGGACCGATGCTTCGTACTACAGCGAGGACTACGAATCAATCAAGCTGGTGCCCGACAAAAAGTCATACCGAGTCGGCGAGACCGCTCACGTCCTGGCGATCCTGCCGACTGACAACGCCCATCTCCTGGTCAGTACGGAATTGAATACAGTGATGTCCGTGCAGAGTGTCAACTCGCCGGGCCGTTCGATCGTCCTCGACGTTCCCATCCAGGCCAACTTCTCGCCCGATGTGTTCCTCAGCGTGTCGTACATCAAGGGCGGCGACATGTACACGATGGACCAGCGCCTGGTTGTTGCCCGCGCGCGACAAGATGCTGAACCTCGAAATCATTTCCAACAAGAAAGAATACAAGCCGCGCGAGACGGCGTCGTATACGATCCTGGCGCGGAACGCCGACGGGGCGCCTGTCTCCGGCGCCGAGGTCAGCCTGGGCGTTGTCGACGAGGCCATCTACAGCGTCGCGCCGGACTACACTCCGCAACATCAAGAGCGAATTTTACGGAGTGCGCTACAACAGCGTCGAGACGCATCTCTCGATCAGCTACAGCTTCATCGGCTACGCGGGCGACAAACCGATGGAGTTGGCGAAGAACAAGGCGTCGTATCAACTCGCCGACTTCAAAAACGAAGGCGACCTGGTCCAACCGACGATCAGAAAGAACTTCAAGGACACCGCCTTCTGGCAACCTGACGTGATCACGGGGGCCGATGGCCGCGCCACAGTTAAAGTTAACCTGCCTGACAACCTGACCACCTGGCGTGCTACCGCACGCGGCGTGACCGCTGACACCAAAGTGGGCGCCACAAAATACAAGGTCGTTGCCCGCAAAGACGTAATCATGAGGCTCGAGACGCCGCGCTTCGTGACGCAGGGCGACACCGTCACGCTCTCCGGCATCGTTCACAACTATTTGAACGCCGACAAGTCGACGCAGATCTCCCTCGAAGTAGACGGAGCGCAACTGCAGAATTCCGGCAAGCAAACCGTCACCATCACCAAACAGGGTGAACATCGCATCGACTGGCAAATCTCCGCGCCGAACGTCGGCGAGATCAAACTCCTGGCCAAAGCGCTAACCGACACGGAGTCCGACGCAGTTGAGCTGCCGTTGACCGTCGTGCCGCGGGGCTTGCATCAGGTGAAGAATGAGTCCGCCACATCTGCTGACGAGAACGCGGAAAAGACTTTTTCGCTCAACCTGCCGCCAACCGCCGATGCGCGCGCGCGTAATTTGCGCATTGAGGTGGCGCCTTCCGTCGCGGGTACTCTGTTCGGCGCGCTCGATTACCTAACCACGTATCCTTACGGCTGCACTGAGCAGACAATGTCGAGTTTTCTGCCAAACGTGATCGTCACGCGGGCTCTGAAGGACGTTAAGTCGTCGTCAATCCGCGACTCAAACGACCTGCCAAAGAAAGTTCAGAAGGGCATGGATCGACTCTACGCCTATCAACACAACGACGGCGGCTGGGGCTGGTGGAAAGATGACGGGAGCGATCCCTTCATGACCGCGTACGTCGTGAGCGGGCTGACACTGGCAAAACAAAACGGTTATCAGCCGGACGAAAATCGCATCAACAGCGGCCGCGAGAAGTTGAAACAGATGCTTGGGTCAGGAACAACCGAGAACGGAACGCAGATCGATCTCGAAACCCGCTCGTTCATGGTCTATGCGCTCGAAGAAAGCGGCGGCGCCGACAGCGCCTACGTGGAGAAGGTGTTTAGCGAACGCGGCAATCTCGAGCCGTATGGCCGCGCGCTGCTGGCGTTGACTCTGAAACAACGCAAAGACGACAAACGCGCGCGCGAAGTCGCCGCCGACATCGAACGAACTGTAATCGCGGACGACCACTTCGCGCATTGGGAGTCGCGCCGCAAAGCGATGCTCGACTTTGCCGAATCAAACGACACCGAAGCCACCGCTCTTTCGCTGAAGGCGCTCGCGCAAATCAAACCCGATAGTTCGTTGCTGCCGCGCGTCGCGCGTCACCTGGTCTCGAATCGCCATAACAGCTTTGGTGGGAGTCGACCAAGGACACGGCGTTTGCGATCCTCGGACTCATCGACTATCTCAAGGTGAGCCATGAGCTTTCGCCGAACTATGACGTCGAGGTTTACCTGAACGGCGAGAATGTGCTGACGCAGCATGTTTCCGCGGCGGTCGCCTCGCAAACGTTTACCGTCACCCGCAAGGCTACTGACACGGCCGGCACGAATGACATTCGCGTCGTCAAACGCGGAGCCGGGATGCTCTACTTCTCAGCTTCGTTCGACTACTACACCGGCGAAGAAGACGTCGCGGCGCGTGGTTCCGCCGATTTGAATCTTACGCGCGAGTACCTGCGGCTCAAGATTGTCGAAGACGGCTACAAGCTCCAGTGGAAGACAGAGCCGTTGACCGGGGAAATTCACTCGGGCGACCTGATCGTCGTTAAATTGAAACTGGACGGCACGAAGGCCCGCCACCTGATGATCGAGGATCCGATTCCGGCGGGCGCGGAACAGGTCGAGAACGTCGGCAACCTGAATCTTGACTACACCTCCGGACAGGATTGGACTGACTGGTACAGCTCGCGCGAGTTTCGCGACAATCGAACGGTCTTCTTCATTGACTATTTTGACGGACAGATGACGTTGCGATACGCGATGCGCGTGCAGGTGCCGGGAAACTTTCGCGTGGCGCCGGCGCGGGCGGAGCGGATGTACCAGCCGTCGACGCAGGCAAACACCTGCGAGCGGGAAATTGACGTTCCTCGAAAGGAAATGATTGTACCGCCAGAAGATGGCCTTGGGACTTCGGTCTTAGGTCTTGGGTCTTTGATCTTGGTACTTTGAGCTTTTTTCCGCGAATTCGAGGTCAAAACGCAAAGCTCTAAGACCAAGACCTAAGGCCAAAGACCTTCTTATCGACGACCCGGGCGCTAAAGGACAAACTTATGTTGACTGAAACATTCCGTTCAATCGTCACCGCGGCTCGCAAAGTGTTGGCAAACTGGCGCGCGATGTTGCTGCTCGCCTTTGTGTATGCCGCGCTGTTGGCGACGCTCTACTTCTTTGTCGCCGTTCGCGAGGCGAGCATTGTGCAGGTGACCCTGACTTTTGCGCTCGCGATTGCCGCGCCGCTGCTTTTCTTCGTGCTCCAAAGCCTGGTCGCCAACCAAACGGACGAGACGTCGATCGGTTCATTGCTGAGAAGATCGCTCCAGGTTTTTGGAAGTTGATCCTGATCAGTTTACCGCTGATCGCGCTGGCAATTCTTGTCGCCTACTTGTTAGCGAAATGGCAAAACCATTTGGCCGCGAGTCTCGACAACTCGGCCAACGAATTGTCGCGTTCGCTGGCCGAGACCGCCAGTGGACCCCGCACCGCCGCCGCGCGGCCCATCCACTGGAAAGCCGCAATGATTTCCACTGTTCGCTACCTGGCTTTCGGACTGGTTCTGCCGCTGGCGGCAATTCACCTTTGGCTCGCGACCGCGCATGAGGGACTCGGAGGCGCGCTCCGCAAAATCAGATCGCATCTCGCGCGTGCCTTTGCGCCGCAATCCGTCCTTATCTACATTGCCGGCTTTTTGATCTTCGGCGTCGCCCCCTACTTTCTCCTGTTCCGAACCACTCAAACGAAACACGCCTGGATTGAGCTTTTCCTGCTGGTGGGGCGTCTCGCTGTAGTCTTTGCCCTGACTCTTTTGGGTGGGTGATCACGGTACGCGCGCTTGCGCCCTTCTCCACGCCGCCCAGCCAACCTGCGAACGAGGCGGTTTGATGCAGGCGGAGCGCTCAATGAAACTGCGGGGACTCCAGCACGCGCGAACCCCGTGCGCGGCAGCATGCCTGCGCTCCCAGCGTTGGCTTGCCTCCAAGTCGCTGCTGGTCCTGCTCATCATCGTCGTTTGCGTCGTGTGTCTTGGTTGGACCATCGCGCGCAGACCCGCCTGGCTTTCCCGGTTCTCCGCCTCTGCGGCCGCGGCAGATGACATCGACCAACGGCTGCAGCGCGCCGCCACCAATGCGCTCGGCAATCGCCGCGGGACCGTCATCGTGATGGATCCGCAAACCGGCCGTATTCAGCGCCGTAGTCAACTCCGAAACTCGCCTTTGCGGAGAGCCTGCCGCCCGGCTCAACCATTAAGCCGTTCACCGCACTGGCGGCGTTGCGCTCGGGTGTGATTGACGCAGACTCGCACACCGTCTGCCACGAAAAGTACTCCCGCGAGGACTTTCACACCACCTGTTCGCATCCTCGCGACTTGCCGCCCCTCGATCCGACTGACGCCATCGCCTATTCATGCAACTACTACTTCGGCAAGGTCGGCGAACGCCTGGCTGAGTCAGACTTTGACTCCACGCTGAACGAATTTGGCTTTGGCAAGCCGAGCGGAGTGAACGCCGATCGCGAGGCGCCCGAGGCGGTGCGGCGGAGCGATTGGCACGCGCAGAATGCGATGGGCGGCGGAGACTACCTGCGGGTCACGCCGATTCAACTGCTCGACGCCTATTCGGCCCTGGTGAACGGCGGTCACCTCTTAACGCCGCGGCTCGCTTCAGCGGCGAACTTCACGCCGAAACTCCGGGCGGACATCACTGTCAAAGCGGAACATCGCGACTTGATTCTGCGCGGGATGCGCGGCGCGGTTCGCTATGGCACGGCTGAGTCTGCCGGCCTCTATTCGTTGCCCGCGTACGTTTTTGGCAAAACCGGCACCGCTACCGAGATCGACGGCTTTCGCACCCAGGGGTGGTTTGTTGGTTTTGCGTCACCGCTCGCGTGAGGCGCGGCCGTTGGATGAGAACGTGGGCGCGCAGTCTGACAGCTCAGATCCGAAATCTGATCTCTCAAAGCCGGAAGAAGTAAAGCTCGCGGTGCTCGTCTTCCTGGCGAAAGCGCACGGCTCTGAAGCTGCGGAAGTCGCGCGGCCCATCTTTGCGGAATACGCGCAACTAAGAAACACCGACGGTGAGATCTCAAATCTCAAATCTGAGATCTCAAATGTGAGGACTGAGATCTCGGATTCCAAGCCTCCAGATCCCACCGCCGGCATCAACGTCTGTTGTGCGCGTTCACCTGGTTCGCGGAAAACATCACGCGCGCCATGCCGCTCGAAGACTACGTGCGCGGCGTGGTCGAGGCCGAAGGCAGCATGGAACGCGAGCCTGAAGCGCTGAAGGCCCTGGCCATTGCCAGCCGCACTTATATCCTCAAGAACCTGGGCCGGCATGCAAAGACGGCTACGACTTCTGCACGAACACTCACTGCCAGCGATATCATCCGACCGATCCGAGTTCGCTGGAAAACGTGCCCGAGGCGATCAGCCAGGCAGTCGCGACGACGAAAGGTGAGGTGCTGCGCGACAGCAACAATGAACTTGCCGCTGCGTACTTCAGCGCCTCGTGTGGCGGAGCGACTGCGAACATCGCCACGCTCTGGGGCGGCAACGCGCCGCCGTATTTGCGTGGGGTGCGAGATGAATATTGCACCGGCGAGGCGCACCATCAGTGGACCGACGTCATCTCGCCAGCGCGTCTGCTCAAAGCGTTGCAAACCGATCCGCGCACTAACGTGGGCGAACGCCTCCTGAGTATCGATGTCTTACGGAAGGACCCGAGCGGCCGAGCCGAAGTGATCGGGATCGAAGGTAATCGGCGCATCACCGTCAAGGGTTGGGACTTCAAGATCATCGTCGGTAGAGCGCTGGGCTGGAACCTGCTAAAGAGTTCGCGTTTTGAGATTTCGCGTTCGGGATCAAATTTCGTATTTCAAGGGAGCGGGTTTGGTCATGGCCTGGGCCTCTGCCAGGAGGGCGCGCACGTCATGGCGGAACGCGGCGCCAGTTACCAGCAAATCCTCGAAAGTATTTTCCCTCGACGCAAATCGTCGGCAGTAGCGCTGCAGACTGCGGGTGATCTGATGTGGGAGAGCCAGCGCCAGATCGGTACTCCAACAGTCTTGCTTGAGCACTACAAAATTGCCCGCGCCGGCGAAGCTGCCAGGGCAACTCGCCGGACTCTGCACAGCGAAGCATTTAATATCAACTATCCGAGCGCTGTCGACCAGCGCGAAGTAGAAGGTGTTGCTGAGTTTTCTCGACTCCAGCCGCAAGTCGCTGGTCGCGCGGGTCACCGCCGCCGGAGTTCGCGCCCAGTTCCCTGCTCTGGAAATCTTCATCAATGAAACGACTGGCGATTTTGTCGGGCGAACCGGTCTGCCGTCGTGGGCTGCGGCCGCAACTCGCGGGAACCAAATCGAATTGCAGCCGCTCGCAACCTTGAAGCGCCGGCGAATACTCGAAACAACTCTCCGCCACGAACTCGTACATAATTTGGTCGATATCGTTGGTCGCGGCCGAGCGCCGCGCTGGCTGGCGGAAGGCCTGGCGTTGAATCTCGCCGGCGAAGGTGCGTTGGTGGCGCGCTACGCGCCGCGCCAACCGATGACGACTGCAGAAATTGAGAAGCAGCTTGGCTATTCCATGTCAACGGTCTCAGCCGAAGACATGCGACGGGTTTATGCCGCCGCCTACAGCGAGGTCAGGCGACTGATCAAAAGTGAAGGCGAAGCGAGCGTCTGGCGGCGGGTGGCGAAGTAGGAGGCGGACCGAATGACAGTAGCCCGGCAGTTCACTGCCGGGTCAGGAAGCGAGACGAAAAGAGTCCGCGAGCGGACGGCTGAATAGCAGCGCCGAACATCAGAATCGTCAGTCGTCCGTTTGATCGGACTTCATCGCAAACTTCGCCCTTCCCCAGCGATGAATCGCTGGGCTATTCTCAGTCGTCCGCGGACGCGGACCGAGCACTCGGCGCCCCAAACACAATGCACAAAGCCAAACTCAGCCAACGCCTGATTAGTCTGCTGGTTGCGACCTTGATTCTGGCCGCGCCACTCTCCGCGCAGCAGAGGCGAGGCGCCGCGCCCCGGAAACCTGTGCCAGTGGAGCCTGTCGCCCCGCCGCCGACCTTCGACACGCTCCTGGCCGCTGACAGCTTCAAAATCTATTGTGAGATAAGGGGCGCGGGCGGCTTGATTCGTTCATCCGCAGTGACCGATCTGCTCGAGCCGCTGATGAAATTCGGCGGCCCGCCCAAAGAGTTCAACGCAATGGTAGCGTGGCTTAACGCGCACGCCGACGTGCTCGCCGGATCACGCGTGATGATCGCTGGCTGGGCATCAAGGCCTAAACTGCCAAACGTTCTAATCGCGATCGAGTTCTCTTCAGCCGAGGATGCGAAGAAGTTTTATCCGGCGTTCCGCGACTTCCTTCCCACCCTCATGCCCACCCCCACGCCAACGCCGTCGCCCACACCAACTCCTGCCGGCACACCGGCGCAATCGGCGGTTGTCTCCGCTGTCGCCGGTGAGGCGGAGACTGAGCACCGGTGTAGGCGTCGCGCCGGTAACTCCGGTGCGCAACATCGCAGTGGCTGCGGAACCTCAACCGGCGCCCACGCCGACCGTACCAAATGAAACAATTGGGCACGCTGGTGCTGCTCAGCGACACGGCGTTCAAGTTGAGCGATCTACAACCGCGTGACAGCAAACGGCTGGAAGAAGATCAAAATTTCATACTGGCGCGAAATCGTTTTGCATCGGAGTCGGTCTTTCTTTACGTTGACGTCAAGACGATTGAACAGGAAGAAAAGGATCGCGAGAAGAAATACGAAGAGGAGGAGCAAAAGCGCGCAGAGAGCGAGGCTCTCCAGGTGCAGGTGCCGGCCGAGTCGCCCGAGTAAGCAAGCCGAAACGACCTTGCCCGGACCCGAGGAGCAGGCCACGCCTCCTGATGAAGCGGAGTTGGTCGTCCCTGAGACCGTTCCGAACGTCAATACAGCTGAGCCACAAACGTCGAACGACGGCACTCTTTCGGCTACTCCCCAGCGTGGTAACGACGAAGTCAACCCGCTTATCTTTACTTCGTTGTGGGGCGCGTTGTTCGGCGGACAAAGCAGAGTGGCCGGATGCCGTGGCTGCCGCGATAGGCTTTGAAGGCGATGCCTACGTGGTTCGCACCTTGATAATCAACCGCGCCTGAAAACAAAGCCACCGCCATCCCATTCGCGCCGCAATTTGTTTCCGGCCCGGCGCTTGTTCCTGAGTCTCCCAACATCTTTCCCGCCGACGTTGACCTCTTCGTCAGCGCTTCACTCGACTACGTCAGGTCTACGAGGGCATGATCAAAGCGCTCGCCGAGGCTGAGCAACTTTCCCGAAAGTACGCTCGCCGGTACGGTCGACGCAGGCGTTAAGGAGGAGCCCGCTCCCGGGTCGCCTTTTTGTCGCCTATGAAAGAAACTGGGGCTGAAGATCAAAGACGATATCCTGCCGTTGCTCGGAAATGAGTTGGCGATGGCGCTGCCAAAGCCACCGCCCCCGCCAACTGCTGCGCCTGCCAGCCCAGCCGACTCGGGCGACGACAGAGACCAAGCCGACCGCCGGCGCCCAAAAGAACGCCAAACCGGCAGAGCCAACCCCGGTCGTTGCTATCTCAATTAAGGACCGGGAAGCAGTGGCCAGATTGATACCAAAGATTGTTGAGTCCCTGGGCTTCAAAGGCGCGAACCTGTTCGCCCAAACTGAAAGACGCGACGGCGTCGAAATCGTTTCTTACGGAAACATTTTCGTCTACGCCTTCGTGGACAACTTCCTGGTGGTGTCGGCAGATGCCGCCGCTACGCGACAAGTCGTTGATTCCTACCTGAATCATCAGACGCTCTCGTCAAACAGTCATTTTCGAAACTTCACTCGCTGGCAGCCGCGTCAGGTTCTGGGCCAGGTCTACATTGCGCCTGGTCTGGTCGAACAGTACAACCCGATCTTTGGCTCGCGCGGGAGTACCGATCAAACAATGAGCGACTACCTGTCGCGGGTGAATCCCGTGATCGACCCGTTGACTTACGCGCTTTCCAACGACGGCCAAGGTCCGCTTCACGAACTGCACATACCCAGGAATCTGCTCACGGTGCTCGTAGCCGGATTTTCAAATGAGACGGCTGCATCAGCGCTCCAGACAAACCAGGTAATGGCGCAAAATGCGTTGCGAACGATCGCCAGTGCGGAGGTTGTGTTTATGGAAAACACCGGCGAAGGTCGTTACGGAACACTTGATGAATTAGCCTTGAAAACTCTCATCAGCAAAGACTACTTACAGGAGTTATGGTTACACTGTTGAGATAACGGCGTCGGGAAGCCGATTTGAAGCGAGTGCGATCCCGTTGGAATATGGCAAGACGGGAAAACTGTCTTACTTCATCGATGAAAGCGGTGTCTTGCGCGCGGGCGACCACGGCGGCGGCGCTGCGACAGTTGCCGAGACCAGCCACACTGAGTAGGTGGTTCAGTCCTCGAGTTCTGAGTCCTGAGTTCTTGGTCTTCGGTTTTAGGTCCTCAATTCTGACTCCAAATTCTGACTTGAATTCTGACTCCGAATTCTGACTCCTGACTCCCAAGTCTTTCAAAGATTATCAATCTCAACCGGCTCGACCGGCTCTGCAAGTTCAAACCCAAACACCCGCGAATAAAAATAGAGCTCGCCATCCAGCGCGCGTTTGATGTTCTTCGCCTGACGAAAGCCGTGTTGCTCGCCCGCAAACGGCAGGTACGCAACCGGAATCCCTTTCGCCCTGAGCGCCTCAACCATCGTTTCCGCCTGATTGGGCGGCACCACTTTGTCCTCGAGACCCTGAAAAAGATCGTCGGACACGAAAGACGGTCGGTGAAGTTGATCGGCGACCGATCAAGATAGATGTCGCGTCGCGCCGGGTAGGGCCCCATCAACCCGTCGAGATAGCGCGACTCAAACTTGTGCGTCTCTTTCGCCAACGCTTCGGCATCGCTGACGCCATAGTGGCTCGCGCCGGCATTGAAGGTATCGCGGAACGTGAGCGCGCAGAGTGTTGTGTATCCGCCGGCGCTGCCGCCGGTAATCATCAGTCGGTCGCCGTCCACCTCGCCTTTTCCAACCAGATAGCGCGCCCCATTGGCACAGTCGTCGACGTCAACAATCCCCCACTTGTCTTTCAGACGCTCGCGGTAAGCCCGCGCCAAAGCCGGTGCTGCCGCCATAGTTCACGTCGAGCACTGCGATGCCGCGGCTGGTCCAATATTGAATACTGAGACTCAAGGCCGTGGCCGCGGCGGACGTGGGCCCACCATGGCTTTGGACCAACAGCGGCGGCCGCTCGCCGGGCGGGCCGGCATAGTCTCGATTTCGCGCCGGGTAGTAAAATCCGTGCGCGGTCATGCCATCCTCGGTGGGAAACTCGACCGCCAGCGGTGTTGAGAGATAACCGGCATCTATTTCCAGACTGTTGGAACGACGCAATACCTCGAGAAGTTCTCGTGGCCACGTCAAGCCTGACGATCGAGGCGGCTTCGGTCGCCGAACCGGCTCGCATCACGGCGAAACCCGCCCCTGCCCGCAGATATTTTAGGTCCGCGTAAAAACAATCGATTGGCTCAAAGTTCCTCGTGCCCGTATCGATGAACGCGAGGCGCGAGAGACCATTTTGAATGTAAGAGCAAACCATGCGCTCCGCGGATTCGAACGCGTAAGTCGACATGCCAAACACCCACTGCGGCATGCCAAATTCAGCTTGCATTTCGCCGAGCGCCACAGCGTTTCCGTCCGTCTCGGCCACGTTCAACAGGTAGAGATTCCACCAGCCGCTCCGGTCTGAGACAAAACAAAGCTTGCCGTCCGGCGACCACTCCGGCTGAAAAATCGACTCCTCCGGCCCACCGGCAACGCACTCGCTCTTTGCCACTCGTCCGTCGGCGCCCAATTGACCAACCCAAAGCTCGCAGCCGTCCCAGGGCATGTTCGGATGGTTCCACGTCAGCCAGGCCAAACGGGAGCCGTCCGGGCTCAGCCGCGGCGATGAATAGAAATCATTCCCTGAAACCAACACTTCGCCGGAAGTTTCATTGCCGTCAAGTCTCAGGCTCACCAACGTGTTCACCGCTTCGCGGCCGGCTACGGTGTGGTCTTCGCGAACACAAATCAAGCGGTCGCGGGCCTGATCGATGGTTGCGTCAGCGTAGCGAAACTCGCCGGCGCGCGGTGATGGCCTCAGGCGGCGCGCCGTTTCTCTGCAGGTACAGTCGCTGGTCGGCAAAGTTGGAAAAATAGACAACGCCGTCGCTCACGGCGTAGTCACCACCACCATATTCGTGGACCCGGGTGCGCGTTGAAGGGCGACGGCGTTGACGTCAGTAATAGCGCCGGCTGCATCGCGTTTCACAATCACATTACGACCGCCCTCCGTAGGACGCATCTCAACCAGTAAACAGTCCGAACCGTCAATCAGCGGCTGCAGACAATCCAATTGACCCGCTAACAATCGAGGTCGGTTGTTATCGGCGACTTCATGAACCGTAAAGGCGCGACGCGAGGTTCGTGCATGGGAATTGTCTCCAGTTAAGTTAGTGGTGTTGAGTCTCTGCTTCAATTTTAGGTTTAGGGACCAGAGGTGCGACGCTGGTACGAGTCTTCACCGACCAAGGTTTTGCGGATAGTTTTGTTACGCTCCCGTGAAGTCTTTGCAAGATTGCTGCAACCATCGGTCGCATGGGCCGAGGCTAATATCCGGCATCGTTAATTCTCCATGGGAGAACTGAGATAAAAGCAAGGGCGCCGGTCTTGGGGAGGTCGGCGCCCATCGTCTTTTTGAAATCCGAAATCTCGGATCTCAGAACGGGTTGGGCCACCTCAAGAGCGCAAACGTTACTTTCCTAACCTCCACTCGCTTCACTCCCTGCGCTTCCTTCACGCACATTCACTTCTGTCGTCAACGATCCGCTACTCAGTTCCAGGGTTACGGTATAGGCTCCGGGCTGAACCCAGGCGAGCGCATCACGCTCCGAAAGCGTTTCGGCCTGGCGTTGGCCGCTTCTTCGTTCGTCACTTTCTCTGTCCACTTCAAATCCCAGGTGACCCGATGCAGCCCGGCGGCGCCCGGGCCCGCTGGCGAACGAACTGTCTTCCCAGTCTTGTCCTTAATCGTCAGCGTAACCTCGGCGCCGACGTTTTCGCGCAGGTAGTAAGAGATGGTAGTGCCGAAAGGCGGATTCTCGGCGCGGAAAAACATGTCGCCATTCAGCTCTTCAATCGTGGCGCCGTAAGTGTAACGCAGTTTTGAACAGCGTGCCCGGCTGATCTCAAAAGATGGGCCGATTTTTCAAGCACGCGCGCGTTCATCTGTTCGAAGGGCGCGATGTCGGCAATCCAGATGGCGCGACCAAAAGTTCCAACAACCAGCTCGTGTTCCCGTGTCTGAACGGTTATCGCCCGCACGCCTACCGTCGGCAGATTGTTTTTTAACTGCACCCAATGCCGGCCGCGATCAATCGTCAGGAAGACCCCAAACTCCGTTCCCGCAAACAAGAGGTCAGGATTGACCGGATCTTCGCGTATGACATAGCTGGATCCACCGTGCGGCAAGTCGCCGGTAATGTCGGTCCACGTTTGGCCGTAATCGTTGGTGGCATATAGGTAGGGCTGGTGGTCTTCGCGCGTGTGGGCATCGTAGGCCACGTATGCCCTGCCCTGCTCGAAACGCGAGGCTTCTATTTCGCCGACCACGCGCATAAGTCGGAGCGCCGCTCGGGAAGTTTCCCGTGACGTTGGTCCATGACGCGCCACCATCGCGAGTCACATAAATCAGGACCATCGTCTGCTCCCGTCCAAATCACCCTGGCATTGAGTGGCGATTCGGCGATTGAGAACAGGGCGCCATAACTGTGATAACCAGTGTAGTCCGTTTTGCTGCCCTTCAAATTCTGATCTTGTTGAGCGGTAAGGTCGGACTGACAACTTCCCACTTCTCTCCGCGGTTCGTGAACTTGAACAAGTAGTTGCTGCCGAGATAAAGGACGGTGGGATCGTGCCCGGACATTATCATCGGCGGGGTCCAGTCATAACGAAACGAATGCAGCCCGCGTTTCTTTGCCTCAGCCGGATCAGGCAAAAGCTCTTTGCGGTCCCACGTGCGCAGATCGAGCCGTGAGAAATTGCCCAAACTCCTGGACCATGTAGATGACATTTGGATCGGTCGGGTCGGCTTGAATGGCCATGCCGTCGCCGTTGAATCGCAGCTTGATCCAATCGTGATTGGTGATGCCCTCGTTATCGTAGGTCTGACTGGGCCCCAGCCAGTGGCCGGTGTCCTGCATGCCGCCATAAACGTAGTAAGGATCCTGATTGTCGACGGCGACTTCGTAAAACTGTCCAATCGGCAGCACAGCCTGCTGCCAGGTGGCGCCGCGGTTGTAAGAAATGTTGACGCCGCCATCGCCGCCCATAATCAAATGCTCGGGATCTCGCGGGTCGATCCAGATACCGTGCTGATCGTTGTGCACGTGCTTCATGTTTGCCTTCACGAGCGTCTTGCCGCCGTCGGTGGAGACCATCAGATCAAACACCGGCATCCAAATACGGTTGTCGTCGCCCGGATCGACATTGATGCGATCATAGTAGTAGCTGGTCATGGTCGGGTTCATGCGCTGCCAGCTCTGCGCCGCCGTCCGCCGAGCGAAAGATGCCGCCGGTGTCGATGGTCCGCTTGCCGCCGGGCGCCGGCTCGCCGGTCAGGATTGCTGCATAAACAATCTTCCGGATTGTGACGCGCGACGGCCACGGTAATCTTTCCCATCTCTTCTTTGGGCAAACCGTTCGTGAGTCTGGTCCAACGCCGGCCGCCGTCGGTCGTTTTGTATAAACCGCTTTCCGGCCCCGACTCAGCCATGTCGCCACCGCCAAAACGGAATCGCTGCCACGCCGCCGCGTAGAAGCACCTCTGGGTTCTTCGGATCCGCTTGCAAGTCGATGAAGCCGGTTGTGTCATTGACGTAAAGTATCTTGTTCCAGGTCTTGCCGCCGTCAGTTGTTTTGAAAATTCCGCGCTCGTCGTTTCGCCCCCACTCATAACCCATCGCCGCGACGTAAACCGTGTCAGGCCTGGTTGGATGAATCACGATCGGCGCTAATCTGCCGGCTCTCGGGCAGGCCCATGTGCGTCCAGGTCTTGCCGCCGTCGGTGGATTTGTAGACGCCGTCGCCCCACGAATTCGCGCGCGTGTTTGCCGGTTCGCCGGTTCCCACCCAAACGAGATTCGAATTCGAGTGAGCAATGGCAACCGCGCCGGTCGAGGCAGCTGTTTGGTTGTCGAAGATCGGCAGCAGCGTGGTGCCGTTGTCCGTGCTCTTCCATAAACCGCCGCCCGCGGTGCAAACGTAAAATGTCTTCGGATCGTTCTCGTCGCCAACGACTTGCCAAACGCGACCGGCCGGACTCGACGGGCCAACGAGGCGCCACTTGAATTCGGACAGCAGATTCGGATTGAGCTGAGTTGCCGCGGTTTGCGCCCGGACCGGCAAGCCGACTAACACAAGGAACAAGAACAGCATGAGCACAGAAAGCGGCCGTCGCGAGTTTCTCAAGGTTTTCCTCACTTAGACTGGCGCTGGAAATAAAAGGAGCATCCGCAGATTACGCTGATTACACAGATTTGGACAAGACCAAGGGAATCAAGCCTCTCAGTTGAGTCCAACTTACCTGCGTCGAATCTGTGGAATCTGTGTAATCTGCGGATTGAGGTCCGCATTGCCGTTGACTCACAACTGAAACCGGATCACAATTCGCACACACTCCAACCCAGCTCGAAAGGTGGTCTCTGTCATGCGCCGATCGCTCGTTGCCATAATCGCATTTGCTCTGTTACTCGTTTCGGCTCCACAACCCACGTCGCGCGCGCAGACGTTTCGCCCCGTCGTCCGCGGCAAGCGCGGTGTCGTTGCCGGCGGGCAGCCGTTGTCGGTCGAAGCCGGCTTGAGAATTCTGCAGCAGGGCGGCAACGCTGTTGACGCCGGCGTGGCGACCATCCTCGCGGCTTCAGTGATCGAGGTTTTCCCACTTCTCTTTCGGCGGTGAAGTGCCGATCCTGATCAAGCTCAAAGGCGACAGCCGCGTAGTGGTTGTGGAAGGCATGGGCCAGGCACCGCTGAAAGCAACGCGCGAATTCTTTGTGAACAGAAAGACCACCGGAGATCTAGCCACCGCGCCTGACTCCGCCCGGGCCCAGGCCGGCAGCGCAGATATGCCAACAATGGCCGGCGCCAGGTCGGGTTTGATTCCCTCCACTGGTC
>ERZ1370068.7044-contig-5987_pt1 | contig 16375 bp, 25 predicted proteins | sample MGYA00561227_ERZ1370068 | MGnify/ENA primary metagenome ERZ1370068 (study PRJEB38410, sample SAMEA6850437) | metagenome | study: Metagenomic assessment of the ecological functions of the soil: analysis of the soil microbiota associated with the...
CGTTCTTCGACAACTCCCCGAGGGTCGGCCATGGCAGCGCTCCTGGACATTTCAGGCGAGCTCCCCACCGACGCCGAATACCGCCGGCTATCGACCCTGTTGAAGCGCGGACGCGACGATGGAGACAAGCGATGAGCGATGTTTTTCGGCAATGGCGCCGCTCTGGATGGGGCTCCAGCTTCTCGTCAAAGCGTCGATGCTCGTCGGCGCGGCCCTCCGTCGTGCAGTGGCTGATCGGCGCCCGGTCGTCGGCCGCCGCGCGCCACCTCTCCTGGTCCATCGTGGTGGACCGGCCTGCTGGGTCTTCCGCTGCCTCTCCGGCAGTCCTTCCGACCTGGGAGGTCGCGCTTCCTGTTTCGAGGAGTCTGGAGCGTCAAGCCCGCAAATGGGGACGTCGATCCGAGTCCGGGAGCACCCGGATTCGATTGTCCGCTCTTCCGCCGTCGATTCTCCAGCGCGTCCGCCGCGCCGGCGACCGATGCGCCACCCGTGCAGGAGAAGCCGTCGATGTCATGGCCCACGGCTCTCGTCGTGCTTTACGCGTGGGGAGCCCTCGTGCTCCTGACATATCTGGCGGCGGAGCAGCTGTCCGTGCGACGCTCTCGCCATGCAGGCAACTGAGATCGTTGACCACGGATGGAGGCAGATGCTCGACGAGTGCCGGCGCAGCCTCGCATCGAGCATCCCGTGCGTCTGTTGCCGGAGCCGGCAGCGCCACGATGCCGATGGTCTTCCGGGTTGCGATCGCCGGCCATCCTGCTTCCGGCCATCGCTGACATGTGGGACGACGATCGCCGCCGGGCCGTTGTGCTGCACGAGCTCGCTCACGTCAGCCGGCGCGACTGCCTGACCCAGACCGCTCGGGGCGATTGCGTGCGCAGCCTGTTGGCCCCACCCGGGCGTGTGGTGGGATCGCGCGCCGGCTTCGTATCGAGCGTGAGTTGGCCTGTGACGATCTCGTGTTGACGGCCGGCACCAGCGCACGGGACTACGCCGGGCATCTGCTGGAGCTGGCGCATACGCTCGGAGGCGGCCGCGCCCGGCGCTCGTCGTCACTGTGGCACGACCCCGGCAGCTCGAAGGACGGATGCTCGCGGTCATGGACACCGGCCGGAGCCGTGTGGTTCCAGGCATTCGGGCCCGCCTCGCGAGTGTGGCGGTGGCGGCTGCTCTCGTGTTGCCGCTCGCCAGCGCGGACGCTGTCCTCGTGGATGCGACTGCCGCGCTGCCGCCCGATACGAGCGTTGCCCTCCCGCACGACACTTCTGCTGTTGCCCACGCGCGAGCACCGAATCCGCTCGGCAAGCGCCGCCTGCGGCACCAGCCAAAGAAGAACACGGGGAGTTTCGAATCGCACGGAAGGTTCGGACGGGATTCAGCAATCGACCTTCCATGGCACCGTGGGAGATCCGGCAGAGTCGAAAACCGGCACCGTTCACCTTCGATTGACCGACGGCGATTGGAGCTCAGGGTTCTCAATTCCAGTCGACCGACTCGAGGGCGTCTCGTCCGCCCAGCTCACGAGCGCCAGCGGGCCCGTCAAGTTCAGCATCCGGCGCGACGCAGGGACGTTCGCCTTCGAGGGCACGGCGAGGGACGGTGTCGCCGGCGGCGTGTTCTACTTCAACCCCAACACGGGATTCGGCCCGGAGGCTCGAGAAACGGGGCTATGGCCGGCCGACCGACGCCGAACAGTACTCGCTTGCGCGAGGTGACATCGGCTTCGCGTTCCTCGACGAGCTCACCAAACAGGGCATTTACTCACGGCCCTCGATCTCCCAGCTGGTTCGCGCTGGGGACCACGGCGCCCACTTCGACTATCTGCGCGAGATGGGTGCCGCGGGCTATCACCTGGGTTCGATAGACGTTGATCAGGCTGCGGGATCACGGCGTGACGCCGGACTTCATCCGCGAGCTCTCGGCCCAGAACGTCAAGAACCTTTCGGCCGACGAGCTGCAGCGCATTCGCGATCATGGGCGTGAACGGCGAGCACATTCGCGAATTCCGAGGCTCGGCTTCGGATCCGGCAACCGTGGAACAGCTCGTGACTGCGCGCGACCACGGGGTGAATCCTGACTACGTTCGCGAGATGACGACGCTCAGCCAGCGCAAGCTGACGCTAGGAGCTGATTCGCATGCGCGACCACGGCGTCGGATCGAACTTCGCTCGTGAGCTTCGTGAGCTCGGTCAGACGCTGACGGTGGAGGGAGCTCGTGAAAGCGAAGGATCGCGGGTGTCCACCGACTTCGTGCGCGAGCTCGCATCGCTCGGCTATCGCAATCTGCCGCTGGAGACGCTGGTGCGGCTGCGCGATCACGGTGTGACGCCGAGCTTCGTCAGCGAGCTGAAAACCACTCGGCCTACGATAAGCTCGACCTCGAGGATCTCGTCAGCCTCAAAGACCATGGCGTCACGCCCGACAAGATCCGGCGTGCGAACGATCGGGCGGGAACCCGGCTGCCGCTGGACATGATCAGGGCGCTGGCCAACGGCGGGATGAGTGGGGGCAGGGGCGAACAAAGCCTCCTTCCGATTTCGCGGTCAGCGTCAGTGCCCTCCGCGGAGAGGATGGAAGTGCGAGGTCGCGAGAGACGCGAAGCGAATAGCCTTACGGTTGGCGGTTCCCGTCCTCATCCGGAATTTCCATCTCCAGCAAGGCGGAGCTCAACGACTTGCCGTGAACGTCGAGCGCGAGGGTGCGAGTGACGCTGCCACCGATCCTGCCGTGCAGGACGAAGTTGAGCGCGCCGATGGTCGGGATCTCGTAGCGGACGACCTCGCCGTCGAACAGATCGACGAAATGTGTCCTGACCCGGTCTGCCGTCACGTGGCGAACGAGTATCGGATAGTGCCGTTCGTCGAACGCGATGAGCGAGATGTTGAGGATGGCGCCCTTGTCTCCTGTTCGCGAGTGGCCGATCGCCCGCAGCTTCATGTCAGAGCAGCTCGCAGCTGACTGCGCACGACACGAGCTCGCGCGGCAGGAACGTGGAGCACATCGACAGCAACTCGCGCGTCGCGGACGTCGCGCCGCCGCCGCCGGCCGGCCCGTTCGTGCATAACGCCTCGACTTCTGACCCGATTCGTCTGGCATCGCCGATCGGTCGGCGTCCGCGCCGCGACTCGGAAGCCGAACCTCGTAGGAACTGGTGTGCCCAGAGATTCGAGCGCCATGGAGTGCATCGACACCAATCAGGTCCCGTTCGGATATCGTCCGGGGAAACGCCCATCCGTTGCAGCCGTTGGGCCACAATGGCTCTCGGCGGAGTACGGGCGCGGTCGGCGCGCACCTGGCGCCGGCATACAGATCTGACCCTCGCCGATGTTACCCGTCGAGACAGCCCACGGACACTTTCAGCGATTCAGGGCGCGGCCAGCCGATGGCTCCGTCGACGGCGACACGGATCCGGTCCGGCGTCCGTGATTCGGACGCGGCTGAAGTCCGCCCTCGTATCAGGCGTCAAAATACGCTGATGGATCGTGGATCTCGTAGAGCAACTGCTTCTTTGCACGTCGCAGTGGTGACGCAACCTCCGGAACCAGGCACCTTCGTGATGATGAACGGTCCCTGCGCGGGCACCTCCGCAATCGGGAACCCCAGACGGCTCAGATCTCCGACCTCCTTGTAGCCCGGATCGGCAAAGTACCCGCCGGTAATCTGCCCGGCGCATTCGGAGCAGGTGTCCCACGAGCGTCGCGCGGCCAAGCTCGACCACAGATTCAGCGGCCAGCCGAACTCGTGAGCGAGCGGCGCGACGAAGAGCGTACGGATCTGCCGCCCTTCCCGTAATCACGACGTCCGCCCCTGCGGCGAGCGCTTCGACGATGGGCTCCGCGCCGATGCGTACGCGTTGGCCTGAGATCAATCTGTTCTCGATCGTCGCAATCGGCTTCCCTGTTTCGAGATCACGCAGTTGCGTTGTTTGACCAGTTCGAGCACGTCGTCGCCGGTTACTGTCGCAATCGACAGGCCGCGAATTCCGACATCTCGAGCGACCTCTTTGATGACTCGCGCGGCTGCGCCCGGGTTCGCGGCTCCCATGTTGGTGATGATCTCGATCCTGTGTTCGACCACACGCGGGCAGCACGGCCAGCATGCGCTCGGCGAGCATTGATCGAACCCGGTCCGCGCGTCCCTGGCCTTTGGCCTGCTGAGCGATGGCGATCGTGCGTTCAGCCAGGCACTCGAAGATCAGGTGGTAGTCCAGCCTGTCCGTGTGGCGAGCTCGATCGCCGGGTCGATGCGATCGCCCGAGAACCCGGCGCCGCTGCCAATCCGAAGCACCTTCGCGTCCTTCACAGGGGAAGACCCTAGAGCCACGGAAGCCAACGTCATCAGCACGGAGGCCGCGAACAGAAACGGAGCCGTGAAGCGCTGATGATCTCCGAGCTCGATGCCAGTCAGGCCCACGACGAGGAACGTTGCGGGCGTGAGCGGGCTCACCGGGAAACCAGTCGTCATCTGCCCGAGAAGAGCCGCCTGGCCGAGTGTGAATCGCCGGGACACCGAGGGTCCGGCCGACTTCCGCCACGACGGGCAGCGCGCCGAGATAGAACGAGTCCGGGTCGAAGAGGAGGCTGAGGGGCATCGAGACGAGTCCGAGCGCGAACGGCATGTGGGTCGCCATCGACACGGGCACCGCGTGGGCCACCGACAGCGCCATGGCCTTGAGCATGCCGGAGCCTGTCATGATCCCTGTGAAGGCGCCGGCGGCGAGCAGGATTGCGGCCATCATCACGGCGGCCCCTGGCATGAGCGTCTACCCGACCGCGCTGCAGCTCCGACGAGCCGTAGTTCACGGTCAACGCGACTGCCGTGCCGAGCATGAACAGGACCGCCGGATCGACGACACCCGAGATCAAGACGGCCATCAGGAACAGCGTGAGTAGCGGCATTGATCCAGAATCGACGCGGTCGCCGGAGCCGCCGTTCCTCGTCGGTCAGCTGGCGCGCCGAGGTGGCGCATGGCTTCAATCCTCGAAGGCCCAAGGCGGCGCTTCCTCGCGCGCGCCCAGCAGTACGCGACCAGGAATACGAAGGCCAGACCCACCGCCTTGCGGGAATCATCGGCCGAAACAGCTCGGTCGTCGAGATGTGCAGGGCGGCCGATGCCCGCAGCGTCGGGCCGGTCCAAGGCAGGAAGTTGACGCCCGCGGCCATCGATGCGACACATGCCAGAATGCGGCGGTCCATTCCCAGGCGGTCGATAGAGGCAACATCGCGGGTACGGTCACGAGAAAGGTGACGGCCCCGGATCCGTCAAGGTGCACCAGGAGAGCCAGAAGCGCCGAGCCCATCACAATTCGGGTCGGCCGTGTGCCGACGGCTACAAGGATGCGATCGACAATTGGATCCAGCATGCCGGCGTCGGTCATGACGCCAAAGCAGAGAATCGCGAAGACGAACATCGCCGCGACGGACGCGATCTGTTGGATGCCGGCGAGAGATGAACTGTCCCGTCGTCAGGCCGAAGCCGCCGGCAATCGCGGCGGCCGTGGGGACCATGATGAGTGCCACGAGAGGCGACGTGACCCGGCTCATGATGAGCGCGAGCAGGAGACCGACAGTGGCGAGGCCCAGCAGCGCGAGCACGGTCAGCGGATCATCTCCGCGGTCTCGCCCAAAGTAAATTGAATCGTTCGATGGTGCGCAGATGACGGACTTTCCCGACTGGGTCGAGCCCATGGCGGCGACCCTGACCAGGAGCGGTTCACGGGACCCGAGTGGATCTTCGAGCGCAAGCTCGATGGCATCCGTGTCCTCGCGTTCCGCGATGGCGCGGAGGTTCGTCTGCTTTCGCGGAACCGCCTGCCCCAGGAGATGCCGCAAATTGCCCGTGCGATTGCCGGCCTGCCTGTGCGAGACGTCATCCTCGACGGTGAAGTCACCTGGGGCGACGGGAAGGTCGCATATCACGTCTTCGATATCATGTGGCTCGATGGCCGCGACGTCAGGTCAGCTGCCGCTCGAGGCCCGGCGCGGCCCTGCTGGCGGACCTGCCGTTGCTGGCGCCCCTCCAGCGCGTGGAGTCGCTAGAAGACTCGAATCCGTGGGACCGGGCCTGCGCCGAAGGATGGGAAGGCGTCATCGCAAAGCGCCGCGGCTCCGCTTACGAGCACCGCCGCTCACCGCACTGGCTCAAGATGAAGTGCGAGCTCGCCCAGGAGCTCGTCGTCGGCGGATTCACTGACCCGCAGGGCGGCAGCGTCGGGCTGGGTGCACTGCTCGTCGGGTATTTCGAGGACCACGAGTTCGTGTTCGCCGGGAAGGTCGGCACCGGCTTCGACACGAAGCTGCTGCTGGACCTCCGCGCGCAGACTCGACGCCCTCGAGATCGCCGAAAACGCCATTCACGAAGGCCGTCGGCCTTCCACGCGTGCGCGCGCACTGGGTGCGACCCGAGATCGTCGTCCAGGTTGCCTTCATCGAGTGGACGGTGCACGGCAAGCTGCGTCACTCGCGTCTACTCGGCCTTCGCACGGACAAGGACGCTCGCGACGTGGTGAAGGAAGGGTGATCGCGGCGTGATCACCCATCCGGAGAAAGTCCTCTTCCCGGACGATGGCATCACGAAAGGCGAGCTCGCCGCGTACTACGAAGCTGTCGCGCCCATCATGCTTCCGCACATTGCGGGCCGGCCGATCACGATGGAGCGGTATCCGGCAGGCATCGCCGAAGCAGGGTTCTTCCACAAGGACGTCTCGAAGGGCTTCCCGGCGTGGCTCGAGCGCATCGAGGTGCCGAAGAAGGGCGGCACGGTGCACTATGCGCTCGCCTCCGACACGCGATCGCTGCTCTGGCTCGCGAACCAGAACACGATCACGACGCACGTGTGGCCGTCACGCGCTGCCGCGGCTGCATCGGCCGGATCTCTGCGTCTTCGATCTCGATCCATCCGAGGACGATCCCGGAGATCCTCCGCGCATCGGCGCTCAGGCTGCGCGATCTGCTGACGGAGCTCGGTCTGCACGAGCTGGGTGAAGACGTCAGGCTCGAAAGGGTTCCACATCGTCGTGCCGCTCGATGGCACGTCCGGCTTCGGTGAGGTCGCGGGGTTCGCGCACGCCGTCGGGCCGGCTCCTCGTGACCCGCGATCCCGGACCACCTCACGCAGGAGTTCAGCGAAGGTGGATCGCGGCAACCGGATCCTGATCGATACGGGCCGCAACGGCTACAGTGCGACGTTTGCCGCGCCGTACGCCGTCCGGCCGAAGCCGGGAGCGCCGATCTCGGCGCCGTGCACCTGGGACGAGCTCGAACGCCGCGATCGGTCGGTCCACGGACGTTCACGCTGCGCGCGATGCAGGCGCGCATCGCTGACGTCGGTGACTTGTGGTCGGACTTGGAGGGAACGCCCAGGAGCTGACCGGGGCGATCGAGAGACTTCGCGAGCTCCTGTGAGACTCTCGCTTCTGGCCAACGACTCGGTTGCCGTAGCGCGGGGTCTTCCGCCTTCGCCTCGGCGGGGCTTGACCACCTCCGCCAAGGCTACGGTGGTCCGCCGTAGCTTCAGCGAAGGCGGAAAGCCCCAGCCCTACAACGGAGACCGTCAATTGAGCCGCACCAGCCCCGGCGCATCGCGATCTTGACCGCCTCGGTGCGGCTCGTCACGCCGAGCTTCGCGAAGAGATGCCCAAGGTGGGTCTTCACCGTGCGCTCGCTGATCTCGAGCTCGTTCGCAATTTCCTTGTTGGAGCGGCCGTCCGCCATCAGACGGAGCGTGGACAGCTCGCGCGGCGTGAGCTGAACGCGCGTAACACCTTCGGCGAGCTTGGCGGCAGCCGCGCGGCGCGAGATAGGTCTTGCCGGCCAGCACGTCGTGGATGCACTCGATCAACAGGTCGGCGGAAATATCCTTGAGGACGTAGCGCCTTTGCGCCGGCCTTGAGCGCGCGCGAGATGTCCTCGTCGGTGTCGTAGGTCGTGAGCACGATGACCTTGCGCCAGCGGATCGCGTTCGCGAATCTGCCGGACGGCTTCGACGCCCTCCATGACCGGCATCCGCAGATCGAGCAGCGTCACGTCCGGGCGGTAGCGCTCGAACGCGTCGATCGCTTCGACGGCCATTGCGACGCCTCGGCGATCACCCGCAGGTCCGGCTCCTGGTTGATGATGTTCGCCACGCCCGTCCGCAGCAGGGCGTGATCGTCGACAACGAGGACGCTGCGCTCTGACGACGGGCGCGTGCGAAGCGGGTTCAGCGTCGAGCATCGGCCTGTGTCGGAATCGAGAATGACGGCGGCTCCCAGGCGAGCACGACTTCGGTGCCGGACCTGCGGCGCGGTGACGATTGTCAACGAAGCGCCGATGCGCTCGGCGCGCTCCTGCATGCTGGTCATGCCGAAGCCGCGTCGCGGCGCTCTTTCGCGATTCCGCGTCCGTCGTCCGCGACCGAGAGCCGGAAACCGACCGACCTGCACCGGCGACGCGTTGATCGCGATCCGGCGGGCGCGCGAGTGGCGCACGGCGTTCGTGAGCGCCTCCTGCGCGATGCCGATGATCTCGCGGTCGACGCCTCCGCCGAGCGCGGGAGCTCGCCGACGACGAGATCGATCGGGACGTCGGTCGTCCGACGCGCGAGATCGGCCATGCGCTGGAGCGCCGCGGCGACGTCCTCGCCCTCGTGCGACTGTGGCCGCAGAGCGAACACGGATCGGCGCGCGTCGATCATGTGCGTCCGCGCGAGATCGACGGCGGCCTCGAGGCTCTTCGCAACCGCGGGCGGAAGGGACGCGGCCGATCGCTGCGCTGCCTGCAGCTGCATCAGGATGGCGCCGAATCCCTGCGCCAGCGTGTCGTGAATGTCGCGCGCCATCCGGTTCCGCTCTTCGAGCACTGGCCTGCCGCCGCGCTTCGACGTGACTCTGTTCCGCCAGGCGGTTGTGGTGCAACGCCAGCGTGGCCTGCTGCGCCATGGCTTCGAGAAGCGCTCGACGCCACGCGCTTCGCAGTCGGAGGCGGCCCGGTCGCGAGCGCCACCCAGCCGAGATTGCGAGTTGGCAGCAAGAGCGGCGCAGTGACCACCGACGCGACACCTGATGCCCGGTTGAAATCGTGCACCGGCGCAGGCAGGCGCGGGTCGTCGCCCGTGTATTCGATCGTCGCTGTCCACCCTCGCGGGTAGTCGACGAGGTGCGTCGCCAGAGCTGGATCGCGGAAGCGTCAGGCGTGTCCCAATCGTCGCTGTCTTTGGTGTAGAAGCGCCCGCCGATATATGCCATCCACAGATCGCAGCGTGTCGAATCCGCGCTGAGCAGCCACACGCCGGCACCGAAGCTCTCGGATTGCTCGACCAGCGCCTTGATGAAGGCGCGAAAGAAGCCGGTCACATCCGGCTCTCGGACGAGCAGATTGAAGCGCCAGCTGGACGCGCGTCGCTCTGAATTCTCAGCGCGCACTCCGCTCGTCGTCGATCGTCGATCTCACGAGCGAGAGCCGTCCGGCAGAGCGTCGAGGCTCGGCTGATATGCCTGGATCGGCACATTGGCGGCGGTCGGTGTCCGCGAGAGCTTCGACGTCTGGCTGCACGTTTTACCTCCTGTCGGCGCCGATCCCGCCGCGCCTGGTCCGGATGGCCTCCTCGATTATCCAGCAGATTGCCTCTGAGCGCAGGTCTGGCGATGGACCGACGCGCGCATCGGCCGAAAGTCGCACCGGACGCTCTCCAAAAGTGTCATCAGGCCGTGCAACGTTCGTGGGAGAACTCGATCGATCCAGAGCCCGATTGTGAGCGCGCATTCCGGGTGACATGCTCACGACCATGACGACACGTCGAGAAATCCGCACCATTTCGCCCCATCCCTCTCTTGAATCGGCGGGGCCCGCTGCACCTGGCCTGGCGGCCTTCACTCCGCTGGCGCTTCAACGCCAGCTCCGTTCCGGCCGCTCAATGAATCGCTGAGCGAGGCACGCCGCCATCCTCGCGGCTGTGCTCGTCGTGTCGTTCTGAGCTCCGGTTGCGCTCGCACCGCGGCTCGGCCCGGTGAGCCGCCGCCCTCGAAGGTGACGGTCGCCGAGGTCAGCTCCGCAAGACGTCACCGAGTGGGATGAGTTCACCGGCCGTCTCGAAGCCGTGAACTCGGTCGTCCGGTCCGTCCGCGCGTGTCCGGGTACGTATCCGCCGTTCGCTTCGAGGAAGGCGCGATCGTCCGGCGCGGCGATCCTGCTCTTCCAGATCGACCCGCGTCCGTTCGAGGCCGAAGGTCGATCGGTTGCGCGCCGAGCTCGAACAGAGCGCGCGCGACGGTGCAGCGTGCGACAGTCGGAGCTCGATCGCGCGGGCCGCCTCGCCAGCGAGAACGCGATGTCGCACGAGGAGCAGGAGCGGCGCGCCGTCGTTCGCGCAGGAGTCGTCCGCGCAGGTCGCGGCGGTCGAGGCCGCGCTGCGCGCAGCCGAGCTCAATCTCGAGTTCACCCGGATCACCTCGCCGATCGACGGCCGCGTCGGGCGCGCGATCGTCACCGCAGGGCAACCTCGTGTCGAGCGGTCCGGGGAGGCCACGCTGCTGACCACCGTCGTGTCGCTCGATCCGATCTACGCGTACGTTCGACGCCGACGAGCAGAGCCTACCCGAGCACGCCGCGATGGCGACCGCAGCGGCGCCGAGGCGCGGGCCGAGGCGGCGCTGCCGATCCGACTGGCGCTCGCCAGCGACCACGAGCTTCCCGATCGAGGGCAAGCTGAACTTCCTCGACAACCAGATCGATCCGGCGACCGGGACGATCCGCGGCCGCGCCGATGTTCCGCAACGCCGACCAGAGCCTGACGCCGGGACTGTTCGTCCGACTCCAGCTCCCGGAAGCGACGCAGCTATCGCAGGCCTGCTGATTCAGGACCGCGCCGTCGGCACCGATCTCGACAAGCGCTTCGTCTACGTCGTCGACGCCGGATCACGACGATCGAGTATCGCGCCGTCGACGCTCGGACCGCTCGTCGACGGTCTTCGCGTCGTGCGCGTCGGGCGTCAACGCCGGCGACCGCGTGGTCGTCAACGGCCTGCAGCGGGTGCGCCCGGCGTGAAGGTCGAACCGGTGATCGTCGCCATGGATCGACAGGCCAGCGGGCCGACGCGGCCTCCGGCGGGGACACGGGCGCAGAACGTCCGGCGCAGAAACGTCGCGCCGCGGGAAGTGAGGAACTGAATGAAACTCTCGAGGTTCTTCATCGACCGGCCGATCTTCGCGGCCGTGCTGTCGCTGCTGATCGTCGTGGCCGGGCGGCGCTGGCGCTGCTCCGGCTGCCGGTCAGCGAATACCCGAGCGTCGTGCCGCCGACGGTCGTCGTCCGCGCGGCGTATCCCGGCGCCAACCCGAAGGTCATCGCCGAGACCGTGGCCTCGCCGCTCGAGCAGCAGATCAACGGCGTCGAGGGCATGCTCTACATGTTCTCGCAGGCGACAGCCGACGGCGCGATGACGCTGACGGTCACCTTCGCGCTCGGCACGCGATCTCGACAACGCGCAGGTGCAGGTGCAGAACCGCGTCGCCCAGGCGCTGCCGCGGCTTGCCGCCGGAAGTGCAGCGCATCGGCGTGACGACCGAGAAGTCCTCGCCCGACTTCATCATGGTCGTGCACCTCGTCTCGCCGGACGAGCGCTACGACATGCTGCTACCTCTCGAACTACGCGCTACCTGCGGGTCAAGGACGAGCTCGACGCGCATCGCCGGCGTCGGCAGCGCGCAGGTCTTCGGCGCGCGGCGAGTACAGCATGCGCGTCTGGCTCGATCCGAATCGCCTCGCGTCGCGGCAGCTGACGGCGACCGACGTCGTCCGCGCGATCCGCGAGCAGAACGTCCAGGTGGCGGCCGGCGTGCTCGGCGCGCCGCCGGCGCCCGTGCGACACCGACCTTCCAGCTGTCGATCAACGCGCGCGGCCGGCTGACGACCGAGGACGAGTTCGCCGACATCGTCGTCCGCGCGACGCCGGACGGGCAGATCACGCGCGTGCGCGACGTCGGACGGGTCGAGCTCGGCGCGAACACCGTACGCGCTGCGCAGCCTGCTCGACAACCAGCCGGCGGTCGCGATCGGCGTCTTCCAGCGGCCGGGCACCAACGCGCTCGAGGCGTCGAACCAGGTGCGCGCAGACGATGGAGCGGCTGAAGAAGGCGTTTCCCGAGGGCGTGGACTACCGCATCGTCTACGACCCGACGATCTTCGTGCGCGAGTCGATTCGCGCGGTCGTCGAGACGCTGTTCGAGGCGATCCTGCTCGTCGTCATCGTCGTGATGGTCTTCCTGCAGACCTGGCGCGCGTCGATCATCCCGCTCGTCGCCGTGCCGGTGTCGCTGATCGGCACCTTCGCGGTGATGCTCGGCGTTCGGCTTCTCGCTCAACACGCTGTCGCTCTTCGGCCTCGTCCTCGCGATCGGCATCGTCGTCGACGACGCGATCGTGGTGGTGGAGAACGTGGAGCGGCACATCGAGCTACGGGCTGTCGCCGATCGAGGCGACGCGACGAGGCGATGGAGGAAGTGTCCGGGCCCGATCATCGCGATCGCGCTCGTGCTGTGCGCCGTGTTCGTGCCGACCGCCTTCGTCAGCGGGCTGACCGGGCAGTTCTACCGGCAGTTCGCGCTGACGATCGCGATCTCGACCGTCATCTCGGCGTTCAACTCGCTGACGCTCGAGCCCGGCGCTGGCGTCGCGGCTGCTCGCGCCGCGCGAAGCGTCGACGCGACCGCGTGCAGCGCGTGGTCGATCGCGCTGTTCGGCTGGTTCTTCCGCGCTCTTCAACCGGTTCTTCACGCGCGTGTCCAGCGCTCTACACCGCCGGCGTGGCGCGCGTGCTGCGCGTGGCCGTCGGTGGCGATCGTGCTCTACGTCGGCCTGATCGGCCTGACGCGGCTCGGGTTCGCGCGCGTGCCGCAGGGATTCGTGCCGACGCAGGACAAGGACTATCTCGTCGCGTTCGCGCAGCTGCCCGACGGCGCCACGCTCGATCGCACGGACGCCGTCGATCCGCAAGATGTCGGCGATCGCGCTCGAAGCACCCGGGCGTCGCTGAGCTCGGTCGCGTTTCCTGGCCTGTCGATCAACGGCTTCGTCAACGCGCCGAACGCCGGCATCGCGTTCGTGACGCCTGAAGCCGTCGGAGGAGCGGCGCAGGCCGACGCTGAGCCGCCGGCGCATCGTGCAGGCGCTCAACGCAGCAGTTCTTCGCGCAGATCCAGGAAGCGTTCGTCGCGATCTTCCCGCCGCCGCCGGTGCAGGGCCTCGGGCACGGTCGGCGGCTTCAAGCTGTACGTCGAGGATCGCGCCGGCGCTGGGCTTCGAGGATCTGCTACGACGCAGCTGCAGGACGCGCATCGGGCAGGGCGCAGAAGCGCCGTCGCTGGCCGGCCTGTTCTCGAGCTTCCAGGTCAGCGTGCCGCAGATCGACGCCGACGTCGATCGCGAGCGGGTGAAGAGCTACGGCGTCGCCGCTCACCGACGTGTTCGACACGCTGCAGGTCTATCTCGGCTCGCTCTACGTCAACGACTTCAACCGGTTCGGCCGCACCTATCAGGTCAACGCGCAGGCGGAATCCGAGTTCCGCCTGCAGCCCGAGCAGATTCGCCGGCTCAAGACGCGCAACGACCAGCGGCGCGATGGTGCCGCTCGGTTCGCTGGTGCACGGTGCACGCGCAGCTACGGCCCGGATCAGGTGATGCACTACAACGGCTATCCCGGCCGCCGAGATCAACGGCGCGTCCGCGCCCGGGCTTCAGCTCGGGGCAGGCGCAGGCGGCGATCGCCGACGTGCTTCGACGACCGGCTGCCGCCGGGCATGTCGTTCGAGTGGACCGAGCTCGCCTATCAGGAACTGCTCGCCGGCAACACGATGCTGCTCGATGTTTCCGCTCGTGCGTGCTGCTCGTCTACGTGGTCCTCGCCGCGCAGTGCGAGAGCTGGACGCTGCCGCTCAGCGTCATCCTCATCGTGCCGATGACGCTGCTCTCGCGCGATCGCCGGCGTCTGGCTGACCGGCGGCGACAACAACGTGTTCACGCAGATCAGCTTCCTGGTGCTGGCCGGGCTCGCGTGCAAGAACGCGATCCTGATCGTCGAGTTCGCCAGGCAGCGCGAGGAAGAAGGGGAGTCCACGCTGCAGGCGCCATCCTCGACGCGTGCCGCGTCCGGCTGCGGCCGGTGCTGATGACGTCGGTGGCGTTCATCATGGGCGTCGTGCCGCTGGTCTTCTCGACGGGCGCGGGCTTCGAGATCCGGCAGGCGATGGGCATCGCGGTGTTCGCCGGCATGCTCGGCGTGACGGCGTTCGGTCTGTTCTTCACGCCGGTCTTCTTCGTGTCGGTCAGCCTGGGCCTGGTCGAGCGGATCTCGAACCGGCGGCGCCAGCGTGCAGCTGCCGTGCCGGCCGCGGCGATGGTGGAGGAGACAATGATCGATCGTCTCGATGCGGCGACGGTGGTCGCCGCGATCTCGTTGCGTCCGCCGGACGCCGGCGCCGGGCAGTAGCCGTATACCGGGCGCCGGCGACGGCGACCGGCGGCACTGGTGAAGGCGGATCCGATCCCGCGCTGTTCACCGATCGGCCATACGACCCTCGCTGGTGGACGGCAGTTCGACGATCCGGTTCTCGATCAGCTGGAGGACCGTGGCGCTGCAGCGCGAACCTCGACGTGCGGACGGCGGTCGCGCGCGTCGGCCAGGCCGCGCGCGGTGTTCGACGAGGTGTCGCGCGATCGGTATCCGACGGTAGCCGTCGGCGCGTCGATCGATCGGCAGTGAGCAGGTCATTCCGGGATTCACCGAGGAGCCGGATCAGGACCTCGACCTATCGCGCCGGCTTCGACGCGCTTCTGGGAGAATCGACCTGTTCGGCCGGGTGGCGTCCGCGGTGCGCGCGGCGTCGGCCGACCGCCGCCAGCGCTGCGGCGGCGCTCGACGCCGTCCGCGTGACGCGTGCGCGGCCGGAGGTGGCCCGCAACTACTTCGAGCTGCGGGGCTTCGCAGCAGCAGCTCGCGGTGGCGGAGCGCAGCCTCGCCAACCAGCGGGAGACGCTTCGGCTGCACGACGGTTCGCCGGGACGCCGGCGTGGGCGAAGAGCAGGACGTGGCCGAGCGCCTGCGCGCGCGCAGTCGCCGGCGATCGAAGCGAGCGTGCCCGCCGCTGCGATCCGCGATTGCGGCCCGCCGTCCACCGGATCTGGCGGTGCTGGCACGGCGTGCGTCCGGGCGAGCTCGGCGGTCGATCTCAGCGTGCGCGCCTATCACGCCGATCGCCAGGCGCTGCCGCTCGGGGATCCGGCGCATGCTGCTGCAACGCCGGCCCGACATCCGCGCGCGCGGAGCGGCAACGTCGCGGCCGCGACCGCACGAGAGGGGATTGCGAGCCGCGGACCTCTTTCCACGGGTCAGCATTGCGGGCTTCCTCGGCCTGATCGCGGGCCGCGGCAGCATGTTCGGCAAGCTCCGACTCGCGAGCCTGGGCCGTGACGCCGGCGTCTGAGCTGGGTGGGACGGATCTCGGCGCGCCCGCGCGCGCGGCTGCGCGGAGCAAAGGCCGGCACGGACGAAGTCCTGGCCGAAACCACGAGCGGAGCAATGCACTGCACGCGCCCTCAAGGAAGAGACCGAGAGAACGCGCTGGTCTCGTATCGCGAGGAACTGGGAGCGCCTCGTGAAGCTGGCGTGGACCAGGCGCGCGAAAGCGCACGCGCCGCCGCCATTGCGCGCACGCGCTATCGGGAAGGCGCCGTCGACTTCCGCGCCTCCTCGACGCCGAGCGCACGCAACTCCAGGCGGAAGGACGCGGCGTCGCACAGGCGGAGTCGAGCAACTTCACTGCCGTAGTAGCTGTCTACAAAGGCGCTTCGGCGGGATCATCTGGTGGGATGTAGCGCCCGAATCAGTAAAGCGTCGCCCTGCTTCGGGCAGCATGTCACGGCCGCGGGATTCTGGAAGTATGACCACGCGGTGGCGCGCTACTGATTCAGCGGATACGAGCCACTAGTAGCTGGGTGGTCCCGCCGAGTCAGCTGGCTGTGGAAAGCGTCCCGGCCCCGGCCGAATGGTTCGGGGGCGACTCGCCTTCGTTTTCACCGCCCGCAGCGATGCGCTCGAGAAGGCTGACCGGGTCGGGACTACCTCAAACAACTGGATCTCGGTTCCCGCCAGCTGGGCCCCCGTCCCGAAAAACTGGCGACACCGACGGCCTGTTGCATCGCTCCACAGCAACGTGGCGTTTCCTGAGCAGCGATGTCTCTGCGGCTCGAGTTCCCGCAGCCTCGACGGTTTCGCACGGCCTCAGTCGCAGCTTCCTGTGGATAACACATGGGCGTGCCTCGACGATTCCCGCGTCGCCGCTGGTAGCCTCCGCGGTGTGCGCGGGCGTCGCGCTAGCAATACGTAACTGAACAGCGCCACCG
>ERZ1370068.1541-contig-11447_pt1 | contig 16363 bp, 19 predicted proteins | sample MGYA00561227_ERZ1370068 | MGnify/ENA primary metagenome ERZ1370068 (study PRJEB38410, sample SAMEA6850437) | metagenome | study: Metagenomic assessment of the ecological functions of the soil: analysis of the soil microbiota associated with the...
CCAGCGTCGCCACCTACAATCTGCGCGGCTCGGCCTATTACGACAAGGGCGAGTACGACATCGCGATCGCAGATTTCAACGACGCGCTGCGGATCGGGCCCGCCGAGCGGCATCATCTTTCACAACCGCGGCAACGCCTGGCGCTCCAAGGGCGAATACGCCAAGGCGATCGCCGACTACGATGCAGTCGATCAAGGCCGGATCCGAAGTCGGCGTATTCCTGGCAGAACCGCGGCGCCTCGAAGCAGGCGCTCGGCGATCTCGACGGCGCGCTGGCCGACATCAACGAAGCGATCCGGCTCGATCCGACATTGCCGTCAGCCGTTGACCAACCGCGCGGTGATCTGGCGCGCCAAGGGCGATCTCGACCGCGCCATCGCCGACACCACCGAGGCGATCCGGCTGGCAAAGGCCAAGGCGCCGGTCAACATCATGACGCCGCCTGGCAGCGTGCTGATCTCGGCCTACAGCCAGCGCGCGCCTCGCCTATGAGGCGAGGGGCGATTATCGAGCGCGCCAGGCAGGATTACGCCGCGACGCTCGAAGGCCAGGCCTCCGACGCCGGCAGCAAGGCCAACCAGGCGACGGCGAAGGTCCGGCTGTCGTTGCTGTCAGAGCGCTGCGACGCCCTCGCCGCGAACTGCACCGCGGCACCGCTGCAGCCGCCACGCCGGCAGCTCGCCGGCGGCAGCAGCGCCGTCCGCCGCAGCGGCGCGCCGCACGAGCGGCAGGACCGGCAGGCGCGTCGCGCTGGTGATCGGCAACGGCGCCTATGCGCATGTCAAGGCGCTGCCCAATCCGCCCAACGACGCGCGCGCGATTGCCAAAAGCCTGCGCGACATCGGCTTCGTGCGTCACCGAAGGCATCGATCTCGACCGCGCGGCGATGCAGAAGACGATCCGCGACTTCCTGCGCGAGGCCGCGCGCGTCGCAGGTGGCGGTGGTCTACTACGCCGGCCACGGCGTGCAGATCGACGGCCGCAACTATCTGGTGCCGATCGATCATCGCAGTTTCAGGCCGGCGGCGCGCATGACGGATGCGATGATGGACATGGATACGATCATGGCCGGCCTCGACGACCAGCGTCCGCACCAACATCCTCGATCCTCGATGCCTGCCGCAACAATCCGATGGCGCCGCAGGCTGGCCTCCGCCGGTCCAACCGCGCGACATCGAGGCCGGATCGGGCCTTGCCGCGCCGGCCTCGCTTGGCGCCGGCTCGACGCTCGGTGCGGGCACGCTGATCGCGTTTGCGACCGCGCCGGGCCAGGTCGCGCTCGACGGCGAAGGCGCCAACAGCCCGTTCTCGGCGGCGCTGTCGCGCCACATCGGCACGCCCGGGACTGGAGGTGCAGCAGATGCTGACGCGGGTCCGCGCCGAGGTCGTCGCGGCGACCAAGAGCAAGCAGGTGCCGTGGTCGAACTCGTCGCTGCTGGGCGAGGTTTATCTGGCGGAGAAGTGAGGCGCCCTACTCCTCCACGCGCTGCGCGACGAAGGTGCCGTTCGGCTGATGAAAGATCACTTCATCGACGATCGTCCCCTCGCCGCGAAATTCGACGACGAAGCCCTCCAGCTCGACGATGCGAAACCTTCGTCCCTGCTCGAGGCGCGAGGCGATAGGCCGGCTGGTAGTCGGGCTTCAACACAAGCCGGCCTTCCGCTATCCAGCGTCACGCGATGCGTCGTCGCGCCGCTCTTGAAACTGCCGACGCACCGCGCGCGGAACGCCGGGTCGGTGCAGTCGCCGGCCGCAAGGCGCGCGAACACGATATCCTTGACCATCGGCTCGAGCGGCGCCGAGAGGCTGACAATGTTGCCGTCGCGATCGGTCAGGAAGGTGATGGCAAGCCTGTCCGGCAGCAGGCGGTCCGGCACCTCGGGCAGTTCGAACGTCTCGTAGTGACGGTGCACCATCGGCGCGAACATGCCGCGCCACGACCAGTGCAGCGCGCCACCCTGCTCCTTGATCGACATCACGCCGTAGGCCGGATGCTCATAGTCGCCGGCATAGGCCGCGAGCTCGTGCGCCGGCCGCGTGTTTTGTGACGGGCCTTCTCCCGCGCGTCCTTGTCGGCCTGCATTTGGGCGATGAATTCCTCGCGCCGCTTGCGGGAGCGCTCGCGCCAGTCGACCGGCTCGCGGCCGCGCAGCCGGTCGATGATGTACCAGGTCAGCGTCGGCGGCACTTCGCTCGGACTGCGATTGGTGAAGACGGCGACGCCGATGCCGAAGTCCGGCACCAGCGTCATCAGCGTGCCCCAGCCGGGCCAGCCGCCGCCGTGCAAACACCAGCCGGTCACCGCGATAGCTGTTGCGACTGGAAGCCGAGGCCATAGTGCGCTTCGCCGAACTCGGCGTGGCCCGGCGCGGTGTTGTAGACGCGCGGCGCATGCAGCTCGCCGATCAGCGCGGCCGGCAGCAGGCGCTCGCCGTCGAACTCGCCTTTGCCCAGATGCAGCCGCATCCAGTTCGCGAGGTCGGCGACCGAGGTGTTGATCGCGCCGGCCAGCGGTGGTCCGGATCGGCAGGCGCATGGCCGGCAGCCGCGTGTCCTCGTGCATCATGTACGGCCGCGCGGCGTCCGCCGAGGCTTCGAGATCGTCCAGAGTGAAGCTGACGGTCATGCCGAGCCGGTCGGTCAGCCGCGCGCGGATGAACGCCTCATAGCTTTGTCCGCTGAGGCGTTCGATGAGCAGACCGGCGACGTTGTAGCAGAGGTTGTTGTATTGCCAGGCCGCGCGGATATCGCGGCTCAATTCGAGATGCCGCATGACGCCGAGCATTTCGGCGGGCGCGCGATCGCCCGGCAAAATGCACCCAGTCATGGCGCGGCAACCCGGACTGATGACACAGCAGGTCGCGCACCGTGACCCGCTCGGTCGCCACCGCATCGCTGCAGGCGAAACTCCGGCATGTAGTCGCGCACCGGCTTGGTCCAGTCGAGCCGCCCCTCATTGTGCAAGCAGCGCCATGGCGGTCGCGGTGAACGATTTGGTGATCGAGCAGATCAGGAACTGCGTCGCCGGCGTAACCGGCAGGTTCGCCTCGACATCGCGCTGACCATAAGCCCGCGTCAGCGCCACCTTGCCGTCCTGCACCACGGCGAGCGCTACGCCCGGCACTTTCCAGTCGGCCATGACATCGGCGGCGAGACGATCGAGATCGGAGACAAACGAGGAAATCGGCGCGGTGGGCGCCTCGGCAGATGAATGAGACATTGAAGCTTCTCGGCTTGAACAGCAGATGGCGCCCATCCGGGATGAGGGCGCGGCGGCGTTACAGCAAGCCGGTTGCCCGGCCGGCTCGCGTTTGCTAGCGCGGAAGCTCGTAGAGACACGTCAACATGTTGGCCATCCTCAATGCCTAGCAGCTCATACAGCACGCGACGAGGTTGCAGTCCAGATTGCAGATGGTTGCCCTTCGTGAAACCTGCTGGGCGAAGTCTATCTGGCGGAGAAGTGATCAGGCTGCGCGCGCCACATAGGCCTTCGCGGCCTTCGCGATCCGCTGCGCCTCGATGCCGATTTCGCGCAACTGCCCGGTCGGCACCGTGATCTGGCCGCAGAAGTAGAGCCCCGGCGCATTGGTCGCCGCCCCGTGACCAGCGGCATGCCGTGGTCATCGAACACGCCCTCGACATCAGGAACCAGCCGGCGCAGATCAGGGCGGAAGCCGGTTGCGAGAATGACGGCGTCGAATTCTTCGGCTTGCCCCATCGGCAAAGCACGACGCCGTCGGCCGTGAAGCGGTCGACACCGCCGCGCACCTTGATCGAGCCGTCCCTGATTTTGGCCAGCGTGCCGATATCGATCAGCGGCACGCGTCCATCCTCTTCGACCATCTGGCGCGGTCCCTTCGCGGCGCGCCTGCAGATCCGAGCTTCTCGAAATCGCCGACCGCCAGCCGCAGCACCGGCGCGTTGATGAAGTCGACCAGGCGCGCGGGCAACCGCCGGTACAGGATCGCCCACGACAGAATCGGAAAGCCGAGCAGATCGCGCGGAATGATCTGGACCGGACTGCGAACGGCCAAGTGCGACATCGACGCCGGCAGTTGGCGAGATCAAGCGCGATCTCGCCGCCGGAATTGCCGAAGCCGACGACCAGCACGCGCTTGCCGGAATACGGCGTCGGGATTGCGATAGTTGCTGCTGTGAACGACCACGCCCGAATAGATATCCGATCCCGGCCAGGACGGACGGTAGGGCGCGTCGGCAATGCCCGGTCGCCACCACCACGACCGGCGCCGACATCGCATCAAGCTGACGTGTCTCGGCAAGCCATCGCGACGCCATCGCGCCGGAGGCGCGACACCTTGTGTTGAAGACCGGCTTGATCTGAAAGCGTGCCGCGTAGCTTTCGAGATAGGCAGACCATCTGCGCCGCGCGACGGATAGGCCGGATAGTCCGGCGGCATCGGCATCCCGGGCAGGCCGGAATGGTTGCGGTCGGTGTGCAGATGAAGCCGGTCGTAATGCCGCCGCCACACCGCGCCGACGCTGACCGGCCTTCTCCAGCACCATGACGTCAAGCCCCGCCGCGCGCATCGTCACGGCGCACGCGAGCCCTGCGGGGCCTGCACCGACGATGATGGCGTCACGGGTTGGCGTCACGAAATCCCTGCCCGCCGTCGCGCAACGATGGAGAAGCGGCTTACTTTGCCCCACACCTCGTTCGCGACTTCGACCGCGAGGCTCGAGCTTGGCCCACTGCTCTTCCTCGGACAGGATGTTGCCTTCCTCGGTCGAGGCGAAGCCGCATTGCGGCGACACCGCGAGCTGGTCGAGCGGCGCGAACTTGGCGGCCTCTTCCAGCCGGCGCTTGATGTCGTCCTTCTTCTCGAGCTCGCCGAATTTCGAGGTGATGACGCCGACCACCACGACCTTGTTGCCCTTCGGCAGATAGCGCAGCGGCTCGAAGCCGCCGGCGCGGTCGGAATCATATTCGAGGAAATAGCCGTCGTAATTGGTGCCGGCCAGCATGGTCTCCGCCACCGGCTCGTAGCCGCCGGAGGAAATCCAGGTGGAGCGGAAATTGCCGCGGCAGACATGCGTGGTGATCACCATGTCGGCCGGCCGCTCGGCGAGCGCGTAGTTGATGACGCGCGCGTAGATTTCCTGCAGGCCGTCGGGATTGTCGCCGCGCTCGCGCGCCTTCTGCAACTCGTCCTGCGAGCAGAGATAGGCCCACACGGTGTCGTCGAACTGCAGGTAGCGGCAGCCGGCGTCGTAGAACGCCTTCACCGCCTTGCGATAGGTCTTGCCGAGATCCTCGAAGAACGCCTCGAGATCGGGATAGACCTCCTTCGAGATCGCCTTGCGGCCGCCGCGGAAATGCAGCACCGCCGGCGACGGGATCGTCATCTTCGGCGTGACGTGCGCGGTGTCGCGCATGCTTCTTCAGGAAGCGGAAGTGATCCAGCATCGGATGGTTGTCGGGAAGTCGAGCTTGCCGATCACGCGGACCGCGTCATGCCGGGTCTCGACGCCGGCGAACTGGATGCCGGTGTCGGGGTGGAACAGTTCGCAGCCGGTGAGCTTGGCGAGAAAGTCGAAATGCCACCAGGAGCGGCGGAATTCGCCGTCGGTCGCGAGCTTCAGGCCGATCGAGGCCTGCTTGTGCACGACCTTCTCGATCTCCAGGTCCTCGGCCTTGCGCAGATCCTCGGCCGTGATCTCGCCCTTCTCCAGCTTGGCGCGCGCTTCCTTGATGCGCGGCGGCCGCAACAGGCTGCCGACCTCGTCGGCGCGGAACGGGGCTTTGGTTCTCTGCATGGTCTCAACTCCCGATGAATTCTAGACGTGTCAGTGTCGGCGGCGCCGGAGACGCCGAGATAGCGTTCGAGCACCGCGGGATCGGCCTTCAGCGCGCTGCTCGCCGCATCATGCACGATCGCGCCGCGCTCCAATATCACAACACGGTCGGCCAGCCCCAGAATCTTTTGGGCATTCTGCTCGACAATGATCGAGCAGATGCCGCCGGCGCGGGTGATGGTGCCGAGCGCCCTGAGCAGTTCCTCGACGATGATCGGCGCCAGCCCCTCGGTCGGCTCGTCCAGCAGCAGCACCTTCGGATTGAGCGTCAGCGCGCGGCCGATCGCCAGCATCTGCTGCTCGCCGCCGGAAAGCTGGTTGCCGAAATTGCTGCGGCGCTCCTTCAGCCGCGGAAACATCTCGTAGACCTTTTCGACGGTCCAGGGCCCGGGCTGCGCCACCGCGGTCATGTTTTCTTCCACCGTCAGCGAGCGGAAGATATTGCGCTCCTGCGGCACCCAGCCGATCCCGGCCCGCGCCCGCTGGTCCGGCCGCATCGCGCGTGATGTCCAGCCCGCCGAGCGCGACGGTGCCGCCGAAGCGGCGGGTGATGCCGACGATCGAATTGATCAGCGTGGTCTTGCCGGTGCCGTTGCGGCCGAGCAGCGCCAGCACCTGGCCTTCGGCCAGGCGTCAGCGACATGCGCGGGCAGCACCACCGCCTCGCCGTAGCCGGCGCGCAAGGCCATCGATGGCGAGCAGATCAGGCATCGGCGGCCTCGCCGAGATAGACCGCCTTGACCTGCGGATCGCGCGCCACCTCGTCCGGCGGGCCTTCGACCAGCATGGCGCCGTTGACCAGCACCGAGATGCGGTCGGCGAACGAGAACACCAGATCCATGTCGTGCTCGATCAGCAGCACCGTGACGTCGCGCGGCAGCGCGGCGACCGCCGCCAGGATATCGTGGCGCTCGCTTTCGGGCACGCCGGCGGCGGGCTCGTCGAGCAGCAGCACGCGCGGCTTGGTCGCGATCGCGACCGCGATCTCGAGCAGGCGCTGCTTGCCGTAGGGCAGCGTCGCGGTCAGTTCGTTCATGACGTCGAGCAGATGGAAGCGCGACAGCGTTTCCGCGATCTCCTCGTTGACGTCGTCGCGCGTGCCCATCCGCCGCCACCAGTCGCCGCCGCGGCCGAGCCGCTCGGAGACCGCAAGCCCGATGGTCTCGAGCGGCGTCAGGTCGGCATAGAGCTGGTTGATCTGGAAGGTGCGCGACAGCCCGCGCAGCACCCGCGTGTGAACCGGCAAATCGGTGATGTCGTTGCCTTCGAGCAGGATCCGCCCGGCATTGGGCTTGAGCACGCCGGTCAGCAGATTGATGACGGTGGTCTTGCCGGCGCCGTTCGGCCCGATCAGGGCGTGGCGGGCGCCCTGCTCCACCTGCAGCGACAGGTCGCGCGTGACCTTCAGGCCGCCGAACGATTTTTCCAGTCCCTTGGTTTCCAGCGCGATCGTCATGACGCGTCACTTTCGGGAACGGCAACGACGGCCTTGCGTCCGGCGAATTGCCGGATCACGAGGTTGGGCAGCCACAGCGCCCAGCGATGCATGCGCGTCGCGGCCGACCAGCACGATCACGACCAGCACGAGGCCGATCCAGAACTGCCAGTATTGCGGCGTGATGGTCTGAGAACAACTCCTGCAGCATCTTGAACACGACCGCGCCGATCAGCCCGCCATAGAGATAGCCGGTGCCGCCGATCACCAGCACCAGCATCAGATCGGCGGAGCGTTCGAACGAGAACACGTCGAGCGAGGCCAGCGCCGTGGTCTGGGTGAACAGCGCGCCGGCAATGCCGGCATAGAACGCCGCCAGCGTGTAGATCGCGATCAGGCGGCGGTTGACGGGCATGCCGATCGCCGACGCCCGCAGCGGATTGTTCCGGATCGCGCGCAGCGACAGGCCGAACGGCGAATTCACGATCCGCCGCGCCAGCAGGAACAGCAGGAACAGCACGATCAGCGAGTAGAAGAAGCCGGTCTTGCCGAACATGTCGAACGCGAACAGGCCGAGGATCGGCTGCCATCTCGATGCCCTGCAGCCCGTCGGTGCCGCCGGTGATGTTGGAGAAGCGTTCCGCCAGCGCTTCCAGCAGCAGCGCGATGCCGAGCGTCACCATCAGCCGGGTCAGGTCGACGCCGCGGATGACCAGGAAACTGGTGAGAAAGCCGAGCACCATGGCGACGAGACCGGCCACGACCAGCGCAATCACCGGCTCGGTGATGATGCCGTGCAGCGCCAGCAGCCCGGCGCGAATAGGCGCCGACGCCGAAGAAGGCGGCGTGGCCGAGCGAGACGATGCCGGCGTAGCCGAGGATCAGATCGAGCGACAGCGCGAACAGCGCCAGCCGCACGATGTCGGTCATGATCAGATAGCGGGACGGAAACAGGAACGCGCAGGCAAGCGCGAGAATCCAGAACGCGATCTCGCCGGGCGCCAGCGGGCGCGCGGCGATGGCATGGGATGAGACGTCGGTGAGCTGCGGTCATCGCGGGCTCAACGCGCGGCGGTGCGGCCGAACAGGCCGTTCGGACGCCAGATCAGGATCACGATCATGATGGTGTAGATCACGAACGGCCCATCTTCGGCACGTAGTATTTGCCGGCGACGTCGCCGATGCCGAGCAGCAGCGAGGCGAGGAACGGCCCGGTGATGCTGGAGGAGCCGCCGACGGTGACCACGATCAAGAAGTAGATCATGAATTTCAGCGGAAAATACGGATCGAGGCCGAGGATCTCGGCGCTCAGCGCGCCGCCGAGGCCGGCAAGGCCGCAGCCGAAGGCAAAGGTGAACGCGAACACCTGCGGCACGTTGATGCCGAGCCCGCTGGCGGCGCGCGGATCGTCCACCGCCGCGCGCAGGCGGCTGCCGAAGCGGGTGCGCGCCAGGATCAGTTGCAGCGCCACCGTGAGCAGGCCGCAGATCACGATGATCATCAGCCGGTAGCGGCCGATGCCGACGCCGAAGAAATCGAACTGGCCCTCGAGCGCCGCCGGCAGCTTGATGAAGATGCGCGACGATCCCATGATGTAATCGACCGCCGCCACCGACATGAAGGTCGAGGCCGATCGTGAACAGCACCTGGTCGAGATGGCTGCGGGTGTAGAGATGGCGGTAGAGCGTGCGCTCCAGCGCCACGCCGATCAGCGGCGCTGACGACAAAGGCCAGCGGCAGCGCCGCAAAGAACGGCCAGCCGGAATTGTTGACCAGCACCGCGCAGATATAGCCGCCGGTCATGGCGAAGGCGCCATGGGCGAGATTGACGAAATTCATCAGCCCGAGCGTCACCGCCAGCCCGCAGGCGAGCACGAACAGCAGCATGCCGTAGGCGACGCCGTCGAACAGGATGGTGAACAGCGTGGTCATGGGAGGACTAGCCAGGTCACGAACTGACGCGCAGACTGCGCAGCGTCGTCATGGCCGGGCTTGTCCCGGCCATCCACGTCTTGCATCGCCGCGAAGAAGTCGTGGATGCCCGGGACATAGCCGGGCATGACGTGCGAGCGAGCGGCGCAATACGCGCGGACTGACGCACGTCGCCGTCACTTCTTGGTCTTGCCGGAATCCTTCACCGCCTCGAAGGTCGCGAATTCGACGTTGTAGAGTTCGCCGTCGACCTTCTCGACCTTGCGGATGTAGATGTTCTGCACGATGTCGCGGGTTTCCGGATCGATCGAGATCGGGCCGCGCGGGCTTTCCCACTTCATGCCCTTCATCGCCTCGATCAGCGCATCGCCGTCGGTCTTGCCGCCGGTCTTCTTCAGCGCCTCGTAGATCAGGTGGATGCCGTCATAGCCGCCCACCGCCATGAAGCCCGGGCGCGAGCTGAAGGCCTTCTTGTAGGCGGCGACGAAGTCCTTGTTCGTCGCCGAGGGATGCGCCGCGGAATAGAGATGCGCGGTGACGGTGCCGAGCGCCGCATCGCCCATGCCGTTGAGCAGATCGTCGTCCATCACGTCGCCGGGGCCGATCACCTTGATGCCCGACTTGTCGAGCCCGCGCTCGGCATACTGCTTCATGAAGTTGCCGCCCTGGCCCGCCGGCACGAACACGAACACGGCGTCGGGCTTGGCATCCTTCATGCGCTGCAGGAACGGCGCGAAGTCGGGATTGTGCCAGCGGCACCTTGACCTCTTCGACGATCTCGCCGCCGCCGGCGGTGAAGTTCTGCTTGAAGAAGTTCAGCGCGTCGTTGCCGGGCGCATAGTCGGAGGTCAGCGTCGCGACCTTCTTGATGCCGTTCTTGGCGGCCCAGTCGCCGATGATGGTCGACGACTGCGCCAGCGTGAAGCTGGTGCGCACGATATAGGGCGAGCGCTCGGTGATGATCGAGGTGCCCGCCGCCATCACGATTTCCGGGACCTTGGCCTGCGTCGCCAGCGGCGCGGCGGCGAGCGCTGCCGGCGTCACGCCGAAGCCCGCGATGAAGTTGACCTTGTCGTTGACGATCAGTTCCTGCGCCAGGCGCTTGGTGTTGTCGGGAACCGCGCGCGTCGTCCTTCAGGATGATTTCGATCTTCTTGCCGGCGACGGTGTCGCCGTTCTGCTGCATGTAGAGCTTGACCGCGTTGTCGATCTGCTTGCCGGTCGAGGCCTGGCCGCCGGTCATCGGCAGGATCAGGCCGATCTTGACGGTCTCCTGGGCCTGAGCCGGCGCGAACGGCCAGCATCGCCGGCGACGGCGCCGTGCGGCCAGCAACATTTGACTGCGAATAGACATGAACGTCTCTCCCCTGATCGGTCTTGTGCCTCGAACCGAGTCCCCGGCCCTTGCTCTCACCATAGCCCAGATTTTTCGGCCGGGTAGCGCGGCAACATGGCGTCTCTTGACCGCCGCTGTTGTCAATCGGACCATCGGCGTGCTGCGGCGAAAGCGACCGCCGCCTGAACCGTCGCTGATATGGCGACGGTACTATATATGCCCGATCGCCGCTCGACGCCTCGCGATTGGCAGTATTTGTACGATTGTACAAATCAAATGGTCCTGTCAACAACGAAGCGCTCGTCGCGGTCCGAGGCAGCGCCCTGAATCCATCATCCTTAAAGAGTCAGGCTGTAACCTTCTGCCGATGCCGACCAGCACGCGCCATATTGCTACGATCCTCACCGTCGCCCTCGCTGGCTGCGGCCTGACCGGCTGCGGAACGATCAACGAGAATCGCGGCCGGCGTCAGCGACGCCATCCCGGCGGCGATCGGCGGAATGCCTGCGGACGCGCCGCCGCGTCCCGGCACCGCGAAATATGACGAGTACATGCAGGAGCGCGAACGAAAGCGCCTGCTGCCGGCGTCCGAGCGCGGCGAGGAAGCCAGAAGCGCTCGCGCGGACCGGCCGCCGGTCAGAGCCGTACGCGACGAACCCCGATCTCAATCCATGAACACCACGGTCTTGCGGCCGTTGAGGATCACGCGGTCCTCGAGGTGATGGCGCATGGCGCGCGCCAGCACGCGGCGCTCGATGTCGCGGCCCTTGCGCGACGAGATCTTCCGGGCGTGTCGCGATGGCTGATGCGCTCGACGTCCTGGTCGATGATCGGGCCCTCGTCGAGGTCGCGGTGACGTAATGCGCGGTGGCGCCGATCAGCTTGACGCCGCGCTCGTGCGCCTGGTGGTAGGGCCGCGCGCCCTTGAAGCCCGGCAGGAACGAGTGGTGGATGTTGATGCAGCGGCCCGACAGTCTTCGCCGACATCTCGTCCGGACAGGATCTGCATGTAGCGCGCCAGCACCACGAGATCGGTTCTGGTGTCCTCGACCAGTTTCCAGACCGCCGCTTCCTGCTCGCGCTTGGTCTCCTTCGTCACCGGCAGATGGTGGAACGGGATCTCGCCGAAATCGAGATTGCCGTAGGTCTCGCGCGGATGGTTGGAGACGATCGCGGTCGGGATCATCTCGAGTTCGCCGGTGCGCCAGCGATAGAGGATATCGACCAGGCAATGATCGGACTTCGAGACCAGCAGCATCACCCGGCGGCGGCTGGCGCGGTCGCGCATCTGCCAGTCCATGCCGAAGCGGTCGGCGATCGCGGCGAAGCCGGTCTGCAGCGCCTGCAATTCGACCGCGAGATCGGCGGCGGTGAACACCACCCGCATGAAGAACTTGTTGGTCTCGATGTCGTCGAACTGCTGGGCGTCCAGGATGTTCTGCCCGTTATGGGCGAGAAAGGTCGACACCGCCGAGACGATGCCGGGGCGATCCGGGCAGGACAGGGTCAGGACGAATTGATGATCGGGCATGGCGCGGACTTGATTACAATTCAGGCAGAAGGGTGAAACGGCGATTTGCGGCCCTGCTCTATCACCGCGCAGCGCGCTTGCGCCAATCCCGCAACCGGGCGTCAGGATGAACAAAGCGCAGACGATCTGCGTTGGAGCGAGATCATGGCTGACAGACTGAACGGCTACCGCATCCTGATCCTGGAAACGCGCGAGGAAGCGCAGTTTTCCCGCCTGCTCACCGAACAGGGCGCCGACGTGCTGCAATGCCCGATGTTCACCATCCACGACGCGCCGGACCCGGCGCCGATCGAGGCCTGGATCAGGCGGTGTCATCGAACAGCCGTTCGACGATCTGGTGCTGATGACCGGCGAAGGCCTGCGCCGGCTGATGAAGGTGGTGCGGCGCATCGGCGTCGAGCAGGAATTCGTCGCCGCGCTCGGCAAGGCGCGCAAATTCGCGCGCGGCCCAAACCCGGCCGGGCGCTGCGCGAAATCGGGCTGGAGCCGCAGATGACGACGGAAAAGCCGACCTCCGAAGGCATCGCCGAGATGCTGTCGCGCGCTCGATCTCGAGCGGCCATCGCCTCGGCCTGCAGCTCTACCCGGACAAGGATCACGGCGCGCTGATCGGCGCGATCAAGGCGCAAGGCGCCGAGGTCGATACCGTGCTGCCCTATGCCTACGACGCGCAGGCCGCCGACGCCAACATCGTCACCGCGATCGACGAGATGGCGGACGGCCGCATCGACGCGATCGCGCTGACCAATCTCGGCCAGGTCCGCCGCCTGATCGAGGTCGCGCGGGCGCATGGCTGCGAGGACCGGCTTGCGCGAAGGGCTTGAGCGCACGCCGATCGCCTCGGTCGGACCGGCGGTGTCGGACGAACTGAAGTCGCACGGCCTGCGCACCGACATCTCATCCGGCCAACGACGCCTATCTTCATGAGGCCGCTGATATCGGCGATGGCGACAGCGCTCGGCAAAGCCCGCCGCGCGCCGCATGCAGCGACGAGCCTCCCTGAGCAGCATGTCACTCGGACGACGCCAGCCTGCGATCTCGCTCAGATACGCCTGATAGGCGAGCTTGATGCCGTCCTCCGAGCGAGGTGCTGGCGCGCCAGCCGAGTTTGGCGAGCCGGCTGACGTCGAGCAATTTGCGCGGCGTGCCGTCGGGCCGCGAGGTGTCGAAGCTGATCTCGCCGGTGTAGCCGACGGTCGGCGGCGACCACGCGGCGCGAATTCGGCGATGGTGATGTCCTCGCCGGTGCCGATATTGACCAGTTCGTCGCTCGGAATAGGTCTTCATCAGATGGACGCAGGCATCGGCGAGATCGTCGACATAGAGGAATTCGCGCCGCGGCGTGCCGGTGCCCCAGACCACGACGTTCTTCGCGCCCGAGACCTTCGCCTCGTGGAAGCGGCGGATCAGCGCGGCGACGACGTGGCTGTATTCGGGATGATAATTGTCGCCGCGGCCGTAGAGATTGGTCGGCATCACGTTGATGAAGTCGGCAGCCGTACTGGCTGCGATAGGCCTCGACCATCTTGATGCCGGCGATCTTGGCGATCGCATAGGGCTCGTTGGTCGGCTCGAGCGGCCCGGTCAGCATGCGAATCCTCGCGCAGCGGCTGCGGCGCCAGCTTGGGATAGATGCAGGACGAGCCGAGAAACATCAGCTTCTCGACGCCGTGCTGACGTGCGCGGCGTGGATCACGTTGGCCGCGATCGACCAGATTGTCGTAGAGGAATTCGGCGCGCAGCGTGTTGTTGGCGACGATGCCGCCGACCTTGGCCGCCGCGCAGAAACACCGACCTGCGGGCGCTTGCCGGCGAACCAGCCGTTCACCGCGGCCTGATCGCGCAGATCGACCTCGCTGCGCGCGCGCCGTCAGCAGCTCGACAGTCTTCCGCGCGCGAGCCGGCGCACCAGCGCGGAGCCGACCATGCCGCGATGCCCGGCGACGAAGACGCGTCTTGCCTTTCAGCTCAAACGGGAGTTCTTGCCATTGGCGACCTCCCGCCTGGCCATCAGCGAGATCGCCGGCCACCATCTCCTTGACGAGTTGCGGCGAACGTCGTCTTCGGCTTCCAGCCGAGCTTTTCGCGCGCCTTGCTGGCGTCGCCGATCAGCAGATCGACCTCGGTCGGGCGGAAGTAGACGCGGATCGATGCGGACCACGGTCTTGCCGGATTTGCTGTCGACGCCGGTTTCGTCGACGCCCTTGCCGCGCCATTCGATGCCGCGGCCGACCTCGGCAAAGGCCAGCTCGACGAATTCGCGCACCGAGCGGGTCTCGCCGGTCGCCAGCACGAAGTCGTCGGGCGCGTCCTGCCTGCAGGATCCGCTGCATGCCCTCGACGTAGTCGCGCGCATGGCCCCAGTCGCGCTTGGCGTCGAGATTGCCGAGATAGAGCGTGTCCTCGCAGGCCGATCTCGATGCGCGGCGACGCCGCGCGTGATCTTGCGGGTGACGAAGGTCTCGCCGCGGATCGGGCTCTCGTGGTTGAACAGGATGCCGTTGCGAGGCGTACATGCCGTAGGCCTCGCGGTAGTTCACCGTGATCCAGTAGCCGTAGAGCTTGGCGACGCCGTAGGGCGAGCGCGGATAGAACGGCGTCGTCTCGCTTCTGCGGCACTTCCTGCACCAGGCCGTACAGCTCCGAGGTCGAGGCCTGATAGAAGCGCGTCTTCTTCTCCATGCCGAGGATGCGGATCGCTTCCAGCAGCCGCAGCGCGCCGATGCGCGTCGGCGTTGGCGGTGTATTCCGGGCTCTCGAAGCTGACGCCGACATGGCTCTGCGCGGCGAGGTTGTAGATCTCGGTCGGGCTGCATCTGCTGCATCAGCCGGATCAGGTTGGTCGAGTCCGTCATGTCGCCGTAGTGCAGCAGGAAGCGGCACGTTGCCGTCGTGCGGATCCTGGTAGAGATGATCGACGCGCGCGGTGTTGAACGAGCGACGAGCGCCGCTTGATGCCGTGGACGATGTAGCCCAGGCCGAGCAGATATTCGGCGAGATAGGCGCCGTCCTGGCCGGTAACGCCGGTGATCAGCGCAACGCGCCGCTTCGAATCCTGAACCGCCATGCTCACCTTAAACCACGCGCCGTGGGACCCGACCAGGAGCAAGCTCCGACGACCGCCAAACCGCATCAGATTGCGCTATCCGCTGGTGACTCTCGCCGGTCCGGTGGACGCGGTTGGTCTCGGTCGGCAACCCTGCCGTCGACGCAAACCCCTATCATGCCCCGCTTCGCTCAAGACATGGTCCCCGCGGAGGCCGTTAACCTGCCGGCGAGGACCGTTGGCCGCAGGGTTATGGAGCCTGGCCCAACAATCGAGCACACGGTGGAAGGCCGATTGGCTCGATGGGCTTGACTCATCGACCACCGGCGTGTATTCACCCAGCCTATACCCAAGAAAGCCGCCAGTTGATGGGAGGAATGACATGCGTAAACTCATGACGGCTGCGGCCTTCGCGCTGCCGATGTCCGGCGGCGCTGGCGATGTGCGGTGGGAGACTTGCTCAAGATCGGCTACATCGATCCGTTGTCGGGCGGCGGCGCCAGCATCGGCGAAGTCGGCCTGAAGACGTTCCAGTTCCTCGCCGACGAGAGTCAACGCCAAGGGCGGCGTGCTGGGCAAGAAAGTCGAGATCGTTCGCGCTACGACAACAAGACTCAATCCGCAGGAAAGCCTGATCCAGGCGCAGAAGGCGATCGACGCCGGCATCCGCATCATCACCCAGGGCAACGGCTCGTCGGTCGCCGCGCGCGCTGTCCGACTTCGTCACCAAGTACAACGAGCGCAATCCCGGCAAGGAAGTCCTCTATTTCAACTACGCCGCCGTCGATCCGGTCCTGACCAACGACAAGTGCAGCTTCTGGCACTTCCGCTGGGACGCGAATTCCGACATCAAGATGGAAGCGCTCACCAACTACATGAAGAGCGCGGCCGACCATCAAGAAGCTCTACCTGATCAACCAGGACTATTCGTTCGGCCAAGCGGTCCGCACCGCGGCGACGCGATGCTGAAGGCCAAGCGGCCCGACATCAAGATCGTCGGCGACGAACTGCATCCGCTGCTCAAGATCACCGACTTCGCGCCCTACATCGCCAAGATCAAGGCATCGGGCGCCGACAGCGTCATCACCGGGCAACTGGGGCCAGGATTTCGCGCTGCTGCTGAAGGCCGCCGCCGACGCCGGCCTGAAGGTCAACTGGTACACCTATTATGCCGGCGGCACCGGCGGCCCGACTGCGCGATCAAGCAGGCCAACCTCAACCATCAGGTGTTCCAGGTCAGCAATACGTAACTGAACGAAGCATACCGA
>ERZ1370068.8587-contig-743_pt1 | contig 16353 bp, 17 predicted proteins | sample MGYA00561227_ERZ1370068 | MGnify/ENA primary metagenome ERZ1370068 (study PRJEB38410, sample SAMEA6850437) | metagenome | study: Metagenomic assessment of the ecological functions of the soil: analysis of the soil microbiota associated with the...
GAGAAGGAGAAATTACAATCACTCATCAGCAAATTTAAATTGGAGAGCAGCGTAACGATGACAGGTGAGTTGCCATACAGTGAAGTACTGAAACTAATGCAGCAGGCAAAGGTCTTTTACATCCTTCTTCTTATGAAGGTTTTGGCTGTGTTTGTTTAGAAGCCTTGTATGCAGGCGCTCATGTTATAAGTTTTTGCAAGCCTATGAACATGCAAATCACACATTGGCACACTGTAAAAGACAAAGGACGCGGCGATTGCAAACGCGCTAAAAATTTTATCCGATCAGCACACAGAATATAACCCTGTAAAGGGATTTAGCATAAATAATACCGTGACAGCTATGATGAAGCTTTTGGGAAGAATTGACCCTTTGTACATTTCTCACCAGCGCAATGGCATGTGCAAACACCATTTCAGGGTCATATCTTGTTAAACAATGTACATCACCAAATCTACAAGTCTCCTGCATGCAATTGCCGCAAGGCAGGTCGGATGAGTCGAGAAAAACTATGCGCTCCCAAGGGTTTTGACCAGTCACTTCTTGTGCTACCAAATAACACGAGGGTAGGAATTCCTCGATATCCAGGCCATATGCATTAGTCCTGAATCTTCAGACAAAACAAATCTTGCATGCTGCAAAATGGCAAATGCCTGGGAAGGAGTTGTCTGGTCTACTATCTCTACAACCTGATCGCCTAATTTCTCTCTTCAAATAAACTCCGCCGGATGAGATTAACGAGGTTCCTAATAATAGAAATTGTGCACCAGGAAATTCTTTTGACCAAAGATTAGCGAACGAAACATAATTTTTCAATGGCCAGTTTCGTGTAGGAAAGGCACCCGCAGGGTTCAGTACTACCAGCTCACCCGTTCCATTCCATCCATTTTTCCTCAACATTGCAATTGAATCAAACCCTTCTTTAAAATGAAAATCGGAATTGATCTCATTTTTACCAAGGCCCACAGCTTCGATGGTAAGCCTTGTTCTTTCACCCGCTGAACTCGATGAGAAAACGATCAAAACCGACCATGCGGAGGGATGAATACTTTTCCTTACGAGCTCGCTTATCTCATTATTCTGCAAATCGACTATCACATCATAACGCCGCATTAAAAGCTTTGGTAAAAGGAGATAAGTGTGCAGCAATTGTCTTTTGAAACTCCTTCCTCCCCGATCGAGATCACTTTGTCAAAGAGATAAATATTTCTTGGAATGCTCTCACATTCCTTTCTGGTTAGAAGATCCAGTTTTGTTGTAGCCGGCAGTGCATGGCGCAGGTATTGTAAATAGGGAAGTGTAATTGTAACATCACCCATTGCCTGTAAGCGAATGGCGAGTACTCTTTTTGGCTGGGTGCTTTTCGTCCATGGTTTTGCTGCAATGTTTGCCGGGTCATTTCCGCCATAGTTTATTAGTGCCTTGCAAAACTCCCTTGGCTGTTTTCTTGAAAGGAATAATGTTAATGAGGTCTGTTCTTCCACGCATTAAAAAAGTATTTTATTGCCTTTCGTCTTTCCTTATGCAACAAGCAATCTTCTCCAAAATTTATATACAACTTAAACAGGGCCTCGCGGACAACCGAAGCAGGTAATTTCTTTTATACAATCTGATCAAAGAAACTCCCTGCTCAGTATCCTTTATCCAATTTGTGCCGCTATCATTTGCATTATGCAGGCGGCGATATAGCAGCGGCTCGTAAAGAATTACAGCTTTAAAACGACTGGCTAGTTTCGTTATAAAATCAATATCAGAAAAAGGTTTTGTCTCGTCGAACCCCCGGCCACCAAACATTCTCTGCGAAGGACTAATGAAGGTGTGGTTGTAGAAATTTCGGATTTAAAAATAGCGGTAAAGATATCACCGATACCGCAAGCCCTCTTTTGCCGGTAAAAAATCAATTGGCTGGTTGACATCCCGAAAGTTGAATCCACCGGTAAGAGCAAAATGCCGCCTCAGGGTATTCCTGTAATGCTGCGATCTGTTTTTCAAGCTTTGTCTCTGCCCAAAGATCATCTGAATCAATAAAAGCGATCAGTTCACCATTTGCTTTTTCAATGCCTATATTTTTAATTTTTCCGTTAATAGCTATGCGACCTGCCTTGTAAAATCTTATTCTTTCATCCTTTATCCGGGATACTGTCTCTCCTGTGTTATCCTCCGAGCCATCATCAACAATGATCAGTTCCCAATTATTGTACGTTTGATTGCGAACGCTTTCTATTGTTTTGTCAATATAATTCGCCCTGTTATAAGTGGGCATGATAATACTTACTTTATATGATGGCTCAATTTTCATGTAAGGTCCTTGTCATTCTTGTTGTGCGTTGCTAAAATCTGTGGTTGTAGTTTTCGAACCAACAAAATGATAAATACAAGATAGAAAACCAAAAATAAAACCTGTCAGAAAGATCTGGCAATAACAAAAAACGGAAAAATATGGTAAACAATAACAAGAGTAAAAATGCCTGGTCAAATGTAAACTTCCGCCATGAGGAAAAAGGATTGCCAAGTATCAGCAAACAAAGAAACATAAAGAATGTAAATTGAGTGGATACCATGGCCGTAACCAGTTTTGAATATACAAGTTCCATATAGGATGAGAAAGTGACTGCCTGATTAAAATCCCTTGAAAAATCAATATGCTTTGCATATTGAGGATAATAAAAAATACTCCAGCCAAATTGTGTTACAGGTAAAATGGCAAAGACGTAGGTAATTCCTAAAATCGCAGTCATCAAAAAATACTGCCTTAGATTTATCATTTTCCATTTTTTGTTAAATGCAAGAAATGATATAATAAAAAACAAGTGATCACATTGTCAGCTCTTGTAAAGATGGACAACAAAAAGAAAAGGAACATTAATGGGATATTTCGTTTCTCAAGGATAAAATAAATCGAAACAAAAAAGAAAGAGCGTTGAAAGGCAATCCGGGGTCGAATGTCCGGCAATAGCAACCACAAACATCGAGCACATGATCAAAAGAGCAGATAAAAGCTGTCAGAGGCTTTAAATATACCTCTTAAGCCAGAAAAAAGAAACAACCCAATTATAAGATAAGAAATTATTGATGGTATAACTGTTGAGGCGACCAACGAAAAACCCAATCTATAAGATAACCAGCATAGTCCAATATAGAGCGGTTTGACTGAATAAATCGGAAGGATCTTTTCAAATTGTAGCGGATCGCTTGCCACTTTTTTCTGAATGGAAGGGCTTCCGTTAATTTTCTATATTCTTCCGCTGGAATATCTTGTCTTGCCTTCTCGTAGGTCGTAGCATGCACTTCATTTAGATCATGTGTATCCATCCTGATCACAAGTGCCATGTATCCCAGCATATCAAAATTATAAGCCGGATGTTTAAAAGTGAAAATAGCAACCGGTAGTAAACAAAGGAAAAAAGCTACATAACTTAAAAATGAAAAAGCCTATTTTTAAATTTCATACCGGCATCTTTATCTTTTAGCTACTTAAATTATGCAACCCCTTCAAAATTGCTTAATAAACTTAATGGCCTCCATTATCAGCAAGAGTACTTGTGTCTGGCTAAAGAATCCTTTCAAAATCCTATCCATGCTTACCTTGTTAAGGACGGGCAGGTTATTAAAGATATTACGAATGAACATTTATTCACAGGTTATAGCCCACTCATTTTTACATTGACATCATCCTGACTCTCAAAGAACCGTTCTCCAATATTGAGATTGTCTTCAGCCAGCGATCTCTTCAACCAAACGATCTTTTTAAGAAAAGAGATGCCCTTGCATGGCTTTCTTTAAGATTGATCCAAAAACAGAAAATTGGCAATAATGAGATTTATTATTATGAAGGCATCCGGGGTCAACATCATTTTCTTTCCTTCTTTCACCAGTATATCATCGGACTGAACAACCAGATTTACAATAAAAAAAAGGAGAATGTATTTCTCAATAATGATCTTTATAAGCAGGTACAGATCGCTTATTCAGTCCCCCGCATTATCTCTTTAATTACGGTTGGCTCCGGTGGATTGTATAATTTATTTCCTACCGATCTCCATGGACCGGTCAATGAACAATATTATGTCAGTTCTCTCCGGCAGGGCGGCGAGGCATGTAAGCAGGTGGAAAATGCAGGAAGGATCGTTATTTCACAAGTACATTCCGACGTTTACAAAACGGTTTACGGTCTGGGTAAAAATCATATGCAGGAATTAAAACCAAAAGAAAATTTCTTTTCAGTGAATCACTGTCAAGCGTCTTTCAACCTACCCTTGCCAAAATCTCTACTGTCCTATAGAGAATTGGAATTAGTAGAATCTTTTGAACATGGTATTCATAAGCTATTGCTTTATAAAATTATTTCCAGCCAGGCTGTTAATAAGGAGCTGTCGACTCTTGCTCATATTCATAATTGTTACGCCACCTGGCGATATCAATAAAGGTTTGCCGGGCAACTATTTATTTCGATAAATCGCTTAAATTATTCAAGAAATTTCTGAAAGCTTCATCACAGTCATCTTTTTAATCGTTAGTATCTACATGCTTAACAATAAAAATAATTATTGTTCTACCTGCATATAACGCTTCATTAACCCTGGAAAAACTTATCGTGAAATCCCATTTGATGTTGTAGATGATGTTATACTCGTAGATGATGCCAGTACAGACGATACTATGGAAGTAGGAAAGAAGATTAGGCATCCGCCATATAATCTGCCACGATAAAAATAAGGGTTATGGGGGCAACCAAAAAGACCTGTTATTCTAAGGCATTGGAGCTTGGCTGTGATATTGTCATTATGCTCCACCTGGACTACCAATATACCCTCTAAACTGATCTATGCAATGAGTAGCATTATAGCCCAGGGTATATATCCTGTAGTAATTGGGTCGAGAATATTAGGAATGGACGCTTTGAAAGGAGGAATGCCCTTATATAAGTATATCTCAAACCGTTTTTTAACCCTTGTTCAAAATATTCTGACTGGTCAAAAGCTGAGCGAATACCACTCTGGCTACCGGGCATTCGCATCAGAAGTGCTAAGAAGTATAAATTTCATAGCCAATAGCAACGATTTCATTTTTGACAACCAGGTACTAACGCAGGTTTTTATGAAAGGATTTGAAATCGCAGAAATTACCTGTCCCACTAAATATTCGATGGGAAACTTCAAGCATTAACTTTGGCAGAGGCTTTGTTTATGGTGCAGGAGTTCTATGGGTATCTTGCTTTATCGCTTGCACAAAATGGAAGGTTATTAAGAAGAAAGATTTATTAAAATATTTACTGGCATTATAAGTATCGGATTTCAAGCAACTTATTGGTAAGATCATGCGATATGAGATTAGACAACCGGCAATAATTCTTATTGATGAGCAAAGTTTTGTTATTTAATCCGCGTAGCGCCAATTCGAAACCACGAATTCCAAATTCAATCCTTTCGATAGCAGCTTCTATTGATGGGATATTCGACTATGTGATCGTGGATGGAAATATGGAATCTGATCCTGCAGAAAAAATATTCAATTATCTGCAGCAGGGCACATTCCGTTATTTTGGCCTTACCTGTATGCCCGGGCCACAACTAAAACAAGCTATCCCCATTTCAAAAAAATTCGAGAGCAGTTTCCCCAAATAAAAATTATCTGGGGAGGATATTTTCCTTCGAACCAATCAACAGTAGTTTTGAATTCCGGTTATGTTGACTTCGTTGTAAATGGTCCCGGCGAAAAATGTTTTCCTGATCTTTTGAAGGCCCTGGAAAATGATCAGCCTTATGAGCAGATCAACAACCTGATCTATAAAAAAGGCGATGAAATAATAAGAACAAAAAAGATGAATTATACAACCAGGGATGAACTGCCTCCCTTCCTTATGAAAAATTAAACGGCTTTTATCCTGTTCAGCGTTATCTCGGCAAAACCTACCTTGGTACAAAAACTATCGCTTATCATTCAAGCTTCGGTTGCCCATTCACCTGTTCTTTTTGTGCAGTCGTTCCGATATACAACGCGAGATGGAAAGGAAAATCTGCTTCGCTCATTTATAAAGATGTTAAATATTTAAAAGAAAGGTTTGGTGGAAATGCTATCGAGTTTCATGATAACAATTTCTTTGTTTCTGAAAAAGGAGCAGTTGAATTTTCCAATCTCATCAAAAATGAAAATATGATCTGGTGGGGCGAAGGAAGGATTGACACCATTGACAAATACAGTGACCGATCATTGGCATTAATGCGGGAAGCGGGGTGCAGAATGATATTTTTGGGGCTGAAACAGGCAACGACGCGATATTAAAAAAATGGACAAAGGGGGCACTCAATCGGCTGCGCAGATCCGGTCCTTTGCAGCACGCATGGCCAGGTTTGATATCATACCCGAATATTCATTTGTACTGGGTACACCGGCTGATACGCCTGAACAGGCAATGAACACAAATTGACCAGGATATTGCTTTCATTAAAGAAATAAAAACGATAAATCCAAAAACGGAGATCATCATTTATGTATACAGTCCTGTGCCTACTGAAGGTTCGGAGATGTACAACAAAGTCCTGGAGACAGGATTTCGTTTTCCTGAAAACTGGAAGATTGGATCAGCCCGCACTGGGAGTCATTTGATCTGCGTAAAAACCCATTAACACCCTGGCTCACTCCGGAGATGATTGATAAAATAAAGGATTTTGAAACAGTATTGAATGGGTATTACCCAACTGTATCGGATGTAAGACTAAGTAAATTCAAAAGAAATTTCTTACATGCGCTTTCATCAATAAGATATAAAACAGGCGTATACAAAAAGCCATATGAGTTAAAAGCATTGCAAATTCTCTGGAAGTATCGTCAACCTGAAATTGAAGGATTTTGAGTACTGCTGTCAAATATATTGTAGGTTCAACATGGCAACCGTTGTTAAGAAAGTATCTTTCAAAAAAAAGAAGGTACCGCTATAAAAATATACGCATACAGGTTCCTTCATCTGTTTTTCATCCCGGTTTTTCTTTAGCACACATTTGCTATTAGATCAAATAAAAGGGTGGCCATTAAAAAATAAAAAATTATTAGAGCCAGGTGCCGGCAGTGGCCTGATATCTATATATGCTGCACAAAGAGGAGCTATAGTCACCGCGACAGACATTAATCCTGTCGCTGTTGAATGTTTGAGAGAGAACAGCCGGGAGAATAATGTACAAATAGATATCCTCAGGTCGGACCTTTTCGATGAAATACCGCCCCAGCTGTTTGATATCATAGTGATCAATCCACCTTATTATAAAAAGACCCTGAGTCATATTCAGATTATGCCTGGAACTGCGGCAGCAACGGAGAATATTTTAAAAACTATTTACCCAATTGAGAGGGTATATTCACTCCGAAACAAAAATACTGATGGTGTTGTGCGACGGCTGTGACATGGAAATGATAAAAGAAATGGCTTCTGAAAACGGATACTGCATGGACCTGGTTTTTTCAAAAAGAATATGATCGAAAAAATTTTATTTACAGTATTGAAGTAAGCCAATGATCGTCTCGGAAAATTTTGAAGAAAAGTACATCTTACTAAGAAAGAAAGAAAATCGCCTGTACACAGATGAGCAGCTTAAATGGCTCCCTGAGATCGAGGTATCGCACCCTCATTACAAAGAGTGGGAGACCCGGAAAAGTTCCTGCAATAAATTAATTCAGCATCTCAGCAATAAAAGAACTGAGCTCAATATACTGGATGTAGGCTGCGGAAATGGCTGGCTTTGCCATCATCTTTCAAAGATCCCGGGTAGTAATGTAGCCGGGATCGATATTAACAAAACAGAACTTAACCAGGCCAAAAGAGTTTTTGATCATGTCGAGAACCTTGAATTTTTTATGGTGGAATTGACAATGAAAGAATCAGGAATGAAAAATTTGACGCAATTATATTTGCCGCTTCCATACAGTATTTTCCTTCTCTTGATAACATCATTCCTGCTGCACTTCAGCTGCTACACCCGGAAGGTGAGATCCACATCCTTGATTCTCATTTTTACAAATCATCTGAACTTGAGATTGCACGCAAGCGGTCTTTTTGATTACTATCATTCATTGCAATTTGCTGAAATGACAGAATATTATTTTCATCACTGTGTAGACGAGTTGAACCCATATAATCATAAAATATTCTACAACCCCGATCTTTTCCGCAACAGATTTATAAAAAATAAAAGCCCGTTTCCCTGGATCTGTATATATGCTTAAGCAGTCACTATATTACAGCTTTCAGCGCTATCGTACTCTGCAAACCGATATTATCAGGGCATTGCCAATAGTAATATTGATGCCGCATAGTGCATGCAACTGCAAATGTGTAATGTGTGACATCTGGAAAGACAATAAAAATCTGAAACAGCTCACAGAAAGCGATATTCAAGGACTGCTCTCTTCACTAAAGAAATTCGGGACCCGGGAAGTAGTTATGTCCGGCGGTGAGGCTTTATTAAATCCAAATTTCTTCAGGTTATGTGAAATTCTTCACCAACAGAATATAAAGATCAGCTTATTATCCACTGGCCTGTCACTCAAAAAAATGTTGAGCAAATATTGACCTGGGTCGATAACATCATCGTATCGCTGGACGGAAACGAAGAAGTACATGATCGTATCCGCAATATCCCCAATGCATTTCAAAAATTAAAAGAAGGTGTGCAGCTTATAAAAAGCATTGATCCAAAATTCAGGATCACTGCAAGAACGGTGATCCATAAATTGAATTTCAGAATTTGGGATTCAATTATTGATAGCGCAAAAGAAATGGGATTAGATCAAATAAGTTTTTTACCGGCTGATGTGAGCAGTCATGCATTTAACCGCGAAGTGCTTTGGAATGAAAATCGCCAGCATGAAATCCTGGTAGAACAAAATGAGTTACCTGAACTATCAGTCGTAATTAACGTGATCCTCGAAAACTATAAAGAAGATTTTGAATCACGCTTTATTGCTGAATCACCAGGTAAGTTCAGGAAGATCTATAGTTATTATGCTGCCTTTACAATCTGAATCCTTTTCCTTACAAAAAATGCAATGCCCCATGGGTATCGACTGTTATCGAAGCGGATGGAACTGTCAGACCTTGTTTTTTCCACGAACCCATAGGGAATATCCGGGATAGTTCATTAGAAGAAATTTTAAATAGCAAAGAAAGCATCCGGTTTAGAAAAGATCTTGACATGGACTCAAACAGCACTTGCGTTAAATGCGTTTGTTATTTGAATCTTCCGCCAGGAGCTTAAGTTAAATTAATTTATACTATATGAGCAGGATTTTGTTTACGCATTCTTATTTTCTCCGCTTTGATCCTAAGCAGTGGATTACAGGGCAACCTCTATGCTCCGCTTGGCACTTTATACGCCGCGTCCCTGATGAGAGAAAAACGACCACAAAGTCTTTTTTCATGATACCATGTTTGCCGAAACTGCAAACGAAATTATTCCTCCATTGAAAAGTATCGGCCTGATTTTTTGTGATCTATGATGATGGATTCAACTACCTCACTAAGATGTGCCTGACCAATATGCGTGAAGCGGCCTTTCAAATGATAAAGCTGGCAAAGCAGAGAGGTTGTACTGTAATTGTTTCAAGTTCGGATTCTACGGATCATTTTGAACAATACTTGCAGGAAGGAGCAGATTTCATTTTAATTGGATGAAGCAGAAGTAACATTGCTTGAGCTAATGAATGCGATCGCACAAAAACAAAGTGACCTTTTAACGATCCAGGGCATCGCGTTTAAAAAAGATGATGCAGTTATCAAGACAGCAAGGCGCAACGTATTGAAAGACCTGGATAGTTTGCCATTCCCCGCCTGGGATCTCATCGATATGGAACCCTACCGTAAAATGTGGCTAAAACACAAAGGTTATTTTTCAATGAATATGGGAACAACCCGTGGCTGTCCATTCAAGTGCAATTGGTGCGCTAAGCCGATCTATGGTAACCGTTACAATTCAAGATCCCCGGAAAACGTGCTAAGTGAACTAAAAATATTAAAAGACAAATTCAAATTTGATCATATCTGGTTTTGTGATGACATTTTTGGACTGAAACTCAGGCTGGGTTCATGATTTTGCCGATCTCATTGAAAAAGAAGATCTTCATTTTCGCTTTAAAATACAGGCAAGAGCAGATCTTTTATTGCAGGAAGAATACATCAAAGACCTTGCAAGAGCTGGCTGTGAAAATGCATGGATGGGCGCAGAAAGCGGATCACAAAAAGTCTTGGATGCTATGGATAAAGGGAACAACTGTAAAACAGATCTATGAGTCAACCCGGTTATTAAAAAACATGGCATTCATCCATCCTTCTTTATTCAGTTCGGTTACCTGGGTGAAACGAAAGAAGATATTAAAAAGACGATCCGCATGATCAATGAACTGCTGCCTTACGAGATCGGTATCTCAGTTTCCTATCCTTTACCCGGCACTTTATTCTATGAAAAAGTGAAAACTGATCTTAAGGAAAAAGCCAACTGGGCTGATTCTGATGAGCTGGCGCTGATGTTCAGAAATACTTACCAACCTGCATTTTACAAACAGCTGCACAGGTATGTACATAAAACCTACCGCATGCATATTGCCATTGAAAATATAAAACAGATCTTAAAGAAACCAGTGACAGCCACCGCTTCAACATTCAGAAAGGCTGCTTCCCTGGTCTACTATGCTCCCGCCACTTTCCTGGCCAAACAAAAATTATCATTGCTTGAAAAAATACCGGATGAGCAAACCTGCCGATATTACCTATGAGCAACAAGCGGCTACAGCTTTTAATAAGCAATCTGTTTTGTTTGATGAGATCTACTCAACGAATACAATTGTTCAATACAAAAGAAAAAGAGTAAGAGATCATCTTGATAAATTTATAAAGCCCAAAAGCAAGATCCTTGAATTAAATGCCGGAACAGGAGAAGACGCTGTTTATTTTGCCCAACGTGGTCATCATGTTCATGCAACAGATATATCCCAGGGTATGCAGAAGGTACTTTCGCAAAAATATTATCTGCCTCCCTTACTGACAAAGTGAGTTCTTGAACTTTGCTCATTTACCCAATTGGAAAAATTGAAAGATAAAGGACCTTATGACATCATCTTTTCCAACTTCGCAGGGCTTAATTGTACAAATGAATTAGAAAAGGTGTTGCGATCATTTCCGGCATTGCTCAATCCTGGAGGCATCATTACTCTTGTTCTATTGCCAAAATTCTGTCTTTGGGAGACCTCACTTTTTTAAAAGGAAAATTTAAAACGGCCTTTCGAAGGTTTTTCAGCAGCGGGGGAAGAAAGGCACATGTTGAAGGAGAATATTTCCGTTGCTGGTATCATAACCCTTCTGTTATCAAAAACATCTGGAAAAGGAATTCGATATGCTGGCCCTGGAAGGATTGTGCACGTTAGTTCCGCCGTCCTATATCGAAAATTTTGCAGAAAAATATCCCAAAACCTTCAATGCTTTAAAAGACAAGGAGGACAAGTGGAAAGCAAAATGGCCATGGAGATCTATTGGTGACTATTACATCATCTCGTTCAAAAAAAATCTAATCAAAATATTGAGGATGGTCATTAAGATACCATTCAATTTTATCGTCTGTACCTGGTAAGAATTTTTTCCTGGAAGCGTTTCCGGGTTTGATTTTGAAAAATGTTTTCCTGTTACAAGATTCATTACCTTACCCTTTGAATTTTTACGCCCTTGTTGTTCCTTTTTCTGCCATCTGCGGGTAGTCCATTTATAAAGAGAACCTGTCAAGTTTCTCCCCTGTTCTTCCGTTAAAAAACCATTCGGTGAATTTTTAAACCCGGATCCTCTCTCGGCAGTTTTTAAATTTCGTTTATATTCATAGCAAGGAAGCCATTTTTTTGTCCATTGATTTTTTTCAAAAATTTATTTAATGTAAAGGTTCCGGCGACTGGAAGCAGCGTAACAATCTCCACAGCCGTATAAATATTTTTTTCTGGTATTACTAAAGCTTCTTCATCTACAAAATAATTCATGCAAAGAAATTCTCCTTGCCCACTAAAAAGTGAACTTTTTAAATAAATGAAGAATAGTCCCTGGCTATCCAAAGCCGGTTTGCTTTGGTGATGATAAAAAAATCGATGTCTGCTTTCTTATCTGCATAGTTTTTTGAAAGTGATCCTGAAACGGCCACTGCCCGTACATACGGAAACTTATATAAAAACGCACCAATCCGTGGTATGCCTTCACAATAAGAGATTGTGCGCGCAAATTCCCCTGCATCCTCTCCTCTGCGCGTTGCCGGTTATTTTGAAGAGAATAGAATTGATCTACGCGGAAAATTATTTTATCTAACAACAGTTGAAGCAAGGCCGATGCAAATATCTCATCACTTATATAACACCTCGAGAAAATTTTTTTATATCCTTTTCAGAAAGAGGATAATCAAAAATATCAAAATAGACAAGCGTTTTTAAAATAGCCAGCTCCGCTTTTTTTGCGCCAGGTTTGTCTCAAAGGCTGGAATCATGCGGTAAAATTAAACCATCTTCGGCCGAAAAACTAAAAATCAACGAGCAACCATTTCAAAAATTTATACCGATTGTAATGTAATCCTCCATTTATTAACCTCCTGCTCATCACCTGCCTTGTACGAAATGAACTATCATACGAATATGATTCCTTCTCCTGTTACAAGAATCATCTGCAAAGGAGGAAAAATTAATCAGCCGCAGTTACCCTATTCCCGCCGGAACACTTATCTCTGGCTAAAGAGAAGTTTCGATATTGTTTTTTCTTTACTTTTATCGGTTGCGTGTTTATTTGGTTGTTTCCGATCATCAGTTTATTGATCACGTTCGACTCAAAAGGTCCGGTTTTTTTGTACAGCGACGCATTGGAAAAAATGGCCGCTCATTTCGTTGTTTGAAATTCCGCAGTATGATCATAAATAACGAAGCTGACGAAAAACAAGCCGACAAAAATGACTATCGTATAACAAAAGTTGGCAGGAGTTCCCTGAGGAGGACTAATTTGGATGAGCTCCCGCAATTCATTAACGTACTTATTGGTGATATGAGTATCATTGGTCCACGGCCGCACATGTTTTCTGATTGGACCCGTTTTTCTTTCGTAATCCCTGAATATAGATTCAGAAACCCTGATGCGGTCCTGGCATCACTGGTCTTGCCCAGGTAAAGAAGTCATCACGGACCGACCTCGAGTTATAGAAGCATCTCCACCCGTTATTACTGGGATGCAGAATACATTCGGAATGCCTGCTTCCTGCTCGATATGAAAATTGTTTTTCGCTCCTCTTTTAAATTCATTAAAAATTTTATTTCCTTTTTCATTTTCGAGCGCAGTAGGTGATAAAACTATATAGTCAGCCATAGTAATTCTATTCGCCACCTGTTGTGTCACTCACTTGTACGTTCAGAATCCTATTCATCTTTTCTTTGGGAGTTTCGGTCATTCATTCTATTTTTGCTGCCCTTCTAATTCAGCTGGTGAGGTGGATGAGTGGCTGAAATCAACGGTTTGCTAAACCGTCATACGGTCTTAAAAGCCGTATCGAGGGTTCGAATCCCTCCCTCACCGCAGATTAAATGCAAAAATCTTCGCGCATCGATGCGATTTGAAATATCAACACAAAAGGTGGTCTGGCCGAAACACGGAGTCCGACATGAGGCATAAGATCTGTGAATTCACCTAAATTAAATGTCGGCTGTTATTTATTCCAGGTAATGAGGACATCATAGATTTACGTTTTTTTCACCACAGATTATTGTCGCATAAGGAAAAAAGTGTAATTCCAAGAATTGTCAAAATAGCAATGGCATACCTTGACAGAGCCTGGTTTTAAATGTTTGTTCATTTATTTTTTAATTTTCCTGATGAGTAAAGAGATGCCTGAATAAAAGGCTATTCCTTAATTTTTCCGACCTCCTCAGTTCAATAACCTCCTGTATTATTTCTATCTGTAGTCTGAGATCACGAACTTTAAAACCATCAGTTTCTTTTTTGTTCAAGTGTTTCCAAATATTCACCGGCTTTTTCTATAAGCAACATACTGAGTGCATGTAGATCCATATTGTCGAATATATTCGTTGTTTAAACTCCCTTTTTGCTTCTTCGGTTGCATGTGATATTGGTCCTTTTTTGGGCAACTGCTTAGCATAATGGCGCGAAACTGAATTCACAAGATTTTTCTTTAAAAATAGCTGACTGAATCAATTGGACATCTTTTCTCGTGTCACGTATCACAGTAATATCGGTCTCTTTTGCCGCATCAGATTATGATGCATTTGTGTAGTGGTTCTTACCAGGAGATCAAGTAAATCAGGGAGAGAGAGGACTTGAATATTTTCCAGAAAGCATTAGGTTAATTTTCTTAAAGATAGTATCATCTTCTACAGGGAACCGTTACACCTTTAGGGGAAAAGTTGTATAATTTACAGGTTGAAGAGGATATAAAAGTAGAAAACTAGGGCGACCACATAGAACATAGCCGGTAAAAAGCCCTTAAAACAGAGGTTCAAATTGAAACTACTCAATGAAACTGACTAGCTGTGCATAAGTAGTTTGCGAAAATGAATTATTTACCAGGCCATTGTTACATAATTCCAGAGAAAAATTACATTATTCACACATTTAAAGGCTAATGATTCTGCAATGCTCTAAATAAAGGACGGCATTCACGGATGAGCTGTCGACAAAGTTGCTTGAAATCCTCCTGCAACTCAAACTATGTTTCTATTTTCTCATCCAATTAGCAATAAGTCGCTGTATAAATCGTCCATTTGACTTTATAAATTGAGCATGAGCAGTAAAACAATGTCACCGTGAGCTGACTCGTTCGCGTCCTATGTGTTTGAACAATAGTGCAATTTAGGATAGCCGTTATTGAGGGACTTGTAAATTCACAGAGGCAATAAGACAGGAGAGAAACCTGAGTGCGAGCTGCCTTGTTTCGCACCTGCAGCAAGCGAAACAACGCGAAAGTATTTTCATCCGTTCTTGCAACATTTAAACTATGCCCTGTGCAGATCATAAAAATCTTGACAAATAATTGACTGATTCATAAGTTCTTTCTTCAATGAAGTTGTTCTTTACAAACTTTTGTACTCTGATCGGGCTGGCTTTCTTTCGCTACGCTAACTGATAAAGCCCTTCCTTCAATTTCTTTATTGTTCATGCCCTTCATCGCTGCCTAGGCCTTCGGCTACAAACATCCATTTCCACAAAACCAAAACCTCGGCTCTGCCCGGATTCCCTGTCTTTGATCGACTTTAGCTGAGGTTACAGTTCCATATGCAGAAAATAAAGTTCTCAAGGTTTCATCATCTGTATGAAAGCTTAAGTTCGAAATGTACAAGTTCATAAATTAATAATTTAAAGTAAAAAATAGAATTACCTGTGACTAACGTCAGATACAAAAGCGTAAAGAAGGATAAACTGTTACTGAAAAGAAGAGTAAAAATTTGGAGCGGTCTAATACTTAGTGTCAGGAGATCTATAATATCTCCCGGTGAAGGTAGATCAATTAATGACAACCCGGTTATTTATTTATTTAACCGCGAGTAGTAAAAGAAATATTAGTCAACATGCTGCTCAATAAAGAGCAAATCTTAAACCACCAGATGCAGACTTTTCCAGTGATACAGAACTCCCTCTATAGACTTTTCCATTGTCCAAAAAGCGGCAGACATGCCGACATCGCTTATAGACACAAATAATCCATTTTCCTACTGCAAAATAATGTGATCCCGGAGTTTGTGATCTTCATTCAGCCGGATCTATTCATATCCACTTTTAATGACGGTGGAAATCATTTAAATCGTCCATTTGGTTTTATAAAATTGGATGCATGAGCAGGTATTATAATTCCCTCGCCGGATTGGAGTAAATGAGGTAGTTTATCAATAACAATCTCTTGCCTCTGCCTTCAATGATCTGGACAAAAGTGTCAAATGGAGAGGTTTTTTTCTATCAAGCCTTCGCCGCTGTCAAATGACATCGCGCTTATATTGCCTGTTGACTTCCTGATAATCGTTTTTATCACTACGGAATTAGCCATGTACTCGATAATTTCAACGATGATATGCGCTTTTGATTTTTCGAGTTCGGTATTATCTGGTTTTCCGACCTTTATTTTCTACTATTCATAATTTAGAAATTTTATTGATTCGTATTTATTTCTACTTTATTCACAATTACCCGTTTTATCGATAACTATAATCATTATTAAATCAGAATATTCAATATGAACAAAAGGCAGATAAATCCCGTTCCGGTGCGGCAAGATAAAATGCCTGGTCGTTTGTTTATTTTATCTTAACAACAATTAGCAGGCTTCAGCACACGTAACTGGAAGTACATCG
>ERZ1370068.6020-contig-502_pt1 | contig 16344 bp, 28 predicted proteins | sample MGYA00561227_ERZ1370068 | MGnify/ENA primary metagenome ERZ1370068 (study PRJEB38410, sample SAMEA6850437) | metagenome | study: Metagenomic assessment of the ecological functions of the soil: analysis of the soil microbiota associated with the...
GGCGGCGCGCCCGGCCCGGTGACCACCACTTCGCTCACGTTGGTGCGCGTCGGCTCCGAGAAGGCCGCGAGCTTCTCCAGCTCGGGCCTGACGGTCACCATGGCCGCGACCATGTCCACCTTGCCGCTCGCGAGGGCGGAGTACAGCTGATCGCGCGACATCGGCACGATCACCACGTGCACCTTGAGGTTGCCGGTCTTCAGGTCCGTGTTCAGATCGTTCTCGAACAGCTTCAACGCCTCGTACGTCAGCCCGCGCTCCTGCCCCTTGTCGATGAAGTAGTGCGTGCGGTTGAACGTCACGGCCACGCGAATCGCGCGACGCTTGACCATCGCGTCGAAGTCATCGGTGAACGGCTTGTCCATCACGAGCCGCACGGCTTCCGGCAGGGCGTCGTACGGCGACGCCGTCGCCGGGATTGGCTCCTCGGGCGGTGTCGTCACCGTCGTCGCCGGCGGCGGAGCCTCCTGGCGACCAGAGCATGCCGTGGCGGCCGCCGCGACAAGGAGGGCGACAACAGCGCGACAAACGCCAGATTGCGTGCACGAGATTTTCATGGTGTGTCCTTTCGAGCGCGGCCGCATGTCGCTGCACCGGCCGCGATGAGCACTATAGGCGGCGATGAGCGACGCTGACTACTGCCCTTAGGGGCAGGATCTGAGCCGAGAGTAAGCGGTTAGACTGCGGGACTGACGAATATAGCATGCTCCAAACCTCCAGTCATCCTGCTGCTGGCGATGCTCTGCGCGATGCGCGCCGCGGCGCAGGAACTCGAGCCGCGCGCCTATTCTGCCTCCCCGATCGGCACGAACTTCCTTCTGGTGGGCATCGGCCGGTCGAGCGGCGGTGTCGTCTTCGATCCAACAGTGCCCATTACCGACGTTCACGCCGACATCGACGCCGCCACACCTCGGCGCCGGACGCACGTTCAATCTGGGCGGGCACCTGCTGCTGGCGACCGCCGCCCTCCCCTACGTGTGGGGAGAAATCACAGGCAAGGTGTTTGAAGAGGCCGCAAGCACCACCCGTTCCGGCCTCGGGGACGCACGGATGAAGGTGTCCGTGACTCTGATCGGCACACCGGCGTCTGACGCTGGCAGAATTCGCGAAGGCCCCGCCGCGGACGAACATCGGCATGAGTCTCACCGTGGCGGCGCCCGCGGGACAGTACTACCCCGGCAAACTCATCAACATCGGGACGAACCGCTGGGCGTTCAAGCCCGAGGTGGGTCTCTCTCATCCGATCGGCCGCTGGAATCTTGACGGCGCGGGCGGCGTGTGGCTGTTCACGGCGAACGATCGGTTCTATCTGGGCGATTCGACACGCACGCAGGCTCCGCTGTTCGTGGTCCAGGGGCACGCCAGCTATAACGTCACCCGGCGCGCCTGGGCCGCAGTGGACGCCACGTGGTATGGCGGCGCCGACGTTCGCGTGGATGACGGCCCGCCGTCGGCCAGACAGAACAACGCCCGCCTGGGCGCCACCCTGTCGCTGCCGGTTGGCGCCAGCCAATCACTCAAGGTCGCGTACGCACCGGCGCGTCGGTGCGGACCGGTGCGGATTTCAAGACCCTGGGGTTGCGTGGCGGCATGTGTGGTTCGATCGGATCTCACCCACGAGGCCGTAGTGGAAGGCGCTGCCGCCACGGACCTTCCCTTAAGGGCTGTAGCCAGCTGCTCCCGCCGACGCCTATAGTGCACATCGGATCTCATGGGCACCATCGAACCGCACACGTCTCTCACCAAACCCTGAAGGAGTGACTTCATCCATGCTGAAACACATCGTGCTCGTAACGTTGTCTGCTAATGCTGGCAGCCGTGCCCGCCCTTGCTCAGACGCCGAAGGCAGAAGTCGGTGTGACAGTGGGCTGGGTCTTCTCCGACGGCGTCAGCGGAGACGGGGTAGTCGTCCCGGGACAAGGGACCTTCAACCGCCTCGATCCGAAGGACTCCTTCGGCTGGGGTTTCGACATCGGGGTGTTCGCCGGACCGAACTCCGAAGTGGGATTCCTCTTCGGCAATCAGCGCTCGACGTTGCAGGCGGGAGGATTCTCGACGAAGGATATCGGCAGCATGAGCGTGAACACCTATCACGGCACCTACACCTACAATTTCGGTGACGGTCGAGCGAAGGTTCGTCCGTAGCGCGATGATCGGTATCGGCGCCACAAGCTATGGCGAGGTCGCCTACACCCGAGCGAATGGAGCCGCCGGAACGATTCCTGGCGTGTCGCGCTTCTCCAGCACATGGGGCGCCGGCGCGAAATTCTATAGCGCGTCGAACGTCGGCGCCCGAGTGGGCGTGCGCTGGACGCCGACCTACATCAAGTCCGACGCGGACGGCTATTGGTGCGATCCGTACTGGGGCTGCTACCTCACGCGGGGACGCGCAGTGTCGAACCAGTTCGAGTTCAACGGCGGCATCACCGTGCGCTTCTGATTCCGCTGAAGGAATTTTCTCCGTGCCCTCTCTCGTCGCTCGCGCGCGCGCACGATTGCTCGGCGTGGCAGCCGTCGCGGCCACGGCGCTTGCCGTCGGTGCGTGCGCCAGCGTGCCGACTCGCTCGGCGGCCATGCAGTCGTCGCCCGGGGTCACCCTCTCGGCCAACGAGCTGCAGTTGCGCGACTTCGAGATGGGGCGCAATCTGTCGGCACGGATCGCAGAAGCCGCCGACCAGATCATCGCGCAGTCGACGGATCCGGCAGGGCGCCGCAACGCGATGCTCTGGAAGATCTCGGCGGTCCCGCTCGTGCAGGAAGCGGCGCTGCGGAACGATCCGCAGATCGCCGGCATGGATCTGCTCGCGTTCTCCATGCAGCAGGTGGACTATTTCACGACCGGATCAGGGCGCAGCACATCTCGGGCCTGCGCAGGCGATCGCGATCGAGGCGGCGCGCGACGCGGCACGAGAGGTCATGGGCTTCGTCTCGAGTGCACTGAAGAGTGGGAGGCTCAGCGCGTCGTCCGAGGCGTATCTGCGTGAATGGGCGAAGGCGCACCCGATGCGGGGTCCGACCATCAGGCGTGCATCGATCCTCGCCTCGGACTGGGAGGCGCTCGGCATGAGCGACACCTCCGTCGCCGCCACGCTCGGCAACGTGGATCGCACCATCGTGAACATCAGCTATCGGCTGAGCTATCTGAACGAGACGCTTGCCGCCGAAGCGCGTTGGAGCGCGGAGCTTGCGGCCGACGACGCGCTGCGCTCGCCGAGGATCGATTCGCTCTTCGGCACCGGCACCGCGACGCTTCGTTCGGTCGGTGCGCTGGCGGACGACACGTCGGCACTCCTCGACCGCGAGCGCGCGGCGCTGAGTGGGCGACATCGATCGTGAGCGGCGTGGCGCTGATGGGCGATATCGACCGCGAGCGCGCGGCTCTGATGGGCGACATCGCCCGTGAACGCGTGGCGATCATGGGGGAGATTGACCGGCAGCGCGAGCTGACGTTCCGGGACCTCACCGTGCAGCGCGTGGCGCTCGAAGCCACGCTCACCTCGGAGCGCAAGGCCGTCATGCAACGCCTCACCGAGGAGCGGGTCGCGGCTTTTCAGTCCGCGGATCATCTCGCCGAGCGTTCGATCGACCGTCTGGGCTCCGTGCTGCGCCGGATCGCCTGGGAGATCGCCTTGGCCGCCTTGCTCGTCGTCGCCGCGGTCCTCGGCTGCGCGCTCATCCTGATTCATCGCCGGCGCAGCGCCGGTAGCCCAGCGCGTTCGCCGGGCCGCCGTGGAGATGAACGCGCCGCCCGGCGGCGTGGCTGGACTCGCATACATCGCGGTCACCCGGCTTCAACTCAGAACCCGAACTGAGCCCGTCCCTGGAACACGTTGAAGCGTCCCTGCTGTCCGCCACGATCCAGGATGCCGCGCCCGTAGTTGAACTCGAACCGCCAGTGCTGTTCCGGATACCAGGAGATCGCGCCCGTCAACCGCGACATGACTCCCCGTCGACGGCACCATCGGTCAGATCGACGTGACGAATACCGTCCCGACACCTCCCATGCCCCGGTCCCGGCGTGGCCGAAGCCGAACGGCGAGCGCGGCACGAACTTGCCGACGTAGTGTCCGTCCTCACGGTTGAACGTCCGGTGCTCGCCGGTCAGGAAATGGGACGCCCCACGAACCCGCCGTAGAAGAACGGGTTGCCCACGGTCGGCGCGTTGACGGGCGTCAGCATCAGCTCGCCAAACACCTGCGTCGGCCCGCTCATCGCCATCACCTCGAACTGCGTCGTCGTGGAGTGATTGGCCGCGAACTTCGCCGTGTCCACGAAGTATGGGGATTGATTGGTCTCCGGCCGGCTGCGGTACTGGAGTGTCCCGTCGGTCTTCTCTTTGTAATAGACCCCGGCCGCCACGCTCACGACGGTCTGGTCCGCGTCGCGAACGACGGGCAGAAACTCAAACCGCCCGGTGTATTGATTCCCGTTCGCCGACATCGAGCGGTCGTTGACGAACCAGTCGTTGAACACGCCGGCCGAATAGGTCGCGCGGCCATTGGCGAACGACCGGTGCAGGCGCAGGCCAATGTTGCGTTGCGGGATGAACGCGTTGGCCATGCCGCTGCGCTCCATGAAGATCCAGTCGGCCCCGGGCATGATCCACTCCTGGGACAACCCGACCTTCTGCCGCCCGATCTTCACGCTGCCCAGCCACGAGGTGAGCGGGATGTCCACGGCGATGTCCATCCAGGAAAACCTGGCGCCCGGCTCCGCGTCCAGGCCGTTGTAGTTGGTGCCGACGAAGTAGGTCCAGGGCTTTCGAAACTTGATCTGCCCTCCGACATAGAACCGATCGGCGCGAGGCTCGCCTTTGGCCGGCACGTGACCGACCTGCTGCTCGTTGACGCTGTCCTGCGTCATGGCCAGGCCGTCGAACATCAGCATCCAGCCCCATTTCGCACTGATCGCCTTATTGCCGAACGAGAGCCACTTTTCCTCGAACGACTCCTTCTTCTCGGGCGCGGGCGGCTGGACCTCGGGGGCGGCCTGCGCGGGTGCCGGCGTCCCGCTGTCCGCCGGAGACGGCGGCGTCGTCTGCGCAGTGAGCGTGGCGGTTGCCGCTCAGCAGCATCGTCGACAGCACCGCGATCCGCACGCAGTTCGTCACGTCGACGCTATCCCCGAGCAGCGCCGAGCCGAGCGCCAGCAGCCCCATCACACTCACGATCGCGGCGACGACGATGGCAGTCGAGCGGTGTGCGACGCCGAACTCCTCGTGCAGCAGCCTGGTGCTCCGACGATGATCGATTGCGCCGAGCAGGAGCGCGGCCAGGCCGGTGCCGATCATGATCATGCCGAAGACGCGAGGGCTGAGCAGCCGGTGCGCGCGAAGGCCCTGGCCCGCTTCGAACTCGAAGAACTTGTAGATCGTGAAGCCGAACGAGATGAGCGAGGTCGCAGTCCGGATCCACGCCATCAGCGTGCGCTCGTCCGCGAGCCACGTGCGGTCGGCTGCGAGCCGGGTCCCGGCGTCGGGAGGCCGAGCCACCAGGCTTCCGGAGTCAGGACTCGATATTCTGTTCCACTTTGCCTGTCTCTATCTGGCCTGAATTGTGACGGAACGTATCCTCGGTGATCGCTGCGCGATCGCCTGTCGATGAGCACTATAGGGACCGCTGGGCACGGCGACTACTGCCCCTAGGGGAAGGTCGGAGGCGCTTCGCCGGAATTGCATAGCGTGAGCCAGAGTCCCTGGCGATAGTACTGGTGAACCGCTATGTCTAATTTGACAGCCCTTCTGTGCCGCCACGCCCGGAGGGCTCGCATCACCGCTTGTCTAGCCCTGTGCACATTCGCAGGGGATCCGAGGTCGTCCGCCGCGGCACAGACCGTCACCGCGACGACGGGCGCCGATCAACGGCATCGTCACGGACAGCACGAAGGCCGTTGTGCCGGGCGTGACGGTCAGCCTGTCGGGGCCGTCGTTGATGACCACCCGGACCGTCCTCACCGACGAGGCCGGCGCCTACCGCTTTTCTGCGGTGCCGACGGGCGACCACACGCTCACCTTCGAGCTCGCCGGTTTCGAGACAATTGTCCGCGAAGGCATCCACGTCGGGCTCGGCTTCACGGCGACCGTCAACGTCGAGATGAGCGCCGGGCGTGTCAGCGATTCGGTCACCGTCAGCGGCGTCGCCTGTGGTTGACGTCTCGTCAACCGTCGTCACGACTCATTTCGACAGCGCGACGCTCGCCAGCCTGCCTGGCGCGCGCGACTTCTTCGCGATCGCGGCGAACACGCCGGGCGTGGCGCTGTCGAAGATGGACGTGGGCGGCAACAGCGCGCTCAGCCTGCAGGAATACACCGCCTACGGCCTCCGAGCGACCACCGGCGTCAACCGCAACGAGGTTGAAGGCATTCGGGTCGGCGGGGCCAACGGTGCGAGCGACAACTATCTCTCCGACTTCGCGTCTTTCTCCGAGATTGCGATCACGGCCGTCGGGCACACGGCTTCGATGCCGGTGCCGGGCACCCTGGGCCAGTACGTCAGCAAGTCCGGCGGCAACGCGTATCACGGCAACCTGTACGCGGATTTCCAGAACGAGGCGTTGGAAGCGACCAACATCGACGACGACCAGATCGCCCGCGGCGTGTCCGGCGGCCCCGGCCTCGACGCGCGGGACGTGAACCGGCTGCAGCTGTTCCGGGACTTCAACGCGGACGTGGGCGGGTACCTGAGAAAGGACAAAGCGTGGTGGTACGCGCGCACCGCTCCACGGCGGTCGAACAGCGATACGCGTGGCTGCTCGACACGGCGGCCACGCTCACGGCCGCGGTCGAAACCGGCAAGGTCACCTACCTGCTGTCCCCGCGCCAGAAGCTCGTCGGCTATCTGCAGCACCAGGCCTTTCAGCAGCCGAGTTTCTTCGTCCGTCAGCACGAGCCAGCCGATCGAGACCAGCGATGCGCTGCCAACGCAACGCGTTCTCCGTGAGCGTGTGGAAAGGCGAGTACAACGCCGCTGTGACCGACGCGCTCTACGTCGAAGCGCGCGTCGGCGCGTTATCTCGCCGACACTGCGCTGACGTTCAAGAGCACGGCCCCGCGCATTGCGGACATCGGCGCGAACACGGTCAGCGGTGGCGCTCTGGCGCTGGGGCGACTGATCAACCGGCCCCAGGCCAACGGCTCCCTGAGCTTCCTGAAGACCGGCTGGGGCGGCAGCCACACCTTCAGGATCGGCGGCGAGTATATGAGCGACCGGGTCGTCTCGCCGACGGACGGATACGGCAACCCATGCAACTGCGTGTCGACGCTGAACAACGGTGTTCCCGCGCAGGTGCAGATCCTGCTGGGCCCGAACGTGTCGAAGAACGACCTGACGACCGCGGCCGGTTTTGTGGACGACACGTGGCGCGTCAGTCGCCGGGTCACGCTGTCGCTCGGGACTGCGCTTGGATCGCTACCAACCGATCCTCCCGGAGCAGGAGGGACCGGCAGGGCAGAAGTTCGCCGACAATCGACCCCGTCCTCACGTTCAACAACTGGGGCCCGCGCGTCGGCATGAGCGCCGATCTCACGGGCGACGGCAAGACCGTGCTGAAACTTCACTACGGAAGATTCTGGGTCTATCCGGCGCCCATTTTCACCGCGGCCTTCAATCCGAATCCGTCCGGCTGGTCGCAGACCTACCTCTGGACCAACGACGCGAACACGAACGGCCGGTGGGATCCGGGTGAGGAGGGACGATTGATCGTCCGTGTCGGGCGGAAGCACGTCCACCAGGCTCGACCCGGGCATCGAGAATACCCACGTCCGTCAGGCCAGCGCCTACATCGAGCGCGAGGTCGCGCCGGATTTCGGCGTGCGGACCGGCGTCGTCCTGAACGCCAGGCGCCAGCCGTACGGCACGATCAACGTCAACCGGCCGCTCGACGCGTACTCGGTCCCCGTCGCCGTCGTCGATCCGGGACCTGACGGCCGGGTCGGTTCCGCCGACGACGGCGGGACGCGTGACCGCGTACAACCTGACCACCGCGATCGCTTGAGCGCGGCGCCCGTGAATCTGACCACGAACCTGCCTGACAGCAACAGCGAGCACTACACCTGGGAAATCACCGCGACGAAACGTCAGAGCGGGCGCTGGTCTCTGCTGGCGAGCTTCACGGAGACGTGGAACCACGAGGCGGCCCTCGGGACCGGAAATGACTTCACGCCGAACGCCCTGATCAACGCCGCGGGCAGTCAGGATCGGTTCAGGACATGGCAGGCCAAACTGAACGGGACGATGAGCCTGCCGCGGGGCTTCCGCGTCGTCCCCGTCATCCGGCACCAGTCCGGACAACCGTTCGCGCGCACATTCGTCCAAACGCTCAACTACGGCAACGCGACCATCAAGGCGGAACCGATCACAGCCAACCGGACGCCTGACATCACGCTCGTCGACGTGCGAACGGAGAAGGCGTTCCGCGTCAAGCGCCGTGCGCGTCATCGGATTCTTCGACGTGTACAACCTGCTCAACACGCAATGCCGAGCAGACGTTGAGCACCAGCTCGGGCGGCTCGTGGTTGCGGCCGACGGCGATCACGGGGCCTCGCGTCCTCCGGATCGGCGCCCGATTGGATGGTGATCGCCGCGCATGGACGGCTGGCTCGTGAGCTGGTCACCGTCATCTGGTCGATGGTCGCGTCGGCGTGTCTCACGCTGGCGGTGATCTACTTTCTGGTCTGGTGTCGGAACCGCACCGCGTGGGCCCATCTCCTCTTCTGCCGTGACGGCTGCCTCGACGAGCGGCCTACGCGTTCTGTGAATTGTCGGTGATGCGGGCGCAGACGCCTGCAGAGTTCATCGCCGCGCTGCGATGGGCGCAACTGGCGGCTGTTCTTCTGTTCGTGTCGATCACCTGGTTCGTGCGGATCTACCTGCGTGCCGGGCGGCCATGGCTTGCATGGACCATCACCGGCCTTCGCACGTTCTACCTGCTGCTCACGTTCCTGGCCGGGATCGAATGTCAACTACTCGTGAAGTGTCGAGTCTGCGGCACGTCCAGTTTCTGGGAGAATCCGTCACGGTCCTCGGAGGCGTCCCCAGTCCACTGGACGGCTGTTCGGCCAGCTTCGCGATATTGCTGATGCTCGTCTTCGTCGTGGACGCCAGCGTCACCGCCTGCGCGGCGAGGCGACCATCGAAAGGCGCGAATGGTCGGCGGCAGCGTCGTGTTCTTCTTCCTGGCCGGACTCGCGACGTCCTCGGTGGTGTTTGGGGCAATCGTCCAGGCGCCGCTCGTCATCAGCCCGCTGTTACCTGGGACTGGTCGTGGTGATGGGATACGAGTTGAGCCGTGACGTGCTCCGCGCATCGCAACTCGTCCGCGAGCTTCAGGCGAGCGAGGCCGGACTGCGCGAGAGCGAGGCGCGCATGAGCCTGGCCGTCGATGCCGGGGACCTGGGCATCTGGATCTGGGACCTCGCGCGCAGCGACATCTGGGCGAGCGACTCGTGGCGCGCGCTGTTTGGCTTCGCGCAGTCGGAGCGGCTGGACTTCGATGGCGTTCTGCAGCGGCTGCACCCGGACGATCGCGAACACCTCCAGCAGGCTCACGCGATGGCGGTCGCGGGCTCGAGTGAGCGGCCGATACGAGACCGAATACCGGTTGATGCTGCCGGATGGCGCGATCCGCTGGATCGCGTCCCGCGGCCGCGTCGAGTTCGACGCCACCGGCCGGCCGGTCCTGATGCGCGGCGCCTCTCGCGAGATCACCGCGCGCAAACACGCCGAGCAGGAGACGCAGCGCCTGCGGCAGGAGATCGCCCACGCCGGGCGCGTCTCGATGATGGGCCAGCTCGCGTCCGGACTGGCGCACGAGATCAATCAGCCGCTCGCGGCGATCCTGCGCAACGCCGAGGCGGCGGAGCTGTTCCTGCAGCACCCGTCGCCGGACCTCGACGAAATCCGCGCGATTCTGCGCGACATCCGCGCGGACGACGAGCGCGCCGGCAACGTCATCGACCGCATGCGCGGCCTGCTCAAGCGGCAGACGCTCGACACGCGGCGCCTCGACGTCGGCGCGCTCGTGGGCGATGTCGCGGCGCTCGTGCGGGTCGATGCGGCGACGCGGCAGGTGAAGCTGGACGTGGACGCTGCCGGGCGATCTGCCGCACGTGCGAGGCGACCGCGTGCATCTGCAGCAGGTGCTGCTCAACCTCATCCTCAACGGCATGGACGCGCTCAACGGGGCGAGCCGGGAGCATCGGCGCGTCACCGTGACCGCGCGGCTCGACGGCGCGCAGACCGTCGAGATCGCGCGTGGGCGACGCCGGCCCCGGCATCCCCGCCGACACGCTCGCGCGGATCTTCGACCCGTTCTTCACCACCAAGCCGAACGGCATGGGCATGGGCCTGGCGATCTCCCGCACGATCATCGAGGCGCACGGCGGACGGCTCTGGGCGGAGAACAAGAGCGACGGCGGGGCCGCGTTTCGGTTCACGCTGCCGATCGCGGAGGAGGCCGCCGCGGAATGACGACGGCCGAACCCACCGTTCACATCGTCGATGACGATGCGCCGTTTCTGGCGGCGATCTCGCGGCTGCTGCGGGCGAACGGGTTCGCGGTCAAGACGTTTGCGTCGGCGAGCGACTTTCTCGCGCAGCGGAACGAGCGATGCGCCGGGCTGTGTGCTCGCCGATGTGCAGATGCCCGGCATGAACGGCCTCGAGCTGCAATCGGCGCTCGCACGGTCCGCGCAATCCGCTGCCGATCCTCTTCCTCACCGGCCACGGCGACATTCCCTCGAGCGTCCGCGCGATGCGCGACGGGCGCCGAGGACTTCCTGGAAAAGCGCGCGCCGAAAGAGCAGCTCCTCGACGCGGTGAAGCGCGCGCTGGCCCGCGACGCGCGGGAACGCGAGGAGCGGGCCCGGCAGCGTGAGCTGCGCGCGCGATTCGACGCGCTCACCCCGCGCGAGCTCGAGGTGCTCGGCCATGTCGTGCGGGGCAAGCTCAACAAGCAGATCGCCGGCGATCTCGGCATCCATGAGCGGACAGTGAAGCTGCACCGCACGGCGATCACGACGAAACTCCGCGTGCAATCGGTCGCCGAGCTCACGCGGCTGACCGAGGAAGCGGGCCTCTTCGCGGCGTCAGAGCCGACCTTCCCTAAGGGCAGTAGTCGGCGGCGGTCGCCGGCAGCCTATAGTGCTCATTGGCTCACGATGAGCAGCGACCGAACCCTTCTACGTGGCCGTCGTGGATGACGACGAGCAGCTTCTGCCGCTCGCTCGGCAGGCTGCTGCGGGCTGCGGGCATGCAGTCGATCACGTATGCCTCGGCGGAAGCGTTCCTCGCGGACACGAAACATCCCCGGTTCGATTGCCTGGTGCTCGACGTCAATCTCGGCGGCATGTCCGGCATCGAGCTGGGCCGGCGGCTCGTGGATGAAGGCCGCCATGCCCCCTTTATCTGCATCACCGCTCACGACGATCCCGGAGTCCGCGCGGACGCCGAAGCGGCCGGCTGCTCCGCGTTCCTCCGTAAGACCGACGCCGGTGTGCTCGACGTCATTCGTCGCGTCGCGCACTGAATCGTGTTGGCTACAAGATCCCGGGTTCGTCGGCTCAAATTCGCTTCGGAACGAAACAGGAGGGTCTCGTGAGCGCTTCGGCGATCGATCTGGCAGAGGGGCGGCGTTTCGAGCTGGGCACCGGAATGGGCGCCCGACCAGCGGCTGGGATGGTTCGAGCGGCTCCTCGCCGATCTCTCGGCCGCCTTCATCAATGTGCCATCCAATCAGGTGGACGCGGGCATCAGGCACGCGCAGCAACGGATCGTCGAGCGCACTCGATCTGGATCGGTGCACTTTGTCGGTTGTCGAAGACCGTGATCTGGTCCACAGCCATGATTGGACCTCACCCGAGTCCCGGTCCGGAGCATGGTTTCCGCCAGTGGCCGGGTCTCCGCCCGCGAGCTCTTCCCGTGGACTCTCGCGAAGATCCAGGCGGGCGAGCTCGTCCAGTTCTCCAGCGTCGACGAGCTGCCGGACGTCCGGGATCGCGAGAGCTACCGCAGGTTCGGCACGAAATCGACCGTGATCGTTCCCCTCAGCGTCGCGGGCCAACCGCTTGGCGCTCTGGCATTCGCCGCCGTCCGCGCGGAGCGGTCCTGGCCGCCAGCCACTGTGGACCGTCTGCAGCTCGTGGCCGGTGCCTTTGCCGGGATGCTGGCCCGCCGCCACGCAGACGAATCACTGCGTGCGGCTCTGGTCCGAGGTGTCGCGCCTGAAAGACAAGTTGCAAGTCGAGAAGGTCTATCTGCGAAAGGAATTACAGGAGCGCACCGGCACGGGTCTGGTGATTGGCGAGAGCCCCGCGTTGCGCCGGGTCGAGGAGCAGGTACAGCAGGTCGCGCCCACCAATTCGACGGTGCTGCTCCTCGGGGAGACTGGCAGCGGCAAGGAGATGTTCGCGACCCAGATCCATGAACTGAGTGATCGGCACAGCCGTCCGATGGTCCGGGTGAACTGCGCGGCGATTCCGGCGACGCTGATAGAAAGCGAGCTGTTCGGCCGCGAAAGAGGCGCCTATACCGGCGCGCTGGCGCGGCAGATCGGCCGCTTCGAAATGGCCGATCACTCGACGATCTTTCTCGACGAAATCGGCGACCTGCCACTCGAGGTCCAGGTCAAGCTGCTCCGCGTACTCGAGGAGAGACAGATCGAGCGGCTGGGGAGCCCGCGGCCGATTCGCGTCGATACGCGGATCATCGCCGCGACCCATCGCGATCTCGAACAGCTGATCGCGGCGGGCACCTTCCGCGAAGATCTGTACTATCGCCTCTGCGTGTTCCCGATCCGCGTGCCGCCGCTGCGCGAACGCGCGGGCGACATACCGCTGCTGGTGTGGCGATTCGTCGAGGAGTTCGCGACCGCGTTTGGCAAGCAGGTCGACTCGATCAGCAAGGATGACATGGCCGCGTTGCAGCAGTATTCGTGGCCCGGCAACATCCGCGAGCTCCGGAACGTCGTCGAGCGGGCCATGATCATGGGGACGGGGCGCCGGTTGACGTTTTCCGTGCCTGCGGCGTCGACCGCCTTGGCCGGGCGCAGCGCGAAGCTGGAGGACGTCGAGCGAGAGCACATTCGCACGGTGCTCGAGAGCACGGGCTGGCGCGTCCGGGGTGTGGATGGTGCAGCAAGGCGACTCGGTCTCAAGCCCACCACACTCGATGAGCCGGCTGTCCAGGCTCGGGCTCAAGCGCCCGCAGCCTCCTCGAGCCATTGCGTGTTGACGCCCGCCTGGGTGAGGACGTCGCGAGCGTCAGTGACCCGGCGACCGGGCGGACGCTCGTCGACATCAACGACCGCGCCACTGGAATGTTCACAAGAAGAACGAAGTTCTTGCTAGTACAAGGATGGCTAAGTGCCTCGATCTCACAATTACGATGACGTATTTGTGCGGCAGCGATCGGCGTGGTCTGATTCCTTCTCGGTTGAGAGGGAGGGTTCACGCGAGAGCTGGTTGAACCAAGTCGAGATCTACTCGATGAGGCTCGTCAGGCGGGGCCAAGTCTTGCGATTGAGGGTCATTGCGTCCTCCATTTACTCGTCGCACATCTCAGAAGAGGAACGACGTCGCCACGGAGACGGTCGGTCCCTGTCTGGCCGCCGACGTAGAAGCCGAACGTGCTGCTGGCCGGCGAGTGGTCCACGCTGATGACCTGGAAATTGCTGCGGACGTTCCGCGAGTCGAACCAGAAGACGTTCGCCGCCCACGAGATACTCGTGGCTGGTCGCTGAATCCGGCGCCCTTGTCGCCGTAGATCCACGACGTGGCGCCGTACAGCTCGAGCTTCTTCTTGATCGGGATAGAACGCTCCCTGCACGTAGAAGCCCGCTGTCGTGAATCGAGGCGACGGGCAGCGGTCCGTCGGCGTCGAAGTTGTCGAGCCACCGGTTGTAGATTTCGGTCTGCAGGAAGACGCCGCGGTAAGCTCAGTGCCGGCGTCGAACGAGAGGAGCCGCACATGCGCGTCGTTCACGCGTGACGCCCTGGCGAGCGACCCGGTCTCGAACAGGCTGAGGCTGTCGGCCAGGCGCGTCTGGGTGTTCTCGGGCGACGTTGTCGGCCTAGCTCCTGCCGGTCTTCCTGGCTCCGCGTCGTGCTGAAGCCGAACCGCGTCGCCAGCTTCTCGTGATACTCCCAGTCGCCATAGCGAGCCGTTCGGGCCGAACTCGTGCGTCGTGGGCATCCACCACATCGACCCGCCGGTCGCGAGGCCCCGGTCGAGCTGCTTCGCGGTGATGCCGAGCTGGCTGAAGTTGTTGCCGACCGCGACGTTGTATGCCCAGAGGCCGGGCGCCACCTCGCCGTTCGCCCACACGCCGTTCGTGAACGCGCCCCGGAAGAACTCGTCGGCCATGACGCGATCGTTGGCCAGCCAGAACGGGTGCGACCCGTACAGCGATCGGCTGCCGCCGGTTCAGTTGGTGCCGCCGTAGAGGTTGAACGCCTTGTGGAACTGGTAGCCCAGGAACCCGTAGAGCGTCGTCTGGTCCGTCGACATGACGGTCAGGATGTGATCTGGTATCGGAACTTCGGCGAGAAGAGCCACCCTCTGAAATGGACCATCGCCCGGTGAAACTGGATGTCGTTGCGGGCATCGATGGGGTGCACGTTCCCGAGGTGATCGGTGAACTCCTGTCGTGCCCGGCAGCTGGTCGATCCACCGCACGAGCGCGTAGCCGCCGATCCGCAGCTCGCCGAGCTCCGTCCGGCCGACCAGGAAGCTTTGACCGGACGGCGTCGAAGGCGCTATACGTGGACCGCTCTGGTTCCTCTGGCGCAGAAGCCGGCGTCGCAGCGGCGAGCGTTGTCCGTCTGACCGACCAGAAACTCCCCGGCACAGCCGCCCGACACCCACACGCCGGTGTCGTCGTAGCCCCACGTCTTTCCGAGCAAGGCAGGCCGAAGCCCCGGTGGATCTGACGAGCACGACGCCCGCAGAGGTGTCAGCCGCGCAGAGTTGTGCGTTCGCCCGCCGTAGAGGCGCAGGTCACACTCTCGTCGTAGGCGTCGCCGATTGCGCGTACCCGCTCGTAGTGGCGACCACAGCAGAAGAAGGCATAAAAGATTGCCGCAAGGCGGGGCCGTTTGGTTACATGATTCCAGAAATCATTTTGAAATCCGACAGCACTATAGGGAACGGCGGAGGCGGCTGCTACTGCCCTTAGGGGAAGGTTGAGTGGACGGGCTTGCGACACGCGTGGCTCGACGTCGCAGGGACGGGAAGGGTGCAGCCGTCGGCGACCGAAGAGAATGAGCGGGTAAGACCGTGTCAGGCGCTTGGGCGGCTCGCCTTGCGAAACAGCCTGTCGCGGTCGCTGTCGAAGTGATACAGCTTCGCGACCGTGATCCGTTTCGCGAGCGCACTGCACGCGACGCAGGCCGCGACGCTTCCGATCACCGGCCCGACCCAATAGATCCACCAACCGTCCCATTGTCCTGAGATGACCGCAGGTCCCAGGCTGCGCGCCGGATTGGTGCTCGTGCCCGAGATCGGCGACTCCGCGTACACCATCACGGCGTACAGGATGGGAAAGATCGCCGGGGTGAACGGACGAATCCGGCGAAAGCCGAGGAACACGCACAACAGCGTGACCATGGCGAACGTCGTGATGACTTCCCCGAGCAGGACAGCCCCGACGCTGTAGCCTTCGCCCGGAACGGTGGCGCCGAACGCCACGCTTCGCCCCATCGCGCCCCAGGCCAGGAGCGGCACGCTCCCGAGAATGGCCCCGGCAAGCTGCGCCACGACATAACCGAGGGACGTCCGCAGATCGAGCTTGCCCATCAAGCGGAAAGCCAGCGTCACGATGGGGTTGATGTGCGCGCCGCTCCGTTTCCCGACCGGGGAGAGCGCGATCAACGCACCGGTGGTGCCGAACAGGAAGCCGGTGATCAACCGGCGCCATCCTTCGCTCGGCAGGACGCCCGGAATGGGACTGCCTTCCCCGAACATCAGAATCACGAGCGAAAGGCCGACCAGCACCAGCGCCGCCGTCCCGACCAGTTCGGCACGAAGGACCAGCCAGGGAATGCTGGCCGACCTCGAGTCTGCCGTCACGGTCTGGCTTCCTGAGAGTCACTTCGCCGCATTGGCACCCTCACGCGCATCCGGATCCGGGTACAACCCCTTGCTTGCCGTGATGAAGAGCGTCCGCCTGTCCTGACCGCAGAAGCTGACGTTCGCTGTCCACTCCTCGTCGGGGATCTGGATCTCCTCGATCTGCCGACCCGTCTTGTCGAACACCATGACACCCTTGCCCGTGAGGTACAGGTTGCCTTCGTTGTCGAGCGTCATGCCGTCGGATCCCTGAGCAATACGTAACTGAACGAAGTACACCGAG
>ERZ1370068.8805-contig-7630_pt1 | contig 16343 bp, 34 predicted proteins | sample MGYA00561227_ERZ1370068 | MGnify/ENA primary metagenome ERZ1370068 (study PRJEB38410, sample SAMEA6850437) | metagenome | study: Metagenomic assessment of the ecological functions of the soil: analysis of the soil microbiota associated with the...
AATCCATCATCCCGACACGATGCTTTCCCGGGAAAACTTAGGCATCTGGTTGCCCGATAACGAAGAGCATATCATGCACCTGTTCGCACGCGCGTTCGCGGCCGGTCGTGAGAATAGGACGGCTGAAATCAAATCAGCTTATGTCCAGTCTGTAATCGAATCGGGGCGGGCTCGGTGATCGTCAGCAGCTCAGGAGCTAATTTCTTGATGGATCGCGCGACCGACTGAGGTGAGGTTTGGGGCAAAGGGGCGGGCTGAGGAGCCGCATCTGGTCTGGGATGTCGGTCGTCCAGGGCTTCCGGCCCACCGGCCTGGTACAGATCGTACCAGCGGTAGAAGGTGGCGCGCGGAATGCCAACCTTTTCCAGCGTCCGCCGCACCGGCAAGGCGGACTCCTCGACCAGCCGGATGATCTCAAGCTTCTCGGAGGCGGGGTACCTCATGCGGCGTCCTCCCCATCCGCCGTCACGCTTTTTTGAGCAGACGATTTTCGAGGGTCAGTTCGGCCACGACTTCCTTCAGCGCGCTGGTCTCGCGACGCAGGTCCTTGACCTCGTCCGAGGTGGCGGCCCGGGCTGTATCGCCAGCCAGGCGCTTCTTTCCAGCCTCCAGGAAGTCCTTCGACCAGCGATAGTACAGGTTCTGCGCGATCCCCGCGGCGACATGCTCGGCAACGTCTGCTTCGCCGCGCAGGCCTTCCAGAAGCCCTGCGCGACAAAGGATGTTGAGGCAGAATAGGAGAGACCTTGCCAAGCGATCCGCTAAGGGTCGGTACCCCATCCCATTAAGTTTCGCTGCCCGAATGGAACGCGGCCTCGAATTTGTCGACGAATTCCTGCAGCTCGTCCGGCATTGATGTCGCTGACGGCAAAGAACTCGAGACCCTGTGCGCTCCAGCGTCGAATGTTGAATCCCTGCATCGTGTCGAGCTTCTGCCCCGTGAGCTTCGGAGGCAGCTGCCTGCGCGACGAAGAGATTGATCACATGCGTCCGGCGCCGATAGACGATCGAAGCGACGGCCTTGCCGTCGATATAGTCGAGCCTCCCGCCGAGCAGCCTGAAGCCCTGCGCCGTCAGGTCCACGACCGGCGGTGCGATATCAAGCTTGCCGTTGAACCATGGTTTCACCGTGTGCTGGTCGCTCGTCTGCACGTCGGTGAGGTGGTCGCCCTGAAGCGAGCGCACATGCGCCGACGACAACGTCGCCAAGCACGCGCTGGTCGTGATCCGTTCGAATGACGGCGATGACGAGGCTCGCCGCCATCGCAGTTGAAAGCGCCGTGCCCATGACAAAGCCTTTCAGCACAGAGCGGCGGCTCGAGGTGCGCTGGGGCGCCGACGGCAGCGTCATCTCGATGCGCCGGCGCAAGCTCATCGGCGCCGTATAGCGCAGCTGCGCGGCCGACATAGCCTGCTGCAGTCTCGCGATGAGCAGCGCAGTTGCGCCGCACAACGCGGGCAACTCTGCAAATGCGTCTCCACATCGCGGGCATGCCCGGCATCGAGCTCGCCGTCGAGGAGGGCGTGGAGCAAGATTTCGGTTTCGGCGCAAGTCATGTTCGGCAGTCCTTCCTCAGCAATCCATGCTTTTCGGAGCATGGACCGCGCACGCGCGAGTCGCGACATCACGGTGCCAATGGGCACACCGACGACATCGGCGATCTCGCTATATGACAAATCGTTGATCTCGCGCAGCACGATCGCCTCACGAAACGGGTCAGGAAGCTCCGCTACGAGACGGCGGATCGTTTCTGCGTCCCACTGACGCAGCATTTCCGTTTCCGGTGACGCCTGCGCCTCCTGCCAAAGCGGGGCGGCATCTTCGTCCTCATCCGTTGTCGTCATCCATCGCGAGCGTGACGCCGGATCGACGCGCGAATTCGCCGCGGCAGATGTTGCGCAGGATTGCGAAGAGCCACGGCTTGATCGCCGTGCCGCGAAACGTGTCGAAATAACGCAGCGCGCGCAGATAGCATTCCTGCACGGCATCTTCGGCATCCGCGCGCGTCGCGGAGCAGATATCGTGCCAGCGTGTAAGCATCGTTGAGATGGGGCAGTGCGGCGTCGCGAAAACGCCGCGCTTTGTCTTGGTGAGCACCGCTGCCGTCGCCCGCCATCATGCCGCCCCCGGCTTTCCAGGCTACCGCCAGGCCCTGTCGTTGCGGTCGATCGAGCATTATTGCGCCGCGTTGCTGCTTCCGATCGCCGCTTCGACCACGATAGCTCCCGTCATGTGCGGATGCAAAGAGCAGAAATACTCATACGTGCCGGGCGTCGTGAACGTGAATGAGAATTTGTCTTTGGTATCGAGCGCCCTCGACTTGAAGAGCTTGCCGCTCGAGGCGACCGTATGCGGGAATGTCGTCGTCATTGATCCAGGTCACGGTCGTGCCGGTCTTCACGGTGACGCGTTGCGGCGCGAAGGCGAATGCGTCGATGTGCACCTCCTTATCCGCAGACCTGCGCCGACGCGACAGGAACGGCGGTCGCTACTGTGAACACAGCGACCGCGAGCGCAGCCGCGATGGCGAGGTGACTTGCAGGCGCTGTCATGATCCGGACGTCCCGCCTCAGCGCTGCAGCGGCTGGTCGATGATCGCGAGGCGTTGCTGTCCACGCTTGAAGGTGACATCGGTAACGCCGAGAAGCGAACGCAGCTTGTCGTCGGCGACCTTCATCGGTCCCGGCGAGGGTGCTGCGCCCGGCGCTGGCTGCGGAAAGGCGGTCGACATGGCGGTGTGAAACGTGACGTTGCCCTCGACCTTCTGCATGATTTGGTGAATATGACCGTTGAGCACGGTTACCGATCCGAAGCGCTTGAGATAGTCGAGAGCACGTGCCGCGTCTTCGGTGCCCCAGCCCCAGGCTGGATAGACCGACCACAACGGAATGTGCGCGAAGACGACGATTGGGGTCGATGCTGACCGGCCCTTGAGGTCGTCCTCGAGCCATTCGAGCTGCTCGTTACCGAGATTGCCCAGGCCGCCGGCCTTGAGATCGACGACGTTGACGAGGCCGATGAAATGCACGCCGTTGGCGTCGAAGCTGTACCAGCCCGCGCCTTTGGTGCCACGACCGTAGCGATCGCGGTAGAGCTTCACGTCCTCGTCGAGGACGTCATGTTCACCAGGAACGTAATGCACGTCGAGCCGGGCCTGTGAGATGATCCGGTCGGCGTCGTCGAATTCGGACGGCTTGGAGAGATGGGTGATATCGCCCGTATGAATGACGAAAGGATGGCTTCACGGGAAGAGTCTTGATCTTGTTGACCGCTTCCTCGAGCGTGCCCAGGGCGTTGGGGTTGGCTGGCTTGTCGAACCCCACATGGCTGTCGCTGATCTGCAGGAAGGTCAGCCCACTCGGTTCGGCGGCCGTCGCCTCGCCAATAATACCCATTGAACGCGGCATACCGCCTGCGATTGTCCACAGGACGCCAGTACCAGCCCAGGTCATGCATTCCAGGATTTTGCGCCGGCTGACGCCGCGCCCGTCATCGAGATCAGAAGTCATCGCCAATCTCCCTTGAAGCCACGATGGCTTCGAAGGATCAGATCGCGGATGAGTAGGATTTATTCCCAGGATTTCCGGGGCCCGTTTCCTGCGATCTATGCCGCAATGACCAGCTCACCTGGGCCTTTCATTGCTTCGCTCCAGCTTTGCGGCGCCAATCCATCACAATGCCGTGATGCTCGCCGAGACGTAACCGTCGCCGCGGGCAGGCTAGGTGTCGGCTTGCTCGCGCCCTCAATCCAGCCTGCAATCCGGTCGATGTTTAATTCGCGGTGACGGCGAGCTTCGGCCAGTCCTCCATTTGCACCCGCGCCACGAGCCGATATTTGCCGCCCTCGGGCTTGAAGATCGAGGCCTCGCCCTCCTTGACGTCGAACCAGTCCTTGCCCAGGGCGTCGACGATATTGGGCTTATGGGTGATGAGGAAGTTGTTCTTGCCGTTGTCCGGGGCCTGCGCCAGCATTTTGCGGAATGCCTCGGCTCGCCTGTTGTTTTCATCTGGCGTCACCACGAGGCCGCCCTCCGTCAGGTCGATTGTTTTCTCGATGTCCTCGAATCCTGCTCGGACGGCCGTCTCGTAAGCTCGATTGAACTTGCTCGTGTAGACTTCCCCAACAGGCAGGCCGGCCCGGCGGATTGCGTCGCCAAATGCCTTTGCCAGCTCCTTGCCCTTGTCGTTGAGGTTTCGCTGCTTGGCGACATCATCGAAATTGAATGGATCGGTATCCGCCTGGTTCGAGAACGTCGCGCCATGCCGGACGACGATGTTGTAACCGCCCGCACGTAACGATTGAACCAGCTGCTGGGTATCTCGGATCATACCCTCTTGATGATTCTGCGATTGCGCAAGGCTCGGCGCAGACATTGCCAGCACGAAACCGGCAACCGCGGCCAGACCGACAGCCGCTCGTCTTGAAAACAAGGTCATCTCATTTCTCCTCCATGTTGCTCACCGCGCGACAAACCAGAATGAAGCGCCGGTTCATGGCGGCACATTTCGAAGACTCGCGCCGAGCAATGGTATTCCGTGTTTTGAACTAATCGTGATTACCAACACTGTCGAAGCGCGGCATGACGCCGAGACTGGCGTCGGCGGTATGCATGACGCAAAACCGAGGACTCTTCAGATAGCTTCGCTCGAAACTGCAGTGTTCTAGTTCATCACGATGCCGTGAGGTCGATCCGGGAGTAACGATCGAACCTGCCGAGTGGCCTTGGGTTGAGGGCAATGCGCCGCCCCGTCGTCGTAGCTTTGTTTCGCGGAAGACGTCGATTGTTACATCACAACGCGATGGCACGAAAGCGATGCTGGTCCTGTCTCGGCGAACTCGCGTCGAAGATAGCAACATCGCTACCCCCAAGTCTGACGGCTCGTGCGGTTGCCGGGAACAACTGACACTTTCGTGAACCGCCTAGCCGCCAAGCCCACGAAGACTTGTACCGAGCGAACTCCATTCGAATGCGAGCGCGGAAATAAAGACGCGCTCCCTGATCTAGTCCGCAGAAGCCGCTTCTGGCTTCAGCACGAGGAGATCAACCATGTTGACCAAGATTACTCTGGCTCTCGCGTTCTTGTTCGCCGTTATCCAAGCCGTTCCGGCGTCCGCTGGTCCTACGACCTGCGGGTCCAGCACGTTTCAGTACGACAGCTCGGGCGCCACGGTCGGCCCCTACTGTCACTAAATCATCAGGTTCGCGATCAGTGTTGCTACATTGGAAGATGGCCGGCCCAGTGCCGGCCATCTTCTCGTTGGTGGGATTAGCCAATACGCAATAGGTCGTTGATAGGCTCGAGGCTGCCAGACCCCATTCCGCAGCGCGCAATCCAATAGAAGTGACGCGATCGGTGTCTGCTGCGCAAAATGCGCGGACCCAGACCAAGCGGACTCTGTCCCCGCGCAGGTCGAGGAATAATCAGCGCCTTGGCCGATCCAGTCTGCAAAAGCGACGCGCTTCCGACACGAGGAGAAAATAACCATGTCGACCAAGGTAATTGCCGCTATCGTTGCATTGGCGTTCCTCGCGGTTGGCGCAGGCATTGGCAACCGCCATAACGAATACACCTACACGTTCGCTCAATACTGCATTCCGCAATTTGATGAGCTTCCGGGGACGACAAAGGTCTACTGCTGAGCGTAGTGCGGCGACAGTAGTTGCTGAAATGAACCGCCAGGTTTGGACTCGGCAACAATCGCTTCAGAAGACACGGCTCGCGCGGTCGAACCAAGCCTTTTCCTCGGCTGTGAATGGCTTCACGGCATGACTGGTAGTAGCGTTGCGCTGTTCGAACATAGTCGGTGATGTCCTGCCCCAGCACAACTGGGCCACGATGATTGGTCCCGTTGTTGCTTCGGCCAGAGCCGCTGACGCGGAGCCAAAGACAAGTAAAGTGGCGAGAGCCAGTTTGGCCTTGCTAGGCATTTTCGTTCTCCATATTCAAAGTGCCTTCCTGCAAACAGATTGAATCGAGTCGCTGTTTATTCCTGCCACTGGTGCGAACCAGTAGTTGCGATTGATTGCTGAAGAATCTTCATGGCGCGCATGAATTTTTGGGTCGCCATCTGACCAAAGAGAGAAAGCGCGGAGCACAACAATTCCGCGACTGTTACTCGGTTTTTCGATCCATCTTTGAACTCGTCATCAATTATCTCGCGTAAGACGCTTCAGGTAATCGATGCCGACGATACGAGTTTGAATTATTCGCGGGAATAAACAGCGACGTGATTCAATCTCCTAGGGCGAAAGCGCTCCAAGCAAGGAGAACGAAAATGCCTAGCAAGACCACGACGGCTCTGGCTGCCCTACTCTTCTTTGGCTCCGCCTCAGCGGCTTTGGCGAATACCAATAACCGGAACGATCACCAGGGTTCAGTCGTCGGACGCGCGGTGTCGGTGACTATGTCCAGCGGTGGTGCCGGGGCCGTGAATCATGCCCAGAAGCCATCCACGGCAGAGAGAGAGAGCTGGGTTCGGCACACCGCAGCTCGCCCTCGCAGAGAGGGCCCCGTTCTGTCGTCCTGGCACGGACAGCAACGATGGCTTGGATCAAATTGACTGTACCCGGCGGGAACCTGATTCACATCAACGTCGAACATGTAACTTCCGTCAGATCTGACACTCAAATTCCGGGAGCCAAGGCTCAACCTCGATTTGACGAGCGGGAAACTTCAAGGTGTACAGGAAAATGTCGACCAGGTCATGCAGCTGATTATGGGCACCGCAGGCTCACTCGCGAATGGCGAATGCGCTTAGCGCAGGGCGCGATCGGCGCATCGCGGGAACGGGTCGACTCGGCTCCGGATCAAAACCCGCGGAACCCTGGCCGGTAACAAGGAAAAGCACGATGGACACGCTCACTATCCTACTGGCTCTGGCGACCGTTGGCTATCCCGGCCTTGACCGAGGCTGCGGTTGCCACCACTCGCCTGTTCGCGGGAACGGGCGCGGGAGGGCAGCACACATACCTCGGAAAAGCTTGGCTCAGAAAAGCTGGCGGATCTGTGGTGTCTGCCGTGTGAGTAAATCAACGAAAATGGTAGCGGATCGATATACGGTGGTGATTGGTCTCGGCGGCATGCTTGTGGCGCTCGCCACGCTGATCACTGCCGAAGCTGCCGATGCGGCTGGTTGCCTCCCAGAGGCATCAAGCCGCGCCCATAGCCTATAATGTTCAGGCGAACCCAAATTATGGATCTGGTCCGCGCGTTCGCGTGCAGCCGAACGATGTGGTCTCGGGCGACCGGATCGTCGGTCGCGATCCGGACCCATTCATTCGAGGAGAGATTCTCCGTCACTACAATAACGGTTGGTAGGTCGCGTGCCCACAAATGGAGGCCGCGGCAACACGCATACGATTGGCCAGTACATACCGCCAATGTGGCGCGTTCATTTGGCCGATACTCTAACAGTCACTCTGCGCAACCGCCTTTCCCAATAGACGAACTTGCATCTCCAGCGTCCGGCGGCTTGCCGCTCGGTTCTCTTCCTACAAATTGGATCCGAGAGAGCCAGAGCAAAATCCCGGAGAAGCTACGTTAATGTCTTCTGGTTCCATCGACATGCACGGAGACGTGGACCGGCAATCAGTGATGGCATATCGGGGCGGCATTGTCGTTGAAAGCGGCGACTGGCTTTAAAAATCCCGCTTCAGCAGATGCATCAGGCTGACACGTAGAACAAAGCGAAATAAATGAAAACGAGCATGTTCGACAGGATCGCGCCCGCGATGCCAAACCCAAGGACATAAAGCATGCGGTGCCCGCTGGGATCTTGTCTGGCGTCGTCTTGAGAAATCATGGTCGGTGCCTCCAAGCGCAACGTGCGCGCTTCGGAAGTATGTGTGTCGGCAGGTATCAAGCGCGGTCATTGTCGGGTTCCGTTCCGTGCCCTTCCTTTCAAGGAGATCGCAGTCGCTGGTATTTATTCCAACCGACTCCAAGCCGTCAGTCGGAGCGCAGATCTTTGCTGTCGCCATGAGGGAGAATTGATCCCTCAAGGCTCGCCCTGTTCAACACTGGTCACCGTTCAACACGTCCCCGTGACTTCCGCGAATGATATCGCGTGATGACAGGTCTCTTTGCGCAGGGAAGCATGACGCTTTCACTTCATCACGGAGACATCGCTATGGTGAACAAATTTCCGCTGGCCACGACCGTCGCCGCTCTGTCGATTGTTGTGGTCACCTCGGCTGGCGCCGCAGTCGGCCCCACACCGGCCGGTGATATCGTTGGCCAAGGGGCGGTGGGGGCAATCCGCGCCTTCGGTGACGATATTGATTGACAGTCGGTTTGAACTTCAGACGAGCTCGTTCCGCCGCAGCCTTCGCGGGGCCACCGGGTATTCGGATCGTCCAAACGAGGAGCCAATGAACTTTCTCTGCAAGTTCCTCATCTGGAGTTTCTTTGTTGCCTGCTCGCGACGCGAGGCCGGCGCGAGAAACTGAACTGTGGGAGACGGCATATGAAATTCCTGTCTTGGTGAATGGCAGGACACCCCGCCCGCAATCTATCTGTGCGTCGTGCTGTGACCCAATCGGGGAGAGCTACCTGCGAGAACTCTACAACGCGGCTCTCCTACTGCGATCACAGGTGCTACGCCAGTCACCGCAAGGGTGCCGCGCCGGCTCTCCAGAAGCATGCGAGGGCGTCATGATAACCACCGACGCTTTGAAGTACCTGCCTCAAATGGGTCTCGACCCATTACGGGTGGTCGGCTGCGCGGCGGTGCAGTGTCAGAACTCTTTCGCACTGGCGAATGGATTTGCCGTCGAGGCAATCGTTGCGCAGAAATTCTCTATCGCCTTTTTCTGTTCGGCTGGCTGCTACCTCAACGAGATCCCATCGAGCTGTTGTGCGAGGGTGTGATGAGACAGCCGCAAGTCTGCAAGCATCAAGTCTGCGATCATTGTGGCGGACGTTTCGGCATGGTGACGCATCGTTGGTGGGGCAACAAGTTCTGCAAGAGGACGTGCAAAGACGCATACCTCCATGAAGCTTACGCTCGACCGGAAATATAATCCGGCGTTGGGTCAGCCTGCCTTCGCGACGGATACTTTCAAACTCCTCTCCGGCTTGACCGCATTTTCGGACGCAACGTTGATCCAGTCTTACCAAAATTTCGCCACGCGCTTTGGAGCCCTTGTACGGTCCACGTCGCCGCTCACCGGGTTGAGGATTGCGGCACGACCGGTCAAATCATAGCAGTTCAGGCAAAGTTATTTCCAAGCGAGGCTGTCGAAAGGGAGCCGCGACCTTTTTGCCGATCTCGATCCGCCGCAAACTTTTGCACTAGTAAGGTTTGAAGGTCGAGCAACCGCCGTGTCGCACATCCGAGCTGGGACGAATGTTCTGCAGCGATGAAGGTGCGTGCGTGCGATAATTGTCGCGGGTGAAACGGTAGCATGCTCAACCGACACCCGACGCACACGCTGCAGGGCGCACCCAGCAACGGTCGCAACGCGGGCTCGGGTCCAATGCGGTCAGGCTGACGCGCGAGGGTCAAAGTCGGTTGTCAGAGAGGACGACATTCAAAGCCCGCTCGACCGGAACGGCGAACACATATCCGACGCCGCGCTCGGTCTGGATGACGCGCGGCGCGCTGGGGTCGCGTTCGAGCTTGCGCCGCAGGCGAAGAATCTGCACGTCGATGCTGCGATCGAAGACATCCTCATGCACGCGCGTGGCCTGCAGCAGGTGCTCGCGGCTGAGCGGGCGCTGCGGCGCATCGAGAAAGGCGAGCAACAGGGCGTACTCGCCTTTGGTCAATGCCACCGGAGCGCCGGCCGGGTCGGTGAGCTGCCGGGTCTTGCGGTCGAGCTGCCAGCCGGAAAATCGAAAGCGGCCGCGCTCGGGATCGCGCGCCGGCGCGGCGCGTCCGATATCGAACCGTCGTAACACCGCGCGCACACGCGCGAGCAATTCGCGCAGATTGAACGGCTTCGTCAGATAATCGTCGGCGCCGAGCTCAAGCCCGACGACGCGATCGATGTCGTCGCGGCGGTGACCGGTAATGATGATGACCGGCACGTCGGAGCTCGACCGGACCTCCCGCAGCAGATCCAGACCGTCCTCCTGACCGAGCCGAAGATCGAGGATCACCAGGTTCACCTCGGTGCTGCCGAGTTGACGGACCATCTCCTGGCGACCGGACGCCACCAGGGTGCGGATGTTGTTCTCCACGAAATAGTTTAGGATCATGCGCTGCAAGGCAGGATCATCCTCCACGACGAGGACGCACACTTGGCGATCACCGCTCCCGCGAAGGCCCAGGTCATTTGACGATGTCTCGCCCATGCCACCCAGCTCCCGCATTGATGCCGCCGGCGGCAACCGCGCCCGTGCCCGGCTGCAGGATAGCGTGCCTCCTGCTGGCGCTCGTCTGCCTCAACGCCGCCTCGCCGGCGGCCGCTCAATCGCCAACCCTTCAGGCCCGCGCCGGCCAGGAACCGATCACGCCAATCCCTGCCGTGCCCGCCCAGGACCCACGGCGTCTGGCGCTCGGGGAACGATTGTTCAGCGACCGGCGCCTGTCTCACGATAACACGCACAGTTGTTCGTCGTGCCACGATATACGAACGAACGGTGCCAGCGGCAACGCCCACGACGTGACGCCCGAGGGGCGGCCGCTCGCGCTCAATACGCCGACGATCTTCAATGCAGCTCTGAACTTTCGCCTGAACTGGGCAGGGAATTTCCGCTCGCTCGAACGACCAAGCCGAGCAGGCGCTTCGCAATCCAGCGATCATGGCGTCGAGTGCGGACGAAGTCGTGAGCAAGCTGCGCGCCGACCCCGAAGCGGTGAGGCAATTCCGCGACGCGTACGGGAGGGAGCCCGACGTCGCCGCCCTCCTGGATGCGATCGCGACCTACGAGCGCTCCCTCGTCACGCCGGGCAGCCGGTTCGACCGCTGGCTTGCGGGCGACGCCGACGCGATCACGCCGGAGGAGCTCGTCCGGCTATCAGCTGTTCAAGTCGCTTGGCTGCATCTCTTGCCACCAAGGCGTCAATGTGGGCGGCAACCTCTTCCAGCGGCACGGCATTTTCCATCCATTGGGCTCTCCGGAGCCCGCACTGGTTCGCGTCCCCAGCCTGCGTAACGTGGCGACCACGCCGCCCTATTTCCACGACGGCAGCGCGCCTACCCTGTCGGAGGCGGTCAAGGCGATGGGCATCGCCCAGCTCGACCGCGTGCTGACCGATCAGCAAATCGCCGCCATCGTCGCCTTTCTCAACACGCTGACCGGCACCTACCGGGGTCAGGCGGTCCGGCCCGCCACCGCCGCACCGCGCGCAGCCACGGCGCTCCCATGAGGCTCTTGCCGGGTGCCCTCGGGGTGCTTCTGCTGCTCGCGCTGCTCACCTGGCTGCTGCTGCGCGGAATCGACACGAACGCACCAGCCTATGCGGTGACGCTCCAGGCCTTTGACGATTTCGCGCTTGCCGAGGCCTCTCTCCACCGCGACGTCCTGCAGGCGCGCGCCGGCCTGCTTCGCGACTACGACACGCTCGTCAAGGCCGTGGAGGCGATGGAGGACGCGGTCACCCGGCTCCGTTCCCACGCGCAGACCGAGGGCCTCGACGCGGGGCCGGCCGACCGCCTGGCCGCGACGGTCGCCGCAGCAGGAGGAATTGACGGAGCGCTTCAAGAGCAGCAACGCGCTCTTGCAGAATTCGCTGTCCTATGTCGGCCTGCTGAGCACAAGTCCGGCGTTCGGCGCCCAGGACGCACAACTCGCACCCGCAACCGGCGCATTGGCGGCGGCGATCCTCTATCTAAGGCGCGACACATCACCGGACGCCGTCAAGGCGCTCCAGGAACGGATCGACCGGTTTGCGGCGCAAGCGCCCACTGTCGGGCCGGACGCCGAAGCGGCACGGGCGCTGCTCGCGCATGCCCGTCTACTGCAGGACCTCCTACCTGCGGTCGACGAAACGCTGAAGGCCCTCGTCGCCGTGCCGAGCCGGCAGCCTCTCGAAGAGATCCGTGCACTGTTCTCCCACCGCCGGTCCGCTGTCGAAGCGACGGCGCAGCGCTTTCGGCTGTTGCTATACCTGGTCTCGCTGCTGTTGCTCGTCATGCTCGTGCATCTCGGCCTGCGGCTGCGTGCCCGCGCCCTTGCGCTACGACGGCGAGCAGCATTCGAGCATGTCATAGCCGAGAACTCGACGCGCCTGATCAATTGCCCGCCGGCGGAAACCGACGCGCGGCTGAAGCAAGTGCTGGGCGAGCTCTGCCGGGCGATCGGCGTGGAACGCGCCTATGTGGTGCTGGATGAGAACCCCACCCGAGTGCATGCCTGGTCCGCGGACGGAACGGCGTATCCGCCGGGCTGGCCCGATCAGGCGCTGGCACTGTCCGCGCGGCTCGGCACGGCCGGACCCGACATCGTCACCGTGCCGGATGTCGCCGCCTTGCCGCCCGGCGCAGTGAAGGACACGCTCGCAGCCGCTGGCGTCCGCGGCTGGGCCTGCGTGCCGCTGATCCGACCGGGCCGAGTGCGAGGCATCATGGGGTTCGACGCCTTGCCGGCCGGCATGGGACAGGGTTTTCCCGCTGCCCGTGGTGCGGCTTGCCGGCGACGCAGTGGCCAACGCCATCGAGCGCGAGTTTCTCGAGCGCGACCGGGCGAGACTCACGACGCGGCTGGAACGGGCGCGCCGCATGCAGATGATCGGATCGCTGGCAAGCGGGATTGCGCATAACTTCAACAACATCATCGGCGCCATTCTCGGCTATTCGGAGATGGTCGAGCCACAGCTCACGCCTGGAACCAAGCCGGCACAGCATATCGACGAGATACGGCGGGCCGCGGAGCGTGGGCGCGATCTGATCGACAACATCCTCACGTTCGGGCGGCGGCGTGACGCGCGTGTCCGGCCGGTGCAGGTGCGCACCCTATTCGAGGAGGCAGCCTCGCTGCTGCGTGCCTCGCTGCCCTCCGGCGTCGAGCTCATCATCGAGGACGTCCCGGTTGACGTCGCCGTGTCCGGCGAGCCGGCGCAGCTGCAGCAGGTCATCCTCAATCTATGCACCAACGCGGCGCAAGCGATGGCAGCGCAGCGGATGTATCCGCGTAACCGCGGAGCAGAAAGACGTGGCCGCTTTCCTCCCGATGAGCCACGGCGAGCTCGCGCCGGGCCGCTACGTGTGCCTGGCTGTCATCGACAGCGGGCGCGGCTTCGACGAAAGCGTGGCGCGACGATTGTTCGAGCCGTTCTTCACGACCCGCCTGGCGGGGACTGGACTGGGCCTCGCAACCGTGCACGAGATCGTTCGTGACCATGACGGAGCGATGAACGTGCAGAGCAAACCGGGGCACGGAAGCCGCTTCGAGGCCTGGCTGCCCGCGGCGGCGGCAGACAGCACCGCGGTGGTTGGCCCGGCGACGCTGCCGCTCGGGCGCGGCGAGACGGTGCTGGTCGTCGAGAGCGAACGGGAACGGCTGCTGTGTGACGAGGAGATGCTGGCGGCGCTGGGATACGAGCCGGTGGGGTTCGAGCGCCCGGCCGATGCGATCGCGGCGTGCCGTTCGGCGCCCGACCGGTTTGACATCATCCTGGTCAGCCACGCGTCGCAAACCCAGGGCGGGCTCGATTTGGCTCGCGCGCTGCACGAGGTCGCGCCGCGGCAGCCCATGCTGCTCGCCACCGCGTCCACCATCGATGTCAGCGTCGACGCGCTGGCGGAAGCCGGAATTTCCGAAGTGCTGCGCCGGCCCCTGGTCAGCACCGAGCTGGCCGCGGCGCTGGCGCGCTGCCTGCGTTCGTCCGGCACGTTACGACCGTAACACGATTACCGACAGCTGAAATACTTCTGTAGCGCGGCGCCGCCATTTTCTTGCTCGCTGCGGCTGTGGGCCGAAAACAGGAGTGACCGATGACCATGTTTGCGACCTTCGTCCGTTTGACCCGTGTCACCGCTATGCTCGCGGCCGCAACCTTTCTGCTGGCCGCCGCGGACGACGCTAGCGCTAAGGATGGCATGATCGAGGTGCCCGCCGCGCTCAATCCGAACAAGCTGTCGATCTTTCGCGTGGTGTCGGCGACGGGCGTGCAAGTCTATGCCTGCACCCGCAATCCGGCGGGCGCCACCGGCTGGGTCCTCAAGGGACCGGACGCACAGTTGTTCGATCCGCAGAGCAAGCCCGTCGGCAAGCACTATGCCGGACCGACCTGGGAGGATCTCGACGGTGGCAAGGTGGTCGGCGCGGTAAAGGACGAGTATGCCGGCGCCGGTCGATAAGGCCATTCCTTGGCTTCTGCTCGACACCAAATCGCGCGAGGGATCGGGCGCGTTCACCGAGGCGCAGGCGATCGTCCGCATGGGAACAACTGGCGGCACCGCGCCCAGCGACGGCTGCGACGAGGCTCGTGCCGGTCGGGAACTGCGCGTTCCCTACACAGCGATCTACGTGTTCCTGAAATAGGCTCCCGCCTTCTGTGTCATGCATTGTCTTTACATCCCTGGATCGAATATGCGCGCCGTGGAGAAGTCGAAGAGCTTTTCAGTGGACGTCGTGACTGTACCTGATCTGATCCAGTCGAACAGAAACCGCAACCACGCGCACTCGTGCGCCATCCCGTCCAACGAGCTAGGGTGAGGGAGCGGGTGAAACGACCCGATGAGGAAAGCCCGAAACCTCTAGGAGACTGACATGAGGACGATTGTGCTGGTATTTTCTCTCATCGCGTTGGCGGCTCCATCTCACGCAGCGCCAGGGACCAAGTCAAAAGTCGAGAACGCTGCGTCGACGGAGAAGAGGTCAGCTGACGAGATGGTAGGCAAGGAGCAGTACGACGGCGAAGGGCGAAGCCACATTGGCCAGTTCCAAGTGCAGCGCTTCAGCGACTGCATGATGGGATATTGATTTCAGAGCCCGAACGTCTTTCGCCAAGGCAGTAGATGCTGAACAAACATCCGGCAAGCGGCAGCGATGAGCTGCCGCTTCTCCTTACCCACGGCCACCGCCTGATGCTTAATGCTTCCGAGCTGGCAGAAGGCAGTGTCTCGCCTCAAATTGAGGCCGGCGTTTCCAAACCGTCGTCGACTACATAAACCTTCAAATCCTCGACCCCGCTTCGAGAGTGCTGCCCGTTATCAAAACCTGAAGCGGCGCCGCGCGGTCGTGCCATGGCGCAACGATCGTTGCGGCTATCGAACGCCCGTCCGACGTGATCAGTTTGCTTATCCAAGGTGACGCGGATGATGCTGCCGTCACCACCGAGCTGGCGGCGGCGGCTGGCGCGCTGCCTGCATTCCCCTGGCAAGTTACAAGCGTAACGCGATTCCCGATTGCTGAAACACTTTTGTAGCGCGGTGCCGTCATTTTCCCGATCCGTCGAACATCGTAACCACGCGCACGTGTGCGCCAAGCCGTTCGACCCTGTTCACAGCTAACGCGCATCTGCGCCGCGGCCAAACCTTTGAGAGGACTACGACCATGGCTATCAAGGCCAGCTTTTCCCAAGGCGCCCGGCTTGCTGTCAGAGCTCGGCGACAGCGCCGATCAACACCATTACGACCAGCCGTGACGCGGCTGGGCAAATTCTCGTGAACGGCGGCGCCGTCCCCATCGAGGGCGGCCCCGCGACCGTCGCCAACACCGCGTTGATCCAGGTGTTCGGCCAGGGCGGCAACGACACGATCACGCTCGACGAGATCCAACGGCGCGCTTGCCGCGCCGCCCAGCTGTTCGGCGGCGCCGGCAACGACACGCTGACCGGCGGCTCGGGCGGCGATCTGCTGTTCGGCCAGTCGGGCAACGACACCCTCCTTGGCAAAGGCGGCAACGACCTGCTGTTCGGCGGCGCGGGCAACGACGTGCTGAACGGCGGCGATGGTGACGACCAGATGTTCGGCGAAGCCGGCAACGATCGCATGATCTGGAACCCGGGCGATGACAACGACCTCATGGAGGGCGGCGACGGCACCGATACCGCCGAGGTCAACGGCGGCAACGGCGCCGAGACCTTCACGATCACGGCCAACGGCACGCGCGTGCGCTTCGACCGCGTCACCCCGGCGCCGTTCTTCCTCGACATCGGCACCACCGAGAACCTCGTCGTCAACGCCAATGGCGGCGACGACGTCATCACCGCCGGCAACGGCCTGGCCAACCTCATCCACCTCACCATCGACGGCGGCGCCGGCAACGACACCATCACCGGCGGCGACGGCAACGGACACGCTGCTGGGCGGCGACGGCAACGACGTCGTCACCGGCGGCCGCGGCAACGACACGGCCCTGCTCGGCGCCGGCGACGACACCTTCGTCTGGAACCCGGGCGACGCGCAGCGACGTCGTCGAGGGCCAGGATGGCGTCGACACGCTGCTG
>ERZ1370068.10725-contig-9399_pt1 | contig 16334 bp, 23 predicted proteins | sample MGYA00561227_ERZ1370068 | MGnify/ENA primary metagenome ERZ1370068 (study PRJEB38410, sample SAMEA6850437) | metagenome | study: Metagenomic assessment of the ecological functions of the soil: analysis of the soil microbiota associated with the...
ATTTGTGCTTCGTTCAGTTGCATTATTGCTTATTCCGACCCTGAGGTGATGCGATATTGGAGCACGCCGCCACTGCCCGACAGGAACGCGGCGAGCAAACAGATCAGCGAGATTCAAGAAGGCTTCAAGCGCCACGAACTCCTGAAGTGGGGCATCGCTTTGCGCACCGACGACACGCTGATTGGCAGCGTCACTCTTTTTCATCCGGACTTTACACATCGCCGGTCCGAGATCGGCTATGCGATCGGCCGCGCTTACTGGGGCAAAGGTTACATGGGCGAAACGTTGAGCAGCGGTGCTCAACTACGCCTTCGAGACCCTGGAGTTTCACCGGATCGAGGCCGACGTCGACCCACGCAATGCGGCTTCGATTCGAACGTTGGAGCGGCTCGGATTTCAACGCGAGGGTTACCTGCGCGAACGCTGGCAAGTTAACGGCGAGATTCAGGACTCATTGCTTTATGGTCTCGCTGCGCCCGGACTGGAAAACCGCAAGCGCCGGTGCCTGACAACGACCATGCCAGACCTCCTCGTAAATCTGTTGAAACTGCCCCCGCTCAACGCGGCGGTTTCCAAACTCAACGAGGCCGGGGTTGTCATTCGCCGCGCGCAGCCTTTTGAGATCACTCCGGTGCGCGAGTTTATCGCGACCAACTTTTCGGCGGCATGGGCCGACGAGGTTTCCGTTGGTTTGCCAATAAGCCGGTTTCCGTTTTTGTGGCGACGCTAGACAGTCGCGTGATTGGCTTCGCCGCTTACGAGTGTACGCGCCGCGGATTTTTTGGACCGACCGGCGTCGCGGCAGATCAGCAGGGCCAGGGCATCGGCAAGGCGCTGCTAGTGGCAAGTCTTTGGGGACTGCGCGAGCTTGGCTATGTTTACGGAATCATCGGGCGAGTCGGGCCGGTTGAGTTTTACGAAAAGGTAGTCGGAGCTATTGTGATTCCCGACAGCGACCCGGGATTTATACTGATCTTCTGGAGTAGTAACTGGAGTTCAGTATGAACGAAGTCGTTTCCGAGAAGCTAACCAAGAAACCCAACGCATCGCGCGCGCCCGGTCCAAAGGGCAGTTTCATTCAGGGCGTCATGTCGGAGTTTAATCGCGACACGTTCGGCTTTATCGAACGCTGCCGCTCAGACTACGGCGATGTTGTGCGCATGCGTTTCCTTTATCTCACCGCTCACTTTCTCTACCACCCTGCCGACATCGAATATGTTTCGGTCACGAACGCGAAAAACTTCATCAAGTCGCGATCGCTGCGCACACCGTTCTTCCGCCGCCTCGTCGGCAATGGCTTGCTGACCAGCGAAGGCGAAGTCTGGAAACGGCAGCGACGTCTGGCGCAACCCGCTTTTCATCGGCAAAGAATCAGCGCTTACGCGGATGTGATGGTCGACTACGCCGGCCGGATGATCGCTGACTGGCGTGAAGGTGACGAGCGCGACATCCATCGCGACATGATGCGCCTCACGCTCGAGATTGTCGTCAAGACGCTCTTTCAACGCGGACGTCTCCGGCGAAGCCGACAAGGTTGGGCGAGTCCTGTCGCAGATTGCGAAGCCGTTTGCTTCGCAGGCGACTGTGAAATGGATTCTGACAATCGTCTGCCGACGCTCCACTCATCGCCGTTTCAACCGGGCCGCACGTGAAATCGACGAGATCGTTTACCGTCTAATCGCTGAGCGGCGGACCAGTGGTTCCGACGAAGGCGACCTGCTTTCGATGTTACTCGCCGCGCACGACGAAGACGGCAGCCAGATGAATGACAAGCAACTGCGCGATGAGGTCATGACTTTGTTTCTGGCGGGCCACGAGACTACCGCGCTGACGCTGTCCTGGGCGTGGTATTTATTGGCCCAGAATCCGGAGGCGGAAACCAGGTTTCACGCCGAGCTGGATGAAGTGCTCGGTGATAGGTTACCAACTGTGGCCGACCTCGCGCGTTTGCAATACACGGAGATGATCGCGAAGGAATCGATGCGTCTTTATCCGCCGGCCTACGCGTTGGGCCGCGAGGCCATCGAGGAATGCGAGATTGGCGGCTATCGCGTGCCGGCCGGCGCGCAAGTCTTCATGTTCCAATGGGCCACGCAAAGAGACCCGCGCTTCTTTGCAGAGCCCGACAAATTCTGTCCTGAAAGGTGGACGGAGGAGTTCAGCAGCAGCCTGCCGAAGTATGCCTACTTCCCTTTCGGCGGTGGTCCGCGCGCCTGCATCGGCAATTATTTTGCGATGATGGAGATCGTGATGCTGCTCGCGACCATCGGCCAACGATTTCGCTTTTCGCTGGTGCCCGATCACGCGGTTGGTTTGATGCCGGCCATGTCTTTGCGACCGGCGAACGGGATTCGGGTAAAGGTTGAGAACCGGTGAAATGCAATCGAATTCGTCATCAGCAGCACGACGCGCGCGCCTCGTCAAAATCTGCGAGCGGCTGCCTGAAGCTGACGGTCGAGCAGGCGGGCGAGTCGCACCTGGCCTTTCGCATTCGCAAGCGAATCTTTGCCTACTATCTTTCGATCATCATGGCGACGGCATCATCGGTTTCACCTGCAAGTCGAGCTTGAGCGAGCAACGTCGCCTCGTCAAAGGCGATCCTGAAAGCTTCTTTGTGCCGCCTTACCTTGGCTCAAAGGGCTGGATCGCGATTCGGTTGGACCTGGTTGAAGTGGATTGGGACACCATCACCGAACTCGCGCGGCGGGCCTATCAAGATCTCGCGCCCAGAAAACTGGCGGCACTGGTGGACTAGAACAAATGCCGTTTGTCCCGTGAAGCTCCTGTTCTTTGTTTCAATGACACGCTCTGCCCTTACTCACGACTTGCCGGTTGGCAATTTGACTCGCTTGCAACGCCTCTAACTTTCATTGACTCCAGGCAGCGTCAGCGATATTGTTTCCGCACTTCGCAGGTCATGTTTTTTCCGGTGCTTTTGTTGCAGCCTGGGTGTGACCCACTCCCCGAGTCCCCGATTCCTCGGCTCCGGCGGCCTCGAAAGACCCAAATTCCAAACCTTAGATCTTTTTAGGAGGAAAAAATCTCATGTCAAAGATGTCGTACAGAGTTCTGGTTCTCACTCTACTCGTCAGCTTGCTGGTTCTTCCTTTCCGAAAGCAGCAGCGCAACCGGGTGAGGGCGATCCCGGCGGTGCTGGCGCAGATGCGGCAGATAAATAACCAACTCCGGGCGATGGGGCTGAACATCGCAGTTGAAGAGATTCACTTAATCACCATTGGCCAGGGAGACTCCGCCAATCGCATCCATCAGTCGGGGTTGCGCTGGGTTGCAAACGACCCGCGCCGGCTGGCGGATGGAGAGAACATTACTTACCTGGTGGACCAGAGCGACGGGGCCACCGCGAGGCGGACTGACCTCCGCCCAAACGGAGGCCGCGCTTGATTCTGCACTCGCCACCTGGGACGCGCACAAATGTCTCAATAAAGTTGATATCGTGAAACGGGCTGATTCCGGCGCCGATCCAGATATCTTCGATGCGTTCTTCGGATTTGGCGGATTTGGCAATCCCTTCCTGGCGGACATCGTCGAAGCCGGTTGGCTGCCGAAGGCGTTTTTCGACGCGGTCGGCGGACCAGGCGGCGGTGACGGCATTCTGGCCTTCTCTGTAAGTTTCATTTTCACCGATGCCGTGGGAAATCCCACGGACATCAACGGGGATAACTATCTGGACACCGCGCTGAATGAGGTTTACTACAACAATAACTTTGGCGACCCCGGCGGCAGCCAGGCCGGGCAATCCGTGGGGCATAAATATCGCGCTTCCCGGAATTGATGTGCAAACGGTGGGCTTACACGAGAACGGCCACTCGTTAGGGCTCGGACACTTTGGTCCGCCGCCAGACGCCGTGATGAATCCTGTCTACGCGGGTATTCGTCAATCTCCGCTGGCTACTGATAGCGCGGGGATGTGTGTGCGGTTTGGGCTTCCTGGCCGAAGTAGTTGGTTTCTTCCGGGGTCGTCCCTGTTTACCGCGTTAAGAGCCGGCGCCGCAGGGTGGTCGGCTCTTTCGCTCTTTCCTCATTCGTTCTTGGCACAACGTCTATTCGATCACGCGCACGATGCGCGCCCATTCCTCGAGCGTGAGGGTCTCGGCGCGCCGTTGGAGATCAACCTCGGCCTGGCAAAGCACGATGCTGGCGCCGCCGTGACTCTTGACGATCTCCTGTAACGACGAAGGCGCGCTGCGCAGGTTGTTGAGGATCGTCTTGCGTCTCTGTGCAAATCCTGCGCTCACAACCTGCCACAGCAACTTCTCGTTCTTTACAGCAGCAGCCGCGAGTTCAGGTCGCAGTTTCAGCCGAATGACGCTGCTCCAAACTTTCGGCGCCGGACGAAACGCGCTCGGTGCAACGTCAAACAGTTTTTCAGTTTCGCAGTAGGCCTGAACAAACACGGAAAGATAACCGCGTTCGGCGGAACCGGGTTCCGCTGTGATACGTTCCGACTACTTCCCGCTGCAACATCACCACCATTTCCGTCAGGCAGTGGCGCTGCTCGATCAGTCGCTGGAGAATCGCCGTCGCGATGTTATAAGGAAGATTGGCGACGACGCGTGCGTGCGTTGCCGGGCGGATCACAGCGCAAATATCGGTAACGAGAGCATCGCTCTGGACGAGTTTGAAATTCTCCTGCGCGCCGAATTTCTCAGTAAGAAAGGGATTAGTCCGCGATCGAATTCTATCGCCACCAGTGAGCCGCTCTTCTCGAGCAGCGACGCAGTCAGCGCTCCGCGGCCGGGACCAATTTCAACCAGAGTTTCGTCCGATTGAGGTTCGAGTGCTTCGACAATGCGATGGATGATCCTTTGATCGTTGAGGAAGTTTTGACCGAACCGCTTCGAAGGATGGTGGATCGAGGAAGGATGAGGGATGAAGGCTGAGAGGATGAACTACCGCGACTTTGGGATCTTTTTCATCCTTCCGCCTTCATCCTTCATCCTTTTGACACCGGGTATCCGGTAATCTCAATATCTCCGCCAAGCTGGCTGATTTCGACGCCTTTGAGACGAAGTGCATCCGCCATCTTCGCCGCGCCGAGGCCACCCACTGCGACTGGCGCGGTGGTTCCGCCAATTATCAGAGGCGCGACAAAGAAGGTCACCTTATTAACCAGTTGGGCGTCGATGAACGCGCCCGCCAAACCACCGCCGCCCTCAAGCAACACGCTTTGTATCTCTCTCTGGCCCAGTTGTCGCAGGACGCTCAGAACGTCTCGGCCACCCGCCGCGTCCAAAATGACTTCAACTCCCCAACCTTCCAGGGCACGAATCGCGGACCGGTCGGCGCTTTGGCTCCCGAATAGCAAGACGGGCGCTTCGCGTGCGGTGCGCGCGAGGTTAGAGCCGGGTGACGTCTCCACACGCTCGTCCATCACGATGCGAATAAGCAACCGGCGTCGCGTCCCGCCCGAACGATCGGTTAACAACGGATCATCGGCCGCCACCGTTCCCGCACCAACCATGATCGCGTCGCATTGGTGACGCAGATCGTGGGCGCGCGCTCGTGCTTGTTCGCCCGCAACCCAACGCGAATCGCCCGTCCGCGTGGCAATCTTGCCATCCAGCGAGACGGCAAGCTTAAGGTGTACGAACGGCCGGCCCGTGCGGATGAAGTGCAAATACTCTTCGTTGAGCGTGGCCGCCTCGCGCGCCAACAGGCCAACTGAGACTTCGACACCAGCAGAACGCAGATGGGCAAATCCTTGCCCAGACACCTTCGGATTCGGATCCTCGATTGGGCACACAACCCGAGCGATGCCCGCCAGAATCAAGGCCGCGCTGCAAGGCGGCGTGCGGCCGTGATGTGCATGCGGCTCCAGCGAAACGTAAGCAGTCGCCCCCTTCGCGCGGTCGCCGGCTTGCTCGAGCGCGTAAGTCTCCGCATGTTTGAGTTGTTCGTAAACGTAAAAGCCTTCGCCAACAATTTCACCGCCTTGAACGATCACACAACCAACCAGCGGACCCGGACTTACCTGGCCCACGGCCTTCGCCGCCAGCTCCAACGCCCGCTGCATGAACCGTTCGGTCCATCTCGGTCCATTCGCTCGTTAGGTTCTCGGTTTTTGCGATTGTTTGCTGCACGATTTACTTCGACTGTCTTGTGCGGGACAGACAGTCCTGACTGTCCGCGCTCGGCCCCTTGCTATCGCGCGGGCTAATACTCCGCAATTGAGCCAGACAGAATGTCTGTCCTACTTTTACTCGAACAACCCGTTCACATAAACTTCCGGATCAAACACGACGAGGTCGTCAACCTTCTCGCCTATGCCGGCGTAGCGAATCGGCAAACTAAGTTCGTTGGCAATCGCGACCGCAATGCCGCCTTTCGCCGTGCCGTCAAGTTTTGTCAACACAATGCCGGTGACACCCGCGACTTTGAGAAACTGTCTTGCCTGCTCCAGGCCATTCTGTCCGGTGACTGCGTCGACAACCAGCAAAGTCTCGTGCGGCGCTCCTTCAACTTCGCGCCCCGCCACGCGTTTCATTTTTCAAGTTCCGACATCAGGTTTGACTTGTTATGCAGCCGGCCCGCCGTGTCGACGATCAGCACATCCGAACCACGGGCCTTCGCTGCTTTCAACGAATCGAAAAGCACCGCCGCCGGATCCGTTCCCTGTTTCTGTTGAATCAAAGGCACGCCGGTGCGCTCGGCCCAAATCGCCAGCTGATCGGAAGCCGCGGCGCGAAACGTGTCGGCGGCGCAGATCAATACGTCGTTCCCTTCTGCCTTGATTCGTTGGGCCAGCTTGCCGATGGTGGTCGTTTTGCCGACACCGTTTACGCCCACGATCATCATTACGTAGGGCGTCACGTCTTCCGGAACGCTCGTTTCCGAAGCCACGCCCTGCTGTTCCGACTGCCGCAGGATTTTCAACAGCTCATCTTTTATCGCCTGCTTGAGCGTGGGCAGATCGTTGATCTGTTTGCGCGCCACACCGCGCCTGACCGTTTCGAGTATGTGCTGCGTAGTACTGACGCCGATGTCCGCAGCGATTAGTGCCTCCTCCAACTCGTCGAGCAGGGTTTCGTCAATCTGCTTGAGGCCCTGAAAAACTTTGTCGAGCCGATCAGACAGCGACTCGCGCGTGGCTGCTACCGCGCCGGCGGAAACGCGCCGAGAATTCCTGCTCGAGCGCCGCCTCCTGAGCCTGCAGCTCCTCCATCGACAGATTCAGGCCAAGCACGGAAGTCTGGAAAGCCGGACGAGAAGGCGCTGACACCGGCTTTGCGCGCGGCGTTTCGGTTTGAATCGCGTCCGGCGGGCCTGGTGGGACTTCCGGGCGGGACTCGCGAACTGGAATTTTGCTGGTTACTGTTTCAACGGGCAGCGGGCGTTGGTCCAGCGCCCGGGGCTACCGGCTCGAGGGTAGCCGCGGCCTGCGGATGGGCCGGTCGCCGATTGTTCACCAACAGCAGCGCGCGACTCGAGCGGCGCCTCGCCGCCCTGTCGCCCTGTCCGCGGCCGGCGGTGCTTGAGGCGCGGCCTTAGGCAGCGGCTCGTTGAGTTTGAAGCGAAACAAACTGATCGCCGCTCTTACGTTTCCAAAAAGGCCCATAGGTTTGGTCCAGCAAAAATTAGCGCTGACAACGGAAATGTTGATTATATGCGCAACAGCCGCGTCCTAACAAAAGGGCGCGGCTGCGGTAGTAAGTCCGGATGATTCTACACTCGTTCAGGAGACAGAAAGCGCGTCGAGGCTGGTCGTCGTCTCCAGCGTAGGAGTGGGCATTTTAGTTTCAGCAGCGCTGCGGCTCTTGAGTTTGACCGAGCCCGGGCGGATTTGCCCTTCCTCGCAGGCTTCAACGAAAGCGGAGACCACGCCCGGATCGTAGCGTGTTCCCACAAAGCTCTGGATTCGCACGATTGCCTCTTCAAACTTCATTGCTTGTTGGTAAGGCCGATCGGTGGTCATAGCATCGAACGTGTCGGCGACGGCGACGATCTTGGCCATCAACGGAATCTCGTCACCCTTTAGGCCCTGTGGGTAGCCCTGGCCATTAACCATCTCGTGATGCATGTACATGCCCGGCAGAAACTCTTTCATCGCCCTGATCTGCGACATTATCTTGTAACCCTTCTGCGGATGCTGCTTCATGATTACATACTCATCATCTGTCAGCGCCGCAGGTTTTTTCAGGATGTTGTCGTCAATCGCAATCTTGCCCACGTCGTGCAGGAGAGCGCTGATTCTAATCTTTTCGCATTCGTCATCGGCCAGGCCCAGGCGCTGCGCAATCGCCACCGACATTCGCGAAACTCGCTCTGAGTGGCCGCGCGTGTATGGGTCCTTGCCGTCAATTGCTGCCGCCAATCCTTTCACCGTGCCGAGAAACAGCTCGCGGTTTTCAGCAGCCGAGTTTTGCAAATCGGTGATGTAGTGCTCCAGATGATCGGTCATCAGGTTGAACGAGTCGCCGAGGTGGCCGAGTTCGGTGCGACTGCGCACGTTGATGCGTTGCGAAAAGTCTCCGGAGGCAATGCGGTGAGCGGCAACCGCCAACTCCTGGACGGGCTGGGTCAACTTCTTCGCAAAGAAGAAACCAATCACGAGCGTAAGCAAGGCCGCAACCATACTGATGAGCAGGGTCTGCTGTCGCATGTCAGTCACGGAACCAAGCGCGGCAGACTCGTCCTGAATAGCGATCACACCCAGCCGTGAGTTCTTGTCCAACTCCGCGGTCGCATACGAGCCAAGCATGCTTATGTTGCGCCCGTCGCGAATCAGCGGGAATGGCTCCAGCGCAGACTGCACCTGCGTTCCCGATTCCTGCCAGTCCCGAACCACCTTGAGGTCGGTCATCGGCTTCTCCGAGAACGCGACGTTTGCTTCCGGATGCGCCACCGCCCGACCGTTTTGATCGACTACAAAAACCACCGGAAGGCCGGCATCGAGCAGTTCGCGTTCGCTCTTGGAATTTGACTGATGAACTGCCTTAAAGACTTCCTGGAACGAAACGATTGCCACCACGGCCGCTACTAAGTCGTCGCCGTTTTCGCCGCCCATCACCGGCGCCGCCACCGTCAAGGCCATCTCTTGTCCCGAGCGAATAATCTGCGGACGGCTGACAACGATGCCGCGGCCATTCATTCGCGCCAACACCTCGCTGACCCGCGCGTCCACTTCGGCGCGCTGAATCAAGTCAGGCTGAAAAGCTCGCTGCAGCTTCCCACTCACGGGCCAGATGGCCAGGCCAATCAAGTTTGGATCTTCTTCCAGCGTCTTCTGCAGCCGCGAGTTGTAGCCGGTGTCGTTGAGCGCCTGAATGCCGCCGGCGATCTCAAAAGCGCGTGCCAGGCCTGTGACCACGTCGCGATACCGCTGGCCGTAGAGTTCGATTTGCCGGGCCTTGTCCTGCACCAATTGTGCTTGATACCGGCCTTCCACCGAACGCAGTTCTTCAGCGCTCCGCCCCGAGAGCAGCGTTCCGGCGAAAGCCTAACGGCAGGAGGCCGACGAGCAGCAACACACCGAGAACTATGTAGAGCAGGCGAATTCGCCCAATTTTTTCCAGCATTCCGTAGAAGAGATTTGAGCTTCGGTATTTATAGGAAAGGGAAACTTTCCTCGGAAAGGTCAGCAGTGGAATCAAGCGGCGGCAGGCTCGCCATGGCCGCTAGCTCATTATGTCTAGTAAACTTAGAGGTGTCAACGCGTTTGTTTAACTTCGGTTGGCCGAAGTCATTCTTCAGGTCTTTCGCCGAAATGCGACGGCCGGGATAACTCCTAATGTTTCGTGGTGTGTGACCGCGCTGCATTTATTAGACTTAAGTGACCGGATCGACGTCTAAACTGTTGAGCCCAAGCGCCAAGAACAGGCTCAACGGATTCGGAAACGCGAGCAGCGCGCGCTCGCAAACCAGACAGGATGGAAACGGCTACGAGCGACGAGCAGATCGTAGAACGTGCTCTGACGGGCGACGCAGAGGCTTTCGGCGAGATTGTGCAGCGCTGGGAGCGACGCATCTTCGCGCTCTCTTTCGGCATGCTCGGTCGCGAAGAGGATGCGCGCGACGCCACCCAGGAGACGTTTCTGGCGGCGTTTCGAAATCTGCGCGCCTTCCGCGGCGAGGCCAAAGTCTCCTCGTGGTTGCACCGCATCGCTGTCAATCAGTGCATCACGCGGCAGCGCCGGGCGAAAGGTAAGAAACGAGAGCGCCCTCGAAACGGAGGAGGAGAAGAACGCCGCGAGTTTTGCAGCGCCGGTTCGCTACTCGCCGGTACGTGTAGTTGAGAGTCGGGAAACCACCGCGGCGGTGCGCACGGCAATCAACAGCCTGCCGGTTGAACTGAGACAAGTGGTGGTGATGAAAGAATTCGAGGAACTTACTTTCCAGGAAATTGCCGACGCGCTTAGCTTGCCGCTCGAGTACCGTCAAGAGCCGGCTCTATACGGCGTTGAAACAGTTGGAGATGCGGCTGCAGAAATTTGGTTCGACCTGAAGCCACGGAAGTGGGAGTAACGGAAATGAAAGAAGAAGTGTCAAATTGCGGACGAGCGAACGACTTGATCTCGTTTTTGTATGGCGAGTTGAATGACAGCCGAGTCGCAAACGTTTCAGCGTCACCTGCGGGAATGTGCTCAGTGCAACGCGGAGTTCGCCGGGTTTAGCGACGTGCGTCAATCAGTTGTGGCCTGGCGCAACGAGTCGCTTGGGGCGATGGCTTCACCGGAAAGAGTGCCGAATCGAGTTGCGAATATGGCCGGCGCGGCAGGGCGCACTGAACAAACGCCATCGGCACTGTCAGCCCTCCGAGAGTTTTTCAATCTTTCGCCGCTTTGGCTGAAGGGTGCGGTAGCTTTCGCTTCGCTCCTGTTCTGCGTATTTGCCGGTTTGGCCGTTTCTCGCTTGCGCGAGAAGCCGACGGTTGCAGTCGTGCCTCCAGCCACACCCGCGTATTCGCAACCAGAACTCGACGCGCTGGTCGACCAACGCGTAAAGGCTGAGCTTGAACGGATCAGGAACGCTGGCGGGCCGGAGCAGAAGTCCGTGTTGACCGCCGATAATGCGTCGCCAAAGAATTCGGATCAAACGGGTCCCGAGCCATAGCGTGGTGGTTGCCTCGGCGTCGAATCAGAAAGCGCGGCGTCCGCTTTCGAAAACTGAACGCGAGCAGTTAGCGGCTGATCTGGAGGTTGATAACCGCGAAGAATGACAGCGAACTTAGTCTGCTCGACGACCGACTCAACCAGTAGCTGTTGCCGTAGCCCAGACGTTGGGTTGTGACTTGTTCAGTAAGTATCAAAGTTCAGTTGTTTGTAGGATCCGCAAAATAACAGTTTGCGTTACAGTAATCCCGAATATTCGAAAAGGTGGGCGAGGTTCTAATGAAACACAACAGAAAACTCTTAACGCTGCTGGCAGCGCTCATTTGCTTTGCCGCAGTTCCTGCTGCGTCCGGGCAAGCCGGCCCACCAGCCGAGCAGCAAACACCGGAGTCGCAACCCGGTGGTGGCGGCGATCCGATCCGTCAACTCAACCTGACACCAGAGCAGGGCGGCAGCAAATACGCTCGATCCGAGAACAGAACAGAGACGAGCGAGCCAGGATCAATGAAAGTTTGCGGGAAGCGAATGAAGCTCTGAACGAAGCGTTGACTCGGACGAGCCGGTTGAGGGAGTAGTCGAACAACGGCTGCGCGATCTCGCAACTGCCCGGAGGCCGCGGCGATGCGCATGAGAGTCATAACCGAAATTAGAATCCGGCGCGTGCTGACCCTGGAACAGAGAAGGATCTGAAACTCTCCAGCAGGAGGCAATACGGAACCGGCAGGGAACGCCGCCTGGACAATGCCGAAGACAGACAAAGACGACGCCAGGAGCAAAACCGCGGTTTGCAAACTCCGCGCAACGGCCTCGGCCCGGTCAATCCGCAACGCATTCCGCAAGCGAGACCCAGACCCTGACCTCGGCGACTGACAGCAATAGAAACGAGCCCCGGGCGCTTCTGGCCGGCTTTTTACTTATCAGTTGCGCCCCCACGCCCGCTTCCGGCAACCCCGCAAGATCTTCCAGCTTGACGCCTTGCGTAAATTTTGCGCATGATAAGCCGCTCTTTTCAAAATGTGGCCATTGCCTTTGCAGGATCCAGGTTTTTCACGACTCGGGCCGCGAGTCAATATCAGTCGTTGCAACTGCCGGGGAGAGTCCCGCAATGGAAGTCAGGACTCCGGATGGCCAATTCCTTCTTATAGCCCCCAGATGAATTTCGCTACGCGGTCTATCTTCGAGCTGCAAGAAACCACGTTGATGGCCGCGCGCGCGGTGGGCGGCCTTGTCACAGGAGTCGCGCTATCTCTCCGAAACAGTCAGCCAAATGGACGTGATTGGCGTCGGCTCGCTGACCATCGTCCTGCTGACCGGATTCTTTACGGGCGGCGTGATGACGCTGCAAACTTTTCCCACGCTCGCATTCTATGGAGCGCAGGCACAAACCGGACAGGCTGGTAGCTATCTCGCTGATACGCGAACTCGGCCCCGTTCTGTGCGCGCTGATGGTAACTGGCCGGGTCGGTTCAGCGATCGCCGCCGAACTGGGCTCGATGACCGCTTCGCAACAGATCGACGCCATGCGAGCGCTCGGCACCGATCCAATCAAGAAGCTGGTAGCTCCACGCCTGGTCGCTCTGGTCATCACCTTGCCACTGCTGACGGTGGTTGCTGACGTCGTTGGCATCGCCGGCGGCGGCATCGCGGCGACTCTGCTCTATGGGCTCTCGATTGACGCTTTTGTGAGTTCGGTTCGAGATGGGATTACCGGCGATGATATTATTGGCGGCGTAATCAAGCCGTTCTGTTTCGCGATCATCATTGCTTCGGTTGCGTGCTACAAAGGTCTAACTACTGAGGGCGGAACCGTTGGCGTGGGCAGATCGACCACCAGGGCAGTGGTGACAGCTTCGATCGTAGTAATTATTACGGACTTCTTTGTCGCCCGGGCCCTGCAATACTATACTGGGAATGCCGACGAGTTAACGCGAACCAAAACTAATGTCTGTCTCAACATCAGAGTCACCACACATCTCGTCGTCCGGGCAGGTGAGCCAGAATGCCCAGGGCTCGACCTTCGCCCACGTGGACGACAGCCATCGCATCATACCGGCGATTGAGTTTCGCGACGTCGTGCTCGCTTTTGACGACCGCGTCATCCTGAATAAGCTCAGCTTCAAAGTGATGAAGGGCGAGACCAAGATCATTCTCGGCGGTTCAGGCGGCGGCAAGTCGACCATCATCAAGCTCGTACTGGGCCTGCTCAAACCTGATGCGGGTCGAGTCCTGGTTGACGGCGAGGACATCACTGACCACAACGAAGTTCAGATGATGAACGTGCGCAAAAAGATCGGCATGGTGTTTCAGGAGGGCGCCCTCTTCGATTCGTTATCGGTCTACGACAACGTTGCCTATCGCTTGCACGAGCAGGGCCTGGCCGAGGAAGAAGTGGAACCGGAGGTGCGGCGGATGCTTCGCTTCGTCAACCTCGAGGATGCGATCGACAAGATGCCGGCCGAGCTTTCTGGTGGCATGCGCCGACGCGTTGGCATTGCCCGCGCACTAATCGGCGATCCGAAAATCGTGCTCTTTGACGAACCGACCGCGGGCCTCGATCCGCCGACCGCGCGCACCATCTGCGAGCTCGCTATGAAGCTGCGCGACCTCGAAGACGTGTCGTCAATTTTCGTTACCCACGAAATGAATAACCTCGAGTACCTGACCTCGGAATATGCTGTGGTCAACGAGGAAGGGCAAGTGGTGTTTGAACGTGAAGGCGAACGGCTTTGCCTGACCAACTGCAAGGTCATGATGATGCGCGAAGGCAATATTATTTTTAGCGGCACTGACGAAACGCTGCGCAAGGCCGGCGACCCATATATTCAAAAATTTCTTCGCGGACACTGAGAGAAAGGATGAGAGATGAAGGATGAAGGATGAAGTGAAATGAACCACCGCCGCGATCGGCAACGCCTGGTTCATCCTTCATCCTTCCGCCTTCATCCTTAGAAAGCGCCATGCCAAGATCGACAAAGACCGTAAGTTTGAACCAATTGCGAGTCGGCATATTCGTGCTGGTTTCAATAGTGATCTTGATCTTTCTGATCTTGAATGCCTCGGGCGATATCAACCCGTTTAAGAAGAGACTGCACCTCAAGGCTCGTTTTTCCGATGCCAACGGTCTCCGCGAAGGATCAGAGGTGCGGCTCGCCGGCGTGCGCGTGGGCAAGGTCGAGAAAATCACGCTGCTGCCGCCCTCGACTGCACCGAACGCTCAACGCGTTGAGGCGCTGATGACTGTCGACGCGACTACTGATGGTCGGCCCGCGAGCGAACGCATCCGCCAGGATTCAACTGCGACCCAGGGCTCGCCGAGTCTGCTGGGGAACGAAATGCTGATCAACATCAGTCCGGGCGACGCACTGGGCGCGCCGGTCAAGGACTATGACATTCTGCCTTCGTCCAGCTCTAACACCGTTAACGACTTCGCCACGTCGGGGACCGAGGTGGCCCAACGTCTCAGCAAGCTCTCCGAGCAGCTCAGCTCCATGGTGAAGGACGTCAAGGACGGCAAGGGCACGGTGGGCCGGCTTGTTCAGCGATGAAGCGCTTTATAACAATCTCAATGCGACGGTGCGGGAAGCCGAAGACGTCATGCGCCAGGTACGATCCGGAAACGGCTCCGCCGGCCGGTTCATTAACGACCCCGCGCTCTACAACAACGCCAACGAAATTGCAATCGAACTGCGCGCGATTGCTGCAGACCTGCGCGCCGGACGTGGCACTGCCGGCAAGTTGCTGACCAACGACGAACTCTACAACCGCATCAACCGCACCGCCGACCGCCTCGATCGTTCCGTCGATCAGATCAACCCATGATCGCCGAAATCAACGCCGGGCATGGCACGCTCGGGAAACTGATCAAAGACGAGACGGTCTACAACGACGCGCGCGCAGCCATCGCTCGCTTCAACACCACCGCCGAGCGCATCGACAACATGGTGGCGGCTGCTCAACGCGGCGAGGGCACCGTCGGCAAACTGCTAACCGACGATGCGCTCTACTCGAACGTCAATCAGCTCTCCTCTGAAGGCGTGAAAATGATCTACGACTTCCGCCAGAACCCGAAGAAGTATCTGACGATAAGTTATTCTAATGCTGTCGCTGTCCCTAGAAAATTAAGTTGTACGCCAGCGTAATTAGGTTGTGCTTTTAGCGTACTAAGTTGTGGGCTGGAAACCAAGTTAGTGGTTAGACCCACGTCTCCTCCTTCCAGCAGACTAGCCACACGAAAGAAGTGTAGCCAGTCCGCGGTTGTCACCTTGAATTCGCGGATTCCCGTCTTTACTGGCGGTTCTGGATCGGCGTCCGCCCAATGGCCTTGAATGCTGAGTGTGAGCGATGATCGCCACCGATGCCAACGACAACAGTTTGGCTCTGATCTCATTAGAACTCCGCGGTTCCAAGTTGTAGCCTCCCATCTCCCTATGGGCCGCTTAAACAATTGCGCCCAGTGCTTCCGCGCGGCTCGTACGCCGTCAGCATCATCCAGAAATTCCAAGCCTGCGAGTACCATCATCGAATTCCAATTTGGCTAACGTTTCAGATACAGATCTCGTCTCGGGCCAGTAAGTGGCTGGGATGAGAGAGCGAGCACGCTGCATTGTTTCGATTAGTATGAGCCACTTTTAAGCAAACGCGACGCAATGATCGCCCTGAGCGGAAATGTCGAGTTGGACCGCTAACTGTTGGATGTTCGATCAACAAAACTTAACAGCATTTCTTCACCGGTTAACCATTGAGCGTGGCGAATCGCATCGCATCCACTCAGTCAACACCTCCCAATCCCTCCGGCGTGACTAAGTTGCGAAGCAGCGTGAGCGGCCTCGCTTGACTGGCTATTGCCGAGCGCCGTCACCACCTCGCGCTGATATCCTCGTAGCCCCTGCGTCTCCCACAATTTGCTGAATTCGTTCCACGCCGTCCTGAGAAACCCTCTCTTACAAAAGGAAGCAAACAGAGACATTTGGATCAAGTTGTGGCGCGCTGGTCGTCATAATGCTTCGTATGCGAGCAGATTCAATAATACGTTGAGAATCTCCCAGGGCTGGCTCGCTGGCAAATCCGCCCCGCTGAACAGAAGTCTTTCGAGGGCTTCAACAGTTCGCCAGCCGCTGTGTTTGCCGCGCGCGGCCACTTCGAGCACCAACCTTACGGACGATGGTTGTCCGCGGACGCCAGCGCCTTATTCCACTCCATCAACCGATACTGAAAAATCATCCGCTCGCGGTTCGTCGGGAGCAATACGTAACTGAACGAAGTACA
>ERZ1370068.8181-contig-7056_pt1 | contig 16334 bp, 23 predicted proteins | sample MGYA00561227_ERZ1370068 | MGnify/ENA primary metagenome ERZ1370068 (study PRJEB38410, sample SAMEA6850437) | metagenome | study: Metagenomic assessment of the ecological functions of the soil: analysis of the soil microbiota associated with the...
GGTGTACTTCGTTCAGTTACGTATTGCTAAGCTGCTGCCCCCGGTGGTTCCCGTCAACGTCCCGCACGCAGCCGTGCCCGCAGCCACACGTCGCCGTCCCGTGAGTAACGCCCGCCGGCAAATTATCGGTGACGGTATCACGCTGTTGGCATTCGACGGGCCGTTGCTGGTCACGGTGATCGTGTAGGTTCCCGTGCCGCCCGGCGATGTAGGTCGGGCTGCCGTCCGTCTTGGTGATGGCGAGCCCCGCGACGACGGTCGGCGTGTCCGGGCATCGGTCGCGCTGTTGTTGGCCGGGTTCGGATCCGTCGCGCCGGCCGGTGGCGTCACCGTCGCCGTGCGTTGACCAGATTGCCCGACTGCGGTGGGCGCAGACCGTTCCGGACGAGCGTGAACGTGACGCTGGCGCCGGCCGGCAGGTTGACGACGACGCTGATGTCTCCCGACCCCGAGGCCCAGCGAGACAGGTGCCGCCTCCGGCACCCACGCACGTCCAGGTCGCCCCGGTAACCACCGCGGGCGCAACGTATCGACAACACGCTGGCGCCGGTCGCGCCGCGCAGGGTCCGGCGCTGACTCACGCAGATCGTGTAGGTCACCGGGCTGCCTCGGCGTGGCACGTCGCGCTGCCATCCGGACTTCGTGATGCCGAGATCGCAGCCAGTGGCGTGGCGATGATCGCGATATCGGTGTCCGTGGCGCTGTTGTTGCCGGGATTGGTGTCGGTGACTCCGGCCGGTGGCGTCACCGCCGCCGTGTTCACGCAGGTTCGCCGGCGCGCTGCCGCTGATGTTGGCGACGAGCGTGTAGGTGATCGTGCTGCCCGCCGGCATGTTGACCGTGTCGTTGATGTTGCCTGCTGCCGCTGGCGGTGAAGCCCGACGCGCCGCCGCTGCCCGACCGCGGTGAAGGTGTCGCTGGTCGACTGCCGCCGGCAGCGATCGTCGACTGACCGTCGCAGCGACCACGTTGCTCGGTCCGCTGTTGCTGACCACGATCGTGTACGTCGTCGCCCTGCTCGCGGCGACGCTCGATCACGCCGTCGGTCTTGGTGATCGCGAGATCGGCCTGCGCCGTCAACGTGTCGGTGTCGGTCGCCGGAGTTGTTCGCCGGGTTGGTGTCGGTGACCCGGCCGGCGGCGTCACCGTCGCCGTGTTCACAGGGTGCCGCTCGCGCTGCCGCTGATAGCTGGCGACCAGCGTGTAGGTGATCGTGCTGCCGACGCGGCATGTTGACCGTGTCGTTGATGTTGCCGGCGCCGCTGGCGGTGAAGCCTCGACGCGCCGCCGGCTGCCGACCGCGGTGAAGGTGTGTCGCTGGTCACATCGCCGCGGGCAGAACATCGCTGACCGTCGCGCCGACCACGTCGCTCGGCCCATTGTTGCTGACCACGATCGCGTACGGTCGTCGTGGTGCCGGGCACCACGTTGACCACGCCGTCCGCCTTGGTGATCGCGAGATCCGCCTGCGGCGCCAGCGTGTCGCTGTCGGTCGCGGAGTTGTTGCCGGATTGGTGTCGGTGACCCGCGGCCGGCGGCGTCACCGTCGCCGTATTCACCAGGTCGCCGCGCGCGCTGCCGCTGATGTTGGCGACGAGCGTGTAGGTGATCGTGCTGCCTGCCGGCACGTTGACCGTGTCGTTGATGTTGTCCGCGCCGCTGGCGCGTGAAGCCCTGACGGCTCCGCCGGTCTGCCGACAGCGGTGAACGTGTCGCTCGGCCGTACTGCAGCGGCAGGAATCGCTGACCGTGCCGTCAGCGACCACGTCGCTCGGCCCGTTGTTGCTGACGACGATCGTGTACGTGGTCGCGGTGCCGGGCGCGCATTGACCAGCCGTCAGCTTGGTAATCGCGAGGTCCGCCTGCGCTGCGAGCGTGTCGTTGTCGGTGCGCTGCCGGTGGCGCCGGAGGCTTGGTTCCTGCGCGGTGGCGGTGTTGAGTGAGCGGGTTGTCGGCGAGGCTCTGCGGCGAAAGCGACCGGCACGGTGAAGGTGAGCGCATTGCCGCCGCCCGCGCTGATCGACGCCGGTGGCGCGAAACTCGCCTGGCCGGTGCTGCCGGTCACGGTTGCCGCAACTGGCGGCCTGCCGCTGGCCACGCAGGTCACGTTGCCGCTGAGCAGGACGCCGGCCGGCAACAGATCGCCGCACCGTGACATTGAGCGCATTCGACAGCCGGTGTTGCCCACCCCCACCAGGTAGGTCGCACCGGTTCCGCCGGCGTGTAGGTTGCACTGCCGTCGGTCTTGACCACGGCCAGGCGTCACCTGCGCCGCGCGCGTGTCGCTGTCGGTACCGGTACCGGTGGCGCCGGAGCAGCGTCGAGTCGCGCGTGGCGGTATTGATCGAGAGGATCGGTGGCCATGCCCGCCTGGCGAAGGCCACCGGCGCCGTGAACACCAGCGAATTGCCCGCGCCGGCGGCGATTGACGCACCGGTGCGTGCCGAAGCTCGTCTGTCCCGTGGTGCCGGTCACCGTGCCGCAGTTTGCGCCATGCCGGCCGACGCACGTGCGCGTTGGCGCGTGAGCGTCACGCCCGCCGGCAAGGGATCGCTCAGCGTGACGTTGGTGGCATCCGACACAGCCGCCGTGGGTGATGGTGACGGTGTAGGTGGCGCTGCCGCCCGGCGTGTAGGTCGCGCTGCCGTCGGTCTTGACCACCGCCAAGCGTCACCTGCGGCGCCAGCGTGTCGCTGTCCGTGCCCCGCGGCCGTGGCGCCGGTGGTGAGGTCGGTCGCCGTCGCCTGGTTGATCGAGCGGATTGGTCGATCATGCCGGAGGCGAACGCCACCGGCACCGTGAACACCAGCGAGTTGCCGCGCGCCGGCACCACACGTCGCGCCGGTGGTGCCGAAACTGGCAGCCGCCGATGCTGCCGACCACGGCGCCGCAGCTGGCGCCGCCGTTCGCCGCGCACGACACATTGGCGGTCAGGCGTCAGGCCCGCGCGGCAGCAGATCGGTGACGGTGACGTTGCCCGCGTCGCTGACCCCGGTGTCGGTGACGGTCACCGTGTAGAGTCGCCGTGCCGCCCGGCGTATAGGTCGCGCTGCCGTCGGTCTTGACCACCGCCAGCGTCACTTGTGCCGTCAGCGTGTCGCTGTCGGTCGCCGAATTGTTGCCTGGGTTGGCGTCGGTGACTCCGGCCGGTGGCGTCACCGTCGCCGTGTTCACCAGGTTGCCGGACGCGCCGCTGCTGATGTTGGCCACCAGCGTGTAGGTGATCGTGCTGCCCACCGGCAGGTTGACCGTGTCGTTGATGTTGCCGCGCGCCGCTGGCGGTGAAGCTCGCCGCGCCGCCGCTGCCCACCGCGGTGAACGTGTCGCTGGTTACCGCCGCGGGCAGATGTCGCTGACCGTGGCACGCGATGACATTGCTCGGCCCGCTGTTGCTGACCACGATCGTGTACGTCGTCGACGCCACCCGCACCACGCTCGCCACACGCGTCCGTCTTCGTGATCGACAGGTCGGCGGCCCGCGTGATCGTCGTCGGTCCGTCGCCGATGTTGTTGCCCGGCGTCGTATCGGTGACTCCAGCGGGCGCTGTGACCGTCGCGACGTTGGTGATGACGCCGCTGGCGCAACGCTGGGAACACGCGCCAGTCGACGGTGAAGGTGACGCTTTGCCACCCGGCGGGGGCAATGTGGGCAATCTGCACGATGCCCGTGCCTCTGCATCCAGCGCGACGGTCGTAGTGTGGGAACGGTCGGGCACGCGGCGCTGCCGCTGGCGCCGCCATTTTCAGGTGACGCCGGTTACGGTGAGGCTTGGCAACCGCCGGGTCCTGGAAGATCGCGCCGTTGGCGCTCAGACGGGCCGGCACTCGCGGCTGATCGTGTAGGCGCGTCGACGTGCCAGCTGATGACGCTTTCGGCAACGCCGTCCGACTTTGGTGATGGCGCGAGATTGGCCTGCTGGCGTGAGGGTGTCGGCGTCCGACGCCGTGTTGCTTCGCCGGTACGGTGTCGATGACGGTGCCCGGCGCGACGACCGTCACCGTGTTGAGTAATCGTTCCCGTGGCGGTCGCAACGATCGCCGCCGTGACGGTGTAGGTCGCGGCGTCCCGCCATTCTGCAGCGTCACCAGCTCGTTGGATCGGGCCGCTGCCGCTTGCGTTGCCGCACGCCGATCCCCGCGGATGCAGCCACGCATGTCCAACCCGTGAACGTCAGCGCCCGCGGGGGCGTGTCCACGACGCCCGCACGCCGGCGACACTGTTCGGCCCGTTGTTCCTTCAAGCGACGATCGTGTAGGTGGTCGACGTGCCGGGCACCGCCGCATGGGGCCATCGGGCATCGGCCTTGGTGACCGCCAGTAGCTCGGCGCTGCCGGTGGCGGCGAGCGTCGCCGAGGCGGCGAGCGGATTGGTCACGCCCTGCGCCGACGCGAAGAGGTCCCGCGACCGAGCGCGTCGATCAGGTTGCCGCTCGCGTTCGCGACGACGTGGACCCGGAGGGTGCATGGCGTTGGCCGCGAAGGGCGCCGCCGACAGCGTGCCAGCAGATGCCGCCGGCGCCGGCCACCGGCGCGAAACGCGCGCCGCCAGCAGGTATTGACTCGGCAACGGCGCGGCGGCAACTGCCGCCATCCCGGCCGGAAAGCGTGTCGACAAGGCCGGTTGTCGTGAGTGCGAGCGCGTTCGCGTTGGTGTTGAGGACATTGATCGTCATCGTCGACGTCGCGCCCACCAGCACGGTCGCGGGGCTGAATCGATTTGTTCAGCGTGACGTTGGTGACGACGCGCGTGATCACCGCGCTCGCCGCCGTCGGATTGGTGAAAACCTTCGGTCGACGTTACCGCGCCCGGCGGCAATCGTATTGGTCGGCGCGCCGGCGCCAGCGGGTGTCGTGATGTTGACGAGGATCGTGCAAGACGTTGCGGCGGCCGCCGGCGAGCGATCCGCCCGCGAGCGAAACGCTGTCCGCCCGCTGCGGTGACAATCCCGCCGCAGTTGTTGACGAGGTTCGGCGTCGCCGAGACCACGTGACTGGCAGGCAGCGGGTCAGTGAATGCGCAGTCCCGACAGGGCCGACGCACCCGCTGCGCGAGGTCAGCGTAATCGTCAGCCGCGTGTCGCCGCCGCCGCCGCCACCGTGGCCGGCGCGAATCGCCCTGGCGACGGACAGCACCGGATTCACGGTCGAGCACACCGGTGATCGCGGACTCGCGTTCGACCCTGACCGGTCACCAGCGCGCCCTGCGCGATGCTGCTGTCCGCGCGCCGGTCGAGGCCGTCGCGGATGCCTGAACCGGCACGGTGAGCGTGCAGCTTCCCACGGCGGGAATGGAATTCCGGCGCCGAGCGGTAATCGTCGCCAGCCCGGCGCGGCGTTGTCACGCCGCCGCAGGTCGTCGAGGCAGGAGGCGATGGCAACCCCGCCACGGTGAACTGCGGAGTTGCGCCCAACGTTGTCAGCAAGTCGGTGAACGATGTGATCGTCGCCGCCACGAGCCGCCGAGTTGGTGAGAGCGTGATCGTCAGCGTGCTGACCTGGCCCTGAAGAATCGCGGCGGGCGCGAACGACTTGCTCCCGCCCACGCTTGTCACTGGTTGACGACGAGGGCGCCACTCTGGCAGATGAAAACGCCACGCCACTGAAATTGCCTCACGGGAATCGGTTCGTCAGCGTCACCGATTGACGCCGGCGTTGGTCGCCGTGACATTGATCGTGACCGTTGCAGTTGGCGTTGGCGATGCCTGGCCGGTGCCGCGGGCAGCGTGCCGCCGCTGACGGTAAAGGTTAGCGGCGCCCGTGATCGGCACCGGACTGAACAACCAGCGACGTGACAGGTGGTCCCGGTCGCGACCGGGGCGGCGACCCGCATCGTTCCCGGGAACGCGTCGGTGAATGCGATGCCGGAAAGCGGCGTCGCGTTGAAGTTGCGCACCGTCACGGTCAGCGTTGGACGTATCCGCCGGTCGTGAATCGGCGATGTGAGCAAAACGACTTCTCGACGCGCGCGCCGTCTGCAGGCGGACGTTGGCCGAGAACGCCGGTGTTGGTGGCTCCCTGCGTCGTGGTGAGCGCGCTGGCGGGCGATCAGCATTGGCGCACATTGGCGTCGACATAGACGTTGGGATTGGCGGCGACGACGCTCGAGACCTGACGATGCAGCTCCCGTTGGCGGGAATCGTGCCGCCGGACAGGCTGGCACTGCTCGCGGTCGTCGTCACCGATGCCGGCGCCGCAGGTCGTCGATGGTATTGGGCGTGGGGCGCGATCGCCAGCGATGCCGCCGGAAGCGCATCGGTGAACGCCGCGCCCGTCAGCGCGACGCCGTTGGGATTGGTCAGCGTCAGCGTGACGGTACGACGGCGTGCCGCCGCCATGCAGATTGGCCGGCAGCAAACGCCTTGGCCGCCGTGATCGGCCCGCCGGAGCGCCGCCACCGTGAGCGTTGCGGACGCCGCCTGGGCGCTGGCGCCTTGCGACGAGGTGACCGCGCCCGCGGGGATCGTGTTGATATATACACACCGGGCGTCGCCGAGACGACGTTGACCTGCACCGTGCATTGGCCGGCGACCAACCCGACTGCCGCAGGAATCGTTCCGCCGGAGAGCGAAAAACTGCCGTTGCCGGAGGTCGCCGTGACTATGCCGCCGACGCACGTCGTCGATGCGTTCGCGGGGTTCGCGACGACTCACGTTGACGGGAAATGTGTCAGTGAACGTCGCGCGGTCGCCGCGGCCGGATTGTTGTTGATCAGGATGACGGCCAGCGTCGACACCTGGCCCGCCGAGACGTTGGTCCCGTTGAACGTCTTGTTGACGCCGATTGCCGCGAACGCGACGGTCGGGAGGAGCAGCGCGATCGCGAGTAGTGCATTGCGTACGGCCTTCACGCCGCAATGCCGCGGACCACGATGATCGCCCGCGTGCGAGTCAGCGGGCGACTCTAGAGACACGTGCCCCCCACCGTCAGACCCCCTGGCCCGTGCGATCGGACTTTTGCAGTCGCGTCCCGGCCTTGGCGCGCTTGCTCTGCCTTTCGTGCCTGAAGATCGATCGGGGACGCACTATCGCCTCGAGACCGGCGGCAAGCTGCAAAAATGGTAACAGCGGCGACGTGGACATCCTTGATTCCCGAAGGAAATATTCCCCGGAATCGCGGGGTTGATGCATGAATGCAACAAGCGCATGGCGACGCTTCTTCCTCGCAGCCGGCTAACGCAAAGCGCAGGCTGACCCCTTCTTCAGCAACATTCACGCCATGCTCATGCGCGGCGTGGCCCACCCGCCTGCGTAGTGTTGTGTGGTGCACAGATAGAAAAAGCCGGGCGAACCGGCCTCGATCTGTGTTCTGTACCGCACAGACAAAGAAAAGGCCGGGCGAACCCGGCTTTTCTTGATCAAAGCGAACGCTTGGAGCGCTTGACGTCAGGCAGCCTGGATGTTGCTGGCTTGCTTGCCCTTCGGGCCCTGCGTGACTTCGAAGGAGACCTTCTGGCCTTCCTTCAGCGTCTTGAAGCCCGGCATGTTGATCGCGGAGAAATGCGCGAAGAGATCTTCGCCACCGCCATCCGGGAGTAATGAAGCCGAAACCCTTCGCGTCATTGAACCACTTCACGGTACCTGTTGCCATTTCTGTAATTCCTTAAGATAAATAATCGGCGGGCGGATGCCCGCCCCATGTTTCATTCTCAAGGACAGAAATGTACGAGTACCGCGACCGGTTGCTGACCGCGTAAAGACGTGCTCTAGTACTTGAAACAAAACACCTTTGGGAGTGTACGCCATTTTTCCCGGACGTTTGGGAATACCCTATTGCAGGAGTCGGGAAAGTGGCGCCCGGCCCCAGGAGCCCTTGCCTGGAGCCGTCCAAGCTCACCTCGGACCAGCGCCGCGCCGGCCGCCAGCGACCGTCAGCTTTCCGCGGGCCACGTCCCGCGACAGCGGCACCATGCCGCAGTTGGTGCAGGGATACAGGCGCTCGGCGGGAACGAACTTCAGTGCCGCGCGGATGGTCGCGGCGACCTCCTCCGGGGTCTCGACCCGGTCCGTGGCGACGTCGATCGCGCCCGACCAGCACGTCCTTGCCCGCAAGCAGCGCGAGCAGGTCGAGCGGCACGTGCGAGTTCGCGCATTCGAGCGACACCTGGTCGATCGCCGATTGGGCGAGGAGCGGGAAGGTCTGCTCGTACTGCCGCCACTCCGAGCCCAGCGTCTTCTTCCAGTCGATGTTGGCCTTGATGCCGTAGCCGTAGCAGATGTGCACGGCGGTCGTGCAGGTCAGTCCCTGCGCCGCGCGCTCGAGCGCGGCCACGCCCCAGTCGCGCACCTCGTCGAAGTAGACGTTGAAGGCGGGCTCGTCGAACTGGATCACGTCGACGCCGGCGCGCTCGATGCTCGCGCGCCTCCTCGTTCAGGATCTCGGCGAACGCCCACGCCAGCTTCTCGCGGCTCCTGTAGTGGTCGTCGTAGAGCGTATCGACCATCGTCATCGGGCCGGGCAGCGTGGACTTGATCCGGCGCTTCGTTTCGCGCGCGCAGGAAGCGGGCGTCGTCGACGTAGATCGGACGCCTGCGCGCGACCGGCGCCGACCACGACCGGCACGTCGGCGTCGTAGCGGTTGCGGATGCGCACCGTGCTTCTTGTTGCGCGAAGTCGACGCCGTCGAGGCCCTCGATGAACGTGGTGACGAAATGGCGGCGCGTCTGCTCGCCGTCGGTGACGATGTCGATGCCCGCGTGCTCCTGGTCGAAGAGCGCCAGGCGCACCGCGTCGCGCTTGGCCGATGCCAGCGCGTCGCCGTCGAGCTTCCACGGCGCCCACAGCGCTGACGGGCTCAGCTAGCCACGCGGGCTTCGGGAGGCTGCCGGCGATGGTCGTTTGCAGAGATTGCAGCGTGTCGGTGAGTGTTCCGCTGAAAGGCGCGTCGATTATAGATCGGCGACCCTGGCGGCAGGCCGAGCGTGCCGAGAGCGGCCATGACGGACGGCCAAAGCGGTCAGGCCACTTGACCAGCCGTAGCGCCGCCCTTACGCTGGCGGGCGCCTTCGCGTTGCGCGACGCCGCATCCCGTTATCCCGCAATGCCGAAAATCCTCTACGCAGACAACGACTATGCGGAACTCGATCTCGAACGCGCGCTGTTCGGCCAGGCCGGCGTCGAAATCGTCGTCGCCCAGTGCAAGACCGAGGAGCGACGTGATCGCGCACGCCGGCGGGCTGCCGCGGCGATCCTGCTCCAATACGCGCCGATCGGCGCCAAGGTCGTCGCGGCGCTGCCGGAACTCGGAATCGTGAGCCGGATCGGCGCCGGGCGTCGACACCGTCGACACGCGACGCCTGCGAAAAGGCAGGCGTCTGGGTCGCGAACTCGCCCGACTATGGCGTCGGCGAAGTGGCCACGCACGCGCTGGCGCTGGCGCTGGCGCTCGATTCGCAACATCGTCGCCTATCACCGCGACATCGGCGCCGGCAAACTGGCACTACCTGTCGTCCGGCACGCTCGCGGCGGCCGGCGCGAACTGACGCTCGGCATCATCGGCCTCGGCCGTATCGGCAAGCGCATGGCGCACGTCTCGCGCAACGTGTTCAAGCGCGTCGTCGCCTACGACCCGTATCTCATCGACGGCGATTTTCCCGCCTACGTCGAGCGCGTCGCGTCGCTGACCGATCTCGCGCGCGAGGCCGATGTCGTCACGTTGCACACGCCGCTGAACGCGGAAACGCGCGGCATGGTCGAACGCGAAATTCTTCGGAGCGCTCAAGCGCGGGACCTACTTCGTCAACACGTCGCGCGGCGCGGTGGTCGAGCTTCCCGATCTTGTGGCGGCGCTCGATGCCGGGATCCTGGGCGGGCGCAGCGCTCGACGTGCTGCCGGACGAGCCGGTGCCGCGGGACTCGCCGCTCATCCGTCATCCGCGCGTCATCCTGACGCCGCACGCCGCGTTCTACTCGGTCGAAGTCGATAAAGGAGTTGCGGCGCAAGGCCGCGCAGAACATCATCTCGTGGTTTGCGACCGGGAAGCCGGAATATGTCGTGACCCGCGCGGTCGCGGAGGCCCTGACTGAAGAGTCCTTGACCGGCAACTGACCGATCGCCATGCTGCGCGAATTGCCCGGCGCGCAGCAATGACAACGGGCTTAGGAGGAGTGCGATGGCCGCGGTGACGCATCACCGGCGTCCAGAAGTGGTTCGGCTCGACGCACGTCATTCGCGGCGTCGACGTCGCAGATCGCCGACGGCGAGTTCTGCGTGCTCGTCGGCCCGTCCGGCTGCGGCAAGTCGACGCTGCTGCGGATGATCGCCGGGCTCGAGGAAATCAGCCAGCGGCGAGATCTCGATCGGCGGCACGGTCGTGAACCGCATGCGCGCCGAAGGAGCGCGACATCGCGATGGTGTTCCAGAACTACGCGCTGTATCCGCACATGACGGTGCGCGACAACATGTCGCTTCGCGCTGACGCTGGCGAAGCAGCCGAAGAGCCGAGATCGACGCGCACGTGAAGAAGGCCGCCGACATCCTCGGCCTCGCGCCCTACCTCGACCGCTATCCGCGGCAGCTCTCCGGCGGCCAGCGGCAGCGCGTCGCGATGGGCCGCGCGATCGTCCGCGATCCGCAGGTGTTCCTGTTCGACGAGCCGCTGTCGAACCTCGACGCGAAGCTGCGCGTGCAGATGCGCACCGAGATCAAGGAGCTGCACCAGCGCCTGAAGACCACGTCGATCTACGTCACCCACGACCAGATCGAGGCGATGACCATGGCCGACAAGATCGTCGTGATGCAGCGACGGCGTCGTCGAGCAGACCGGCGACCCGCTCGAGCTCTACGACCAGCCGGTCAACACGTTCGTCGCCGGCTTCATCGGCTCGCCGGCGATGAACATGATTCCCGGCACGGCGCGCGATCGCGGCGGCGCCGCCCGCAGGTCGAGTTCGCGCGACGGCGCGACGCTGCCCGATGCCGTCAGGCGCGCGCGCCGCCGACGGCCAGCCGGTGCTCTACGGCATCCGTCCCGAGCATTGCGCGCTGTGGGCGACGCGGCGGGTTGCCGGTCGACGTCGTCGTCGTCGAGCCGACGGGCGCCGACACGCAGCTCTATTGCCGCTTCAACGGCCAGGAGGTCACGGCGACGATCGCGCGACCGCGCCGACTGCCGCGCCGGCGACCGGATCGACCTCGCGCCCGACCTCGGCGGGCGCATCTGTTCGACGCGGCGAGCGGAGCGCGGCTCGCCGCGTGAATCGTCAGATCGGGCAGCAACAACGCCTGAGCCCATAACCAAGGAGGAGTGTATGAGTGACATCAAACGTCGTGATTTCCTGAAAGCTACCGCGGGCGTCGCGGCCGGCACCGCGCTCGGCGGCGGCTCGGCGCTGTTTGCGCCGCAGGCCGCAGCGCAGCAATACAAGATCACGCCGGAGAAGGGCGCGAAGCTGCGCGTGCTGCGCTGGAAGCGGTTCGTGCAGGGCGACGAGGACGTGTGGGCCGCGAACACCAAGAAGTTCACCGCAGCTGACCGGCATCGAAGTGCGCGTCGACGCCGAAGGCTGGGAAGACGTGCGGCCGAAGGCGGCGGTCGCCGCCAACGTCGGCAGCGGTCCCGACATCATCATCAGCACGATGGAAGACGCGCACCAGTATCCCGACAAGCTCGTCGACGTATCGGATCTCGCCAACTACCTGGGCAACAAGTACGGCGGCTGGTACGAGGCGGCCAAGGCCTACGGCCAGCACGACAAGAAGTGGGTCGCCATCATGATGGGCGCCGCAGGTGCTACGCTGGTCGGGCGCCAAAGCCAGATCAAGGCCGCGGGCTTCGACGCGTTCCCGCGGGACTTCGCCGGCTTCCTCAAGCTGTGCCAGGCGCTGAAGGCCAAGGGCACGCCGGCCGGCTTCGCGCTCGGCAACGCCACCGGTGACTCGAACTGGACGTTCTGGCTCGTGTGGGGCCACGGCGGCAAGCTCGTCGACGCCAAGAACAACGTCGTCATCAACAGCCCGGAAACGATCGCCGCGCTCGAATACTCGAAGCAGCTCTACGAGACGTTCATCCCGGGACGCTGTCATGGCTCGACCCGAACAACAACAAGGCGTTCCTCGACAGCCAGATCTCGCTTACGAATAACGGCATCTCGATCTACTACGCGGCGAAGACGTCGCAAGACCCGAAGCTGCTGGAAATGGCCAACGACATCCAGCACTATCCCTTCCCGCTCGGGGTCGACGGCAAGTCGAGGGAGTTGAACCTCGTCTTTCCGATGATGATCTTCAAGTACTCGAAGTACCCGAACGCCGCCAAGGAATACCTTCGCTTCATGATGGAGAAGGAGCAATACGTGCCGTGGCAGGAAGCGTCGATCGGGTACGTGTGCCACCCGCTCGCGGCGTACGAGTCGAGCCCGTTCTGGACGGCGGACCCGAAGAAGACGCCTTACCGCGACTGCATGAAGAACATGACGCCCAACGGCTACGCCGGGACCCTCGGGTATGCGTCGGCGGCGGCGCAGGCGGACTTCATCATCCCGAACATGGTCGCGGAAGCGGCGTCGGGCTCGAAGACGCCGAAGGAAGCGGCGGAGCGGGCGCAGAAGCGGGCCGAGCGCTACTACAAGGTGTAAGCGCGTCGCTGTCCTGGGCGCATTGCTCGGGCGCGCAACTGCCCGGCGATGCGCCTCCGACAAGCGGTCCCACCTGGATCGGCGTAGCTCGACCGAACACTTCGTCAGCAGACGCGATCGCTGTCGCGCGCGCTCGACAATCGAGCCGTGCTCGGGGCGCTGTTCATGTTGCCCGCGGCGGCGCTGCTGTTGCTGCTTCCTCACCTATCCGCTCGGCCTCGGCACCTATCTCGGCTTCACCGACGCCAAGATCGGCCGCGCCGGGCACTGGATCGGGCTCGAGAATTTCGAATACCTGTGCGGGCGACGCCGTCACGCGCCTCGCGCTTGTTCAACACGCTCTTCTATACGGTCGTCGCGAGCGTCATCAAGTTCGTGCTGGGCCTGTGGCTCGCGCTGCTGCTCAACAAGCACATGCCGTTCAAGGCGTTCGTTGCGCGCCGTCGTGCTGCTGCCGTTCATCGTGCCGACGGCGCTGTCGGCGATCGCGTTCTGGTGGATCTACGATTCGCAGTTCTCGATCATCAGCTGGGGCTGATGAAGCTCGGCATCATCAACGAGTACATCGACTTCCTCGGCCAGCCCTGGCATGCGCGCTTCTCGACGATCGCCGCCAACATCTGGCGCGGCGTGCCGTTCGTCGCGATCACGCTGCTGGCCGGACTGCAGACCATCTCGCCGTCGTACTACGAGGCGGCGAGCCTCGACGGCGCGTCGCCGTGGCAGCAGTTCCGCTACGTGACGCTGCCGCTGCTGACGCCGATCATCGCCGTCGTGATGACGTTCTCGGTGCTGATGACGTTCACCGATTTCCAGCTGATCTACGTGCTGACGCGCGGCGGCCCGCTCAACTCGACGCACCTGATGGCGACGCTGTCGTTCCAGCGCGCGATCTCCGGCGGCAGCCTGGGCGAGGGCGCGGCGATCGCGACGGCGATGGTGCCGTTCCTGCTGGCCGCGATCCTGTTCAGCTATTTCGGGCTGCAGCGCCGCGCGTGGCAGCAGGGCGGGGCGGACAAATGAGCGCACGCCGCGAATCCGCCGCCCGACGCACCGTGCGCCGACTCGCAGGGGATGAACTACCTGGTCTCGCTGCCGCGGCGGATCGTCACCGTCTACGTGCCGCTCGTCGGCGTTCCTGATCGTGCTGCTGTTCCCGTTCTACTGGATGATCGATCACGACGTTCAAGCCGAACGAGGAGCTCTTGTCGCGCGAGGGCAATCCGTTCTGGGTGAAGAATCCGACGCTCGCGCACATCAAGAAGCTGCTGTTCGACACCGCGTATCCGGACTGGCTGTGGAACACGATCCTGGTGTCGGTGGCGGCGACGTTCATCTCGCTCTTCGCGAGCGTGCTCGCCGCCTACGCGATCGAGCGGCTGCGCTTCCGCGGCTCGCGCTACGTCGGCATGAGCATCTTCCTCGCCTACCTCGTGCCGCCGTCGATCCTGTTCATCCCGCTCGCGGCGATCGTCTACAAGCTGCAGCTGTTCGACACGCGGCTGGCGCTGATCCTCACCTACCCGACGTTCCTGATCCCGTTCTGCACCTGGCTGCTGATGGGGTATTTCAAGTCGATCCCGTATCGAGCTCGAGGAATGCGCGCTGATCGACGGCGCGACGCGGCTGGCAGATCCTGGTCAAGATCATCCTGCCGCTCGCGGTGCCGGGCCTCATCTCGGCCGGCATCTTCGCGTTCACGCTGTCGTGGAACGAGTTCATCTACGCGCTGACGTTCGTCTCGTCGTCGGAGGTCAAGACGGTGCCGGTCGGCGTGGTCACCGAGCTGGTCGAGGGCGACGTCTACCACTGGGGCTCGCTGATGGCGGGCGCGCTGTTCGGATCGCTGCCGGTCGCGGTGCTGTACTCGTTCTTCGTCGAGTACTACGTGTCGGGGCTGACCGGCGCCGTCAAGGAGTAGGCGAGCCCGGGCGCTCGCGCGATGCGATAGAATAGACGTTTCAGCACCACGAAGCACGGAGCCAGCCATGAGCTATCCAGGACAAGATCCGCGAGCAGGTCACGCAGCAACCGGGTCGTGCTGTACATGAAGGGCACGCCGCAGTTTCCGCAATGCGGCTTTTCGGCGACCACGGTGCGAGATCCTGCAAGCGCTGCGGCGTCGACCGACTATCACGCGGTCGACGTGCTGCAGGACCCGGAAATCCGGCAGGGCATCAAGGAATACGCGAACTGGCCGACGATTCCGCAGCTCTACGTCAACGGCGAATTCGTCGGCGGCTGCGACATCCTGCAGGAGATGTACCAGTCGGGCGAGCTGCAGCAGCTCCTCGCCAAGCAGCCCGTCTGGGCCCTGCAGAGCCCGCGCGCGCCGGCACGCGCGACATCCGGCGCGCGCCATCCCCGGCCCGCGTATTTACGCCGCGTCGCTCGCGGGCGTTCGCACAGGAGCCCGTTCGCCCACGGCGTGACGGAGCGAGCACCCATGGAAGCCCTGAAGGCGAGCAGCGATACCCTCTTCATCCTGCTGGGCGCGATCATGGTGCTCGCGATGCACGCCGGCTTCGCGTTCCTCGAGCTCGGCACCGTGCGCCGGAAGAACCAGGTCAACGCGCTGGTCGAAGATCCTGGTCGACTTCGCGGTCTCGACGATCGCGTACTTCTTCATCGGCTACACGATCGCCTACGGCATCAACTTCTTCGGCCGGCGCCGAGACAGCTCGCGCAGAAGAGCGGCTACGAGCTGGTCAAGTTCTTCTTCCTGCTCACGTTCGCGGCCGGCGATTCCGGCGATCGTCTCCGGCGGCATCGCCGAGCGCGCGCGCTTCAGCCCGCAGCTCGCCGCGACGTTCCTGCTGGTGGGCTTCGTCTATCCGTTCTTCGAGGGCATCGCCTGGAACCAGCACTACGGCGTTCAGGCATGGATCAAGCGGCCAGTTCGGCGCCGAGTTCCACGACTTCGCCGGCTCGCGTCGTCGTGCACGCGGTGGGCGGCTGGATCGGCGCTCGTCGGCCGTGCTGCTGCTGCGGCGCGCGGCGCGGCCGCTACTCGCAAGGACGGCGCGATCGCGCGCATCCGCCGTCGTCAGCATTCCGTTCCTCGCGCTCGGCGCGTGGATCCTGTCGGTCGGCTGGTTCGGCTTCAACGTGATGAGCGCGCAGACGATCGACAAGATCTCGCGGCCTGGTCGCGGTGAACTCGCTGATGGCGATGGCGGGCGGCACGCTGCTGGCCGCGCTCGTCGTCGGGCCGCAACGACCCGGGCTTCGTGCACAACGGGCCGCTCGCCGGGCTGGTCGCGATCTGCGCGGGCTCGGACGTGATGCATCCGATCGGCGCGCTCGTCACCGGCGCGGTCGCGGGCGCGCTGTTCGTCGTGCATGTTCACGCTCACGCAGAACCGCTGGAAGATCGACGACGTGCTCGGCGTGTGGCCGCTGCACGGTGTTTCGCGTGCGTGGTGGCATCGCCGCCGGCATCTTCGGCGCTCGGCGGGCTCGGCGGTGTCGCGTTCGCATCGCAGCCCGCGGAACCCTGCGGTTGCGAATCGCGATCGGGAGGCGGCGCGATCGTCTACGGCGCTCAAGACGACGGTCGACTGCGCCCGACCCCGAAGAGGGCACAACGGCGCCAACCTCACCATCCACAAGATCACCGCGACACCGGAGCGCGAAACGTCTGGTAGGACCTGAGCCGCGTCTGGGCGACGGGGGCGCCTCAGGTCCGCGCGCTGGACCTGCCGCACGGCATCGACTTTCTTCAGCCCGCGCATCACGCGCGCGAGATGACCTCGTCCTTC